>Ga0099364_10005128_pt1 | contig 19553 bp, 13 predicted proteins | sample TergutTh196P3_FD_73070 | JGI IMG/M metagenome (GOLD analysis project Ga0099364, IMG submission 73070) | Microcerotermes parvus P3 segment gut microbial communities from Pointe-Noire, Republic of the Congo - Th196 P3 | ecosystem: Host-associated > Arthropoda: Insects > Digestive system > Gut ... | reverse complement strand
GGCAAAATATCAGTGCCCGAATTAGCTGCATCTAACGGCGTTAAGGTTGCGGTAGTGGGTTCGGGTCCCGCGGGACTTGCCGCCGCCGGCGATTTGATAAAATATGGCTACGAAGTAACTGTTTTTGAGGCGTTGCACGAAATAGGAGGAGTGCTCAAATACGGAATACCGGAGTTTCGTTTGCCAAATGATATCGTTGACTTTGAGATTGACAACCTGCGCAAGATGGGCATATGTTTCGAAACAAATTTTCTTGTGGGCAAGACCTGCGATTTCGACGCTCTCCGCGCTGAAGGCTACAAGGCGTTCTTCATCGGCAGTGGCGCCGGATTGCCGAACTTTATGAACATTCCGGGCGAAAACTATATAGGCGTCTTCTCTGCAAATGAGTACCTTACACGCATAAACCTGATGGGCGCCGCAAATCCCGGAAATGACACCCCTGTGATGTTTGGTAAAAATGTAGCAGTGATAGGCGGTGGAAATACTGCTATGGACAGTGTGCGCACCGCAAAACGGCTCGGCGCCCAACGCGCAATGATAATTTATCGTCGTTCGATGGACGAAATGCCCGCGCGCATAGAAGAAATACACCATGCCCAACAGGAGGGCATAGAATTTATGTGTTTGCACAACCCCGTTGAATATCAAGCCGATGAAAACGGACGCGTAAACCGGATGCTCGTGCAAAAAATGGAACTCGGCGAGCCCGACGCTTCAGGACGTCGCAGACCCATAACCATTGAAGGCTCGGAATTTCCGGTAGATGTAGATATGGTGGTAGTCAGCATAGGCGTATCGCCCAATCCGCTGATAGCACAGGTTTTGCCGTCGTTAGAAAAAACCCGCTGGGGGACATTAACAGTGAACCAGGAAACGATGCAAACATCTATTCCCGACCTTTTTGCAGGCGGCGACATCGTTCGCGGCGGCGCTACCGTAATCTTGGCAATGGGCGACGGACGACGGGCAGCAGAGGGAATACATAAATATTTATCAAAATAAAAAAAATAAAAAATAAAAAAAGTTGCAAATTTTATAACATTTTTATTTTTTTTACGTATATACTAATGTAGAATATTTTAATATTTTTTTGAATGCGAAATACGTTATTATTGATAGGCGTTGCAGTTATTATGCTTTGTCATTCGTGCAGTACATGCAGTCGTCGTCAGTCAGTAGAAGAAGTGGTTATAGACTTGGGTGATTGGTTTTTAGACTCGGCTCACTTTGAGATGGCGCGAAAGGTTTTATATGCCTTGCCAACGCCTATAGAGTTGTCGTTGTTAATCAAAAATTCAGGCATACCTTGGAATGCTGCCCTGCTTAACGACCCTGCAAGGGCGTCGAACTATATGACAGGGCAAAAAATGGCGCTCAACTTTGGGGTGTATGTTACCAATCTGACGTACGCCGGACTATTTGAGCAAACCCAGACGGTGTTGCGATACAAACTCGCTCTAAGCACCCTTATAGACAGATTGGGACTTCAATCGGCGATAAACATTAATACTATGCAGATGTTAGAGCAAAATATTAATGACCGGGAAATGATTTTGCGCATCGTTTCCGAAATATACGCCTCGTGCTCGGCGTTCCTTGATGAAAACGAGCGCTATTCGCTGGCGCTGGCTGTTTTGGCAGGCGGATGGGTTGAAAGTATGTACATTGCGACAAGCACGCTCGACGAAAATTTGCTCACTAACGAAGACCGTATAAAACAATTGGTTATAGACCAAATATTAACGTTCGACATGATGTGGCAAGCAATGGCTGAAATGAAAGAAGCGCCCGGCGTAGAAGAACTGATGACAAGTTTTTCGGGATTAGCACAGCTATTCGACCGGATAGGTATTCATCAGGAGCCAAGCGTGGTATCTATTTTTGATGATGCCGACGTCAGCGAAATCGCTTCAGCTAACGTGGTAGAGGTTACGCCCAGAGACTTTGAAAATATTAAAGTTCAGATACAGATTTTGCGTGATAATTTTACAAATATTTAAAGCATCATGAAACAAAAAGCCTACATATCAGCGTTATTCATTTTATTTTTGACGATTTTTTCATCGGTCTCAGCACAGGCTCAGTGTAAAGCATTTGTCAGAACCTGTGTGCCCGAGCTCCACCCATACATTCACGATGGAAGCTATCAGGCTGTAATAATGGGCGAGGGCGAAGAAGCAGAAGTATATAAAACAGTCTTCTCCGGACAGCAGTATCGTTTGTATATCTGTGTGGACAAGGCGTTGCCCGACGTCGAATTTATTGTTTCGGATATTCGACGTAACATTTTGTTCGACAACCGAAAGAACGACAATACGGCGATGTGGAACTTCAGACCTACTGCCAGCCAGCAGATTAAGATAACTATACGCATACCTAAAAAAAGTAGCGGCTCGGAACAGGCTTTTGGGTGTGTTAGCGTGCTTTTCGGATTATTAGACCAATAGAAACATGGGATTGATTGTCATAGAAGGTTTGGATGGCGCCGGCAAATCAACGCAAATAAGCCGGTTGTGCGAGTTTTTGACCACAAGTGGACAAGCTTGCCGTAACTTGCACTTTCCACGTACTGAAAGCCCCGTGTATGGCGAACTCATAGCCCGCTTCCTGAGAGGCGAATTAGGCGACATACATCAGGTCAATCCATATCTGGCAGCGCTGATATATGCCGGCGACAGGTTGGACTTTAAGCCTACGTTAGAAAACTGGCTTAACTGCGGCGACACTGTTCTGCTCGACCGGTACGTCTACTCTAATGTAGCTTACCAATGCGCAAAAATAACCGGCGAGGAAGAAAGCAGGAAGCTGCGAAACTGGATTTTGCACTTGGAATTTGAATATAACGGTCTACCCAAGCCCGATTTGAACATCTTCCTCGATGTGCCGTCCAAGTTTACCCGCCAACAGTTGGCAAACAACCGCGAGGGCGCCCAAAGACAATATCTGCAAGGCAAAGAGGATATTCACGAAGCAGACCTCAACTTTCAGGAAAGCGTACGCAATGCCTATCTGTCATTGATTGACGAGGCAGGCTTTGTAAAAATTGATTGTAGCGACGGACAAGCTATCTTGTCGGTCGACCAAATATTTAACGAAATAATACATGTATTGAACAATAATTTTATTTTAAGAAAATGAAAATGAAGTCTTTTTTAATTTTATTTTTCCTGTCGGCATTTTTGCTGCCTGAAGTGCAGGCACAGCTCGATATAGACGCGTTTAACAAGTCGCGTATGGCTAATGCCCGGGTTAGAACCCAAACAGAATTTACCCACGATTACGTTAGCGGAAATCCCGCTGCAAGAGGACACAAGTCTACTGTAACGGAGTTTGATAACAGGGGTAACATTATCAGAATAACCAACTTTAATGAAGCCGGAAGGGCTATTTCTGCAGTTGTATACCAGTATGACGCGCGTGGCAACAGAGTGAACTTCGAGCGCTTCAATGTCACGTATGATAATAATAATCGTGAGCAGCGTGAACTAAGACAAAGCCAAAGAACAATTTTCGACGCAAGAGGAAACAGAACGCGTGAACATGGATTTGACGGTAATTCGCAATACAATAACGTTTTCACGTATGATGCAAATGGCAAACTTAAAGAAATATCCTATACGACTAACAATGCTGTTACCGAAAGAAGACAGTTTACACATACCGGTAACAGAACCGAAGTGACAGTGCTAAATGCAAGCGGAGCAGTGACGTTCCGGCAAACAAATACGTATGACGCAAACGGACTGTTATTGTCTGAAGTCAGAACAAATGCGCAAGGCGCCACAGTGAGCAGCCTCACAATGCGATACAACAACGCCGGAAACATCATCGAAGAAATTAAAAGGCGTGACAACAATGTGCTGGAATATCAGAAAAACTATACTTATGACGGTAGTAACCGGCTTACAAAGATAGAAACAACAACTTCGGGCGGCGCTAAATTTGTGGCAAACGAATACCAATACGGCGCAGGCGGAGTATTAGTTCTTGAATCATGGAGAAGGAACGAAAGAACAACAAGGGCTTCAACAAACAAGTATACATACGATTCCAGAGGACTTTACACCGAAAAGGACAGTTTCTTTTCAACGCATAACCTGAACTCGCTTTATAAATATCAATACGAGTATTTTTGAGTGTGATTGGACGGTGAAAGTCATTATTGGGAAACAGGCGATAAAAATATTTAGTCACCGCGTAATAGGCGCCAACGGCTCACTGACGGGCTATGCCGGAGGAGTAGAATCTTTCTTGAATATTTTATATCCCGTAGCCGCCACTAATATATTCATTAATGGGCTGACAATATTGAAGATACAGTATGGAAGATAGCTAAGTGTGGCTACGCCAAGCACTGTAGCTTGTGTCATGCCGCAACTTGACCATGGAATTAGTGGCGATGTAACAGTTACCGAGCCTTCGGTGGTGCGGCTCAACAGGCGGTTTTCCAAGCCGTTCTTTTTGTAAATGTCCTTAAACATTTCGCCATTAAGGACTATCGAGACAAATTGGTCGGCTGTTGTAATATTGAAAGTGATGCCCGAAGCCACTGTAGCAGTTACTGTGCTTGTGCTGCCTTTCATCATTCGCTGGAAGAGCCCCGTTATCACGCCTAACATGCCACTTGCTGACATTGCGCCGCCAAAACATATTGCGCAAATAATCAGCCATATAGTATACATCATCCCCCCCATGCCTCCTGTAGAAGCTAAACCGCTTAGCGTTTCGTTGTCCGTCTCAATATTCGTACTTCCGGTTAATGTCGTCAGAGCGCCCTTAATACAAGCTATTACAACACCGCTATCGGTTTCGCCGGCTATTTCACGCAACAGATGCGGTTGAAAAAATGCGGCAAAAACAGCAGCCAGAATAGACGAAATGAACAAAACAACAATGGGCGACATTTTTTTGGCTATCAAAATTCCAGTAACAACCGGAACAATCATCAACCATGCCGAAATATTGAACTTGTCTTTTAATGCCTCCGCAAAAGCGGTTATTTGGTAAGTGTCGGGCGCCTCGCGCGTATATCCGGCAATGGCGTAGACTGTCAAAGCAATGGCAATAGAAGGAACAGTAGTGTAGAGCATATATCGGATGTGAGTAAACAGGGGGGTGTCTGTTACTGTGGAAGTTAAGACGGTGGTGTCGGAGATAGGCGACATCTTATCCCCAAAATAAGCGCCCGAGATGATAGCTCCCGCTATCCAGCCGGCGCTGAAACCCTGAACCTGACCTATACCAAGCAGAGCAACGCCAATGGTGGCAATAGTTGTCCACGAACTCCCAGTCATGACCGAAACGATACAGCAAATAACGCAGGTGGAAACTAAAAAAAAGTTGGAGTGCATGATATGAAGTCCATAATGTATTAATGTAGGAATAATTCCGCTTATCATCCAACTGCCTGCTAATGCGCCTATTAGCAAGAGAATAAGAATAGCGGGAGCTATATTGAACAGGTTCTGTGCTATACGCTGTTCGATAGCTGACCAACTGATACCGCAGTAGAAAACAGCTATTGACGACGAAATTGCAGCGGCAACCAACAAGACTAACTGCATAGCTCCGCTAAGAGCATCGTCCTTGAATATACTGATTACAAGGAATAACATGCTGATAAGCAGTCCCATAGTGAGAAGGGACAAAAATACAGACGGTTTGCGCATTTAAAATTTAAAAATAAAAATTTTGCAAAAGTATATTTTTTTTTTGAGAAAATAAAAAAATAAACCTTTTTTATTTCAATACTCACTCCTTCACCCGCACTCTACCCCCTCCGCTATGCGCGCCAAACTCGGGTGCATACATACTTTGAAACGTTGTCATGCCGCCTGAAAATTCTCCGGCATTTGTTACACGCAGGTCGTATTCGAATACGTATGTGCCGCTGCGGAGGTAGTTGATAAAGAAGTTTACGGAGGCGTCGCGGATGCTTTCGTAGTAGCCAAAACCGTCGCGGAAACGGTAGCCTGACAGGGCGTTTACCGGCTCGAAACCGGATGGGCGCGCGTCTTTCAGGTGTACGTACTCAAAATCGCGGTCGGCGCGCAGTACTAAACGCACTGTCACTACATCGCCCACACGAGGGAGATTGTTATCGGTAATAGGTTCAAGCAGTTGCGCGCTGCCTCCTCCGCCTTCGGATGGGGTGGGAGGGGTACGCTTAATGAACATCTGCCGCGTCATTTGCAGGTTTGTTTCGGCAGAAGTTATTTTGTCCATGTCTTCAAAATACTGCCAATACATTGCGCCCCAGGCGATGTTGGGGTTAGGATTGGTAATGCGCAGGTTGGCAAAGTTCAGATTTATGTCTCTGCCGCTCCACGACGTTTTTACGTAACCTGTTCCCGCTTCGGGACGCAACGGCTCGCGCACCTGACTTCTCAACGGTCTGCCGCCAATGCGGATGTCTAACGGCTGGTTAGCGTCGCCAAACAAATCGTCGTCTTCGGCGCTCATCAGCGCGTAGATGGCTTCTACTGTGGCTTTTGTGGTTTTCCAGTGGGTTGTCTGCTTGTTGCGCAACAGCCATATCTTCATTTCGGCAACCGCGCGGGTGTCGCTGCCTGCCTCGTTGAAGGCGGAAATGAGCATTACCTGTGTTTCTACGGGCGCTTCGTGCCAAAAATAGCCGCTGCGATTGTCTGTCCAGTACATGCCTAAATCGTCGCTCGTTTGTGCGCGTTCCTTCAGCGAGCGGAGGATGTCGAGCGCCACGCCCGTCCTGCCGTAGCGGTGCATCACAAGCGCAATCATTGCCTGCTCGTAGAGGTTGAAGCGCGACCACGAACGCTCTGCCTGCTGCATGTAGTAATTGAACGCCTCCTGGTCTGAAGCGTAGTGGCGCGAAAAACTGCACGCATACAAGTAATGTATCTGTGTTCGGTTGATAAACAGGCGGTCTTCTGATGGGTTGCGTCCGGTTCCGGTGCGTTCCGGTGAGACGGGGCGCGCCCCGTCTCTACTGCGGTAGTCTTCGCTTATGCGGGCGTCGCAATAGGCTAATGCGCGCTCTATCATCAAATCTACTTCATCGTTTCGCGACAGCGCCTTCAGTCTGCGCAAATATTCGAGCCCCGACACTATATGCTGCGTAATGAAACGGTCTTCGGGCATACCCGCAAACCACGGGAAACCGCCGTTGCCACCCTGCATGTTCTTCAATCGTTCTAATGTCGTTTGTTGTTCGTTTGCCATATTATTGAGGTCGAACAGCAAGCCCATTCGTTTTTTCATCTCCGTTTCGTTGGCAGCCTGCAAAACCCACGGCGTTTCCTCTAATAGCGCCTGTTTGAGTTCCTGATTTTTTTCGAGGTTTGAAAATAATGCGCGACTGTCGGGCAACGAGCGCCATTGCTCGAAAACCTGCTTCACACGAGGCGAACTGTTGGCGGCAGCCGTAGCCAAAGTATTGGCATAGAAACGCGAAAATATTTGTTCGGTGTTTTCGCGAACGTTTTCCATCAAAAAGGGCAACGCCTGCACGGCATACCACACCGGATTGGACGTGTATTCGAGCGTCAGGCGATGATGCGACAAGGTTGCCGAGGCTGTGGCTGATTGAGCAAGACGCGTAAAGTTAAAATCTCTGCGCTCGTCGCCACGCAACATGAACGGCATGGTTTCGGTGACTAACGTACGGTTGGTAAGCACCGGCACGCTACGCTCTTCGCCGTCGGTGTGATTGCCTGCCTGCGCGGTGAGACGGTAGGTCACAGCCTGCAAATCGTCGGGAACAGACAACCTCCATTGCACGGCAGCGCTTTCGCCCGCTTTAACGGCAAATCGCTGTGTTCCGTTCGTTTTCAATACTTTAGCATCTACCGGCTGCATGGTAAAAGCATCGTAGAGACGCAACAACGCATTGCCGTTCAGGTCGTTTTCCGTAAGGTTATTAACCATTGCCGAAAGCGTTAATGTGTCGCCCGTTCGGAAAAAGCGCGGCAAGTTGGCGCTAATGGCAACCTGCTTTTGCGTTATGAGGCTGTTTTGAGTATTGCCTACGCTAAAATCTTTTGTGTGCGCAAAACCCAGCATGTTCCATCGCGTCAGGGCTTCGGGAATGGAAAATTCAATCAATATTTCGCCGCGTTCGTTAGTGCGCAGTTGGGGGTAGAAAAAGGCTGTTTCTGAAAAGTTTGCGCGAAGCGGAATAGCATTGTGCGCGGCTATTTCGTGTTCGGACAAGTTCGCCGATAAATCACCGCCTACAGCATTTTCAGCCGCAGTCGCTTGTGCGGTCTCCCGCATCGACACGGGCGCTGACCCTACAGCAACATCGTCAGCGACAATAGAATAAAGCATTGCTTCTCCTTCATCGCGCATGCCGCCGGCACCGGCAAAAGCGCTTTGGGTAGCCATTGACCGCACACGCATATTTCCCCAGTTTATTTGTCCCAATCGTTCATAATTCATCTGATAATCCCAAACCAATCTCATTTCCTGCACACTCATGTTTCGCGACATCGCCAAGGACGCACCGCTTCGGTTCCAAAAAGTGCGCCAGTGCGAACGTGGTGAATAAAAATTATTTATCCAATTCCAATTGTGTTGAACAAACTGCTCTAATGACGCATCATGGAGCGTTGCCACCATTTCGGCTTGTGCAGCGGCAAGGGACGTCCCGACATTGTTTTTCACGGTCAACGTCCATTTTTCATTTTCGCCCGGCAACAAACGGTCGCGAAAAGTAGTGAACGAAATATCCAATTTTTTGTTGGAATAGGGCACAACTATTTCGTGCAACGCCGTATATTCGCGGTTATCCTGCACCATCGTAAACATCGCCGCAAAACCGCCGCGATACTCCTCTGTTATCGGTATTTTAACCTCCTGGGGCGTTCGCCCGACGGTCAGCATCTTACGCTCTACAACGCTGTTCTTGAAAAGCACGTCGTAGCGTACGAAAGTTGTATCGCGTGCGCCGGCAACACGAAAAACAGCCGTTTCGCCGGGCTCGCCGCCCCCTTTTTCTACCGTCAGCCAGTCGCTGATGTTCATTATTTTGGCATCCCGACGTTGCACGCGAAAAAATGCCGCATCGGAAATAGTAACGTTGCGTTGTCCGCCCGTAGCCTGCAATTTGATGAAATACCAACCCGAGGGCGCATCACGCAACAGGCTCAAATCTACTTTCGTTTGTTCGGGAGTTTTTATTCCCAAAACCGCCAGACGACTACTTTTTTCATAAGTTGCCGGATTGTTTTCATCAAAATAGGGGTCGTTTGGAAAAAGAGCCGTAAATTCGTCGCGCTGCATCACAAAAGTATCAGGCTGTTGCCACAAACGGTCACGAAGCAGACGGTCAGGGTTTTTGAGCGCCCAAACTTCTATCTGCACTTCAGCGGCAACGTCGTTTCCGTTAAGGTTAGTAACTTTCAGCGGATATTCCATATTTCCGGCGGCGTCGGCAGAAATACTTTCCGGCAAACGAAAATCAAGCATCAACGGCAAACGGCTAATGTTCACATTTTGCACACTGCTACGGGTTTCGCCGTTAATATCGGTTACGTCCACACTCACTTGAAAACTGTATATATTGTTGTCGTTCAATTTAATATCGTCTGCTGCGGCATGAAATTTAATCGTAAATTCGCCCTTATTGTCTGTATGGAGTGTTCCGGCGGCGATATTGCGGCTGTTATCGCGCATGGGCGGATGAATATCCCACCATCCCCGCAACGGTCTAAACAGTCTGTTTCTCACCACTCTAAAGTCTACCTTTGCGTTGCCTGCGGGGAAACCTGCCAACGCTTGTGCAACGCCCGTAAGCGTAACCGTGTCGCCAAGCGCGTAGTCGTCGGCAACGGGGCTCATATTTATTTCGAAAGTGGGACGCTTGTACTCCTCCACGAGAATACGGGTCATGCCGTGCTCGTTTCTGATAACCATCCATCCGGTAAGCAACCCGTGAGGAATGGTGAAAACGCCGCTAAACGAGCCAAATTCGTTGCTTGTAAAATCCTGCTTGGAAATTTCGCGGGCGTTTGCATCAAAAAATTGGACGGTAGTATTTGTTCCCGGTCTGACGGCGTAGTGTCCGTCGTCGTTGGTTTCGTACAGGATACCTTTGAAATAAACTGTTTGTCCGGGTCGATAAATTGCGCGGTCGGTAAAAAACGCGGTGCGCGGGAAAGTTCTTTGCGGCTCGTCTCCGATGTTCCATGCCCGCAACATCCCGTGTATCAGTTTATTGTCGCCATATACCACGTGAAGTCTGTTGCTCCAATTGACAGCATTTTTCAAAAGCGCTGTTCCGGCGACGTCGGTGTATGCCGTATCTATTATTTCTGTGCTAATATATCTACCTTGCTGGCGGTCATAATTTTGCGCCATAATTGTTATTTGTGCGTTTTCTAACGGTTTTCCCGAAATAGCGTCCAACACATACGCCTCTACTTTTCCGTCACCATACTGGCGTTGCAACATTTTTATTCCGGTAACGTGCAATTCGCAAAATATCAATACTTCTGTCGGGGTAAGCATGGATGCTCTCAACCTGTCCCTTGTGGGAATGGGCTTGTTGGAAAGGGTCAGCATGTAGTTTCCGACGGGTAGCGCATCTATTTTTGTTTCAAACGAATGTTGCCTGAAATCTGTTTGCAGCGGCGTTTCAACAACCTGTGTAGCAACACTTTCCTGTTGCGCCAGAAATACCAGAATATCCTCAACCTGACGATGATATCGAATATATTCACTCATTTCATCATTGAAGCGGTAAATATTGATATAAGCGGTGGGCATGTTCCTGTAAGTAATCATCGCTAATGCCGGCTGGTTGGGCAAAAGTACTCCGTCTATCGAAATGTTTGCCTGTGGCATGGTCAGTTGCTTCAGCTCGTTTGTTGCTAACGTGCGGTCTTCCTCTAATAGCGCGTTTTTTTCTATTTCGCGACACAGGTTCACGGCTTCAATCAGATAACGGTTTCGTCCGGCTGTTGGGCTCTCACCCTTGCTTCTGTAGTGAATAACCAAAATGTTTGCCGCCTTCCCCCAAATTTTTTGTCGTGCGCTCATTTCGAGGGTCATTTTCAGAGCCTGCTCGTAAATTTCGTCTATATCGTCAAAATTGCCGTTGTCCTTCACATACCTAAATCGCTTGAGATTAACGTCAGTCAATGCGTTGATGTCGTTTTGCGCGAGGCGGAAGGCTGTGAGTTCCTGAAAAATTCTGAATATCAGATATGTAGGCGCTAATGGGTCTGTAGCCTTGAAGTTCATTCTCACGAAACTTTGCGCATCGCCAAATGCGGCAGGGTCGTTGATTAGTGGCGTCTGCGAAAAGTCGTTAATCCTCAAGTCGTTGTTTACCCATGCGTCTATTGCTCTGTGTGCCAAGAAATCATATAATGTAGGGCGCAAATATCTTGTTGCCGCATCGCCTTCGAGCGCCTCACTAAACCGGTCTATGGGCGTTTGCTGCAACTGCTCTGCATCAGTGAGCGACAGCCGGTAGTAGAGCGTCACCTCGCGTATCAGTCTGCCTGCGTCCCATGTTTCTATATCATCGGTTTGCGCTTCTTCAGCCACAGCTGTCCGCTCGTAGAGCCTCCAGCGATTTTGATTGTAATAGTTCAAATACGCTTCGCCCGTGAGCGAATGAATGACCGCCCGCACCGGAAAAGGCAACGCTTCGGCATCCTGCTTCAGAGCTTCGATAACGGCTACTAACGGCTTGGCTTCGGTCATCTGCAGACAGGTGTTGCGCGTCATCACCGCTTTTATCAGATGCCCGTACTCGTTGTCTCTGATGGCTGCCTGCCTAACCCGCTCTATTTCGGGAAGGGCAGACTGCGGCAAAATACCCTCCATCAACCGGTCTATCGCCCGCCACTGCTGGACATAGTTAAACCTTGTCTGCGCATAAGCAGTTATTGCCGTGAAAATCAAAATGTTTGTGAACACAAAAAAATATTTCATGGTGATACTATTAAGCCGCAAAGTTACGAATATTTTTTGAAAAATGAGAAAAAAATTTCTCAAGGGTCGTTTTTTTTCCGTCATACCCTTTGTTACGCTCTCTTTCTTTTAACATTCATCACGGTAAAAATTTATGCAAAGTTACACATTTTTTCCGAAATATTCAAAAAAAAAACTTTTTTTTGCTTTTTTTTCAAAAAATATTTTTTTTTCAAAAATTCTTACTATCTTTGTCGCTCAATCATAAAGCAGTTTTTTAGAGCGTGTGAGATGTAAGCACGTGATAAAGAGGGCGATATGAAATTTTATTGGAAAATAAAGGCACAATGCTTTTAATCTTTGTTCATCTGAAAATTTCCCGATTGGAAGATAATATTCAAAGAAAAAGTTGAGTGGACACGTGTTCGCGTGAGCTTAACTATAGGTCTTGAATATTACGGTTACGGGAAATACCACAGATGACGGGAGACAGTTGAGTTTCGCGTTTTTTGTTTTGTGGTTGTTGTAGTAATTTTTTAGTAATCAATAATTTAAACAAAATTAGTTATGTTTAATGGATTTAGAACAGGAGTAGTCGCTGCGACGCTGAACGCAGGCACTGGAGCCGATAACCAACGACAAACGGCAATGGAAGCAGATACCATAGTAATCAATAATTTAAACAAAATTAGTTATGTTTAATGGATTTAGAACAGGAGTAGTCGCTGCGACGCTGAACGCAGGCACTGGAGCCGATAACCAACGACAAACGGCAATGGAAGCAGATACCATACAACACGGGCGTAGTTCGGTTAGCCAGAAGAACCGGGGAAACTTTTTGTGGATGGTGTGTTTTGCGTTGATACTGGGGGTTTTCGTCCTTAGCGGGTGCAATAAAGACGACGAACCGAAAACGGGCGAGCCAACAGAACGCTATGAGACAGTGCCTTATACGGGTAACGGTATTAATGGGTATAGTGTTCTGAAAAGCGGTAGTGGATTAGAAAATCTTGTGTTTGACGACTACGATGAAGACCACAATTATTACTATTTTTTGTTGGGTCACATTTACAACGTCCCGCTTGCTGCAGGTTTGACGCTTGAACATGACGGAGGACCGGGTTTGTCCGTAACGTACTCGATGAGCAGAGTTACCGTAGAAACTATAAGTAATTCAGTGACAACTGCTTCCGAACATGCTTTCACACGAAGTGGCTCTAACTCTTGGAATAACGAGATAGGTGGCACTGGTACCTTTGGAGGAGAAACAAGTTGGTTTAAATTTGAAGCTTCGTATAAACGGTCATGGGGTGGAACCGATGGATGGGAACAGACAGAATCCCGTTCTTTTTCCAATACCTACGAGACATCAAGGTCTTTTGCTGACGAAACAAGAGAAGACCTAAACGTAAATCTTGACGGACGACCCGCTGGCGCATATCGTTGGGCGCTTTTTTCGACTACCGATGTGTATTTTTTAATAATAACGGATAGAAACAAAACCCGCATAATCGACCAATATTCAATTTTTTGCGCACGTCAAGGCGCTAACAATCAAAGATGGGTATTGGATTATGACCCTGATAAACGCGGCACGTTCGGAAAAACAGCGCAGGGTGAGTTGCTTGCGCCCCCAAATATAAGTATTTCCCAACTTCCAGATATTGAAGAATGTATTCACGAATGGAGTGAATGGATAGTAATAGAAGATCCCGATCCAACAACAGCTGGCCAAGAAAGAAGGACATGCGGAAAATGTGATAACATTGAAACGCGGATAATTCCGATAACTGTAAATCTTCGGACAGTGTCTGAATCAAGTGATGTAGCGGGATACAAATGGGAACATCCAGTTTTGACCATCAGCAGCGGCGCTGACATCATTATCACTACAACAGGCGAAACCACAAATAGACGAATTGTTGTAAGCGGTACAAGAAACTTAACAATAAGAGATTTAAATATTAGTACAGACCAAACGCCGATATTGATTAGTCAAGGTGCAAACGCGGTTCTTACTCTTGAAGGAATAAATACACTTCAAGCAGGAGCAAACTATGCCGGAATTCAAACATTCGGAGCAGTGCTTACTATAGATGGTACCGGAAGTTTAACTGCAACAGGCGGTAACGGTGGCGCGGGAATTGGCGGAGAAAGAGGTGAAGATGGAGAAGCAGGACGCGACCGTCTCCACGATAGAGATGACAAATCGGGTAAAAATGGAACGCACGGAAATGACGGCGGTGAAATTAACATTTTGGGCGGTACAATTACCGCAAGAGGTGGCAGCGGCGGCGTAGGTATTGGCGGCGGACGAGGTGGCGATGGCGGTAGAGGTGGACATGGACATACAACAGCAGACCACGGAAATGGCGGCAGAGGTGGAAACGGAGGCGACGGTGGCAAAGGCAGTTTGTTAACCATCAATGGCGGAACCGTTACAGCAATTGGTAGTAATGGAGCGCCAGGAATTGGGCCTGGCATGCGAGGCAACGGAGGTGCAGGAGGCTCTCGTGAATGCTGGGCTTTGGGTTTCATGTTTTGTGGCAATAACGGTTCGGCTGGCTCCCCTGGCATCGACGGCGCTGCCGGCACATTAACAATCTCACCAAACGCAACAGTAACAATAACGCCACCTCAATAGTGCCTAAATATTTGAATATAAATTATATTGAACAAATAAGAAATTCTTACATGTAAGTAATAATCAGATATATGAAGCAGATTTTTTTAGTAATAACAGTATTTTTTGCCTCGGCTTACTATCTTGGGGCGCAAACGGTTAGAGAGTTTGTAATAGAACAATTGCAAGCAGAGACGACTGTTTACCTCGTTTCATGTGCTTCGCCGGCTCATGGCGTCATAGTTTTCCGAACGGCTATTATAGGCTTGAATATCACCATGTCACCACCCAGCGCGTTGATAAATGTCAATCATAACCGCCATAGAAACGAATATGTCCTGTGTGTTGAGCCTACCGACAGACGATACAGGATAACCATCACTCATCCTGAATTTGTGGCAATTGATTTTACCGTTGAAAATGTTGGCGCAGGTCAGTCGCAGATTTACATGCTTAACCCCAGGCAAGCGGCAAACGAACCGGCGACGACTGTCCAAACAACCCCCACACAAGAAGCCGCAGCCGCAATGCCGCCAATTGAAGGCATTATGGTGCCGGGAGCAAATCTGACCGCAAAATTTGCATGGTTGCAAAGAAGCGCCGACAGCCACAATACCTACATTGTCGAAGCGACCGCTAACGAGAGCATAGCGCCGCAAGTGTTACATTTCTCTGGTGCAATTAACATTACCGTAGTGTTGAGAGGTGATAACACAAACCGAACTATCAGGCTTAATCGAAACGGAACAATGTTTACGGTGGGGCGAAACGTTACGTTTGTTCTTGATAACAATATTACGCTTCAAGGGCATAACCAAAACACCGGACGATTGGTTACGGTTAGTGAAGGGGGAATTTTTAAAATGAACAATGGCGCAACCATTACAGGCAATACGACTTCGGGAAGCGGTGGTGGCGTGTATGTTTCTGGTGCCTTTGAAATGAACGGCGGAACAATTTCAGGCAATACGAGTACAGCTAGTCCCTTTACAGAAGGCGGTGGCGGAGTACACGTAAAAGGTCGTGGGTCAACCTTTGAAATGAATGGCGGAATAATTTCTGGAAACACAGCCGTACGTGGGGGCGGGGTGTATGCTGGTCCAACATTCACTATGCGTAATGGTACGATTACAAGTAATATTGCCAATGAGCGTGGTGGCGGCGTGTTTGTGCCTTTCAACTCTAGCAACTTTAGAAAGATCGGAGGAACTATCACCGGCTATAGCAGCGATCAGACTAATGGCAATGTAGTAAAAGACAGCGATGGCGAGGTGGTTGCTCGTAGAGGACATGCGGCATGGGTGGGTCAATGGAATCATATGGGCACTGATAGACGCAAAGAAACCACTGCAGGTCCAAGTGTGAATTTGGCTTCCGGCAGCGCAGACAATTGGGATCAATAACCGCAAATTGTTTTGAATTGAGATACATCGAATTTGTAAGTTTTTCTTACAAGTTCGATTTTTTTCATAAAAACAGTTTTTTCGACCGAATTGATTGACAAAGAATTGCAAAATTAGGAAAAAAATTTGAGATTAACACTACTTTACAAAATATCCAAATTTTTTTTCTGTCAATTTTGCAAAAATTCTTCATTCTTCATTCTTCACTCTTTACTACCTTGCATCTTTTTTTGTAAAAACCAACGCCATACTTAATGATGTCATCGTATCCTTCATCATACCAGTAGTCCACATAATTATTGTCTTCTATCTGTTGTAGGGCTTCTGCGCATACTGCAGGCAGGTCGTGGAATTTCTTTGCTATTTTGAGTTCAAAAATGACTGCTTTTTCGCCTCCCACTGCGTACATGACTATGTCAGAGCGTCCATTGCCTGATTCTCGATTAGATTTCACAATGTAGCCCTTCAGACGAGAGAGTACGCCCGTCATGAAACCATGATAGAAATTTTCGGCGCTGTCCATAAAACTTATGCTTTCGCGAAGCAAGTCAGACAATTCATTTTGAAAGGTCTTCACATCGCCGTTCAAGATGGCGTTGTAAAACGCCGTAAGATCCTTGCTTTTTATGCGGTCTTTAAACCATTCCTGTATCTTGTTCACGAATACTATATCAAGTTCTATGTTAGGAATCTTCATCTCTACAATGATACGGTTTTTTTCGTCTACTGATTCGCTAACTTTTTTCAGGTATCCCGTAAAAAACAGAAAGTTCCAGAGGTTGTCGGCGTCCTTTTCAATCTCATCGAATGTGATATCTTCGTGTATTGGTTTTGAGATAGTTCCACCAGCAATAAGTGTTTCAAGTTCTGCTTTCATGTCATCGGTGGCGCGAAAAATCAGTTTGTGAACAATATCGTTGCTGCTTGTGTTTGCCCAGTAAGTGGTTGGGGTTTTATTCATTTTTGCCCGCCAGTCATCTATCATGTGTATCGCGCTCCAGGGGTTGTAAACGGTAGTGTTGCCAAACAGATAACCGTTATACCAATCCTCTAACTCTTGACGTTTTTCTATTAATCCGTAGTAATTGAGCAAATCGTCTATTTCCGGTTGTGTAAATCCGAAATACTCTGAATAACTTTCAGAAAGGATAGAAATAACCTTTAGATTGTTCAGACCGGTAAAAATACTTTCTCTTGATATACGCAAACAGCCGGTAATAACGGCAAATTCTAAATACGGATTGTCTTTGAGCGCTTCGCTTAACAAGGGACGAATAAAATCTATCATTTCCTCATAAAAACCTCTAACCCACGCATTTTCAAGTGGCACATCGTATTCGTCAATTAGGATTGAATATTTCGTACAACTTTTTTACTTCATTATCGGTAATTTTCTCCAGAACGTAACGATGACGTCTAAACTCTTCCGAAATTTCATACTTCAATTTATGCCGCGACAGCTCAAAATCAGACCTCCTGCCTTCTTTGAAACTCAAAAATATCACAGGATGCTGTCCCTGATGGTTCATATATATTTCGCCTGCGCTCTCTATCTTCAAACCATTGAAGAGAGCCCGTGTATCCTTGCCGCCAAAGGGCGCAGTGTCCTCGAAGAAACACTTGAGCATAGTCTGATTCAAGGTTTTACCGAAACGGCGAGGACGCGTACAGAGAGTTACTGCTGCTTTCTTGTCGATTAAATCCTTGATAAACAAAGTCTTATCGACATAAAAAAATTGCCTTCGATTATTCTTTCAAAGAACGAGTGGCCTACCGGTAAGGGCGTTTTGACATCATTTTTCATTGCTTGATTTTTTTTACATTACGAATTTAAATCATTTTTTTAAAATCGCAAAGATAGTGTTTTTTTTTCCGAAAAAAAAACACTATCTTTGCAGCGAATAAATTTTTAAGAAATGATAGACAATATAGAAAAAGAAGTTATGTATGCACCTGCGTTTGATGGTTATCTACAACAGGCACAGGCACAGCCTGTTGTAGTGGATACGGAAATAAGCAATCGCTTGATGCTGATTTACAAAAAGATGAGCGCTGTAGCCGTCTCCGGCTCCGATGAGTATCGGCATCTTTGGTTTTATATCCCGCGTGGCGAAATATCTGATTTTGGCGACTTCGACGAGTATGTAGAAGAAGGTATTGTAGATAAGTATTCCGAATTTGAGGAAATGTGGCAGGGCGATTACCCTGAAACCAACAAATGGTACGATTTTGCTGTCTGTGAATATAGAGAAGAGTATTATTTTTACATAGACAGTAAACTCACGTTTCACATTTCGAAAGAAAAACCTGAATATTACGGCGAAATAGAAACAAAACCGATAGTTAGCTTTTTAGAGACGGAGATAGCCCGCTGCACTGAATGGTTGCAAACCGACGAGGAAGACTATAACAGCTATGTAAACACCCATTTGAGTTACAACAGGAGAACAGGTAAGATTTTTAGACAAAAATTTTGGGAATTTTCTGCATACGACAAAAAGTTAATAAGAAAGGGGCTTCGAAAAAAAGACATCGAAAAACTTCAGAAAATCTCGCTTATTTCCAAAGACAACGCCGATTTTAAGTTTCTTAACACTTTCACTGCCGGCGCCTTTTTTGAGTTTTGCAAAATGGGCTACGTGGCAAACAATTATTTCAAGGGCAAAGATTTGTCGGCTTTGGAGATGTACAACCGCTTCGCTGATGGACGTCATGAAGGATTGACCGAGTTAGACCTCAATTCGGCAGAGGCTTTTTCTGAATGGTTTCATGACCGCAGCAGATTTGGAGGGCATCCCTGGGAGGTGTGTCGTGGCGGCAACTCCACACATATTTCGCTATACGTAGGCTATGAAACGGGCAAGGGATGGTATTTGTCTCTACGGGGCAGGGCGGCAACAAGAGTGAACGAAACAGTGAAGTTTGCAATAGCGCTTTACGAAAACAATGCGCCGTTCGAATTGATGGATGCAGAGGAAATATACAAAATGGTTTGCGGAACTGACTACATCGGAATAGTCCCAAACGAGGTGTTTCCAAGATATTGTCACTCTCTGTTTTCTCACGAAGAAGAAAATATTATCGACTTCATGAATTTAGGATGGGAAGATACAGATAAAATCATCGCAGCAACTGAATGGTATCCTATTGAGATTAAAAAAAGCGAGTAAACAATAAAGATAGATATTGACGGCAATAAAATTGTTTTATCACGAAATGATACAAAAAAAGAAAAACCTTGCCGAAATGACCGTCGCTACCGGCGAAAACTGGATTGGAAAATTGAGCAATAAGGAGCTAAGAGAGATTTTTGGGTAGCCCGTATACAGAGACATTTGATAACTTTTGCTCGATGGGCAAATTGATTTGGTAAAAGTGATGGTAAACATTTCCGAAGTGCATTTTCCGCGTGTGCGGACGGGTATGGAGGTGCGCGTGAGGTTAGACGTGCCTGATTGGGCAGTAGTTAAGCAGCCGGGAACAAATACCCGCTTCGTGTTTACGATCGAAAACGGCGTTGCCCGACGACACGAATTGGAATTGGGACGCTTGATGGGCGACAATTTAAATTTTTTTTCAAAAATGCACAAAAAAATTTGTCTATCTGAAAACAAAGTATTATT
>Ga0099364_10005127_pt1 | contig 19556 bp, 14 predicted proteins | sample TergutTh196P3_FD_73070 | JGI IMG/M metagenome (GOLD analysis project Ga0099364, IMG submission 73070) | Microcerotermes parvus P3 segment gut microbial communities from Pointe-Noire, Republic of the Congo - Th196 P3 | ecosystem: Host-associated > Arthropoda: Insects > Digestive system > Gut ... | reverse complement strand
AATATTTCATGTAGTTGAACGGATGAAGTCCATTCTCTTTTGCGGTCTCAATAATTGAGTACATAATCGAGCTTGCCTTAGCCCCATCCGGTGTGTTTGAAAATAACCATGCCTTGCGATTATGTTCTTGAAAACATAATCGCAACTATGTGCCCAATATAATTATGTGCCCAATCCCGGCCGCATGACCGCAAAACCGATTATAATGGCAGTAAAACAATGAAAGGAGCACTGCCATTATGTCAACAATCAAAGTATCAGCCGAGATCAAGCGGGAAATAGACCGCTACCGTCGATTCATGCTGGAGCATGAGTACACAACGCAAACCGCCCTGGGGTACAGCACGTATCTGTCGCGGTTTCTGCGTTGGCCGTCACGACAACTGAATAATGAGGTTTTAAATGAGAGCATTGAAGCGTTCCTCGAATACCAACGATGTGTCAATCCGGAAAACCACAAGGAATGCCGGGCCGCGTTGCGTGTGTACCACAGGATGGCCACCGGGGAAAACTTCCCGGGGCGGGCGTCTACGATGCATGATCCGGATGACGAAGCCGTCGCCGGGCGTTTTTACGACTACTCCGTAAACATAAAACGCGTCAATTCGAAGACTGCGGAGCGTGATGTAAAAACCGTCCTGCGATTTTTGGCGAGTGCGGCCGGCAATCCGGCCCGCCACCCGGAAAGCATGACGGCACATGACATACGCGACTATGTAATCAACCATCTCGCCCATCTGTCCGACCAGTCCAAGGGCCGTGAAATTACGGCCATACGCAACTTCTTCCGGTTTCTGAAGTTCGAAGGGGTCCCCGTCCATGAATCCATATTTTCACTGCCGCTGTCGCCGGCCGTCTGGAAAAACACGGCATTCCCCGTGACAATGGACATGGATGTGTTCGACCGTCTCCATGAGGTGCCCGACGCAAGCACCCCCACCGGCAGGAGGGACCGTTGCATAATCCTGTTTTTTACCGAGCTTGCCTTGCGCTGCATGGAGGTTTCCACATTGACCTTGGATGACTTCAACTGGCGCGAGGGCCATGTCACGATACGGAACACCAAAAGCAAGTCGGACCGCAGATTGCCCATGTCCGGGAAACTCGCCATGGCAACGGTCGCATATCTGCGCGATGCAAGGCCCGGGATCGATGAAAGGACGCTTTTTGTCAGGTTCAGGCATTGTTGCGGGGAGCCCATGGGATGTGGCCAGATACGCGGTGTGGTCCGGAGGGTTTACGAAAAAAGCGGTGCCGACATACGGTCGACGGGCCCCCAGATACTCCGGCGCACGGCGGGCACAAAAATATACAACGCCGGCAATTCCCTTAAAATGACCGCCGACATATTGGGGCATGAATCGCTTGATTCAACTGTTTTCTACGCCAAGACGGACATGGCCGGATTAAGGCATGTCGCCCATCCCTGGCCATGCGTGCCGGGAAAGGCAGGTGGCAACGATGGCGAATGAAAACCTGCTTTCAAGGCAAATCGGGGAATACATAACCTATAAGCGAAGCCTGGGTTACAAAATAAAAGTCGAGGCTGAAGAGTTGGGGCGTTTTGCTTCTTATGCCGCAAGTATCGGGCACCAGGGTTCGCTCACAAATGACCTTGCGGTAAGCTGGGCTTCGCAAAAAGAATCATACAGCCGTTTTTACATGGCCAGGCGGCTTGAAATAGTCCATACGTTCGCGAAATACATTTCTGCCTTTGACCCATGCGCACAAATACCGCAGACGGGCATATACGGCAAATGCCATGGCCGTGCCGTGCCGTATGTTTACACCGACGGGGAGATTTTACTGCTCATGGCCGAGGCCGAAAAACTGTGTTCTCCCGACGGGATAAGGGCGCGCAGTGTTTCCACGGCCATCGGCCTCCTGCGCTCGACCGGGTTGCGGGTTTCCGAACTGACGCTTTTGACGAACAGGAATGCCCGCCTTGACGAAGGCCATCTGTTCATAGACAGCTCGAAGTTCAAGAAGGGCCGGATTGTCCCCCTGCACCCGACGGTGGCGGAGGAATTGATTGATTACCGCAACTTCATCACGGCCAAACTGGGGCAAAGGGATGTGGATGACTTCTTCTTCGTCAACTCCCGTGGACGGGAATTCAACATCAGGGCCTTTGAATATGCCTTCCAGCTGATACGGCCGGTCCTACACGGGGATTTGGCAAACGGCGGGGCCAGGAAGTGCCGGCTGTATGACATGAGGCATACCTTTGCCTGCCAAACCGTCAGGAACTGGCTGGAATCCGGCGGGGATGTCAACAAGAAATTATATCTGCTGTCTGTTTACATGGGCCACGCGAAACCGGCAGACACCTATTGGTATCTTTCGGCGACACCGGAACTGCTGGCCATTTCATCCGGGCGTTATGAATCCGTCTTCGGGGAGGGGGTGTCGATATGACGTATGCAGAACAAAGCTTTCCCGCCCTCATACAGAAATTCTTCCTCCGGTGGTTGATGGCCCAGCGCAATGTCTCGCCGGAAACAGTCAAATCGTACAGGGACACATTCAGGATATATATAAGGCAACCTCCGAAAACCCCTGTCACGCACCTTTACCGCGCCTTTTGCCGCACTTCTTTGCCAAAAAGCCTCGCCGTAGCGCTGCTACGCCTACGTTTTTTTGCTTTGAATTGCGACAAAATTCGCAGCAAATCTGCGCAACAGAGTTTTCGGAGGTTACCATTAACATAAGGAGGTGTACTATGAAACGAATAGGTATTGTCGGCTGTGGGGATATTAGCGGTATCTATCTGCAAAATCTGACGGGCATGTTTGCCGACAGGCTGGCAGTGGCGGGCATATGCGACCTGATTGACGAGCGGGCCGCATCCAGGGCCAAGGAGTATGGGATAGGGAAGATATACGGTAGCGCAAACGAAATGCTTGCCGACCCCAGCGTGGACATCATCTTAAATCTCACCCGTCCGTCTGAGCATTTTGATGTCTCAAAGGCCGCCCTGCTGGCCGGCAAGCACGTCTATACGGAAAAAACCTTTGGGGCCGATTGGACAGAAGGCGCAGCGCTGATTCAGTTGGCCAAAGATAAGGGCCTGCTGATTGGCGGTGCGCCGGATACCTTCCTCGGGGCCGGGGGCCAGACTTGCCGGCGTCTGATAGACGAGGGGAAGATCGGCGATATTTTAGGGGCGACAGCCTTTATGACCTGCCGTGGCCATGAATCCTGGCATCCCTCGCCGGAGTTTTACTACAAAAGGGGCGGCGGCCCGATGATGGACATGGGGCCCTATTATGTCAGTGCCCTGATAAATCTGATTGGTCCGGCCAAAACGGTGGCCGGCATGACCAAGACCTCCTTTGCCGAGCGGCTTATCACCAGTAAACCCCTGGACGGCACTGTCATCCAGGTAGATACGCCGACCCATATAGCGGGTTTGATAGAGTTTGAAAACGGGGCCGTCGCCAACATCATCACCACCTTTGACGTGTTTGCCGCTGAGCTGCCACGGATAGAGATATATGGCTCCAAGGGCACAATCAGCGTGCCCGATCCCAATACCTTTGGCGGGCCGGTGCGGCTATATACGGCGGACATCAGGAATCCGGGCGGGGGCAGTTTTGAAGAGGTGCCGTTGTTGGCGGGATATGCGGAAAACAGCAGGGGTTTGGGCATCTACGATATGGTGGGCCACATGGAAAATGGAACGCCCTTTCGCGCCTCCAATGATGTCATCTACCACAGCCTGGAGATTATCACGGCGTTTCAGCGTTCCTTCGAGAAAGGGACATATGAGCGGTTGGGCACGACCCTCTCACGTCCGGTGCCGATGATTAATTGATTACGGAATAACCTGGAAGAACGCGAAAATGCAAAGCATTTAAAGCGTTCTTCCTCACGGAGCTTTGCTCCATGCAGGCATCTCCAGCAACGCACCAATAAATATCGGGAGCTTGCTGTCGCTTTCGATGATGCAAAAGACAAAGGGGCGGTCCAGGATGACGTAATCCATCAGGCGGACGGAAGTGACTTGCATTTCCACGCCGGTCACGGCCGCCGCCCGGGTACCTTTTTCGTCCACATCCACGAAGGTTTTGTGCAGTACGCGGTTTATGTAGATATTGTCGCCGTCTGCAACACTGCCCAGGCGCGAAAAATCGGCACTGTTTGGGCTAAAGGCATCGGGCATGCCCATCGCCGTCAGCATGTCGTTCATGGTCATGTCAAAGGTAAAGCTAAATTTCGGCAGACTCGCCATCACCGGGGTCTGCCGGCTGTTGTTCAAGGTGTTTATCAGGCCCTCGCCATCCAGTCCGGCAATATAATCGCCTATGTCCACGCCTTCATTGGGCAGCAGGGCGACAAAGGAATAGGCCCCGTCCTTATAGGGCTTGATGAAGCCGGTTGCGCGCCCATCGTCCAGGAAATTATCTTCTTCTGAATTCATAAACCAGGCATCTTGCTCCTTGCCCGATGCGGCATGGAAGGGTCTCTCGCTCAATTTATTCTCTTCATAGGGCGTATCCCATTCGGCATCAAAGGCAATGGCATTGATCAGATACATGATGGCCAAACCGGGTATTTCTTCGATGATTTTATCTATCATGCCCTCGGTTTTTTCCTCCACCCAGGCATTTATCTCATCGGCGCCCCGGGCATCAAAGGCACTGCTTCTTATGTCCGCCCCATAATAAGTCCGGTTAGTTTGTAAAAATTCATCATACACAGCGAAACCATCCCGATACCAAATTGAATTGGCGATATTGAGCGTGGAGCCTTCATGGCTGGGGAGATTATGGATAAAGGCGGACATATATTCATTGAGCTGGTCTATTGTAAGACCTTGGCCCAAGACAGCTTCCATTTGCGACAATGTTTCGTTGTCCGCGCCGTTGGCCGTCATCGAAAGGGCCAAATGCACCGAAAGCGGCGAGACGAGGCTGTTTTTTTGCGAATTTTCCAAAAAGTCGCGTGAAAAGACATCGGTCGTGAAAGTAGCGACGAGGGGGATAAAGTCTGCGGTCGCGTCGGCCGGGAGCGGCTCTGCCTGGATGGCGGGCGTGGGTGTGGGTGTGGGTGTGGGTGTGGCGGCGGGGCTGTCCACTGCTTGAGTGCTGTCTGTATCAGGCATGGGCTCTAAAGCCTCCTTGTTGCAGGCGGCCAGACCGCAAACACTGAGAATAAATAAGATGCCAGCCAGTATGAGGCGGCTTTTGCGCACGCAAGTGGGTGTTGACATAATCTCGCTGCTCCTTTACAATACTTCTATTCTTATATATTCATATTACGATACATTTACATAAATAGCAAACCCTGGCCCCAGTAGCGCGCCGAGGTCGTCGCGCCCTACAGCCTGCCCCGCATAAAGTGCGGGACCTGACCACCGAAAGGCCATAACATGACAAAACGAAACCACCTTAAAATTCCGGCTTTTTTACTGCTTATATGCCTCATCTTTTCCCTCACATCCTGTCTGGCGGCCTTGGATGAATGGTTGGAAGAAGAGGACGGCTACGAGACGCCCGTCACGCCGGAAGATGCAGACAACACATGGAACATAGGCGACAAAAGCCCCATTGGCGGCAATCGCCCCACGGGCCGGGAGCTGGGTTTCACACCGGCCGAGCCCGTCTTTCATACAGACAGCCCCCTGATTGCGATGATAGAGATAAACCAGGGCCTAAGCTATGGCTTTGACACGGACAACGGCTCGTTTTTTCTGATGGAGAATTTTGTCGCCGGCAAGGAAACAGCCATTTTTGTCAGCTTTAACGAGGCGCTGGGCTCTTATGACAGCGCTTTTTTGACGATAGAACTGGACGGCAATATTATTGCCCAGCTTGCGCCGGTGGATATGCCGGATGGCCACAGCATGCTCTTTCATCCCAGAAACATGGCCGACGTCAACCATTGGCCGGAGGGTGCCTACACGTTCAGCGTGGACATAGACGGGCATCGGGCGGTGCGGGTGACGAATTTCTATCAATCCATGCCGATGAAGATCTTGGCCGTACCCATCTTGGCCAATTATTCGGGGCGCATTGTGTCCACCAGGGATGATTGGAAGTTGGGCGGCACGATGGTAAGCTCGGTCTTTCCTGTCGCAAGGGCGGATTTTGAGTATATTTTGGGTGCCCAGCTGGATCTGTCCGCCCGACGTTTTGACTTAGATACCGAAGAAGGGCTGTATAATGTTTGGGAGGCCCTGAGCAAGCTCCAGACGAAAAGCAAGGACTATACGCTGGTGGTCGGTTTCATCCGCGATGCGGCGGACTATGGCTCCATATTGGGCTATACCTTCGGGCTGCCCGCCACTGTTGTGGTGGAGGATACGCCCGACATGCTGTCCACGGTGGCCCATGAGATTGCCCATTGCTATAATATCGGCGACGAATATGATGGCGGTCACTTGAATACCCGCCTCAACTCGCCGCCGTTTCGGATGCGGGGATATGACATAAACACCTATTGGCCGGTGGTGGCCAAAAAAGAGGCAGTGGTGGGCGCGAACCAGATGGGGCTGCGCGGCACCGGCGCGGTCATATACACCGAGCAGCGCCCCTATTGGGTGGAGGGCAAGAGCCTGTTGGGCCAGGTGTCCAGTTATATGGGCGGCGGCATGGGGGCGGATGCCTTCGAGATGTGGACATCGTCGGAGAAATGGAATCATCTCTTCCGCACCTTCACCGGTAATGCGGCCGAACCCGGCCAGGCCTTTGATGCGGAGTCCGATTTTTGGGATTCCGGTTCCGGCAGTATTTTTGACAGTATCAACGAATGGCTGGATGCCTGGCTGGAGGACGACAGCCACGATTATTCGGACTATGATTATTCCGATTATGATTATTCGGATTATGACTTTTCCGACGATGATACGGACGGTTTCGACTTAGACTACTACTACGATTACTATGATGACGACGAAGATTACTACCAAGGCTACGACTACGGCTCCTTTGACGATGATAATTATTGGGGGCAGTGTCCGGAATGTTGCGGCGGCATATTTGACCCCTACTTTTACACCCAATGCTTTAGCTGCTGCTATTATGTGCCTGTTGTGAGCCAGTACGATGATTGTTTGTCCTGCGGCGCAGATCTTAATCTGAACGAACATACGGATTATTACATAGAGTGCAGTGTCTGCGAGGAACTAATCTGGGAGCAGAGCCTCAGCGCTTTTAACAGCGGGGCCTGGTACAAAAAAAGCGCGTCCGTGCCGGTAGGGGCCCTGGAAATCACCGGCTTTATCGAGGACGGGGTGTTTGTCGCCAATCCCTGGTATACATTTGAGGCGGAGCGGGCAGACATAAACACCGCAAAAGCCGGTGCATACGGCGCATATATATATGACAAAGACGGCGGGCTCTTGTCGATGTCGTTGTTTGACCTAAACGCCAGGGGGCAAATCACCAGAAACGAAGGGTTAAGCACTACCAAGCTTGGCCGGATTCCGGTTGATATTCTGGTTGCGTTCCCGGAAGCGGCGGCAACGGTGGTCATAAAGCATGGCGACACGGACATATATACACGTCCGGTTTCGAATAATGAGCCCTGGGTGGAATTCACCGGCTTGCATGACTACCAGGCATTGTCCGACAGCGTGACCCTGACCTGGGAGGCAGGTGGTGCGGATGAGCTGTTCTTCGAACTATGGTATTGCCCCAGCGAGGACGAGCAGTATAATATAGCCGCAAATATCACGGAGCGTTCATTGGAGGTGGACCTATCATCGTATCCGGGCTCAGAGGCGGGCTTTTTCTACATTTTTGCCACCGATGGCGTGAGGACGGGTGAAACGGACAGCCCCTGGGTAAAGGTACCATATAAAGCGCCGGACATCATCACGGAGCAAGCAGAGATTCCGGAAATAAAAATCACCGAGGAAATACTCTTCGAAGTGGATGTATACGACATGCAAGACGGCTGGCTCTGGGATGAAGATGAGGTGGTCTGGATGCTGGGTGGCAGGGAATACATGACGGGCGCCTTCCTTTGGGTATGGCCCTACGAACTGGCGCCGGGCACACATACCTTCAGCATGACGGCGACTAATTCCGCAGGAATGGCCGTCAGCCGTGAATATAGCTTCCATATCCTGGATGACGAGTCCGATCTGCCGGATGACTGGTCGCGCCCGGACATCGTGGCCGCCTTGGCGAATGGCTTTGTCCTGCCGCTTAATAGATTAGACGCCGCAATCACGAAAGCCCAGTATGCCGGCTTGATGACGACCCTATACGGCTATATGCATGAAGGTGACGACGACCCCTACCCGGACTATGTGGAAGGCGTGGTGACAGACTGCGGACAAGACGACTATGATGAGTTTATGATGGTTTATTTGGGCTTAATGGATGCCCCGGGCGGACGCTTTGAGCCCAACAAGGCGATGAGCCAGGACGAGGCGGCACTGATCATGTACCGTACGATGGCGGTGGCCGATCCGGAGTTTTTGGATGATACGCACGACTTGGCGGAAATAATGGAGCTGTTCATGGATGTGGAAGTGGTCGATAAAAGCGGGCCCAATGCCTACCAAGCGACGAAAAACTTAAGCAATAAACTGGCGCTGGTACGGTTGAATCGTTTGTTTGAAGCGATAGATTGGGAATAGAAACCCCCTCGTCAGGGGGCCCCGCAGAAAACGCGAAGCGTTTTACGGACATTGCGGGGTGACGGTGGTTCAAGTAGAGGGCCAAACACATGCAAATAAAAAAACACCGTCGGCTGATATACGGCCGCTCCATCGTGTTCTTCCTGGCCTTTCTGCTTCAAGTGTTGCTAATTTACGCGCTGGTACTGGCCCTCAGTGTGGATTATTCCGTGGTTTACATGGCTTCCATACCACTGTCCCTGCTGTGTACCCTGTTTATCTTGAACGACAAAAGCAACCCCAGCTTCAAACTGGTATGGGTGATGCCAATCCTCGTCGTCCCCGTTTTTGGTATTTTATTATACACGTATACCCGTTTGCAACTGGCATCACGGGTAGTAAACAAACGGTTGTCGGCCAACATCGCCCTGATCCGGGAGCATCTTAAACAAAACGGCGACACACTGGAGACATTGACGACCCTGGATGCGGCGGAAAGAAACCTCGCCCTCTACATGAATACCTTTGGCGCAGCCCCGGTCTTTGATGCCACGCAGGCGAAGTACCTTTCCTCTGGCGAGGAAAAACTGGCCTGCCTGAAGGCAGAACTGGCACAGGCCAAAGAATTCATTTTCATGGAATATTTTATCGTGGAACGGGGCCTGATGTGGGATGGCATCGTGGAGATCCTTAAGCAAAAGGCCCAAGAGGGTGTGGACATAAAGATTATGTATGATGGGATGTGCGCCCTCAGCTTATTGCCGAAAAACTATCCCGATACCTTGCAGGAGATGGGGATGGAATGTCGCCTGTTTTTACCGGTCGTACCCGTCATATCCACCATCCAAAACAATCGCGACCACCGCAAGATAACGGTCATAGACGGGCGGGTAGCCTTCACGGGTGGAGTGAATCTGGCGGATGAGTATATCAATGAAAAACCGCGTTTTGGTCATTGGCGGGATACGGCCATCATGCTAAAAGGCGCGGCGGTGAATAGCTTTACCGCCCTGTTTTTACAAAATTGGAACATATCTCACGCGAGTAAGCAGGTGGACTATAAGCAGTATCTGCGCAGCGACCTAAAGTGGCCGGAGCAAGCCGGATACTTCATACCGTACGGCGATTCCCCGCTGGACAGTGAGCAGTTGGCCCGCAATGTTTATATGGATATTATCAACCGCGCCAAAACATATGTCCATATCACCACTCCCTACCTGATACCGGACAACGAGATGCTCTCGTCATTAAAATTCGCTGCCATGCGCGGGGTCGAGACCATTATCGTCATGCCCCATATCCCTGATAAAAAATCGGCATACTACCTGGCCAGGACCTTCTATCCCGAGCTGCTTTTGACCGGGGTGCGGATATTTGAATACACGCCGGGCTTCATGCACGCCAAGATGTTCATTAGTGACGACATACGGGCGGTGGTGGGCACAATCAATTTGGATTTTCGCAGCCTATATCTGCATTTTGAATGTGGTGTCTATTGCTACAACAGCCCCGTGGTGGCCGACATCGAAGCAGATTATCAGGACATTTTGCAAAAAAGTGAAGAAATTTTATTGAAAAATTGCGCGGATTATAGTTTGATCGGACGCCTGTCCGGGCGCATGCTGAGGTTGTTTGCCCCACTGATGTAGTTGAAACTAATATAACGATGAGATTAGGAGGTAGAAAATGAAGCTCAAAAAATTAACAGCCCTATTACTGGTGGGACTATTGGCCCTGTGTTTGGTTGCCTGTGCGGGTGACGAGCCGGAAGTCACACCCGATCCGGCGGCGGAAGATGTCGCACCCACCCCGGCTTCGCCGAATTTTGCGGATGACCCCGATTCGGCAAATGGCGACCCAGGAGACGGCAACAGGGATTCTGTACAGGTACACACCGTACCCGTCGGCGCTGAAGTTAGCGCAAAGCTCGACCCGAATCTCTACTATTTGGCCGATGCGGTTTTAGTCGCGGGCTTTTCCGGGGTCAGGGGCAGCGCTGGGAGCCAGGCCTATGTGGGCCTAAGCGAAGAGGAAAAGGCCCTGTTGGTACCCGGCTCGATGATTGAAGTGACCTATGAATCCGAGTTGCCGGTCTGGGTGGGTTATAACGGTGAGGCCGGCAGTATTCGCGCCATCGATGATGACAGCTACGACTATTCGGTGGCCTATGTATCCGCAGATAACTCTGTTGTCCAATGGCCCTACGAGCAATTGTTGGAGTGCTGGGGCGAAGGCTTTGAGGGCAGTATCAGCGAATTGTTTGTGGAGGCGGCGAACGACTGGGAAGTGCTCAGTGTGCGTATTGGACAGGCACAAAACTTGTCTCCATTGGGCAACGCTGTCGAGCTTATGGGATTTGCCGGCGCGAGAGATGATGCCTGGGCACAGGCCCATGTGCCGTTATCCGATGAAGATAGAGATTTGTTGGTACCGGGCTCCGTCATAGAGATTATCTACGAATGTGAAGAACCCGTCTGGGTCGGCTACAATGGCGAAAATGGCCAGATGAACGGTTTCCCCGACCAGGAAGTAGACTATACGGTGGGCGCCTTGGGCGAAGGCATCGTCCAATGGCCCTATGAAATGCTGGCTGCAGAATGGGGCGATGACTGGGTCGAGACAATAGACGAGCTATATGTGGAGGCGGCGAACGATTGGGAAGTGTTTTCTGTTAAAATAGGCAAGCCGTTTGAGAAGTCGAAGGGGCTTATGCATGAGATTACAGGCTTTGCCGGCACAGGTGCGGGTGGCGGGGAGCAGGCTTATGTGGGTCTTGACGAAGCGGAAAAAGCCCTGCTGATTCCTGGTTCTTTCATCAATATCCACTATGCCTCCGAAGAACCGGTTTGGTTGGGCTACAACGGCGATGTCGGTTGGATGCGCGCCTTTGTCGATGGCGAGGTCGACTATTCCGACTTTACCTACACCGAAAATCTTGTTCAAACTAACTTTGATCAAATGAACGCGGCTTGGGGAGACGGATGGGCAGACACGATCGATGAGATGTTTATTGAAGCGTGGAATGACTGGAAAGTAATGGCTGTCTATATTGGGCGAAACTGATATAATGACACCAGGGTCAAAAGCCCATGCGTTTCATGCTTGCATGAAAAAGCATGGGTTTTTGGCCCGCAAAACACGAGCAAGTAGCCCGAATAGGGCGGATTGCGAGTGTTTTAGGCTGGCGAGAGCATGAAATGCGGAGCCAGCCGTGGCATCTCAAAGAAAGGAGCTCCACATGAAAATGATAGCCCCACCCGTAGCCAACGTCCCGTGGCAGGAAAAACCCGCCGGACACAAAAACGCCCCCATCTGGCGTTATGACGCAAACCCCATCATCGGCCGTAACCCCATCGAAGGCGTCGCCCGCATCTTCAACAGCGCCGTCATGCCCTACCAGGACGCCTTCATCGGCGTCTTCCGGGGCGACCAATGCGATGGTGTCATGAACATATATCTGGGCCGTTCCCAAGATGCCATCCATTGGGATTTTGAACCGGAAAAAATCCAATTTGTCGATGAAGAAGGCCGGCCGGCGATGCCCGTCTATGCCTACGACCCCCGCCTGGTGGAAGTGGAAGGCATATACTACATCATCTGGTGCCAGGACTTTTACGGCGCCTCGATCGGCATGGCGAAGACGACCGACTTCAAAACCTTTACCCGCATCGAAAGCCCCTTCATCCCCTTTAACCGCAACGCCGTCCTCTTCCCCCGTCGCATAAACGGCAATTTTATGCTGCTCTCGCGCCCATCGGATTCCGGGCATACCCCCTTTGGCGATATATTCTTAAGCCAGAGCCCCGACATGCTCTATTGGGGTAAGCACCGCCATGTCATGGGACGCGGCCAGACGGCCTGGGAGTCCTTGAAGATTGGCGGTGGCGCGGCACCGATCGAGACCGACGAAGGTTGGCTGATGTTCTACCACGGCGTCTGCCAGACCTGTAATGGCTATGTCTATTCCTTTGGCGGGGCCATATTGGATTTGGAGGAGCCCTCCAAGGTGCTCTACCGTTCGGCTAATTGTTTGCTGGCCCCGGAAGAATGGTATGAGGAACGCGGCTACGTCTCCAATGTCTGCTTCCCCTGCGCCACCATCCACGACCCGGGGAGCGGAAAAATCGCCATCTACTACGGCGCCGCCGACTCATATGTCGGCCTGGCCTTCTGCCAGTTTGACGAGATTGTGACTTATATTAAGAAGCATAGCCGGCTGACGGAGATGGATAAGGAGTTGGGGAAAAGGTAATGCATAGTTCCGAATTAAATATAAGCGAAGGGTGTTTCGCCATGAGACATGCTCACACACTGCGCAAAAGCGCATTGTGTGAGTCGATATTTGTTAGTTCCACCGATGTATGCGACAGAAGAAGGTCATATACTTTTCCGTAGGTTAGTAGCCGCTGAATGTTTGAGCGTGATTGCGTCCGCGCGGAGTGTGGGATGTCGGGTCCGCAATGACGTGGCAGGGGAGTGAAAATGAGCGTAAAACTAAAGATAATCGGTGGATTTATCATTGTCGTCCTGATTGGCGCAGCCATAGGCATAGTCGGAGTGGTGACCAGCAACAAGCTGACCACCATGTCTGACGAGTTGCATGAGTTGCAACTGGAATCAAACGAATTTCATTCGATAATGACCGGCCATTTTGAGTGGCGCGGCAGCATGAGTAACTACATCATCACCCATGAGAACTTTACCGGTTCCATTGATCCCAACACCTGCATCCTCGGCAAATGGCTGAATGAAAACCAGAGCAAAGAGCTTTCGCCGGAGGTGCAAAGACTGCTGGATGGCATCATCGGCCCGCATAATACCATGCACTCTTGCGCAGCCGATATCGTCGATTTGTTCGAGGCAGGCAAGTACGATGAGGGCGAGGAACTATACCTGAGTATCATCGCCCCGAATACGGCCTTGGTCATAAACGGCCTGAAAGAAATCGTTGCCGACTACGAGGGCTATATCGAGGAAGAGAGCCAGGCCATCTTAGCGGAAGGGCAAAAGGCCATCATTACCATCATCATCGTCATCGTCGTCTCCGTGCTGGTCGGCCTGGGCTTCGGCGTTGTCATATCACGCTCCATCACCGGCCCCCTGGCCCCGCTGGTCGCCTTCATGAGCAAGGCCGGTTCAACCGGTGACATCAGCCTCACACCGGAGGACGTGGCCGTCATCCAAGCCTTTGCCGGCGGCAAGGATGAAATATCGCAGACCATCAACGCTTCGGCTTCGTTTGTGGCCCATGTCGCCAATGTGGCGGCGGCCCTGGAAGTCATGTCCAAGGGTGATTTGACGGTTGAAATGGATACATTATCTGAAAACGACGTCATGGGCAATTCGCTGATGAACGTGGTAAATAGTCTGAATGACATGTTTGCCGAGATAAAAGTAACCTCCGGCCAGGTGGAGAAGAATGCCCTCCAGGTGCAAGATAATACCCAGGCCATATCCGATAGTATGAGCCATATTGCCGGCGCGTCGCAGCTACTGGCCGAAGGCTCGACCCAGCAAGCGATGTCCGTGCAGGAACTTTCGGATGCCATTTCTGAGATTGCCCAAAACACAAAATCGAACTCTGAGCTGGCCACCAAAGCCTCGCAGCTGGCCGATACGATCATCGGCAATGCCCAAAAGGGCAGCCAGCAAATGGAGGACATGGTCACGGCCGTGGATGAAATCATCGAGGCCAGCCGCCAGATCAATACCATCATCGAGACCATCAACGACATCGCCTCGCAGACGAATTTGCTTTCGCTCAATGCCGCCATCGAGGCAGCCCGGGCCGGAGAGCATGGCCGCGGCTTCGCCGTTGTGGCCAGTGAGGTGGGCAAGCTGGCCGAGGGCAGCACGGAATCGGCCACAAAGACCAATGTCATTGTCCAAGAATCCATCGAAAAAGCCGAGCTGGGCGCCCGGATAGTGGACGAGACAGCCAAGAGCTTAAAGAGCATCATTGAGGGCATAGAGGAGAGCAACCGTTTCATCAAGGAAATCGCCGCCGCTTCGGAAGGGCAGTTTGCCAGCATCCAAAATATCAATGAGAGCATAGAGAGCGTGTCGGATATTGTTCATCAGAATTCGGCCACGGCCGAGGAGACGGCTGCCGCTGCTGAAGAAAGCTCCGCCGCCGCCACCGAGAGTACCGGGGCCGTGGATGAAATGACGCGGGTATCGACGACGCTGAGTGACTTGATAGGGCAGTTTAAAATAAAATGATTATAGGCATAACAGGCTTGGGGCTGATTGGCGGCTCCCTGGCGAAAGCTTATAGGGCAGCCGGCCATGAAGTGTACGGTTTTGATGAGGACGAGGCCATTTTAGGCTTCGCCCGGTTGGCCGGGGCGATAAGCGGCGTGTTGGACGATCAGAGTATCGGCCGCTCTGCCGCGCTTTTCGTTGCCATAAACCCCGCTGCGGCGATGGATTATCTGAAACAGGTTGCCCCACAGATAGCGAAAGATAGCCTTGTCTTCGATGTCTGCGGCGTAAAACGGACGGTCTGTGAGCGGATGTTTGCGCTGGCCGATGAACACGGATTTACTTTCGTGGGCGCCCATCCGATGGCGGGCAGCCACAAGGACGGCTTCAAAAACAGCCGCGCAGACTTATTTAGCGGGGCCTCGATGATCCTAGTGCCGCCCGTTTATGACGACGCGGATTTATTCGGTCGGATAGAGGCGGTCCTAAAACCGCTGGGCTTTGGCCACCTGACCGTCACCACGGCGGAAAAGCACGATGAAATGATTGCCTTTTCCTCGCAGATGGCCCATATCGTGTCCAATGCGTTCATCAAGAGTAAAAGTGCCGGTAGCCACAAGGGTTTTTCCGCCGGTTCCTACAGGGATTTGACCCGGGTGGCCCGACTAAACGCCGCCATGTGGTCAGAACTGACGATGGCCAATGCCGATTATCTGCTGGCGGAACTGGACGGCTTTATCGCTGAGGTGGAAAAATATAAAGAAGCCCTGATAGCGGGCGACCATGCACGGATGCAGAAGCTGCTGGAAGAAGGCAGCAGGCGGAAGGAAGAAGTGGAGGATTCGACATGAATTATAATCAAGCATACAAAAAACTAGAACAGCACGACCAGACCCATCTACTCAAATACTACGACGCACTGACCCCCACCGAACAAGAAAAACTGCTGACGCAAATAGCGGAAATAGACTTTAGCGTCTTGGAATCGATTGAGAACCAGGCCATCATCGATCAAAAGGGTGTCATATCCCCCTTGAAGGCGATGGAGATGGGTGAAATAGACGCTCGTCGCACGGCATTTTCGAGCCTTGGCCTGGAAGCCATCCGCGCCGGCAAGGTGGCGGCCGTCCTCTTGGCGGGGGGCATGGGCACGCGGCTGGGTTCTGCCCATCCCAAGGGTATGTACGACATCGGCCAAAGCCGCCCGGTATATATCTTCCAACGCCTGATCGAAAATATGCTGGACGTGGTGAAAGAAGCGGGGGTATTCTTCCCCCTCTACATCATGGTCAGCGAAAAAAATCAGCAAGAGACCAGCGCATTTTTGGCCGCCCATGACTACTTCGGCTATGACGCGAAAAGAATTACCTTTTTTAAGCAGGACATGGCCCCCGCCTCGGACTATCAGGGCAAGGTGTTCTTGGAAGAAAAAGGCTGGGTATCCACCTCGCCCAACGGCAACGGCGGTTGGTATGCCTCGATGCACAAGTGGGGTATAGCAGATGCCGCCCGGGCCGACGGAATCGAGTGGTTTAACATCTTCGCCGTGGACAATGTCCTGCAAAGAATCTGCGACCCGGTCTTTGTCGGGGCGACGATAGACTCCGGTTTTGCCGCCGGCGCCAAGGTTGTCCGCAAAAGTGCCCGCGATGAGAAGCTGGGCACAATCTGCCTGGAGGATGGCCGCCCGTCCATCGTCGAATATTATGACATGACGGATGAGCTGATGGACGCCGTCGATGAAAACGGCGCCCCGGCCTATAACTTCGGCGTGATCTTGAATTATCTGTTCAAGGCGGACAAACTGGAAGAAATCATGGCCCGCAAGCTCCCGCTCCATGTGGTGGAGAAAAAAATCAGCCATCTGGACGCCGCCGGAAAACTCATCCACCCGACCGCGCCCAACGGCTACAAATATGAGCAACTGGTGCTGGACATGATCCACGAATTCGAAAACTGTCTGCCCTACGAAGTGCTACGAGGGCATGAGTTCGCCCCGATCAAGAACCTGACCGGCGTGGATTCGGTCGAAAGCGCCCGGAGGCTATGCCTTGCGGCGGGCGTGGAGCTGTGATTTGCGCTTTGATTTTTAGTGTGCTATTATTTATCTTAAGTCATAAGACCCTCACTTCAAAATGTGCCGGGTGACTTAACATAGTGATTCAATCGGGAACGTAAAAGGAGACAGATGCCATGAATACCATGACGGTAAATGCGGCACAAAAGGATTTCGGAATTGTATTGGACGGGGTGATTAGTCAGGGGAATATCATATCCATCGCCACTGACGATGGGGCCGCAATTCTTATCAACCAGGATGAGTGGAATGGATTGATGGAAACGCTTTATTTGCAATCAATACCCGGCATGAAAAAATCCATCATGGAAGGCAAGGCAGTGCCGCTGAGCGAATGTCTTGACAGTGTGGGATGGGATATAAGTTAAAGTATACCCGGCAAGCAGAAAAAGATGCCCGCTTACTGGAACAGGCAGGCTTGGATAAGGTGGCAAAAAAATTACTTTCAATCATTAGCAAAAATGCTTTTAGTAATCCTCACCCATATGAAAAGTTTAAAAGGTGACATGAAAGGCCTGTATTCTCGTCGTATAAACAAACAACACCGTATAGTTTATGATGTATTACCGAATGACGATATGTTAAAAGATGATTTAGGTGAGCTATATAAGGGTATCGTCAAAATTATTAGAATGTGGACGCATTATGAATAATGTAAATAGCATGACGGTCTAGCGATATATTGTTTTAAGTAGAAAAGGAGGCAAACCCATGAAAATCCTGGTCACGGGCGGGGCCGGCTATATCGGCAGCCACACAGTATTGGAGCTGTTGGAAGCCGGGCACGGTGTCGCCGTCATTGATAATCTGAGCAATGCGAGCAAATTAAGTCTTGCACGGGTGCAAGAAATCACCGGGCGAGCAGCGCGTTTTTTCGAGGCCGACATTGCCGACCGAACTGCCCTGCGGGAGATTTTCGCAAGCGAACAGATAGAGGCCGTCATCCACTTTGCCGGGCTGAAAGCGGTGGGCGAGTCGGTGGCAAAGCCCTGGGAATATTATCAAAATAACATCGCCGGCACCCTGGTGTTGCTGGATGAAATGCGCCGCGCCGGCGTCAAAAACATCATTTTTTCCTCGTCCGCAACCGTCTACGGTAATCCAGCCCAAAACCCCATCCGCGAGGATGCCCCGAAGGGGCTTTGCTCCAATCCCTACGGCTGGACGAAGTCCATGCAGGAGCAGATATTATCCGACCTCCAGGCGGCCGACCCCGATTGGAACGTGATATTGCTACGCTACTTTAACCCCATCGGCGCCCACGAGAGCGGCCTGATCGGCGAGGATCCCAGCGGCATCCCCAATAACCTGATGCCCTTTATCACCCAGGTCGCCGCCTCCCAGCTGCCCGCGCTGTCTGTTTATGGGGATGACTACGACACAGCCGACGGCACCGGCGTCCGCGACTATATCCATGTCGTCGACCTGGCCCTGGGCCATGTGCTGGCGCTAAAGAAAATCGAAGAAGAAGCCGGACTCCAGGTCTATAACCTGGGTACCGGCACAGGATATTCCGTCTTGGAGATTGTCAAAAATTTCGAGGCGGCAACAGGGCTCAAGATTCCCTATGTAGTCAAGCCGCGCCGCCCGGGCGACATCGCCGCCTGCTATGCCGACCCCACGAAGGCAAAAGAGGAGCTGGGCTGGGCAGCAAAGCGCGGCATCGCCGAGATGTGCGCCGATGCCTGGCGCTGGCAAAGCGGGAATCCGCAGGGGTATCTACCCTAACACCAACCCCACCACGTCCAGCGGATCCACATACTGTCCATTTTTGTAGACGCGCATATTGCCGCCGGAAATTTCGTCTATTAGCAGCACCTCGCCATTGTTTTCGCCAAACTCCAGCTTAATATCGTATAATACCAAACCGAATTTCGCGAGATCGTCTTTTAAGATGTTGCAGATTTTTTTTGTCTGCGCTTTTAGCGAATCATATTGCTCGTATGACAAAATGCCGAGCATCTGCAAGCAGTCGCGGGTGATGGGCGGGTCCTCACGCTCATCGTCTTTGAGGGTCACTTCCACAAAGGCATCCAGATCCTGCCCCTCTGTGGCGTATAGCCCATAGCGGCGCATGAAAGAGCCCACAGCCTTATAACGGCAGATGACCTCGATACCCTGGCCGAAAGGGGTGGCCGGCAATACTTCCATCGTGGCCTGTTCTATATCCGCTTCTATATAGTGGGTTTTCACCCCCTTGTCCTGTAAGAGACGGAAAAAGTACTGCGTCAGCCGCAGTCCCCCCTGACCCATGCCGGCAATCGAGAGGCCGACCGTGTTCGCGCCGGGGTCAAAAACCCCGTCCGTGCCGGTCACGTCGTCCTTGAACTTCAAACAATAGTTGCCATTTTCCAGGGCATAAACATCCTTGGTCTTGCCGGTGTAGACGAGTTTCATGTCTTTTCTCCTTTAATTTTGAATTCCACTGTTCGATTGTAACGTAATATCACGCAATTTTACTATTATTTTGTGTAAGTGGTTTCGGCAGTTCTTTACCCATTTCTTGCATACATTCAATTGCATAATTCACGTTCGCAAAATTACTATATCATACATCTAAAACATAATCAAACAGAACAACAGTTCTATTCTTGTCCCGCAAATAGCGGACGATCGAGGGCGTAAATTCCCAAAGTAAGTGCCACAGTGTATACCTTCGCGGCATTTAATGTGGGAAACAGCGAAAACAAAGGAGGCATTTAC
>Ga0099364_10005126_pt1 | contig 19559 bp, 16 predicted proteins | sample TergutTh196P3_FD_73070 | JGI IMG/M metagenome (GOLD analysis project Ga0099364, IMG submission 73070) | Microcerotermes parvus P3 segment gut microbial communities from Pointe-Noire, Republic of the Congo - Th196 P3 | ecosystem: Host-associated > Arthropoda: Insects > Digestive system > Gut ... | reverse complement strand
TAATTGCATTTACGGCATATGTTATTCGTGTAGCGCAGGATATCGAAGCCTTTATATATTATCCGCCCGTCGAGAGTCGCGCTTTGTGGTTTCAACGCGGAAAATACCGGGATGGCTGCCTGTGTTTCCTTGTTGCAGTACGGGCATATGTATTTTTTCACATGCAGCATTGCGCGGTTGTCGTTTTCGTCGCGTATGTTAAAAGGGACATACCCGTCAGGCAGCAGTTCAAGCGACTCTTCTTTCTGTTCGCCCTTCGCCTCGGGCGGGGGCTGGGCTTCCTCCTGCGTTGCAAGCATAGCGTTCATGTCCCGCACACGCTCGGCCAGCATTGTCATAAAGGAAATGCTGCTCTTTGCGTCTTGATACTTGGCAGTCTTTAGTGCTTGAGGCATCTCCGGAGCTGTTTTACCGGATTCGGCGACGGCTGCTGCGGTGTTAAGCGCCCGATTGCGCAACGTATTGAGGATGCTTTCCGCGATATCAGGGGCTTTTTCCAGCAGCAGGCTGAAGTTGCTCATGTCCACGGCAAGGGCGGCGCCATCCACCTCCGCGACTATCGTAGCGCTGCGCGGCCAGCCGTCGATGACGGACATCTCGCCGAAAAACGAACCCTGCTGCACCTCGGCAATACGGACAGGAAAGCTGGAGAACGAGTTTATATAAACCCCGAACGTACCCTTGAGTACGATATACATATTGTCCCCTTCGTCGTCTTGCATGAACACGGTCTGGTTTTCTGTGAAGTTTACTACTTTACCCAGTTGCTTGAGTAGCGCTATGTCAGCCATTTTTTATCATCCTTTTTCTCCTATCATTTGCCTGCTTACAAGCTCGTGGAAGTATCCTTTCTTGTCATAAAGCTCTTGGAACGTGCCTTCTTCGGTGATTTTGCCGCTTTCCATCACATATATCCTGTCGCAGTCCTTGATGGTGGACAGCCTATGCGCGATGACGATGCGGGTGCATTTCAGCCCCGCAAGCGAGTCGGCAACATGCTTCTGCGTGATATTGTCGAGAGCGCTGGTGGATTCGTCAAAAATCAAAATTTTCGGCTTATGCGCCACCGCGCGCGCTATCATAAGACGCTGCTTCTGCCCGCCTGACACTCCGCCGCTGCCCTCGGTGATGACGGTGTGCATCCCCATCGGCATATCCTCGATGTCCTTGTCAATGCTCGCCAGCCGAGCCGCTTCCCAAGCGTCGTCCATAGTCAGGTTTGGCGCAGAGATAATAATGTTGCTGTATATGTCGCCCGTGAACAGCTTCCCGCTCTGCAAGACCGCCCCTATTTTGCGACGCATAGATGGTAGGTCGAGTTTTGAAATGTCCTTGCCGTCGTAATAGACAGCGCCCCTGCCCGGCGTCTCGAACCCAAGCAGCAGCCGCACGAGCGTTGATTTGCCGCATCCGGTCTTGCCGACAATGGCGACGTACTGCCCCGGGCGGATTTTCATGTTTATTCCGTCGAGGACGTTCCTGCCGCCCTCGTTATAGCTGAAAGACAGGTTCTGTATTTCTATGCCGCCCGATAGGGAGGTCACAACCGTTTTGCCCCCGCTGATCTCCGGTACTGCCTTCATAATCGGCGCAACGATGTCCAGTTGCGGCTTCAGCCCCGAAAAGAACGTGGTGATCGTTCCGAGGGAGAGTATCGACGCCGACACCATGCCATACGCCGTGTTGTATGCCATGTACTGACCCACATCGACTTTTGCCATGATCGCTATGAAATAAACGGCTGCAAGCCCCGCAGTTGAGATGACCGTGCTGATGATGCTGGAGTATTTCAGTACGAAAGGCGGGTTATATGTAAAGTTCGCCGACGTTTTGTATTTGGACGCCCATCTTGCGAACACGCGTTTTTCCGAGCCGGTCAGCTTGACCTTCTGAATGCCCGTCAGCATGGAGTAGGTCATGCCGGAAAGCTCCGCGCTGGCTTCCAACGAACGCTTCTGTATTTTTACGGAAACCAGAGTCGTTATAATGTTCATCGCGAGCGTCGCGAAGATTATGATCAGCGCCGGGGCGAAAAGAGCAGGCGTGATGTTGGCTATTTGCGTGAAATAAGCGAGGGAGAAAAGCGAAGTGATAAGCGTCCCCGTGATGACCGAGAAGATAGAGTTGCATATTGACGGTATCAATGAAAACTTCTGGCTTAGTTCGCCCGACGCGTACTTTTTGAAAAACTCAGCGGGCAAATTCAGCATCCGCATCATGGCGGCGGGTTCGACGGTGTTGGAAAGCCGCATGGTCAGCCGGCTCATGATCAAACCTTGACTGACGGACAATATCTGCGAGGACAGCGCCAACGAAATCATCAGCGTGCCAAGCGCCCACAACGCGTTTGCGGCGCCCTGCGGGATAATATACGAGTACAGGAGCAAAGACACTTTTGGCTGAATGAGACCCATCAGCGTCGTGACCGTCATGATAGCGAGGTAGAAGAATATGTCGCTCCGCTTTATTGATTTGAATATGTACTTCACCAAATCCATTATCGACAGTTCGCGGTTCGGGAACGGCTTGTAGAAGCAGTAGCCGAAATTCTCAATATTCTTCGAGGTTTCCTGATTTATGGTTATACGTTTCCCGCTCTCATAATCGAAATAGGAATAGCCATCCTTTGACGGCAACAGTGCGACTATATCCCCGCTTCCCCCGGACTCCGAGTTTGAATTACGAACATGCTGTGCATCTTCACTCAAAGTCCCGTCATTCCTAACTCCTAATTCCTCATTCCTAATTTTAACAGTGCCGAGCATGGGGCCGAAAGCGTCGTGCCACCATTTGCCCGTAAGCTCCACGCGGCGCTTCATGATGCCTGAGGGTTTAAGGCAATAGTTTATGTATTCGGCCGTATCCTTTATGCTTTCAGGTACAGGCACTATATCCTGCCCGAAAAACTTGAGAATCTCCTGCACGGCGTTATGCGTCCTCTGACGCGGCGAAATGAGCCCCGCCTTCGCCGCCGCATCGCCCATGACGATGGAAGACAGCTCGGTAAAGGCGAATGAAAAATCGTCCTCGTCGTTTTGCAGCCGATTTTTAATCTGATCTTCAAACCAATTCATCGTCCTCACAAACTCCATTCCGCTACGCCCTCGCAAGCTCGGGCATCCGCTCCATTACGTTGCTCGTCCTCTCCAACACGAACCCACTTCGCTGGGCTTCGTGTTGGGTAAGACGAAGGTTACGAATTCTATACCTCCGGGTTTTTTCAAATTGAGAATTGAGAATTGATAATGGAGAATGAATGTGTCGGCTACCGCCGACGAATTGAATATTGTCGCGGAGCGCCCTCCCCAGTAATTCTCAATTCTCCTTTCTCAATTCTCAATTCATGATGTGCTGATAAGTTCTCTATATTTACCATCCATGCTAATCAGCACATCATGTGTGCCGCGCTGTACTACTTTGCCTTTGTCCAGCACTATGATTTCGTCGCAGTCGCGTATGGTTGACAGGCGGTGGGCGACGATGACGGTGGATATTCCTCTGTCCTTTATTGCCTTGATGGCGTCATGCTCGGTTTTGGCGTCAAGGGCGCTGGTCGCTTCGTCGAGTATGATGAGCGTTGGCTCTTTGGCAAGGGCGCAGGCGATTTCCAGCCGCTGGCGCTCGCCGCCGGAGAAGTTCTTGCCGCCCTCCAAAACATCCGCGCCGTAGCCGCCCTCGCGGTCGATGATGGTGCCATGGATTTGCGCGTCACGCGCCGCGAGGATTACTTCAAAGTCCTCGATGGACTTGTCCCAGGTCTTGATGTTATTGCCGACGCTGTCCTGAAACAGGATGATGTCCTGGTCTACCACCGACACCGAGCTTGTGAAGATTTCGCGGGGCATCCCGTCAGCCTTTTTACCGTCGAACAGGATTTCGCCGCTCCACGGCTTATACAGGTTGCTTATAAGCTTGGCGATGGTGGATTTGCCGCACCCCGAAGCGCCGACCAGCGCAACGCTCCCGCCGGGCTTCAGCGTCATGTTGAAATTATCCAGCAAAGGCTCGGAAAGCCTGTTATATCCGAAGGTAAGGTTCTTTATCTCAACCGCGCCCGAGAGCTTATAAAAACTCTCATCCATATTAAATTTCTGATATTCAACGTCGGTTCTGTAATTAAACACATCCTGCACGCGCTCCATCGAGACTTTTGTCTGCTGCATTTGCAGTTTCGCGTTCAAAATTTTAGAAAAGGGAGTTAGGAACGCGCTCAAAAAGCCCTGAAACGCGAAAAATATACCCACGGTCATATCGCCCCGCATAATCAGATAGGCGCCGAGCATCAGGATAACGACGCTGACCGTCTGGCTTACGAATTGCGGGATAATCCCCGCCGACAAATTCAGCTTCATCGACTTTATTTTGGAGTCGTTGACCGAGGCGTGAAGCCCCGACCATTTTTCAAAGAAGCCGTCCTCCGCGCCCGCCGACTTGATTGTTTCTATCATTTCCACGCCCGCCACCGTCATAGCGCCCAGCTTGCCCGCGTCGCGGGAGGACACGCGGGAAATATCCGCGTTTTTGTCCGTGATGAATTTATTGACCGCATAATTAATAAGCAACGACAAAAAGCCGATGACGGTCAGCAGTACGCTGTATTGCAGCACGACAAACAGATAAAACGCCATCATCAGGGCGTCGATGAACAGCGGCGCGAACAGCTGAATCAGCGAAAGCGAGATTCTGTCGTTTTCGCTTTGCCTCGCGGCGATATCTCCGGCGTGGCGCGAGGAATAGAAGTCCATGGGCAGACGCAGGGCGTGCCACATGAACATACCGCTGGAAACTGCCGCGAACTTGGCCGAAATTTTCAAATTTGTTCGCGTGTTGACGATGTTCAGCAGAATACTTATAAAATTAAACGCCAAAAATAGCGCGATAAACCCGGCCGCCCATTCGGGGTGATTCCCGGAAAGCAGGTCGTCCACAAACACGCGCCCGAACAGCGTCGACACAATCCCGACGACCGAGGTCAGCGCCGTTACCGCGACGATAAACGCGAATACCGGCGCGGCGCCTTTCAGCCGCGCTTTGGCGAAAGGCCAAACGCTTACGGGCTTGCCGCCCGGTTCAAAATCCTTGCCCGGCGTTATGCTGATTGCGATTCCGGTGAAAGACGCGTTGAACTGTTCAAGCGGAATCTTGACCGCGCCCCGAGCCGGGTCGTTGATGTACGCCAGTTTCTTCGTGATTTTTGTCAGCGCCACAAAATGGTTCATGTTCCAGTGTATGATACAGGGCAGCGGGAGAGTTCCGATAATTGCCGGCTCGACGCGGTAGCCGCTCGCCTCAAAGCCGTACAGCCTCGCGACCTTCAAAATGTTTTTCGCAGAGCTGCCGTCGCGGGAAACGCCGCAGTCGACGCGCAGCCGCTCCAAAGGTATCCACTTGCCGTGATGAGCCATCACCATAGCGAGCGAAGCCGCCCCGCACTCCACCATCTCCAGCTGCAATATAACGGGGGTTTTCTTTGCCATATTCAACCCCCCGCGTTCCCGAAGAATAAATCCCAAACGGGGAAGCCCGTGGACGCGGCAAAGAATATCAGCCCGGCGAGGGCGATAACAATCCCCGCAAGAATCATCCACACGCCGGGGTTAAGCACCTTGATGTATGTATTCAAGTCCTCCGGACCGGTGATTTTGTCCACGGCTTCTTTTCTGAACAGGTTGTTTTTCATGGATTTAGCTTCTCCCGCTGCTTTATAATAGGGAAATCTAGCACTACTGGTAATATTCAACCCTGGTAATATTCAACCCTACATTTATTTAAATCACATTCACTTTTTATTATCCCGGTAGACGTACGGACAACGGTCATGGGACTGGTGGTACATCTGGGGCATGTTTTTTGAATCGCGTTACATACCGTACAAAATGCCTCCCATTTGCCGGTGACAAACCGGGCCCTGAGTTGTCCTTTGCACAAAGAACATTTGGCATAACGATACCAGTCAGTAGTGCCAAAACCACAGCCCCCCGCGACATTGTCCAGCTCCTCATCAGGAAGGGGCAGTTTGCCTGTTTTGAAGTATTCGGCCGCCTGCGCCTTTTCCTCGTCGGTGAGGGTGAGACTGTTCTCGGCAAGAAAAGCGTCCAGCGCGGCAGAATCTTTGAGCGCTTTGAACTTCTCCTGTTGCTCGGGGGTAAGCGCCGCGAATTTTTGGGTAAGTGTCATTTTGGGTTTCCTCCTCTTCTCGTTATATTATGATATAATATGATTATAAATCAAAACGAAGCGGCAAATCGTTCAATCAATGAAACTTGACTGAAAACGGCGAACTTTACGCTTGACGTCTAACCCTCAATGAGCTTTCCCGTATTGCGCCAGCTTTCGTCGAACAGTTCGGCGAATTTATCATAGTACAGGTTGAAGTAGACGCATTTCGCGGGATCGTGGCTTAAATATTCCCCTTCGCCGTGCAGGATTCCGATGACGCGGCAGCCGCCCATGCACATTTTCCAGTACGGGCAGGTCTGGCATTTCGGGTTCTTTTCCAAAAGCTCGCCCACAGTATAGCAGACATGGCTGAGATATTCGCCGCCGGAGAGCAGTTCCCGCAGCGGGGTTTCATGAACGTTTCCCATATGGATTCCGTACTTTTTGAACCAGCCGCTCATTTGGTTGCAGGGCAGTATATCCCCCGCCGGCGTTACGGCGACCCGTCCGCGGACTCCGCGGCATACCGGAAGGCTGCCGCGGTAAGCTTGCGGCGCGCCGCCCGATACGGGCCGGTGGCAGTATGCTCTGCCGCGCGGCCAAACCTGCGCCGCCTGCCATATGTCTATATCAATACCGAGACCCTCAGCCAGAAACCCGCGGATAAAATTCAAAGCAAAATCGTAGTATCCCGTAATGCTCAGGCATATATCGTCGCCCATTTCCGTCAGGCGCGGCGATTCGGTGGTGCGGATAATGCGTATGGACTCGACTCCTATTTCGTCCGCCAGACGCGCCGTGGGGAGGATAGCGTCTGTGTTGCCCTTATGTACGTTAGTCTGAAAACGGACGCGGAATCCCCTGCGGGCAAGCAGCCTTGCCTTTTCAAGCGTATCATTCTCCGCGCCTTTTTTCATACGGAACCAGTCGTGATACCCAATGCCGTCAAAGCTCAGCTTGAACACAGGCTTATGCTTAAACCCGTCAAACTCGTCCAACATTCCGGGGGTGATAAAACTGCCGTTGGTCGTAAGCTCGTCCACAACCATACCCCGCCTGTCGATTTCGCGGCAGACGTCCATAAAATGGGGGTGAAGCATCGGCTCGCCGCCCGTCAGCGCGACGTTCTGCACGCCGCAATCGTCCATTTGCCCGATAAAGCTTTGGCACTGCTCCCACGTAAACTCTTCCATCAGCGGAGCGTTGTCAGCGGCGTTGAAGCAGTGGCGGCAGTTGAAATTGCACCTGCCGGTGACCGCCCAGTTGGCGTACGGGAAGTAACGGTTATCGCAGAAACGGTATTTTTGCCAATCTGTGAGCGTTTCGCCGTCTTCGGCGGGGCGGCACAGACCGCGCGAAATCAGGCTGTCCAGCGCGGGGGACGGCTCTGCCGCGCTCTTGCCGTCGCATTTTAATAGAATTTCGAATTCTTCTTCCATTAGCCCGGCGGCGGCTCCCGCGCCGCGGACGTAATACGCCCGCGGTACGAGCCGCCAGCCCCGCAGGGCTGTGTTCGGCGTTAAGATGTACTGTTTTTTCATTGTTTAGGTCACTCCGGGCCGCCGTTTTTGATTCCCGCAGGACTTGCACGTTACAGTTGCGCCGGGACCGTTCATGTTCCCGCCGCACTCATTGCACTTGACCCCGCCGCAGCCGCCGCCCGCGACGTTTTCCAGTTCCTCGTCGGCAAGGGGAAGCTTGCCGGACTTTAAGTATTCCAGCGCCTGCGCTTTTTCCTCATCTGTGAGGGCGAGGTTGTTTTCGTCCAGAAAAGCGTCCAGAACAACTCCCGCCGCCGCGTCTTTGAGCTCTTTGAACTTCTCCCTCTGTTCGGGGGTTAGCGTCGCGAATTTTTGTGTGATTGTCATTTTTGGTTTCCTCCTAAAATAATTATGATTATTCTACCGGCCACTTATGTTTGCATGTCTTACATTCGATGTACAGACCCGGAAAAGCGTCTCCGTACGTTTTGGTATCCGAGCTTCCGCACACGGGGCAAACCGTATCGCCGGAAGACCCGCAGCCTCCCGCGACATTGTCAAGCTCTTCGTCGGCAAGGGGAAGCTTGCCGGATTTGAAGTATTCCAGCGCCTGCGCTTTTTCCTCATCTGTGAGGGCGAGATTGTTTTCGTTCAGAAAAGCGTCCAGCGCCGCCGCGTCTTTTATTGCCTTAAAGTTCTCTTGCCGTTCGGGGGTTAGCGCTGCGAATTTTTGCGCGATTGTCATTTTGAGTTCCTCCTTATGAATTTATAAATTATGACTCTGCCAATATCTAACCCCGATATTATATCATGGTTTGAGTTATTTGTCAAACCAAAAAATAGTGGATAACGAGCGCCGCGTTAAATAAATTGCTATATACGGCATATAATATAATTATTTATTTAATTTTACAAAAATTACGGGGTGGATTATTTAATATGCGAGTAATATCAGGAGAAGCAAACGAAGCCGGGTTTATTTATACGGCCGAATCAAATCAGTCTATGATTATCAGCCGCGGGGAAGACGAATATATAATCGTATGCGACGGGGAGTTATATAACAAAAACGAACTGACAAGAGAGCTTGAATCTTTGGGCTATGAATTTATGGGTAAAACAGATATTGAAGTAATCGGACGTTCTTATATAGAATGGCGGGAAAAATCCGTTGAAAAACTCAACGGCGTTTTTACGTTCGCCGTTTGGGATAAAAATAACAAAAGGTTATTTTTCGCAAGAGACAGAATAGGCGTGAAGCCGTTTTTCTACTCCGAAAAATCCGGCGGGTTTATATTTTCGTCAAAAATAAGCGGGATTTTAAGCAATAATAAAATACCGGCTGAAATCGGTTTCGAAGCAGTCGCCGAAATTATTCTGATAGGTCCTGGGCGTACTCCGGGTTACGGCGTTTTTAAGAATATTTATGAGCTTGAACCCGGGTCGTTCGGAACTTTTGAGGACGGCAAACTAAAAAAATATAAATACTGGGATTTCACGGACCGCGGACACGGCGATAATTTTGAGCAGACTCTCGAAAAAGTCAGAGGTTTGGTTACCGATTCGATAGACCGTCAGCTTATATGCGAAAATAATACTAAAATCTGCGCTATGCTGTCGGGGGGGCTCGATTCGAGTCTGATTACTTCGGCCGCGGCGAAGAATTTTTCAGAGCGGGGGCAAAAATTATACGCTTTTTCGGTCGATTACAGAGACAACGCGAAATATTTCAGCGCGAGTAAATTTCAGCCGAACAGCGACGGCGAATATATCGAACGCATGAAAGAATATTTAAAAGGCGAATATTTTACGCATTATCAGATTGTTCTGGACACGCGGGAGCTTGCGGACGCTCTTTACTCCGCCGTAGACGCGAGGGATTTGCCCGGAATGGCGGACGTCGACGCTTCGCTTTTATTATTCTGCAAAGAAATAAAAAACTTCGCCGATATTGCGTTGTCGGGCGAATCGGCCGACGAAATCTTCGGCGGTTATCCCTGGTACAGGGACGAAAATATTCGCAGCGTTCAGACGTTCCCCTGGTCGAGGTCCGAAGATTTCAGAAAAGATTTCTTCAGAAAAGATTTTTTGGGAAAGCATAAAAATTATATAGATAATTATATAAGCGAACGTTACGTTAAAGCGATATCGGAGTCCGACGCTTCAAAAACCGATAATAAGACGGATAAACGCATTAAAGAACTGGTTAATTTAAATATAAAATGGTTCATGCAGACTTTGCTCGAACGTCAGAACAGAATGAGCTCATACAGCGATTTTGCGATTCGCGCGCCGTTCTGCGATTACAGAATCGCCGAATATTTATATAATATCCCGTGGGAATATAAAGATTTTAACAACAAAGAAAAAGGACTTTTAAGACTTGCGATGCGGGATTATTTACCCGACGAAGTTTTATGGCGTAAAAAAAGCCCGTATCCCAAAACGCATAATCCCGAATATTTGAAAACGGTCTCAAAAGCGCTTGAGGAAATCATAAACGAACCGTCTTCGCCGCTGTTAAAAATCGCGGACAAAAAAGCTCTCGGGGATTTAATAAACGGCGGCGCGCAGTCTTCCGGAGTTCCCTGGTACGGTCAGCTTATGACAACGCCGCAGACTATAGCGTATTTTGTCCAGATAAATTACTGGCTGGAAAAATATGATATCAAAATATTAATATAAAATTCATATTTTCCCGATAAAATAATAAAATAAAAATAATTATATATTTTATATATTTTTACCGGGAGGAAACTAATTTTGAAAAAATACGCGGACACAGGCAAGATTGAGAAGATAAGAGACCTGCGGCATCTGCAAAAAATCGCCGCGGCGAGATACGCGGACAGAAAATGCTATACTTACAGAAGAAACGGGAAAATACAGAGTATTACGTTCGGGGAGCATAAAAATATGACCGACGCTCTCGGCTCGGCTTTTTTTGCCCTGGGATTAATGGGGAAACGGGTCGCTTTGATAAGCGAATCCCGCTTTGAATGGACTGTAACCTATCTTGCCGCGGCGAACGGCGGCGGCTGTATCGTTCCGATTGACAAAGAAATCAAACCCGAAGAGATTATAAATTTTATCGAACGCTCGGAGTCTTCGGCCGCGGTTTATTCGGGAGAAGTAAGCTCAACAATCGAAGAATACGCAAAAAGGCCGGACTGCAAAGTAAAATATTTTATAAATATGGATTTGCCCGCCGGAAATAATAATAATAAATCAAATATATATTCTTTTGAGTCGCTTATAGAGTCCGGGGAGAAAAAATTAGCCGAAGGATGCAACGATTTTACGGAGGCGGTTATAGACCCGGACAAAATGTGCGTAATTTTATTCACTTCGGGAACGACGGGAACAAGCAAAGCCGTCATGCTTTCGCACAAAAACATGGCGGCGAGCATATACGATTCAGCCTGCGGCGTCGATTTCGACGGGAACGACAGGCTCGTTTCGGTTCTGCCCGTACATCATACTTACGAAGCGACGTGCGGAACGTTTGCGACTTATTCCCTCGGGTGCGAGGTTTTCATAAACGATTCGCTCAAAACGGTCCTGCGCAATTTTAACGCGTACAAGCCGACGGCCCTTGTTCTGGTGCCTCTGTTCGTCGATACTATGCTCAAAAAAATATGGGACGAAATCGAAAAGCGGGGCAAGACAAAACTCGTGAGGGGCGCGATGATAATAAGCGGCGCTCTCCGGCGCGCGGGGATAGATATGCGGCGCGTGTTTTTTAAAGAAATACTCGATTCTTTCGGCGGCGAGCTGCGGCTTATCGTATGCGGCGGAGCGCCGCTTAATCCCGCGCATATTCCGGTGTTCGACGCGTTCGGCATAACTTTGGTTCAGGGTTACGGAACGACCGAGTGCGCGCCGCTTCTCACCGTTGTCCCGTCTCAGTACGTTATGAAAAAAATAGGCTCTGCGGGTCCCGCCGTTTTGGGCGTGGAATTAAAAATAGACAGTCCGGACGGGGATAAATACGGCGAAATACTCGCGAAAGGCGACAACGTCATGCTTGGCTATATGGACGACGAAGAGGCGACGGGAGAAGTTATGACCGACGACGGGTTTTACAGGACGGGAGACATAGGCTGTCTGGACGGCGACGGGTTTTTATATATAACGGGAAGAAAGAAAAACGTTATAATTTCGAGCGGGGGTAAAAATATATATCCCGAAGAAATAGAGGAATATTTGAATCAGTCCGAATTAATAGGCGAATGCGCGGTGATTGCGAGGACGAAAAAATCCGGCGCCGGCGTCGGAGGCTTAACGCTTTGCGCCCTGATATACCCGAACTATGACTGCGCCGGATTCAAAAATCCGGATTCGGGCGGATTAAGCATGCCAAAAGAAGAAATAAATAAAATCATAAACAAAGAAATCGCCGAGATAAATAAAAAGCTGCCGCTTTATAAACAGATAAATATCGTAGAGATAAGAGAGAGCGAATTTGAGAAAACCGCGTCGAGAAAAATTATGAGAGATAAATTAAGCTGATTTACTTGACACGTTCAATTTTAAGAGATATAATAAATATAATATAAAAAATAAATTTATTTAAAATTATCGATTTATTAAACGGGAGGTAAAATTTTATGGGTAAAATACGGGTGGCGGTTATCGGCAACGGAATTATAGGCGAGGAACATATAATTAATTATAAGGCGATTAACGACTGCGAAATCACGGCAATCTGCGATATAAATCAGGAAAGGCTCGATTATATCGGGGATAAGTATGATATTAAGAAAAGATTTACGCATATAGGCAAAATGCTTTTGGAGGACGATATAGACGCGGTCGATATTTGTCTGCACAATAATCTTCACGCTCCCGTTACGAACGCTGTCTTAAACTCGGGCAGGCACGCATACTGCGAAAAGCCGATGGCGGGTTCGTATGCGGACGCTCTGTCTATGTTTGAGACGGCAAAAATATCCGGTAAAAAACTGCATATACAGCTTGCCATGCTTTATGTAGACGCGGCAAAGGCGGCGAAAACCATGATAGACAAAGGTCATCTGGGTAAAATTTATCATATGCGTTCGTGCGGATTCAGAAGAAGGGGAAGACCGTTTATAGACGGTTACGCGACGAAAGAATTTGTAAACAGCCATACGGCGAGAGGCGGAGCGTTATTTGACATGGGAGTTTACAGAATATCGCAGCTTTTGTATCTCGCGGGTCTGCCGAAGCTCGAGAGAGTGGTCGGCAAAGTATATCAGGAAGTCGAAGCGGACGCAAAGAGAAAACTCGAGAGCGGATTCGACGTCGAGGAGCTCGGCACGGGATACGCCGTCTATGAGAATAATATATCTCTCGACGTTATAGAATCCTGGGCGATACATATGGGCGGCGTCGGACGTTCGATGATTGCCGGAGACAAAGGCGGCTTAATGTTCGACCCGCTGAGTTATCACACTCTTACGGAAGATATGCAGGTTGACCAGACGATAGATTTAGGCGCGATGAACTACAGAAACCACACGGTTCGTTCTGAAAACTCTATGTACGATTCGTCGCAGATTCACTGGATAAACGCTCTTCTCGGACGCTGCGAGCTGATTCCGACCGATAAAATCGCTCTCGAAACGTCGCTTTTGCAGGAAGGCATATTCTTATCGAGCAGTCTGGGCAGGGAGCTTACGGCCGGGGAAGTAAAATCGCTGACGAAGTCCACGGCGATTGACGTGCCGAACATAGAGCTGTGACGCAAAAAACGCGGCGCTTGTCCGTTTTAATTAAGCCCGCGTCGGGTATGTGCGATTTAAAATGCGGGTATTGTTTCTATCATGACACAGCCAAAGGCAGGACGGTAAAATCACACGGGGTGATGACTGAAGAAATAATCGATGTTTTAACCGGCAGGGCGTTCGATGCGGCGTCAAAAAGCATATCGTTTATGTTTCAGGGGGGAGAACCGACTCTTGCGGGACTCGATTATTTTCGTTATTTTGTTGAGCAGGTAAATAAATTAAATAAAGATAATAAGAATAAATTGGAAATAAATTATGCCGTTCAGACTAACGGCATAAATATAAGCGAGGAATTAGCGATTTTTTTCAAAAAAAATAATTTTCTCGTTGGGCTGTCTCTCGACGGAGTTAAAGAAACGAACGATTATTTAAGAGTCGGTAAAGACGGCGAGGGAACTTTCGGCAGAGTCATAAAAACTTCTGAATTATTCGACCGGCTTAAAATCGACTATAATATTTTAACGGTCGTAAATTCGCATATGGCGAGGCATATCGAAAAGATATATAATTTTTATAAACGCCGGGGATTTGATTATCTGCAGTTTATCCCGTGTCTCGAGCCTTTGCGCGATAATCCGGGAAGCGTAACGGAAACTGACAAATTTACTCCCTACGGGTTAACTCCCGAAATTTACGAAAAGTTTCTGGTCAATTTATTTACGCTGTGGTACGGGGATTTCAGAAACGGCAGATATATAAGCATAAGATTTTTTGATAATCTCGTAAGAGTCGCGTCGGGAGAGGCCGGGGAACAGTGCGGAACGCTTGGTTTTTGTTCCGGGCAGTTTGTGGTAGAATCGGACGGTTCCGTTTACCCGTGCGATTTTTACTGCGTGGACAACTGGAAACTCGGGAATATTTCAGATATGACGTTTGAGGAGCTGCATAACTCGCCGAATATGCGCAAATTCAGAGAGACTTCCGTTTATAACAATTATAACGGCGATAATAAATGCAAATCGTGCAAGGTTTTTTATTTGTGCAGAGGGGGCTGCAGACGCGACAGAGACGAATTTCGGGACGGTTTTGCAAAAGATAACAAATATTGCGGGGCGTTATATAATTTTTATTGTTTCGCCGAACCGTATATAAAAATAATCGCGGAAAATCACGCTGCGGGCAGGTTAAATTTTTGTTGACAATTAAAATAAAATATAGTATAATATTTGTGTAATAAATTTTATTCAGAGAGAGGAAAGTTGTAAACATGAGCGCAACTGTACAACGGGCATTGAAGATTATGGACACTCTTGACGAGGCGGCGCAAATTTCAGTTCTTAAATTTGCGGAGTTTTTAGCTGTTGAAAACAATAACGACGTTACTGTTTATGACGAAGCGAAGTCAACCGACGACGGCTACCGTATTTCGGCTGATGATTTAAGGGCAAAATATGGGATATAGCGTCAGGTACGGTCTGCGATGTTTATAAAAAATAAAAAAATATCTGTGTTGCCTTGATAACCACAGAGAAAATTAATTTAAAAAAACAAGGGGGAAATTTTAATTATGGCAAAAAATCAAGTTCGGGAATTAACCAAGATGGGCGTCATAGCCGCCCTGTACGTCGCATTATGCTATGCGTTCGCTTTTATGAGTTACGGGTTCGCCCAGTTCAGGGTAGCCGAGATGCTGCTGCTTCTGGTATTTTACAACAAAAAATACGCCGTTCCGGTTATTATCGGTACGTTTATCGCAAATCAGTTAATGTACGGTTTCGTCGATATGGTTTTCGGAACTCTCGCAACCGTTCTTGTGTGTCTGGTAATAATAATTTTTAAGAATAGAATAGTCATAGCTCCCGCCGCCGCCGTAATCAACGGGGTTATAATAGGTCTGATGCTGTACTATCTCGTGCCGGACGATTTCGGCGTATCGCTTCCATATATTATGTCAAGCGTCGCCGCCGGCGAGTTTGCCGTCGTTTTGACCGGCGTTCTGGCGTTTGCGGGAATTGAGAAAACAAACCCGAAATTTATAGATATGATTAAAGGGGTCAAAGAAAAGGAGAAGAAAACAGAATGAGCAATATTATAGAGTTTCCCGTGTTCGGCATAGGACCGTTCGGTATAAATCCGGTCGCGCTAGATTTTGTCATGCCGTTTATCGGCTGGCATGTCAGGATAGCGTGGTACGGGATATTTGTGACGCTCGGGATTTTGAGCGGGATTTTTTACGCTTTTTGGAGAGGGCAGAAAAACAACGGAATAGCCGCCGACGATATGATTGACGTCGCGATTTTTTCTATACCCGCGGCGATAATAGGCGCGAGATTATATTACGTTCTGTTTTCGTTCGGTAAATTTGATAGTTTTTATAAAATCATCGCGGTCTGGAACGGCGGGCTCGCCGTTTACGGAGCGATAATTTTCGGCTTTTTAACGGGATTTATTGTCTGTAAAGTTAAAAAGCTTTCTATACTTAAAGTTTTTGATTCGGGCGCGCCGGCGATTATGCTCGGGCAGATTATCGGCAGATGGGGGAACTTCACGAACGCCGAGGCGTTCGGGGTGAATACGGGCTTGCCATGGGGAATGTCGATAAACGGCAGAGCGCCCGTTCACCCTATATTTTTATACGAATGTCTCTGGAATTTAGTTGGCTTTATAATAATAAATCTTGCGTATAAATTTAACAAAAAGAAATTTGACGGGCAAATCTTTCTTATGTATATAACGTGGTACGGCTTCGGCAGAATGTTAATAGAGGGAATCAGAGGCGAGGACACGCTCATGCTCGGGAGTTTCAGGGTATCGCAAATCGTCGGGTTTTTGTGTTTTGTGGTTGGGACTATGCTTATTCTTACGTTCATTTCAAAATATAAATTACGGAAGCTTGAGGAAGCGGCGTACGAAGGCGTTTACGCGGCGGCGCAGGAAAAGCTCGCGGACGGAACCCGGACTGATACTGACGATAATTCTTCTGTTGAAGAGAATTTCGCGGAGACTGACAATGCGGACGTTAAGTCGGAAGATACAGAAGAATAAAAAAATATATAAATTAAATCAGGAGGAAAAATATCATGAAAAAATTGGCGAAAATCACGGCGGTTCTAATAATTTTAGCTTTTGCGGTTTCTGTGTTCGCGGCGTGCGGGGAGAACGCCCCGCCGGTCGATTCCGGCAACGTTCCCGGAGATTTAGGCGGGGAGTCCGTCGGTAACGACGAGGAAAACCAGGACGAAGAAGAGGTTAAAATTCTGCCCAATCTCGAAGACGCCGACTTCGGCGGGCATATCTTCAACGTTTTGATTCCGGACCATACGTCGGGCGACTGGGTCGACTGGAATCCGAGAGACGTGGTCTGGAGCGAGGAAAACAGCGGCGATACTATAAACGACGCGGTTTTTGCGAGAAATACATATCTCGAGGACAAGTATAATTTTGTTATAGCGGCGGTTCCCAGCCCGAACAACGACCCTCTTGCGAACATCAGAAGAGCGGTTCAGTCGAACGACGAGCTTTACGACGCGGCTCAGGTGTCTATGCGCAGCTCTCCCGATGTTGCTCAAAACGGTACTTTTATGAATCTATATGAAGTCGACAATCTCGATTTCACGCAGCCGTGGTGGGACCAGGCGGCAAATGCGGCTCTGTCTTTCGGCAATAAATTATACTACACGTCGGGCGATATACTTATGGTAAACAACGATACGTGCACGGGTATAGTTTATAATAAAGATTTGTTGAGAGACCTCGGTCTCGACAATCCCTATCCGATTGTAAAAGAAGGCAAATGGACGATGTCCAGACTTTACGACATGGTCAAGAACGCTTCCGACGATTTAAACGGCGACGGTCTGATGAACTATCAGGACGACCGTTTCGGATTTATCGGTCAGAGAGACACGCTTATAAGTTTTCTTCATTCGGCAAACGAATATATAACCAAAAAGGACGAGAACGATTATCCGTATATAACTTTCGGTTCGGAGAGGTCGTACGACGCGATGAACGCCTGCTTTGAAATCATGTACGACCGTAATATAACTCACAACGCGCACCACATAGAGAGCAGAGTTCCGGCGATATATCCCGTGTCCGAAGAAATGTTCATGGACAACAGGGCGCTGTTTATGTGGGTAAGGTTAAGAATAGTCGAGAATCTGCGTTCGATGGATACTGATTTCGGCATACTGCCTCTGCCTAAACTCGACGAAAATCAAGACGATTACTATACGGACGTGATTAGCCATACGGGCTTGGTCCTGGTCGTTCCGGCGAACGCGTCAAACCCGTCGAGAACGGGGCATATACTCGAAGCCATAGCCGCAGAGTCGAAATATACTACTATGCCCGCCTATTACGACGTGACGCTTAAAACGAAAATGGCGAGAGACGACGACTCCGCCGAAATGCTCGATATTATTTTCAATAACAGAGTGTGGGACCCGGGCGAGTACGCGAATTACGGCGGGTTCAGCGGAGATTTGATTCAGTTGTCAATGAGGGACGACCCCAATATTGCGTCGCTGTTCGAGAGACTTCAGCCGCGAATGGAGAGGGATATAGAAAGAGCGATTGAAAGGTTCGGCGCGCTCGATTAAAATTTTTATAATAATTAATATATGAAAGGAATTTATTGAAATGTCAAATTTAAAACAGTTTCCGAGAACCGAAGTCGGAGGGGTGAGTCTGCCCAGACTTCTCATAGGCACGAACTGGATAGTCGGCTACAGTCATACGGGCCACGCCGCGGATATGGACATACGCGAGACGAACAAAACGGCGGAGGACGTTTTTCAGACGTATAAAACGTTCACGGATTACGGCGTAGACGCCATACTCGGCGTTACGAGCATAGACAAGATACTTGTCGACTCTATCAAATATTTTCAGGACAAGACAGGCAGGGAGTTAATCCAGATAGACACGCCGTGGATGAACGTGGACGACACTAAGGAAGCGCGCGCCGAAGCTGAAAAGACGATTAAAAACAGCGCGAAGTCCGGAGCGAAGTTCTGTTTCCCGCATCACTCGAGCGTCGAGCAGTTGGTCAACAAGAACAAAAGAACAATCGACAGACTGCCGGATTATTTGTCTATGATAAGAGACAACGGCATGATACCGGGACTTTCGGCTCACATGCCCGAGCTTATTATCTACTCCGACCTGAATAATTACGACGTCGAGACATATATCCAGCTGTTTAACTGCATGGGATTTTTAATGCAAATCGAAATCGAAAGTATAATCCAGATAATCCACAACGCTAAAAAACCCGTAATGACAATCAAGCCTATGGCCGCCGGACGGGTTTCGCCGTATGTCGGCTTAACTTTCAACTGGAACGTTCTGCGTCCCTGCGATATGATAACCGTGGGAGTAAAAACCCATTGGGAAGCGTACGAAGACATTGAGATATCGTTCGCGGCGTTTGAGAAGCGTCTGCCTGATTTAGAAGGCAGAGGAAGCCCGAACAAAACTGAAATAATCAAGTAACTTACTTTCTTTTTTACGGAAAAAAGAAAGTAAGCAAAGAAAAAACGATAAAATTATAGTGTTATTAAAAAGGTTTGAAAGGGGTGTAAGGGGAAAACTTTCCTCAAAAGTTTTCCCCTTAAAAAAATTTATTTATGAATAATATAAACAGAGAAGAAGTTCTCGGAATGTATAAAGATTTTCGCGTTACCGACGTACGCGACGGTATGGACTGGCTCGGCTATCATCATTACGGTACGGTTCATCATAGTATAAAGCCGTTATGGAGAACGGGAAAAGCAGTTATAGGCTTTGCGAGGACGGCGCGTTATCTGCCGTATGAAGGGCCTGTTCCTATGGTTACGGGCGAGGAATACACGAAATGGGTCGGCTGGTATTACGGCAACGTGTGTACCGACGATTGGTCTAACGATATTATACCGGGCGATTTTATTTGTCTGGATATATGCGGGCTTGACGTGGGGCTGCTGGGTTCTAACAATACGCTTAACTGCGTAAATAAAGGCGCGGTCGGGTTTTTGCTTAACGGCGGAGGCGTAAGAGACACGGACGAGGTTATACTGCAGAAAATCCCGGTGTTCACGAAGCATATTTCGCAGCCTATGGACCAGGCGCGCATAAGATATTACGAAAAAGACGTTCCGGTCGCAATCGGTGGAGTGGCGGTTTATGCTGACGATTTAGTCGTTTCGGAAGCGGACGGGATTAT
>Ga0099364_10005125_pt1 | contig 19560 bp, 12 predicted proteins | sample TergutTh196P3_FD_73070 | JGI IMG/M metagenome (GOLD analysis project Ga0099364, IMG submission 73070) | Microcerotermes parvus P3 segment gut microbial communities from Pointe-Noire, Republic of the Congo - Th196 P3 | ecosystem: Host-associated > Arthropoda: Insects > Digestive system > Gut ... | reverse complement strand
TCATTATCGACAACGACGGTAAAAATGAGAACGTCTATTTTCTCAATGCAGTTGATGATTTTGACTTGTTGTCGTTCTCTGAAAACTTTCCTGTGGGCGTTCTTGAGGGCTATGAGGAAATAAAGGAAGAAGCCGCAAGGCTTGAAGCAGAGCGGGTTATTCTTGAAAATCAAGGTGAAGAAAATCCCGATGCGAGTAAAATTCCCGCTGACCCCGAAAGCTCCGATACACCGACCGCAAATAATACGCAGTTGTATATTTTCGGTGGAATCGGCGTTCTTTTTGCAGGCGGATTTGTGTATTTCAAATTCTTTAAGGGCAAGAAAAGAGCGGTAAAAATGCCAGTTTATGACGATGAGGAAGACGAAGAAGACGAGGAAGAAATTGAAGAAACAAGCGAAGAATCGGAGGTAGAATAATATGCGCCTAATCCTTTCAGAAAAGCCCTCACAGGGCAGAATTTATGCCGCCGCACTCGGTTTGTCCAACCAAAAAGACGGATATATTGAGGGCGAAAATGCCGTTGTAACGTGGTGTGTCGGGCATTTGGTGGAACTCGCCAATGCCGATGTGTATGACGAACGCTACAAAAAGTGGAGTTTGTCGGATTTGCCTATACTTCCGCAAAAGTGGGAGTATGTTGTTTCAGATGACAAAACCAAGCAATTCGCCGTTGTCAAAAAGCTGATGAATGACAGCAGATTTACCGAAGTTGTTTTCGCAACCGATGCGGGACGTGAGGGTGAATTGATTGCTCGTTTAACCTACGAAAAAGCGGGCTGTAAATTGCCGATTAAGCGGCTTTTTATCAGCAGTATGGAAACTAAGGCGATTATAGACGGGTTTAATAATCTGCGTGACGGTGCGGAGTTTGAAAACCTCTACAAATCCGCTCTCTGCCGTGCAAAATCCGATTGGGCTTGTGGGATAAATTTCACGCGCGCCTACACGAAACTTTACAACAAAAAAATGAATATCGGACGTGTGCAGACACCTACTCTTGCGATGATTGTCGAACGTGGTGCGGCTATTTCGGGGTTCGTAAAGGAGAAGTATTTTAATGTGAAGCTTAATGATGTTGGCTTACTCGATAGTGACAAAATCAAAACACTTTCCGAAGCTGAGAAAATCAAGTCGGAATGTGACGGAAACACTGCTATTGTGCGTTCTGTCAAGCGTGAGAAAAAGTCGATAAATCCCCCACGGCTATTCGATTTAACCACACTTCAGCGAGAAGCTAACAGGCTGTATGGTTTTACCGCACAGCAGACGTTGGACTACGCTCAAAGCCTGTACGAGTCGCGTATTTTATCATATCCGAGGTCGGACTCACAGTATCTTACCGATGATATGGGTGATTCCACACTTGAAATAATTGGTTATGTTCGTGAGAAAATGCCGTGTTTTGCGGCTCTTGATTTTACTCCCGATGTGTCAAAAATCCTCAATTCGAGCAAGGTTACAGACCACACCGGAATAATTCCAACCGCTGAAATCAAGACTGCAAAACTTGACGAATTGCCCGACGGTGAGCGGAAAATCTTTGAACTCGTGGCTAATAAATTACTCTGTGCTACCGCCGAGAAACACGAGTATGAAGCCGTTTCCGCTACAATTCAATGTGGCGGTTATTCTTTCGTTGCAAAGAGCAAAAATTTCATTACCAACGGTTGGAAAGGCATTGAGAAGCTGTTGAAGTGTAAAGTTGATGATGATTCCGATGATAGTGATGATTGCGAAAATTCGCTTGAACTCTGTGAAAATCAAGAGTTAATTGCCGATTGCAAAATCAGCGAGAATTGGACAAAGCCGCCGCTCTCGTATACGGAGGATACCCTCTTGAAATCCATGTCAAAAGCGGGTACAGATGACGTTACGGAAGATGTCGAACGCACCGGATTAGGCACTCCCGCTACTCGTGCAAGTATCATTGAAAAGCTGATTAAATCGGGGTTTGTCAAGCGTGATAAAAAGAGTTTAGTTGCTACCGAAAGTGGCAAAGAACTAATTTCACTCATGCCCGATAATATCAAGTCGGCGGCGATGACTGCCGAGTGGGAGAACGCTTTGTCACTAATTGCAAAAGGCGAGTTTTCAGCGGAATATTTCATGGAGAAAATAGAAAATCTCGTTAAGGAGATTATAACATCTTCTGCGGCGAATGTCAAGCCCGAATTTGTAGTAAAATCAACTTTTTCGGGCGGTGAGAAAATAGGGGTCTGCCCTCGTTGCAAGTCTGACGTATGCGAAACTCCGAAAGCGTATTCTTGCAATTGCGGGTTTGCACTTTGGAAGTCAAATAAGTTTTTCGAGTCGGCGAAAATGCCGTTTACAAAAGAGATTGCGTCGGCTTTGGTGAATGACGGAAAAGTCGCTTTAGACGGCTTGTATTCACAGAAAACAGGCAAGACCTATTCGGCGATTGTCTGTCTTGATGATACAGGTGACAAGTGGGTGAATTTCAAGTTGGAGTTTCCTAAAAAATCAACTAAGAGGAGGTAAATTATGCCCGAAATTGCACAAGAGAAAAACGCTCAAATCAAGGAAATAACCGACAAATTAGAACAAGGTATTCAAAACTTATTCGAGGGTGAGCGGTTTAAGGAATACCTTAATGTTATGTCGAAATTCCACAATTACAGTTACAAAAACACGATGTTGATTGCTATGCAAAACCTCACTGCAAGCCGTGTTGCGGGTTTTAATTCGTGGAAAAACAAATTCGGCAGAACTGTCACTAAGGGCGAGAAAGGTATACAAATTCTCGCCCCCGCGCCGTTCAAAGTTGAGCGTGAACAGGAGAAACTTGACAACGATACAGGGCTTCCTATGCTTGACCGTAACGGGAATCCGATAATCGAAACGGTCGAGGTGACTATTCCGTATTTTAAGGTTGTGAATGTTTTTGATGTTTCGCAGACTTACGGCAAGGAACTTCCTACGCTTGGTGCGGACGAATTGAGTGGAGGTGTCAAGGATTTTGACAGGTTTTTTGAAGCACTCAAGACTATTTCCCCTGTCCCGATTGAGTTTGAGAAAATCGAAGACGGCGGCAAAGGATATTATCATCACGAGAAAAAATTAATCGCAATTAATGAGGATATGAGCGAGGTTCAGACGGCTAAAACTACCATTCATGAAATTGCTCATGCAAAGCTCCACGACCGTGATTTAGTCAAATCAGAACTTGCTGAACCCAAAGATAAACGCACTATGGAAGTTGAAGCGGAAGCAGTTGCTTACACGGTTTGTCAGCATTATGGAATTGACACAAGTGACTATTCTTTCGCATATATCGCCGAGTGGGGTTCGGGGAAAGATATGACGGAATTGAAGTGTTCTCTCGAAACAATACGCGCCACGTCAAGCGAGATTATTAACAAAATTGACGAGCAAATGCGGGATTTTGACAAGGATTTAGCCAAAGCACAAGAAGCGGTTATGCCGAGTCCCGAAACTCCCGAAAAGCCCGATAAATCAAGCATTATCGGCAATACGCCGTACAAAAATATTGCCGATAAGGAGTATTTCAAAGTTGACAGCGGATTGACCGACAAAATTGTTGCCGCGTTGGAAGCTAAAGTTGTCAAATTCAGCGGTAAAATCAGCGATAACAACAAGACTATTTTTACTCTTGACAAAGCCGATACAGCGGTATTTCGTGAGGTGGAAAAGTCGATTAAAGCACAGTCAAAATCCGCTCAACAGTCTGCGCCTGTGCCTACTACGGAAAAGCCCGACAAATCCAACATTATCGGTAATGTCGCTTACAAAGATATTGCCGAAAAAAAGTATTTCAAAATTGACAACAATACTGCAAATAAAATTGCGGCGGGACTTGAAGTGTTGGGAGTAAAATACAGCGGTCGTGTCAATGCCGACACCACCACGTTCACTGTTTCTGCCGTCGATGTTTCCAAATTCCGTGAAGCGGAAAAGGCGGCAAATGCCCATCAAATCCCGCCTGTTCAGCAGACTGCGACAAAACCGGAACAGCCTGCACAATTGCAATCACAACCGCAGTCGAATAACATTATCGGCAACGTGAAATATTCCGATATTGCCGAAAAGAAGTATATGAAAATGGATACGGTAATCGCCGTCAAAGTCGCTGATGAACTCGAAAAACAGGGGGTAAAATTCAGCGGCAGAATCGGTGGTGACAAAACCACGCTCACTGTAAATTCTGCTGATGTTGACAAGTGCAAGGCGATTGCAAAAGAGGTCAGAACCGCCGAAGCAGAGTTAAAAGTAGCTGATAAAATGCCCGAAAACGCTAATCTCGATTGCTCGTTCAGTATTTTGCAGTTGAAAGATACCCCCGAAAATCGTGCAATTCGATTTGAACCGTTTCAAGTTTTACAAGACAAGGGGATTGAGCTTAATTCCGCTCATTATCACTTGATTTATTCGGAATTATTAACGGCTACTGCGGCACAAAATCCGCAGTTGTTAGAGGAAATTTTCGCACGATTTAACACACAATTACCCGATGATTTCAAGGGGCATTCGCTGTCTGTGAGTGACGTTATTGTGGTTACTAACGGCGATGATATTAAGGCGCATTATTGCGACAGAGCGGGATTTAAGGAATTACCACCGGATTTTATCATCACCGAAACTGTACAGGAAATTGCTCCAAAAGAATACCCACCCGTGTATCTCGAAACGCTCCGTCATGCGGTTGAAGTCGGCGGTGATAAAATGCTGTTCCACGACAGTCATAAGCTAAACTGTGATTGCGCCGAAGCCATTGACAAGGCGATTTCGACCCACAACACCCCTGCGGGACACCCGGGCGGTGCGTATTACGATTTAGACACTGCGCTGAAAGAAGTCACCGAAAAATACGGCGTAGAGCGGGTTACAGCGGTGACAGCACACACGGTCAACAAGCACGATTGGGACGGCAGATTGTCCGACCAAAACAAGGATTGGGCTAAAACTGTTGATACTCCGAAAGTTGACTATATTCCGCTCAAAACCCATTTAGCGGTATTTGACGGGTTTGTAAATCAAGTTCGTGAAGCGTGTTTTGAGCAGGAGCGTGAACCCAATCACAGAGCGGATTCGCCCACATTGTCCGAACTAAAAAACTCCGTTGATAAAGGCGAGAGCATTTCTCTCATGGATTTAGCGTCGGCAGTCAAGAGCGAAAAAGCCGAAAAATCTGCACCCGTTCAGTCCGATAAACCGCCTGTAAAAAGACCGAAAGTGTCAATCAAAGCGGCTATTGAATCCGACAAAGCGGAGAAAAAGGCGGCGGCTGAAAAATCCACACCAACACCTAAAAAAGAAAAAGGAGAAGCCGAATTATGATGAATTTTACAATTCCCGAAACTAATTTGATCTGCATTTATGCGGGTTCAAGCAAGGCGAAGACTATCGAGAATATCATGGATTCGATTCCTCATTACACCGAGCGTGACCATGTAATCCTCGCCGAAACGGTTATAGAAAAACTCGACCAAATAACCGAAGACGAATTCACGGAGTATGATTTCGTGGAGCGATTCGCCGACGAATATGATTATGCAAAGTAGCATTTTTACCGATGTCAAAGAGCGTGTAGATTTCAAAGATGTCGTGCAGTATTACGGCTTTGAGGTGAATAGGGGCGGCTTTTTAAGCTGCCCTTTTCACTCCGACAAAACGCCGAGTCTTAAAGTTTATGATGAACATTTTTACTGTTTTGGTTGCGGCGAACATGGCGATGCAATTGCGTTTGTGGGGAAGATTTTCAATCTTTCACCACTTGACGCGGCACGTAAATTAGCAAGTGATTTTGGTATTGCAGTAGATAGTTTTTCGGAATACAAACGCCGCGAAAAGCCTGTTATCAAGGTAAAAATCGACACTTATGCGATTGATGAACAACGTGCGTACAATATTCTGCAAAATTATCATGCTTTTTTGAAACAATGCCGTGTTGATTACGCTCCGCAACATCATGACGAAGCCCTGCACCCGCTTTTTGCGAAAAGTCTTATGGAGCTTGATAAATTTGAGCATTACGTCTTTATTTTTATCACAGGTAAAAAAGATGAGCGAATTGCATTTATGAAAAATTCGGCAGATTTGCTTGACCGAATTGAACGAGAATTACAAGAAATGGAGGGCGAAATGCCGACAAAATCTAAAATTGAACATTACACGGAACTGCTTCAAAACTCCGTAAACTCTTTGTCAGAGCCGGAAAAATGGTTGCCGTTCCTTGAAACGTCGGCGCGGATTTACAAGTATAAATTCCGCGACAAAGTTATGATACACGCACAAAGACCGGGCGCTACCGCCTGTGCCGATTACGATTTATGGCGCAGACCCGACATTGCCGACCGTCAAGTTATGCGCGGTAGCAAAGGGATTGCCCTGCTTGATGACAAAAATAACGGCACTAATCTCAAATACGTTTTTGACGTTGCCGACACCGAAGCCCGCAGTGAAAAGCAGTTGTTTTTATGGCAAATAAACGATGACAACAGAGATGTTGTTGTTAATATGCTCAAATCCCGATACGGTGCGGGTTCGGAGGGATTAGACAACACAATTCTTGAAACTGCTAAAATCCTTGCAAATGAGTATGGTGGCGATTACGCCAACGAGTTAATTGACTACACCGAGGGGACTTTTCTTGAGGAATTAGACGATTACAACGTATGGGTTGAGTTTTCGGGATTGCTTGAAAACAGCATTGCTTACACGCTTTTAGAGCGTTGCGGATATAATCCGACGGAGTATTTTGAACTTGATGATTTCAAGAATATTCGTGATTTTAACGGGATTGGTGTAATAACTGCACTCGGCAAAGCCGTGAGCGAATTGTCGGAACAGGCATTGCGGGATATTGAAAAAACGGTAAAAATCGAAAGGAGAAAACAGCATGAAATCAACCATAACAGAGCGGTTAGCGGACGGGAGCGAAATGACGTTCCGGTTGGACGAAACGACACAGACCTATCTCCCCGTATTGTTGACGGAACAGCCCCCAATGTTGAGGATTTACGGACGGAAGCGGCTGAAATTCCTGCGGGAACACAAGCCGACCCTACACGAAATAATGTCAATCAAGGGGACGTTGAACAGCCACTTGACGGAACTCGACCGGACGGCGCAGACGAGAGAGGAACTGTTAATCTCTCAAATGGCGCACGAGAACAAGACGGACGAGAGGTTGAAATCGACGAACCAAATGAAGTGGGTACGGCAGATGAACAGCTTCAAGAGCCGAGCGGAGGAAATAATTCTACACGAGTTGATATACCGTTAAGCAAAACAAGCGCTCCGGTGTCGGCGGCTTCGCCGTCGAGCAGGGAGCGTGACGACCTTGCCGCTGATGGACGATTCGGCGGTTTTTTACCGCCCGAACATCTTGAAACAATTCTAAAATCCGATTTGCACATGAACCTCCGCAAGCAGGAAATCCTCGAATATTTTCTTGAAAATGAAGAGCCTAAACAACGTGCGGAGTTTATGAAATCCGCGTATAATCACCATTTCACGCCTGTGGAAGTTGACGGATTGTTGTACGCTTATCAAAAAACAGCCGACAATCTTGATGTATTTTTAGGCGGTGAAAAAGTGCGGATTCCGTGGCACGATGTGCAGGAGCGGGTTGCGGATTTAATCGCAAAACATGACTATCTTGACATTGCAGGTTCTGAAATTGAGCCTGCTTTTTTTACGACCCCTACTCTCGAAGTTGAATCGCAACAAATGTCATTATTCGGTGAGGAAGTCGGTGCTGAAAAGCCCGTAAAATCAGCGTTTACCGCACTTGACGAAGAAATTATCAAAATAGAATTATTACAAGGCAGTAACTTTGAAGACGGTAAATTCCGCATTGATGAGTTTGCGAAAACCTCACCTAATGTTACCGATTTTGCAAAGCTTCTGCGTGACGAATACGGCACGGGTGGCAGTAGCGGAACTCATGAATCTGTCAAGTTTTCAGACCATGACAGCAAAGGTATTCGCCTACGGCTTCATGACGAACGGCGGATTGATTTGACGTGGAACGCAGTCGCAAAGCGTGTTGCAGAGCTTATTAAGAACGGCGAATATATCACGGAATCTGATATTGCACAGCGAATTAAGAGCGCGGAATATGTCATTAACAACTACGACCCTGCTGACGAAATGGATTTAGTAAAAATCGAAAAAGCAGAGAAAATCCTTGCACAATATGGGCTTTTCGAGGACGAGAGCGAGGAATTATCTCCCACGCCTGCCTCCGAAACCGTAGCAGTTTCTGAAATTGTTGACACCGCTGAAACTCCCACCATAAGCGAGTTAGACGAAGATGATTACCCCGATTATCTCATCACCGAGGGAGATATTCTCGAACTCGATGACGGCATTTATGAAGTTGTGTGGATTTGTGACGGCGAGTTAAAATTAAAGGAAACTACCACCGATGAAATAATCTCCACAAGCGAGGACGAGTTGTACAATTCGGGTTTTGTTGTTGTCGAAAATGCCGTTCTTGATGATGATATTACCATTACCAAAGTCGCTGAAATAGCGGAAAATCCACAGTCTGATGAAATTGACCCGATGTCGCTAATCGGTAAGCATTATGTCATTGATGGTCGGGAAATGATTGTCGAGAGCGTTAATGTTGAGTGGAATAATGTCAATTTCTTGGACGTGCAAATGTACAATTCCGGTTATCCTATTTCACGCTCTGAAAAGGTCGATTTTCTGCTGTATATCGAACAGCAAGAGAGGGAAAATGCAGTAGAACCGGAGCCGGATATTACCGATATTGCAGTTGAGGAAATTGAAAATGTTCCCGAAATCATTATAACACCAATTTATCCAAAAGTCAATGGAAAAAATGAAATTCCCGAAACTCCTAAAGGTGAAAATTTCCGCATTACAGACGAGAACCTCGGTGTCGGTGGTGCAAAGGAAAAATTCAAGAATAACATTGCGGCGATTGAGTTACTCAAAGAAATTGAACGTGCGGTTGATTTTCACCAGAGTATCTCTTGCCCGGCGGGAACACGACCGCCGTATCCAAACGATGAGGAAAAAGAAACGCTGTCCCGATATGTCGGTTGGGGAGGGCTTTCACAGGCTTTTGACGAGAGTAATCCGCAGTGGGCAAACGAGTATCAAACACTGAAAAACACGCTTTCTACCTCTGAATATGAAAGTGTGCGGGAGTCCACGTTGAACGCTCACTATACAAGTCCTACAGTCATAAAAGCGATTTATGAGGGGCTTGAAAATCTCGGTTTCAAGTCGGGGAATGTACTCGAACCCGCAACAGGAGTCGGTAACTTTTTTGGAATGCTTCCCGAAAGTATGCAGGGGAGCAAGTTGTATGGTGTGGAATTAGACGATGTTTCGGGGAGAATTGCAAAGCAATTATACCCCAACGCCGATATTTCAATTCGTGGGTTCGAGGAAAAACAATTTTCCGACAATTTCTTTGATGTAGCCGTCGGGAACGTGCCATTTGGTGGCTACAAACTTAGCGAAAAAAGATACGACAAACTCAACCTAAACGTGCATGACCACTTCTTTGCAAAGGCTCTCGACAAGGTACGTCCGGGCGGAGTTGTGGCGTTCGTCACAAGCAAGGGAACGCTTGATAAACAAAACAGCAGTTTCAGAAAATATCTCGCCGAAAGAGCAGAATTACTCGGTGCGGTAAGGCTGCCCAACACCGCTTTCAAAGCCAATGCAGGCACAGAGGTAACTTCCGATATTATCTTCCTCCAGAAGCGTGAAAGTGTTATGGACATTGAACCCGAATGGGTGAAAATCGGCAGGTACGTCAGCTCCGAAAATGTTGCTAAAATAGCGAGTATTGAAGCCGAAATTGACAGTTATCAAGAGGCAAATTTGAGTTACAGCATTAGTTGGGAAACTCGACAGGAAAATATAAAGGCGATTAAGAATTTGAGAGCAGAACTTGACACATTAAAAGAGGAATCCTCACTGCCTTGCAACAAGTATTTTATCAGCAATCCCGATATGATGCTCGGCATAATGACCCGCGATAACATGATGTACGGCAACGATAACGAAACGACCTGTAAACCCTTTGACGGTGCGGATTTATCGGCACAGTTGAAGTTGGCAATTGCGAATATTCAAGGCAAAATTCCCGAATATGAACGTAGCGAAGATGACAAAATTATCGACAGTATTCTCGCTGATGAGCGTGTAAAAAACTTTAGTTTCACGCTTGTTGAAGACAAATTATATTATCGTGAAAATTCTCGCATGAACCGCATAGAATTTCCCAAAGCTACCGAAGAACGCATTAAGGCGATGGTGGAATTGCGGGACTGTGTGCGGACTTTGATTGATTATCAGCTTAACGAGTACAGCGAAAGTGACATTCGTGAGCAGCAATTTAAGTTGAATAATTTATACGACAAATTCAACAAAAAGCACGGTTTAATCAATAATCAAGCCAACCGTAAAGCGTTCGGTGAGGATTCAAGTTACTATCTTCTCACTTCGCTCGAAGTCTTGAATGAGCAGGGAGAACTTGAACGCAAAGCCGATATGTTCACCAAACGCACTATAAATCAGCAAAAAATAGTAACTTCCGTTGACACAGCGAGTGAAGCGTTGGCAGTTTCAATCGCTGAAAAAGCCCGTGTTGACCTTGATTTTATGTCGGAATTATCAAAGTTATCAAAAGAGCAAATTATCGAGGATTTACAGGGTGTTATTTACAAAATTCCGTCTTTTGGCGATGCGGAAAATTACGCAACGGCAGACGATTATTTGTCGGGGAATATCCGCGAAAAGTTAGAAACGGCACGTAATTTCAACGAGGGCAAAAGCAACTTGGAGAGCAATATCAGAGCGTTGGAACAAGTCATGCCTAAACCGCTTTCGGCGGCAGATATTGACGTTCGGCTCGGTGTGAATTGGGTTGAAACCGAATATATCAAGCAATTTGTTTGCGAAACTTTACAAACTCCGTTTTACGCACAGCGGAATATAAATGTGAAATACTCCGATTATACCGCCGAATGGCAAGTTGAGGGCAAAAATTCCGACCATAATAATGTGCTTGCAAACATGAAATTCGGCACAGGGCGTAAGAACGCTTATGCTATTATTGAGGACTCTCTAAACCTACGTGACGTGCGGATTTTCGACTACGAGCAACAGCCCGACGGTTCTAAAAAAGCTATTCTTAACAAGAAAGAAACTATGCTTGCACAGGAAAAACAAGAAACTCTCAAGCAGGCATTTAAGGACTGGATTTTCAAAGACCCCGACCGCAGGGAGCGGCTTGTGGGCAAGTATAACGAGATGTTTAATTCGACACGTCCGCGCGAATATGACGGCAGTCACATCACTTTCAGCGGAATGAACCCCGAAATTACGCTCAACCCTCATCAGCGTAACGCTGTTGCACACGCGCTTTACGGCGGTAACACGCTGTTTGCGCATTGTGTAGGTGCGGGCAAGACCTACGAAATGGTTGCGACTGCGATGGAAAGTAAGCGGTTGGGATTGTGCCACAAATCGCTGATTGTTGTGCCTAATCATATCAGCGAACAGTTTGGCTCGGACTTCCTAAAGCTGTATCCGTCGGCGAATATTCTCGTTGCAACTAAAAAAGACTTTGAGATGAAAAATCGCCGCCGCTTGTGTGCAAAAATTGCTTGTGGTGATTATGATGCGGTAATAATCGGGCATAGTCAGCTTGAAAAAATCCCTATTTCCCCCGAAAGACAGGAGCGGTTACTCCGCAAGCAAATCCGCGATATTACCCGTGGGATTGAGGAAATTAAATATTCCCGTGGTGAGAAATTCTCGGTAAAACAACTTGAAAAGACAAAAAAGTCACTCGAAGCACGGTTGAAAAAGCTGATAGACTCGCCTCGCCGTGATGATGTTGTCACGTTCGAGGAACTCGGCGTTGATAAGCTAATAGTAGACGAGGCGCATTGTTTCAAGGAGTTATAATATAAAGGGCGTTTCAAATATACGCCTACTAAATTAAACGCAATCCGTCCGTTTGCGGTACATTCGGCTAACAGCGTGAAAGGAGTGTTTGTCTACAATTTTAAGAACATAAGCAATCGTCATTATGGCGGTTGCTTTGTTTATTATACCCGAAAACAAAAATTATGTCAATACTTAATCGAAAGGATGTGATTTTTTGAAAACACAGAAAAAACCCTATAATTTCCAAAAGCGCATAGGCAACAGTCTATACAGTGTCGAGGTTCATTTTGACCCAACAAGCAAAGAATCATACGAGGATAAAATTTTAAGACTTGTAAAAAATGACTTGACAAATCCGAAAAAAAGCGGTATAATGATGTTACCGCAAACGGTCGGGTTGCTTGAAAGGAGTTCGTAATGAACAACAAAAAGCAAGCCACCAATAATAAAATAACCGCTCTGTATGAGAGATTGTCACGTGATGATGATTTGCAGGGTGAGAGTAATTCTATTACAAATCAAAAGCAGATTTTGGAGAATTACGCCGCAAAAAACGGCTTCACTAACATTCGGCATTTTCAAGATGACGGATATAGTGGGGTCAATTTTGAACGTCCGGGTTGGAAACAACTTGTGGCTGAAGTTGAAGCCGGAAATGTAGCAAACGTCATTGTCAAGGATATGTCGAGGGTGGGGCGTGATTATTTGCAAGTGGGTTTTTATACCGAGGTTTTATTCAAGAAATGCGGTGTTCGTTTTATTGCAATCAGCAATAATATTGACAGCACCAACAGCGAAAGCACCGAGTTTGCACCGTTCTTAAACCTTATGGCAGAATGGTATTCTCGCGATGCAAGCCGCAAGATAAAAACCGTTGCCCATGCTCGTGGAAACGAGGGTAAGCCATTATCGTATAATGCAATTTACGGTTATAAAAAAGACCCGAACGATAAGAGTAAGTGGCTCATTGACCCCGAAGCCGCCGCCGTTGTTAAACGTATTTTTCAAATGGTTATAAATGGAATGGGGGCTTATCAAATCGCCAAGCAATTAACCGAAGAAAAGATAGAAAAGCCGTCATATTATTTCGTGAAAAATAACAAAGTCGGGAAGAAGCCGTCAAGTCGTGATTTGTCCGAGCCATACACATGGAACGGCGGCACGATTAAGACAATGCTTATAAAGCCGGAATATATCGGGCATACGGTTAATTTTCGGACAAACAAGGAGAGCTATAAAGAAAAAAGCTTTACTTGGAATGCTAAGGAAGATTGGAAAATCTTTCAAAATCAACACGAACCCATTATAGATGAGCAGACATTTAACACGGTTCAAAAGTTGATGAAAACCCCTCGCCGTGTTGACAGTTGCGGCGAAGCAAATCCGTTGACGGGGTTGCTCTTCTGCGCTGATTGCGGTGCAAAAATGTATAATACTCGAAGCTCGAAAGAATACGTCCCCGAATATCGTTTTGATAAAGTCTACCAACACAAAACCGCTGATTTCTATTCATGTTCAACTTTTGATTTGGCAAAGGCAGGGTTCAAAGAAAAATGCTCGAAACATTTTATTCGCTCTGCGGTTATTCGAGAGTTGGTTCTTGATATAATACAGCAAATAAGCCTGTATGTGCGAGAAAATCAAGACGAGTTTGTAAGAAAAATCCGCGAGGAAACTGTAATTCGGCAAGAGGAAACGGCGAAGCTCACAAAAAACAGCTTGACAAGAACAGACGGCGAATAGCAGAACTCGACACGCTTTTCCGAAAGGTTTATGAGGATAACGCCACAGGGAAATTATCTGATGAACGCTTTACTCAATTGTCAATTTTATATGAAGATGAACAGTCGGAATTAAAACAGCAATGTTTTGTTTTGCAATCTGAGATTGATGATTATAATGCTGACAGCGAGAACTCCGAAAAGTTTATTAAATTGGTAAATCGGTACAGCGAAATCACCGAACTGACAACGCCGATGTTGAACGAATTTATAAACAAAATTATCGTTCACGAAGCCGATAAATCAAGCGGTGAGCGGGTTCAAAAAGTTGTAATTCATTTTAACCTTATCGGAAATTTCGACTTGCCACAAGAAGAAATAATTTTAACGCCGGAGGAAATCGAAGCACAAGAAAAACGGCGATTACGATTACAACGACAGCGCGAAGCAAACAAGCGTTGGTATGCTAAACAAAAAGAGAAGTACGAACAGGGAAAGAAAAATAATTCTGCGTAATATTAAAACCCATTGGGGCGATTATTCATTTTGAATAGTCGCCTTTTTCCTTTAAAACTCTCAAAAGTTGAAATTGCGCTAATCCTCAATTATACATTCAACTGTTTTCGACAAAAAGGAGGAAGATAGGATTCTTAATTTAGTTTTGGGGAGAAAAAGCATTTCATTTTCACCCATATCAGAGATTAAATCTAAGTATAGGCACGGCGTACCTTTTGGAACAAATATCTTTAATAATTTACTGTACCCATGTGAATAATTCCTTGATTGAACAGTTTCGGGAGTGAGAGTTGTGCTAAGGAATGCTTTGTCGAACACAATTCCCCCCTTTTTAAAACACAAAAGGTTATTCCATTTGAGCATACGCTGAACAATATCTTTGGATATATATCGATAAACTATTATATTCTCCGGAGCAAGATGTAATTTAATTTCTGAAATTGCTCCATAAATCATTTCTGGTTTTACCATTGAATTAATGCAATGTTTTTCTATATCAACCCCACTTCTTAATATTTGGTTCGTAATAAAATGTATTCCTTGGGTGTAGTTTCTAAAAAACATCTCTATCGCATTTTGGGGTTGATTATCTTGATTTTGCATTTCTAAAAGCCAATCCCCATAATGAAGCATTCCCCATTCCAAGGCGGCATCAGAATCAAATATCTTATATGAAGATTTATCGACCATTTTTTCCTCACATATTTCCAAAAACATTAGTACCTTATATGTATAACTCAACATTATTAAAAATCCCTACTTAAAAGGGAATATTTTTTACAAGAAAGGAACTCACCACCATGAGAAAAACAACCACCCAAAAACGTCTCAGCGTTGAGGAACAAATCCGACAGCTCGAAAACGAGCGTAAACAGCTTATTCAAAAGGAAAAAGACGAGGAACGAAAAGCCCGGACTAAGCGGCTTATCGAGCGTGGAGCAATCGCAGAAAGCTTGATTACAAACGCCGATACCCTCACGAATGAGCAATTCAAGGCTGTGCTTGCAAAAGCCTTGAATGTCGTTCCCGACAAACACGAACTCGCCGAAGCGGAAAGTATTTCGGGCAGCCTAAATCCGTTAGCGTAGACAACGGCTCACTTATACGTTTCTACGAAACGTGTGCGGTCTTACGCAGACGGCGTACTTGCAGTAGGCGTTTTGTGCCTGTCGGCACAAAAGAACGAAGCGGGGGAGTTTCAACAACTCCCCCTGCTTACATTATCAGCGGAAAGGAAAATTGATGTGGCAATTTATCATTTATCTGTAAAAATTTTCAGCAGGGGTAAAGGGGCTTCCGCTGTTGCAAAAGCGGCTTACCGTGCCGCCGAATGTATCACAAGTGAATATGACGGTAGGGTGAATGATTATACCAAGAAAAGCGGTGTAATTCATAGCGAGATTTTGTTACCTGAAAATGCACCGAGAGAGTATTTCAATAGGTCTGTTCTATGGAACTCTGTCGAAAAGGCAGAGTGTTATAAAACCGCTCAACTTGCGAGAGAAATCGAGGTTGCTTTGCCTAAAGAATTGTGCCTACAAGAGAACTTAAAACTCATTCGTGATTATGTTAAACACAATTTTGTTGATGAGGGTATGTGTGTAGATTATTCAATCCACGACAAGGGTGACGGCAATCCACACGCACACATAATGTTGACTATGCGGTCGCTTGATGAGAGCGGAAAATGGCTACCGAAATCGCATACTGTTGACGATGTAAAAATGCCGACTAACGACTGGAGCAACAGGGCTAATTGCGAAGTCTGGCGGGAGAATTGGAGCAATGCAGTCAATGCTGTTTTAGAGCAAAATAATATCGCTGAACGTGTTGATAACCGCAGTTACGAACGTCAAGGAATTGAACAAGTGCCGACTATGCATTTAGGGGTTGCGGCTCATCAAATGGAGCAAAGAGGAATTAAAACCGAACGTGGAAATATCAATCGCAGAGTAGAAATAACCAACAAAGAATTGCGGCAATTAAAGGCGAGAATTATAAAACTTGAAAACTGGTTTAAAGAGGAAACTAACAATCCAAAACCGCCTACACTTTATGATATAATCAACGATATTCTCAATCGCAAAAGTGGCATTTACAGCTTGAAGTCGGCGGCAAATATGCTAATGTTCTTAACCGATAATAGTATTTCCGATATGTCGGATTTAGAAAGTAAAATTGATTCTATGCACGAACGGCAATCTGGTCTTTTGGGTAAATTGAATCCTGTAGAGAGGCGGTTGAAAACGCTTGACGAGCATATCAAGCAAGCGGAGAATTACAAGAAATATAGAGCCGTTTCACGGCGTTATAATGAGTTATATTCGGAATATCAATCTGCTCAAAATGCAACAGGATTATTTGCTAAAGGCAAGGCGCAAAAGGCTCTTGACTTTGCGAATAATTACTACGAGTCCAACCGTGCCGAATTGACATTATTCAACGCCGCCGAGCGGTATTTAAAAGATGTTTTGCAAGAGCGGTTTAACCCGAAAAAGCTGCCGCCGATTACTAAGTGGAAAGCGGAATTTAAGTCGCTTTCTGCCGATAAGGATTTGATTTATCGGGAGTATTATTCGCTTAAAAATGAGGTTAAGGAAGTTGAGAAAGTTAGACGGCAGGTTGAGGGGATTTTGAGGGAGGATAATAAGCGGAATGAACCGATGAGGAAAAAGAGGGAGGGGTACGGGTTGGAGTGATATTGATATGGCGGGTTTCCCGCCATATCTTAATCATTTAATTGCGTTTTAATATTCTCTAATTTTTTTATATCTCTATCAATGCTATCGATAGCACATTGGATACAAAAATACTCTTGTGACCTGCCTACTGTAAGTTTTAATCTTTTTTGACCGGTAGATATAGTATGTGCGTTATTGTGCTGACATCTGTGGGTTCTTTTTGCAACATCAACAGAAATTCCTTTTAGAAAAGATTTAGGTTTAGGCATCAAAAAACTCCTTTTGAATTTCATCATATATTTTCTCAAGATTAGTTTTAGCTAAATCAAGCTGTTCTTGCGACAGTTCACATCGTTTACCAGTTCCTATGCCGACAAGGTCATTTACTTTTAAGTCAAAAGCAGATTTTAATATTTGATAGTTTGTCTTTCCAGTATGTGCCTTGTCTAATGTTTTTCCTTCGGGATTTCTTCCGCTGGTGTTTAACATTTTACCAGTATAGTGTTTAATTAGTTCGTCCAATTCCTTTCTGTCCGCTTGACGTTGTTGCACTTTAGATACACGAACCGGAGAGTGCAAGTATTTTTCGTAATCATTTGGAGTAATATTTTTTCTTGAAAGTAATTCAAATGCTTTCTGGGTTTCATCATCAAAAAGAGGAACTTCTTCGAGCGTAATATTTTGTTGAGCAATTATGCTAACGACATTATCTTTTTTGGACACATTGTAAGGCTCAATTATCAATTCGTTTGAATCCGTAAAAGATAAGTCCTCCATAGGAAGAAGTTGGTCAAAATATTCTTGGTCTGCTTGACTAAATTGCTGAAAGTCCTCCCATTGACGTGCAATATTACCTCCCGCATGAAAAACTACCGTTCCATAATTTTGTATGCTTTTAGGGTTGTTTTGCTCAACTACTCTCATTATTCTCCCGACAAATTGAATAAATGGAGATAAGTTGCGAAAAATACTGAATACTGCCGCAACACTCAAATAAGGGTGGTCAAAACCTTCCGACAATTTACGAACTTGAACTATTACATCTAACTCGTGATTGTTCAGCTTTTCCAGTACACGATTATTATGTGTACTCTCTTCTTTTGAATGGATATAATCAACTCGTAAATTACGTGCATTATAAGCGTTTTTTATTTGTATGCAATGTTTATAATTCAAGGCAGATGCAATTATTTTATGTTTATTATCCGATGTCGATTCCCTAATTTTGTAAAGTTCACATATTGAAGCATCAACAATAGTTGTTAGAGTTTCTTTAGAGGTGACAATGCTTCGTCTAAAATCTGAATCTTCCTCGCCTAATCTGCGAACCTCATCAAGCGTTATTTCAATTTCCTTGCCGTCCTCGTTTCTTACATATCGCAATGTAGTCGGATTAAGAACAAGAGCTTTTAGTTTTTTCACATACCCCATTCGCATTGCTTCACAGATAGGGTATGAATAAATGATTTCGCCCTCCATAATCTGTCCGTCCGAACGTAAAGGAGTTGCACTTAAATTTACAATTTTCGCTTTTGGAAATTTATTGCGTAAATTTTCCCAACTGGATGCAACATTATGATGTGCTTCATCAAATATAATCAAATCAAAATAATCATTATCGCAATTGCTTAAAGTACGATTATCCTCACCAAGCAATTGTTGAATGTTAGTTATAGCAACATCAGCAACATCTAAGTCGGTTTTATTTATTGTTGTTCCGCGAATTTCTACAGATTCGGGAAAAGAATCATTGTTCATTAAAACTCGACATTTGGTGTAGAACATATTAGGATTTGACATATTAAAGTCATTGGATAATTGTGTTGATATTTTAACGCTTGGAGCAACAACAAGGGTTCTTATTGATTTTACGGAAAAGGGAATTAAAGTTATCAAGCCGGATTTTCCGCAACCAACAGGCAGAACGATTCCTATTTCTCTGCCGTTACCAGTTGTGCTATAATATTCTTTCACTTTCTCATATGCTTCGAGTTGCGGAACTCGTAAAAATTCATTAGGTATATTTGGTTCTTGCGCAACAAAAATATTGTTTTTCATTTGATTGTTCCTTTCCTTAGTTTGTTTGTATTAAATCCTATCCGAATATGACAACAACTTAATGTACCGTTCCATATACGTCCAATCGGGCACACCTTTAGATGTAACAGGGAGTTTAATTTTTGTATCCGATAACTTGGTTCTGTATTTCCTCCCAAACGAATATTTAGGTCGTTCTAAATCTAATAGCGTTACCAAAAACATACCTATATATTTATTTAATTTATCGTTATATCCAACCGTCAATGTTGTTGAGCCGATGAAATCTTCGTTCATATAATTTGAATAACCTACTGAACCTTGTCCATCACAAATAAAAACAATGCAATTTCCTTTTGTTATTAAACTGTCATCATAAGAAACACGGCGCATAATACCGTTATCGTTCTTCTTTGCACCAACATAGTAACAGTCATTGCCATCCGATAAGTCACGTGCAACGCTACACTTGCAATTCTCAAAGCGAAACAAATCCCCGATCCTAAACTCCCCCCAATTTTCTGTTTTCAACGGCGATATTTTTTTCGGTTTAACCGTTGTTTTAATAGGTTCAACCGAAACAGAGTAAGCCCAATCGGGAATAGTATCTGGCAACTCAATATCGGGAAGAGTTTTATTCGCTTGCCGTCCGTAGGTGTACTTATAAGCGTTAGCCA
>Ga0099364_10005124_pt1 | contig 19562 bp, 23 predicted proteins | sample TergutTh196P3_FD_73070 | JGI IMG/M metagenome (GOLD analysis project Ga0099364, IMG submission 73070) | Microcerotermes parvus P3 segment gut microbial communities from Pointe-Noire, Republic of the Congo - Th196 P3 | ecosystem: Host-associated > Arthropoda: Insects > Digestive system > Gut ... | reverse complement strand
TTTTTCCACAAAGGGAGCTGTTTTGTCATTGCAGCATAACTGACCCGGGCAGAACTGTCCTGTTCATACAGCTTCTGTTGCATTTCGAGCGCCCGGTTGTAGACGAAACGACACGCTCCGGCGAAGCTGCGCATCCTGCGCTGCTGCTCGCCGTCGGGCATTAATTCGAACTTGAAAGCCTGATGTCGTTGCATGGGACCAATATACTCTATTTTCCGTGAAAAATCAATCGACTACACCTTGTTTTATCTTTTTTTCTGGACCGTTTAACGTGCAGCCCATTCTGGTCGCCCTGCAAATAGTGTGGGAAATAATCCCTGATTTGCGAGCCATGTTGTTCTTTTCCGCCCTGAAATTAGCGAAGCGCAGTTTGACATTTGAAACGTCCATACATGGGTACCCCATTATTTTAGCAGGCTTCGCCTGCCGCGCTTATATCCCCGCCCTGAAGGACGGGGCTTTACGCGCTTTTTTCGGTAAAGCCGATTGTCCACTATCTTGCGGATAGAGACGATCAAACGACACAAGTGCTGTCCCAACCTTCTCTTCACCCAAGTGATTTGCCAAAGCAGCAAAATCAATGTAGTCACGTGTCGCGTTTCGTTTGAGAATCAGAATGCCCTTGATTCTCAAAATTTCGCTGTCTGTTGGAATGGTTATCTCCTGATCCCGGTATACGACGGAAGTTGTTTCCAGGGGCTCACTGCGGATGAGCTGACGCACTCCCGTTTCAATTCCATCAAGACTGCCAGGGATCAGGACAGGAGGACGTGAGCGTGCTGTCTTCCAGCCAGCAATTGATTCAAGTTGCGCCAGCACTTCGTTAAAACGATCTTTCAGGTCGGCTAACACATGATCGGCGTCGCGTGACAGGCGGTGTTTGGCGTGGATTGCGGAGGCAGTTCCTCCAACAAGGACAGCATCTGGCAGGATGCGTTGAAGATGCGCTGCAGCGGTAAGCAGGTGCTCCCAGTCAGGCAGGATTTCGATGCTTTTTGACATAATGCATCCAGAAGTGATAACGCTGCTCATAGGGGTCAGCAATATATTGCTGACAAATCCGTTCAATCTTGTCGAGCAAAGTATGGTCAACCAGGATAGCGCGGCGCATATCAGCCCAGTCTTTCCAGAGACCGTGTGAGATAATGCTGTCAATGGCCGCCAGTGTATAACGCTGATGGTTCAGGTGACGATGCTTCATCTGGACTCCTTTTGATATTAACCCAAACCAATGAGATTCCGGGTTATCCCGAATTCGGGCTAACCCGAAAATTTCATTACTGCTTCTTTACTCTGTCAGTCAAACTGATTTTTCGAGGATATTATACATTGTGAACTGTTGAAGAATTCAGCTGAATACAGGCATTTTTTACCTCTGATTTTTCAGAGCATGAGTATCAGCTTGCTATACAAGCAAGCAGTGCAACATTCACCGGTCTGTTTTCGCAGTCGGGACAACGTGCGTGGCATCAAAATTCCATCGCACTTCACTGACACCAGTTCAAAGTCCGACAGAGTCTGATACATCAGCAGCAAACTTCCTGCATGGCATAACCTGGTGGGGCGACCATTGAAGCGCTCCTTTTGAATGTTACAAATGGCTCGGCAAGGCAAGGAGTATTCGGGGAGCGTCCATTGTGATGCCCTCTTTTCAGTTGATGCGCATGACAGACACCTGTTGCAGTGGTAATGTGCGGGGTCGCATCGTAATGTGTGATGCAGTTGCTACAGGCGCAGCATACGGTACCAGAACGACTGGACTCGATTGTCAGCATACGGGTGATGGTGATGTATCCGACCGGATGAAGTGGACGCTATACGCAGTCCGGGTGATGGGATTGAGCAGTTGGGATGAGGTTTATTTGAACATGGCACCTGCTGCAAAGGCAAGTCCGGCAAGAAGGATAGCTGTACCAATAAACCACCTGATCATAGTTGATTCCATTTTTGCCATGGCCGACTCCATTTTCGCCATGGCTGTACCCACTTTTGCCTCGACTCTTGCGAGGTCGGCTTTTGTGGCGAGGTGAGGCAAGGTCGCCTCTATGCAGGCAACTGACCGCTCCAGTGCATTGAGTCTTGCGTCCGTTGTGTTTGTGTTTTCCATGCCGTCCACCTTTGCTTGTTACAATCGTCATTATAGGCGAATCTGGCACGAGCTGCAAGGTGGATACATCCGGGTGATGCTGATGGATACATGACGGCTGATGACCCTGCACTGATGATGTGATGCGGTCGATTGTATTGGATTGTTCCCATAGATTTCTTCTTTGGTTGCGCGAAACTGAAAAACCAGTTCCCGTCTTGCAACAGGGTAGTGCGCCAGCCAGATTGTAGCCAATTCGTAAACGCGGTCTTCTGCAATTGACACGACCGTACTCCTGCAAATGCTTACTTTCGTGCAACGGCAACCTCTAAGGATTCCCCTTCACACACCCCAAAGGTGCTTGTTGCTGTTGTAACACAGATCAATGAAGGAGCATCTTGCACAACATTTTCACGAATAAATGCAGGCTCATCGCAGCCAACATCAGGGACTAATGATATATCTTCGATTTTGTTAAATGTCACACTCATAGGATCTCCCGGCAAATTCAAACTGCTGATAGAGGTGGCTTGATTGATAACTATCAATCACTTCGTTTTAAATATTTTCAGTGAGTTATAAATGTGTTACGACTTGATAGGCAAGCAGCGCAACATTCACCGGCCTGTTTTCGTTCGCTGTCGGGACAACGTGAGAGGCATCAAAATTCCATCGCACTTCACTGATTCCAGTCGAAAGTCTTTTTGAACTGAATGCGCCGGTTGCCACGACACCAGCAGCACCCTCCCGTGGATAATGGAAGATTTGCCCGGGATAGGGGGCCTGATATTTTGTTGGCGTGGCTTTTGACACCACTGTGGCGAGAAAAAAGCCGGGAGCTCCAGGGCTTTACTATCGCCTTCCCAGCCCCCTGGGAACAGGGAAAGACAGGTTTTCTGTTATACCATCAAGCTCCTCTATCTCTGTTACGCCTTCATGCTGTAACCTGCGCACAACTTCCTGCACCAGGACTTCAGGCGCGGAAGCACCTGCTGTCACACCGATGGTCGTATGGCCATCAAGCCACCCGGGGTCGATTTCAGAAGCATTGTCAACCATATAGGCTGAAACGCCTTTTTTCTGCGCGACCTCTCGCAGACGGTTCGAGTTGGAACTGCTCGGGCTTCCAACAACAATGATGAGCGTGGCAACTTCCGCCAGCTGCTTGACAGCTTCCTGCCGGTTTGTGGTGGCATAACAGATGTCTGCCCGCGCTGGTTCCGAAATGGTCGGAAAACGTGCTTTAAGCGCTGCAATGATGCTCGCCGTATCGTCAACGGAAAGCGTTGTCTGTGTGACGTATGCCAGTCTGTCCGGATTGTTGACAACAAGACTCTGTACATCCTGCTCATTTTCGACCAGATACATGCCAGTATCGGACTGACCCATGGTCCCTACAACTTCAGGGTGACCGCTGTGGCCTATGACGACGATTTCCCTGCCTTCTCCACGCATGGTTGCAACTTCCATATGAACCTTGGTTACCAGTGGGCAGGTTGCGTCAAACACGCGGAACCCGCGTGTTTGCGTCTCCCGTTCTATGGCCTTTGAAACACCGTGCGCAGAAAGAATCAGTGTACTGCCAGAGGGAGCTTCATCCAGATCATCAATGAAAATGGCACCTTTTTCGCGAAGACTGTTTACAACATGTGTGTTGTGCACAATTTCATGGCGTACATAAATGCTCTGACCATAGAGGTCCAGTGCACGTTCGACCGTGGCAATGGCACGATGTACACCCGCGCAGAATCCTCTTGGTTGAGCCAGAAACAGTTTTTTGTTCATCATTTCAAACCGGTTAAAAGTGGAGAAGGGCGCAAAAAAAGTTTTTGTCGACTTTGTCCTGCCAGATGCCTGCCAGACATTCAAAGGCACGGATCTGAAGGTGACTCCGGGCAGGCCATCCCGTCACCAGGCGCATGAGGGAATCTGCCCTGCAGGGCATGCAGACCACCAGAGCAGGCCGACCGGAATCTTCACAGGTAAAACCCGCACCTTTTTGTTGCCATGACGAAAAAGCCGGGCAACAGGCTCACCCGGAGCCATCGCTGGCTCTGAAGAGCATTATGCTTCCACCTTGATGAGCTCGATATCAAAAATCAGATCGGCATAGGGAGGTACTACACCTCCTGCACCCGAATCGCCATATGCCAGCCTTGAAGGAATACGGAGCGTCCGCTTCCCGCCCTCACGCATTCCCTGCAATCCTTCATCCCATCCACGGATGACATAGCCCGCGCCCAGCGGAAAAACAATCGGCTCCTTACGCTCCCGGCTGCAATCGATTTGCATGCCTGCCGTTCCATCCGGATTAAGAAGCCAGCCGGTATAATGCACCGTAACGGATGCCGCTTTTTTTCCGGCTTCCCTGCCTTCTCCTATGACATCCTCCCGAACTTCAAGGCCACTGTCTCTTTTGACGAAATCCATTTTTCCTCCTTGCAGGAATCAACCTGTGCCAAAAACTGAAATAATTGATTAAAACCATTGTTCATGCAATGCTTTTCACGCATGATAGCCTTTTTTTGCTGATTTGTGCCCCCAATGCGCATCTTTGATCTTGAATTTGAAAATGGAGAAATCGTGAAAGTCAGAGTCGGACTCATCATAATTGGTGACGAAATCATGTCCGGAAAGCGCACCGACAGGCACTTTCCGGCTGTAATCGGAATGCTTCAAAAGCGCGGAATGTATCTGGACTGGGCAGTCTATCTTGGGGATGACCCGGAAAAAATTACAGATGTCCTGCGCAAAAGTTTCAGAACGGACGATATCGTCTTTGCCTGCGGAGGCATAGGAGGTACTCCGGATGATCATACAAGAAGCTGTGTTGCAGCCGCCCTGAATGTGCCTCTCGCTCTGCATCCGGAAGCAAAAGTAAAAATCAGCCAGCGAACCGAAGACCTGGCAATCCAGCAGGGTATTCCGGTTGACCACAACTCGCCTGAGAGTCTGCGAAGACTTAAACTGGGAGAACTGCCTGAGGGGGCAAAAATCATTCCCAACCCGATCAACAGGATTCCCGGTTTTTTTGTGGGAACACACTATTTCTTTCCGGGCTTTCCCGAAATGGCGCACCCCATGATGGAATGGGTTCTGGAAACATACCATCAGGCAGACTTTCACAAGGGTGATATTGCAGAAAAAGGACTCATCGTCCATGAAACGCCTGAAGCCAGAATAACGCCGCTAATGGAGGAAATAGAACGTGATTTTGATCTGGTCAAGGTTTTCAGTCTTCCGCATCTGCCCAAAGAAGGCAGACGCAGTTTCATAGAGCTGGGTGTCAGAGGCGAAAAAAGCCGGACGGAAGCAGCATTTGAAAAACTGAAAGAGAAATTGCAGCAGATCGGTGTTGAATTTGAAATATATTAGCCTGACTCTTTGATTTGCTTTAAAATTGTCGTGGTTTTCCATCAGGTAGCCAGATCGCTTTTTTTTGCACAAAGACCAGGGTGGCTGTGCCTGTTTTTTCAACTTTCAGGAGTCATGAAATGACCAGAACACCAGAAGCTGTCATGAAAATGATACGCGAGAACGAAGTCCGCTTTGTTGACTTCCGTTTTACGGATACACGCGGTAAAGAGCATCACGTCACAGTGCCCGTATCAGCCTTTGACCTGGATAGATTCGAAAGCGGTCTTCCCTTTGACGGGTCTTCCATCGCTGGCTGGAAAGGGATTGAAGCCTCCGACATGCTCCTGATTCCGGATCCGGCGACAGCCAATATGGATCCGTTCATGGAGGACGCGACACTGTTCATGCAATGTGATGTCATTGAGCCAGCTGACGGGAAGGGGTATGACAGAGATCCACGTTCCATAGCAAGAAGAGCGGAAGCACACCTGAGATCTTCAGGTCTGGCTGATCTTGCCTACTTCGGGCCGGAACCCGAGTTTTTCATCTTCGACAGCGTACAGTGGGGAGATGAAATGCACAGCACTTTCTTCAAAATTGACTCAAGCGAAGGCTTCTGGACGAATGCCCGTAAAATGGAGGGCGGAAATATGGGCCACCGCCCGAGAATCAGGGGAGGGTATTTCCCGGTGCCTCCCATAGACAGCTTTCAGGACATGCGCTCGGAGATGTGCCTGATTCTCGAGGAGATGGGTATTCCGGTTGAAGTGCATCATCATGAAGTTGCAGGTGCAGGACAAAACGAGATCGGAACCCGCTTTTCCACTCTTGTGCAGCGCGCAGACTGGACCCAGAACCTGAAATACGTTGTCTGGAATGTTGCCCATACCTACGGAAAGACCGCCACTTTCATGCCCAAACCCCTGGTGGGTGACAACGGCTCCGGCATGCATGTACATCAGTCCATCTGGAAGGACGGAAAAAATCTCTTTGCAGGCGATGGCTATGCAGGTCTGTCAGACCTTGCCCTGTATTACATCGGAGGGATCATAAAGCACGCCCGTGCGCTGAATGCGATTACCAACCCTGGAACCAATTCCTACAAGCGGCTGGTGCCCGGATTCGAAGCTCCGGTCAAGCTGGCGTATTCCGCACGCAACCGTTCTGCATCCATACGTATTCCGCACGTAATCAATCCGGCGGGGCGTCGTATCGAGGTGCGCTTCCCCGACCCGCTTGCCAATCCCTATCTCTGTTTTGCAGCTTTGCTGATGGCAGGCCTGGACGGCATCCAGAACCGCATTCATCCGGGTGAGCCAGCTTCCAAGGATCTGTATCATCTTCCTCCAGAAGAAGATGCGACTCTTCCGACCGTCTGTTCTTCACTTGAGCAGGCCCTGGAAGCGCTGGATCGCGGTCGTGAATTTCTGACAAGAGGAGGCGTTTTCAGTAACAGTATGATTGATGCCTATATCGAGCTGAAAATGCAGGAAGTACTGCGCCTGCAGATGACAACGCATCCTGTAGAATTCGATATGTATTATTCTTTATAGGAAACACGTCGGTTCAGTGCAGGTCAGGGCTGCACTGAAGTCCGCAGAAACATCCTCTTTCCCGCAAGAACGTACCGGAAATGGGTCACCCCCCCCCTGCCTCCGGACAGGGGGTAGTGATTCCGGGCAACGCAATTGCAGCCAGCTTCAGAAAACTTCCCGTATCAGAAACTCTGGGTCAAAGGATCCGGTCCATAAATGTTCTCTCCTGTCTGACCTCTGGTGACAAGGAAAAAGAGCAGAATCAGAGAGCCAATTATCGGCACAAAACAGATAAAGAACCAGGCACCACTTCTGCCAGTATCGTGTAACCGGCGAACCACCATCGAAATCGAAGGAACAAGCATGGCAAGCCAAAGCACGGCATACAGGAAAGTTATTGCTGTCGACCCGGTTGCAGCTGAAACAAAAATCAGAGTAAAAAGGATTGCTACATTGACAAGGACAGTCATCCAGTAATCCTTGCGCCCCGTTCTGCCATTGAAGTCAAAATACCGGGTCCAGAATTGTTTGTAAAACTCCATATCAAAACCTCTTATTCTGTTTGAAAATTGCGAATCCATGGTTTTTATGCTCACTGTCACTACCATGGTGCGGGGGCATGTTGCTCGTATTTACTTCTTTGAGGACCAGTCTGCATCCATGTCCATTCAGGAGCACTGGAGCATGCCTGAGTCCCTGCAAACTCCTATTTTAGCCCAAATTCACATCAATTCTCAAGTTGTTTCTCATCAAAATAACTCAAGATAGTGAAAATTCAATATATTTTTTTTATTAACATGCCTAAAATTCTTGACAAGGAGGCTCAGTTAGCCTACAGTTGTTCTATCGTTACCATAAAAGGGTTCACATGACTGCAAAAAAGTCGGCGTTCATCCGGTACCTTTCTCTTGCCACAGCGGCCTTCTTTCTGATTGTATTCACGTCTTCTGCGTTAAGCCAGGACGATGCGCCAGAGCTGACTCCACTTTACGATCCGGTTCCAGGTTCTGCGGAACTTGCCATGCATGCCATGAGCATCATTGATACCGATTACAAATTCGGAGGAAACGGGCGAGCGGATGGTTTTGATTGTAGCGGTCTGGTGCGCTATGTCTTCAAAAAAGTCTGGAACACGGAACTGCCAAGAACTTCCGCACAAATGAGTCAGGTTGGCAAAAAGATTTCGGTATCGGACCTGCGCACGGGCGACCTGGTCTTCTATAACACCAGAAAGCGCAGATATTCGCATGTCGGGATTTATCTGGGAGATAACAAGTTCCTTCATGCTCCCTCAAGAGGGGGTAAGGTGAGAATTGAGGATATGAGCTGGAAATACTGGAAGTCGCGCTTTAATGGTGCGCGCCGGATCGAGAATCCCCAGAAAGAAAGAATGGCGCGACGGAATGACAGCCGGTCAACACGAATTGCCCTCAGCCATTAATTCCTTTTTTCCACAGCTGCATCCGTCGCAATAGCCAGCGCAACTGCTTCGGCTGTCCTTATGCCATCAACTGCTGCTGACAGTATCCCACCAGCATAGCCTGAGCCTTCCCCCGCAGGATAGAGTCCCCGCACATTCACACTTTGCAGGCTTGTGGAATCCCGCAAAATCCGTATGGGAGAAGATGTGCGCGTTTCAACACCGGTCAGAACGGCGTCATGCATCGCAAACCCGGCAATACGCCCGTCAAAAACTACAAGTGCCTCCCGAATGGCTTCAATGACGTACGCAGGCAAGGCGCTACTCAGGTCACCAGGCTTCACACCAGGTTGATAGGACGGTATGACGCTACCCAGTCCGGTAGATGCCCTTTTTGCCAGAAAATCACCAACAAGCTGAACAGGTGCGTCGTAATTGCCTCCGCCCAGTTCGAATGCTTTTGCTTCAAGCTCGCGTTGCAGTACCATACCGGCCAGTGGAGACCCCGGAAAATCCTCCGGCGTTATACCAACAACTATCGCAGAATTGGCATTGCGCTCATTTCTGGAATACTGGCTCATACCATTTGTAACAATACGCCCTGGCTCGGATGCTGCAGCTACAACAGTGCCACCAGGGCACATACAGAAACTGTAAACAGAGCGTCCGTTAGAGCAGTGATGAACCAGACTGTAATCCGATGCACCCAAAAGCGGATTGCCTGCATTCCGGCCGAGCCGGGCCTGATCAATAAGAGACTGGGGATGCTCAATTCTCAGACCGATTGAAAAAGGCTTGGCTTCAATGGCAACCCCCCGGTCAAAAAGCATCTGAAATGTGTCCCGTGCACTGTGCCCGACAGCAAGAATGACATGTTCGCTCTCAATATGCTCTCCATCGGAAAGAACAACTCCCCTGATCCGGGCTTTATCAATGATCAGATCATCAACTCTTGTTTCAAATCGGAATGTTCCGCCCAGAGCTTCTATGCTCCTGCGCATGTTTTCGACAACCTTGACAAGACGGAATGTACCGATGTGTGGTTTTGCTTCATATAAAATTTCGGAAGGAGCACCCGCTTCTGCAAATTCGGAAAGGACTTTTCTTGCGCGATATTTCGGATCTCTTATCCCGCTATGGAGCTTTCCATCAGAAAACGTACCGGCTCCTCCTTCCCCAAACTGGACGTTGGACTCGGGATCCAGTTTCCTGGTGCGCCAGAAACCAAAGGTATCCTTTGTCCTTTCCCGCACAGCCTTGCCCCGTTCCAACACTACCGGCTGAAAGCCACTTTGCGCCAGAATCAGTGCTGCAAAAAGACCGGCAGGGCCGCACCCGATGATAACCGGGCGGGAAAATCCTCCCCCGGGCGCAGAGGCAACAAAATGGTACGCCATGTCGGGTGCAGGTCTGACATGAGTGGTATTGCCAAGTGCAGTCAATATGCCATCTTCGTTAACGACATCAACGTCAACTGTGTAGGTAAAAACGATGGCATTTTTTTTTCTTGCGTCATGACTGCGCCGGAAGACGGAGTACGAGCGCAAGGATTCGTGACTGATGTTCAGGCGTTTCAGGATTGCTTCCGTGAGTTCGCTTTCGCTATGTTCAATCGGAAGTCGTATTTCTGTGAGTCGGAGCATATCTGCACGCGGGTGATATTTCGGTTGTCCTGCCAAAGAGGCGACTCTGATGTGTCGTGGAAAAGCGGGCAGTTTCAGGGCTGTCAGCAACCAGGATCTGACGTCCTTCCCGCCCTGAAGGATGGGACCTTACGCGTTATTCTGGTAAATGGATGGCAACGATGCTCCTGTGGTCCTTCGCGTACAGGGTGAAGCCTCGAGTGTTTGCACTCGAAAATGCAGTGGACCGTCGTCCCGTCAGAGTCAGATTTCAGGCACAACAAATCCATTCCCCGGAACTGTGAAAGCATTCGGGAACTGGTTCTGAATATGTCAGGTATGCCGACCTTTGGCGAGGGCTTTTCCCGGTAATCCAGGTCTGCCCTCGCAGGCATCAGGCATCAGGCCCGAGTGACGGACTTTCACTTTCTTTGGGCTTAGCCACCAAGGTCGATAATGTTGTCCTTGCGCGGTCGACACACCGGGCAGCAGCAAAACAGGATGCATAAAACAACGCCCACCAGGGTAACAACAATCAAGGATGTCAATGTCTTCTTTTTCATCTTCAACTCCCTATAAAATCATGCACTCAACATCGAAGTGCAATTCCAGAAAAATTGCGGATTCCCGTGCGGAGCATCCCCATGGTGAAAGCCAGGGGTTCCTCGGCAACGTCTGGTGAGAATGTACTGCTTTTTAAATTCTGTCCGCTAAAAAATGCGGGTTTGATTTGCGCACATCTCTCTAGGCTTAAAGGTACCACAATTACGCATAAACGCAAGCATGATGAAGGCAGGTCAACAAGCCTGGGGAACCGCAAGGTTTGCTCTGAGATTCGTGAATTATCTTGCATTCGCCGGAAAACCATTTCGGTTCACTGTCCGATAGCACATCAGGCTACTGTTTTCGAGGGCAGAAATACTGCGGTGGACTGCTGGCACAGATGAGTTCGCCACAACCATTCTTTGAGGGTGGCACTTCTGACTTGGGGAGCATCGGCGAAGACACAAGGAGCAGCCCGGATCTTTCAGTTTCCCGTCAACGTATTGTGAGCTGACTCAATGGCGACAGAGGCAGGATCGAAGTCATTGATATGCGGTACAGCGTTAGTTCGATTATGTTAAAATATGTTGTGCTATAAAAGATGGAGGGCAGTACGCATGGACTTTGAGCCGATACCAGCACACTACGATGTAGTATTTAAAAAGATATTTTCCAAAGAGAACCTTTCCATACTGGCTGACTTTCTGGGATCGGTACTTGATATGCCTCCAGAGTCATTGGGAATTCTTTTTGAGGATCCGCATTTGCACAGGCGACACAAAGATGACAAACTCAGCATCCTTGATTTGCGTGTGGTACTGGCAAGTGGCGAACATGTCAGTGTCGAGTTGCAACTGTCGTATCAGCGTGGCATATGGAAGCGCATGGAGTTCCTGAACTCGAGACTTTTCGCAGATCAGTTGGCACCAGGCGAACCGTACTCTCAACTGAACCGCGCTATTACCATCGTGATTTCCTGGCCGGTTCTGCTACCGGAAGAAGAAGGGTATCACTTCAGATTTTCAAGGTATGATCCCATAGCGCAGGTCATGTTTCCAGAGTCCTCCGAGATACATCTGCTTGAGGTTCAGAAGGTTTCGCAAACAGATCGGTCACCACTTGCAGTGTGGCTGCTTTTCTTTGCGGCAAGAACAATAAAGGAGTTCGAAATGGTTGCAAAACTTCGTCCCATGGTTGGCGAGGCCTGGGGGGTTGTCAGATATCTCAGTACGGACGAGATAGCCCGGCGTCTGGCTGATGCTGAAGAAAAGCATCGCAGGGATGCTGTGGATAGAGAGCAGGGAGCGCACGAGGAAGGTATGCTGAAAGGTCTGCGGAAGGTTGCCCTCCAGCTCTTGCGCAAAAAAACGCCCCACGAAGAAATTGCTGAAATAACGGGTTTATCAATTGATGAAATCAGGCATCTGGAAAACGCCCCCTCATCGCAGTAGGGCGCAAGTCAGCTGTGTCTCCTGGCCCCGTTCGCAGCTAGGAGCCTGTCGGATTGAGCCTAAAACATGGCGATTCGAGTAAGCGGAGCGGAAAGTCATCAAAGAGACCGCAAAAATTCTTTCAAAAAACCTGTTTTGGCGTTTTGTAACGAATAAACTTTGCGGAACGTACAAAAAACATCTTTCTGGAAATGACAATCTGCTCCAAAAAACAACTATGTGATTTTGTAAGCCACTGATTTTAAACGAAAACTTGCCGACCCAGACTGGGTGTTCGGCATTTCCCCATCAACTCATCAGCAGGTCATCATTTTCTGTGTTTCAGCAGGTCTGCTTGTTACCATAGTGTGCAAGCGCTTGATATTGTAAGCTGTGCATGCTATGGCCCATTCTGACGCCACCTTCGCAACGCCACGAAGACTGAATTGTTGCAATCCAAGAATAGACTTGATTATTCCGAAAACGGGTTCGACTGTCGATTTGCGCAATCCGTAAAGAGATTTGCCGTCCATTGTCTTCAGTCGATGCAACATATGGCCTACCGGATCTGCTTTGATACATGGTGGCGGTTCTTTTGGTTCAGAGAAGCGTTCAAGAGCAGATTGATTGTGACGCTCACGGTTCTTTGCAATAAGAGGACTCACCCCTGCAGCAATGCAAGCCTTTATGTTCGCTTCACTGAAGTAGCCCGCATCACAAAGCAACAGCTTCACCTTGCCAAACTCTGGAGGAAGTTGCACAAGTTGATCCAGCATTGGAGTCAACTCCTCTTTATCGTTCGTATTTTGTGTTATTCGTTGACCAACGATCAATCTGCTTTCAGTATCTACTCCGGCCTGACCATTGTATGCCTGCTCGAAATGGTTTTTGCCCTTCGGCATGATTCGTGATTCACGATCCGTCAGGTTGACCTGATCTTTGGGCCGTGGTCCGGGAACAGGTGGTTGGGGAGGTTTGCCACCTGGCTTTTTCCCCGTATCCTGCGCCTTTTTCTCACGGGCAGCCATCTTCCGCTCATATTCAGCCTGCTCTGCCTCATATCTCTCTTGAGCCCGACGCTCCATTTCTTCTTTAGCATCACGAATTTTTTTGATACGATCCCCACGGCGGGATAACTCTTCCGGCAAGTTCATCCCATCTGGAACATCAGCTTGGTCAGCCGCTTCGGCCAGAGCAAGCAATTCCTTAACCTGCTCCTCAATCTGCTTTTCGAGCAGCTCGGCATGCTGATGGCTTAAGGCCTTGTGCTTGCTTGCATTTGCTTTGACTTTCGTGCCATCAAGAGACACCGTTCCCAACTTGAGCAAGCCGGAACGCTGGGCATACTGGAGAATCTGAGCAAACAGGTCCGCAAGCTCTCTATGAAAACGACTCCTGAAATGCGCGATCGTATCGTGATCAGGATGAGTATTTCCGGCGATAAATCTGAAAGCAACAGATTCATAAGTTGCCCTCTCAAGCTGCCTGCTGGAAAGAGTTCTGGTGGCGTAACCCAAAAACAAAAGAGCCACAAGCATTCGCGGGGAATAAGCAGCGTTTCCAACATTGCGGTACTGGCTTTCTATCGCACTCAAATCAAGCTGATCCACCACTTCCACTACAAAGTGGGCAAGGTGATTTGAAGGAAGCCAGTCCTGAACGGAGGGAGGCAGCAAATACAACTGATCGCGATTAACAGGCTTGAATGTAGCCATCGATTCTACTCCTGGTTTGCATGGTTGAAGGTCACAGAAACGCTTCGCCATGTGTTTGTCAAGCAAGGAGCAGACCTTGCAGGTATAACTTTCATGGCTTTACGATAGCGGCCTTTTATCTGTAAAAAAACACATTGTTTTTTTAACACATTTTGCAAGTTTTGACCAGGTTTTTTTGTTTTTTTTGAAAATAATCAATAGATTGCAACAAAAGTTTTACGATGAGAAAACTGCCTCATTTTGTGTGTGTGATCACTTGCATTTATTCCGACTTCACCATGAAATAACTCTCGCAGGGGCTACATGCGACTTAATGAAAGTAAAACACCGATGTTGTCTGTTTTTGAGCCAATGTGCGGAGCGCTCCGACAGGCTCCTAGCCAGCCTGATGGACAGCTTGAGGCGTTGAAAAATCCCACCATTCCACGAGTGCCACCAGGACTTTCCCATCGTCCGTCTCGGCAAGTTTGTATTTGTTGATCAGGAAAAGAGCTTCTGGTTATCGCTCAAAGTCGCGATTTTTTGATATGCGTTTTCTTTTTATAGGATTGACTGCGAGTTGGGTGTGATCCTGCGGAAAATGCTGTTGCGTCCGGGAACCATCCTGCAATCCCAAAGCAACCATCCGCGCAATGTTGAACAAATCCTTTTGTCGCATTGGTCTTGTTCGATTGATGCAGGTTTCAAAAAATGACTGAGTGCCAGAATTTTTTATCGCTTTCAAAACATTTTCGGCTTGCGTGTGAAAAAGATGACGACTTACTTCACAATCTTCGCATTGTCGCGCAAATACTTCCTCAGCTTGTTCTTCCAGATCTCTGTCAGAATAATTTTTCAGAGCATAATCCCAAAAATGCCTTAAAGACGGCTCATTCCGGCTTTCAATGATTGAAGCAACAAACGCATTCCTGTCCGCCGTTGAGAGGGTGTTGATCCCGTGGTGACCGAAAACTTCGTGCTGCAAAGTTGCAATAAGATCTTTGCGATCTGTATTGTTATTCAGGACAATGTGCACGATGCCATTATAAGGCTTGCCATCATCGGTAACGCCTTGTTTCGGAACGTAGCCACCTTTTGTGCTCTGGGGCATTTGGCTTGCAAAAGGACCATAGAGCTCGGCTAGTGTATACCTGATTTTATACGCCAGTTCTACACCAGCTACGGGATAACGGCGAGCAAATTCTGTTGTAATTTTCTGCGCTTCCTCAATAGTCAAAGCCACAATTACTCCGCTTCACGTAGTTTTCGTGCGATAGCGTTAGCCAAACATTCGCCTTCACGTATATCAAAAAGTTCTCTATCTTCTGCAGAGTAGCCTTTGTTGATATGAACTCCTGTCGGGATGCCTGCATCCACATCATCATCCAGAAAAATAGGCGTAATTGACCTGTGAATGATATTTTTATCTACCGACTCATTTTTTTTACTAATGCTTTCCTCTAACACACTCATGCTTTTCTCCATCAATCAAACTGATTCCCCGAGTGCATTATACATTGTGAACTGTTGAAGAATTCAGCCAAATACAGGGATTTTTTACCTCTAATTCTTCAGAGCATGAGCCAGTTTTTTATACAGGCAAAAAAAGCAACGTTTATCGGGCGGTTCTTAACGTTCGCAGTCGGGACAACGCGGGAAGCATCAAAGCCGGGTCGTCTCGCCGCATTTTCATCTCCATAAAAATCTTCAGCATTGTATGCCGGCGCAAGCTCAAGGGAAAAGGCTCCTGAAGCGGTAACCCGTGACTCAAACAAGAGATGCCATGGCATATGACCACTTTCAATGCTGCCCGTGATATTCCGTATCGCATCACCCTGAACTGTACCCAGAGCGCTGGAATTGCCTCTGACGCCTCTTACAAATCGGCCACGCAGATCCGGCGTTCTACTGGCCCCGTTCGCAGCTAGCCAGCCGGATGGGCAACCGGTACTATTGAAAAATCCCACCATTCTGCGAGTTCCTCCCGGACTTTCCCATCGCCCGTCCCGGCAAGAAAATGTTTACGATTTGATGCAGCAAAGCAACAGCAGGTCTGCGCAGATCTGAGTGGGCTTGAATGGATTTGCGCAGGTTTGATGGAGCCTTGTTTGTGCATATTGCCGTGCACTGGAAAGATCTTCGGGTTCAAACAGGGGGCTGGTCGCCATCTGCCTTGCCACAGATCTTGTTGCCGCGCTTCGCGCAACTGGCAAAGGCTGGCAGACACGTGTGCGCGAATGGCTGAAGCAGCATTCGACACAGACCTTGTACGCGGCTTCAGATATCTGCTCTCTTTACCTTTTCTCCACCAGGCTTTTTCTTGAAACCTTTCCTGGAAAGCCTGAGTGGAAATACCGGTTTTCAGTTGTCGGATCAGATAATTCCGCCCGCTGAAAGGGCCTTTGTGAACGCCGAAAAAAAACAGATGGTAGCTTTCGCAAAGATAGTTGTGATTCCCGCCACTGCTGCCGGCTCCCTTCACTCTGTCTTCGGGGCAACCACCAAAGCACAGCCTGATGTAGTCGCAGTCATAACATTTATCTGTCAGCCCGTATGTCTTGTACAGGCCAAACTCGCGGTTTTTTTCCAGAAGCACTGTCTGTATGTTTCCTTGATCCGTTCTCATTGACCCCTGGATCCGCTGATCGCGTCTTCCTGGACCGCACCCAGAGCACCGGAGTTCCCTCCGACACCCCTGACAAACCGGCCGCGCAGATCGGGTGTCCCACTCGATCCATTCGCAGCTGCCAATCCAGATGGACAGCTGCTGGTATTGAAAAAGCCAGGCATTCCACGTGTTCCACCGGCGCTTTCCCACGTATCGTTACGGCAATTATGTTGCATCAGGTAACGTAGGATAAAAAACACACAAGTGATTTTGTGCTACGCTGTATCCTGTTCAAAAGGAGTGAGAAATGAATAGCATTGACCCTGAAACAGAGACTGCCATCCGTCGCTTTCTGGAGTTGATTGCTTCCCGATACGAAGTAGAGGGAGCCATTCTCTACGGCAGTCGTGCCCGTGGTACGCATCACGAAGACAGCGATGCTGATGTGGCAGTACTTCTGCGAGGGAAGCAGGACATCTGGACGGTCGTAATGGATATGGCCGATATCGCTTTCAAAGTCATGCTTGACACTGATATTCTTGTCTCAGCACTTCCTGTCTGGCTTGATGAATGGGAGAACCCGGAAAACTACTCAAACTCCGCATTGCTGCACAACATCAGCCGTGAGGGAGTTCGACTGTGAGAAAGAAAGTGATACTCTGTTAAAAAGGGTACTACACCAAATTCTACCATTAGGTAGAGAGCAGGCCAAATTCCACAGCAATTTATTTACACGAAAACGCGCCGGCAGAAAGCGCGTCGACTCATTCGCTGGAACAAATGTCCTATTGTTTTTAACTCCAGGACAATGTCTGCTAAAATGCGGGAAAGCATCAGTTTTTCACTTTGCAATTTTTAAGGTTCAAAGAGACGCATGAAAGCAATTCTGCCACTTACTCCAACAGCTACTTATTATGCGCACTCCATCGTTGCACCCTGCCTGAATCCCCCGTTTTCCTTTCTTGAATTTTTTGCAGGAAGCGGATTGGTCAGTTATGCGATAGCCCCTTTTTTTAGCGCAGTTTGGGCAAACGACAATAACCCGAAAAAAGTTACCGTGTATAGTGCCAATAGTTGTGATGAACATCTTGATCATCGCTCCATAACTGAAGTATCTGGTGCCAGTTTACCTGATGCGATGCTTTCATGGGCAAGTTTTCCCTGTCAGGATTTATCTCTGGCCGGAAACGGGAAAGGGATTCTTGCCAACAGAAGTGGACTTGTGTGGGAATGGCTTCGTGTGATGGACGAAATGCCCCAGCGACCTCCTGTGTTGGTCGCTGAAAATGTGGTGGGACTCGTATCTGCAAATAACGGTGAACATTATAAAGCTCTGCATAATGCGCTGGTAAACCGTGGCTATCTTGTTGGTGCAGTTTTACTTGATGCGGTTCATTGGCTGCCTCACTCACGCCCCAGGATTTTTGTAATTGCAGTCGATGAAAATGTGAAAATTCCTCACTCGCTAATATCTGAAGGCGCGACATGGGTGCACTCTCCTGCGATCAGAAAAATTGCCGATGACATGAAAAACTGGGTCTGGTGGAACATTCCCTTGCCTCAACCAAGATCACAGAATTTATCCGGGATTGTAGATTTCAATCTCCCGTTGCATGATGATGCAACCAGTTCAAAGAACCTGGGAATGGTTCCTGAAGCACATATGCGCAAACTGCATGAATCTGGTTTGAATGTTGTACCTGGATACAAACGCATTCGAAAGGGAAAGCAGGTTCTGGAGCTGCGCTTTGACGAAGTTGCCGGATGTCTGCGCACACCCTCAGGAGGGAGCAGCCGGCAATATCTTGTTCTTAAAACAGAAAATCATTGGAAAACACGCATACTCAGCCCTCGGGAGGCTGCGCGCCTCATGGGAGCGCCGGAAGAATTTCAGCTTCCGGGAACCTTTAATGACGGGTACAGAGCAATGGGAGATGCCGTGGCTGCTCCTGTTGCCGAGTATTTGGCAAAACACCTTCTTTTCCCTTTGGCAAAATCCTGCGCTTATGACAACGCTTGACCAACTACTTGTTGAGTTCCGGGACATTCATAAAATGTACTCAAAAGGTCGCCTGAGCGTAATGTTGCACATCACCCGCCTTGCTCTTGACAAAGGTTTGCCACTTGACCAGGAAACACTTCGCACCCCAAAAACAGGCCAGGTAGCAGGACTTGGGAAAAAGCGGATCCAGTCCATATTGAATGACCACGGCATAACACACGTACTGGCTCAGGAAGGCGGCAGAACAAGTCGGGGAAGCCTTGACTACGCTTCCCAGTACGCGGTGTTTCTCAATTCGCTTCATGAAAAAAACATCGCTGAGCTTCATGAAATTGAAAAATGGTGGGTGAAGCAGGTTCAGAACTTTTTCAGTGGCCAGCCGTTTAAACTGAAATTTGACGCAGGCAGATCATTGCGCTCTATAGTCACAGATCTACTGGATCAGGCTGCAAAGCGTCAAAAAGAGAATCCAGGAACCACATATGCTGGTACGGTTTTGCAACATCTTGTTGGTGCTAAACTTGATTTGATTTTGGCTGGAAAAAGAGAAATTGCGCATCAAGGTGCAAACGTTGCGGATGCTGCAACAGTGCGTCAGGGTGACTTTGTGCTTGACGGTATTTCTGTGCACGTTACGACTGCTCCATCGGAGGCGCTTGTGAGAAAATGCATTGCAAATATAGACGCAGGCATTCGTCCGGTTGTTGTCACAATAGCCGATAGTCGTGCTGGATTTGAGTCCCTTGCAAAGAACTTTAATGTTGTGGAGAGAGTTGATGTTTTTGAAGCGGAGCAATTTATCGCCACAAACATTCTGGAATGGAGTGGGTTCCAGGAAAAACAGCAACGAGATGAAGTGAAAAAGTTAATTGACAGGTACAACGCGGTTGTCAGGCAATTTGAGACAGATCCATCTTTGACTATTGAATATGACAGACCTAAAACCTGATTTTTTGTAAAGGGTGTAGTCACAAGATCGAAAGCCACCAATAAATACATCGAATCTGCACTGCGACCATGAATGACGCCGTTTTTTTTGCATATCTGGTTGCAACGCCCCGCCATTCTTTCAAGCGCAAAAAAGCCATTTCTACCAGATATCCCGCTTTGTAAACCGCCTTGTCGTAGTAACGCGGATTCTACCGGGGGTTTAACAAGTTGCTAAAAATAACCTGAAGAATCAGTTGGCTAAAAGACGCGCCAATACACTTTCGCCCCACACAAATGTATTTTGCGAATTTGGCTCACCAGGAAAGTACTAAAAA
>Ga0099364_10005123_pt1 | contig 19565 bp, 24 predicted proteins | sample TergutTh196P3_FD_73070 | JGI IMG/M metagenome (GOLD analysis project Ga0099364, IMG submission 73070) | Microcerotermes parvus P3 segment gut microbial communities from Pointe-Noire, Republic of the Congo - Th196 P3 | ecosystem: Host-associated > Arthropoda: Insects > Digestive system > Gut ... | reverse complement strand
CATGGCATTGCGTATTGAAAGCCAAATATGCTCGTCATATTCATCATCGTGATGATGATCGTCATCATCATGGTGATCGTCCTCGTCATCGTGATGATGATCATCTTCGTGGTGGACCTCCATACCTTCGATGAACTCTGTATATTTTACAGCATCGCCAAGTACTTCCAGTAAATTAATGGCTATCATATTGGGGTTGACCGCCTGCCGCAGAATATTTTCCACCCACTCATCCGATTCGCCGCCGACATAAATGAACATATCGCTGTTGACTATTCTTACCATATCATCCACTGAAGGCTGATAGTTGTGTAAATCAATTCTGTTGTCCAATAGCAGCGTCAGGTTAAAATCATCAACTCTGTCTCCGAGAATTTCACGAACCCAGTCGTATTGGGGGAAAATAGTGGTAATGATGCTTGGCCGGTAATCAGGCTGCCGTTGCCGATTACATCCGGGTATTGTTATTGCAAGTGCTATCAGGAATAATAGCACAAAACTGTTAGATCTCTTCATTTTTGAGTAACCTCCTGGTTAAATTGTTTAGTACGGGAAATAAGTGAAAAATAACCAAAGGTCTATGTATCCATTTGTACTTTAAGGGCGATAAGGGAATAATAATAAAAAGACGGTATGTGTGTTTTTATGAGCACTACTATACCAAGCAGGCTCAGTAGCGCAATTGGCATGACAGCTAAACGCTGCTTTACCTGACTTTTAATGTGATGCATATATGTACAGATGATACACCCGGTATCATCGTGGTCATGCGAATGGAATGTATTTTCCAGAGTAAACATCAGCGAAAGGCAGGAAACAACCGCGAACAATATAATGAACACCACCGCAGCTATTCTTCGTGCGGCTTGACAGGAGTTCACCATAACTATCCTTGTGTTCATTACCCTCATTATACCCGATTTCTCATACTGTAGTCAAGGGTAAGAGCGATCCTGCACCCAGTGCTCCAGTATACCCTAAACTTGACTCTTGGATCGTTTTCAGCCCAAAAACCAACCCGTCAGAGGGGAGGCAGGGTGCGCCCGCAGGCGGCGGTGGGCAGGATGGTTATGTCAAGTGATTTTAATTCTTGGCGAGTGTCACCCACCAGCCAAAGCAGTCAAACTCGACAAAAAACGATAAAAATCATCTAGCCCCCAGATATAGCGTACATTGCTTTCTATATTACTTCCCATATAGTAATTCCAAAAAATTAATACAAGTATCATTATATCGATTTCCTTGGTATACATCAATAATTTCGATAATAATATTATTAATACCATTATAACGAAGATGAAGATTTAAATAAAATGTCTGAAAATTAGGTGTATCTGCAAGAAATACCGTAATGTAATCATCTTTTGCTTCTTCATAATAGATTCTTATTTCTTTTACACGATTATTATAATCATACAGATATGGTCTACTATAATCAACAAACCCATTTGATATAATTAGTTTAAAACTCCATAGAAATTTTTCATATTCAAAAGTTCGTATAATGTATTCACCTACTCCATTATCATTACTTCCCTCTACCCAAGGCATCAGGTTCAAGAAATCAATTAAATTTTCTGCACGATAAACAATATTACCTTCAATTAATTCTGATGACGCTCTAACTGGAAACTTTGTAAAATTTACATAATCATAATATACAGAAAATACTGACCTATTGTTTTCATCATATAATGCTACAAATGCTGTATTATAATAAACAGGACTTCTTGACCAGTTATCAAATAATATAAGATATCTTTTACGCCCATGATTAATATTATCACCTAAACTTACACCGTTATAATCAAATACTATATAATTAATATTACGATCTACTTCCCATTGAATTGTATACGTTTCTTTTTGATCAGAATATTGTATATTATATAATGTCATTATATTATTAGTAATTTCAATTTCTTTAGTAATATGAGTAATAGATCTCCTATTCACAGAATCCCATTCAGAAATATCTTCATATCCCCAAATATGGATATTGTTAAAATCGAAAGAAAAAAGATTATTGATAACGAAAAAGCAAATTATAGAAAATACAATTTTTTTCATATTTACTCCTCTAAAAATTAATAATAAAATAATTTAAATTGTTTGTCAATACATATTTATTTTTAGATAACCCTTCATTTCTATTGCACATAATGTTCTAGGTTGACGACATTGCAGCCCACCTTATATATACTTTTCTTTCCCTATTACTATTTTTATTCTTCTTTCTATTTCTTTATCATTATCTTTTCCAGTGTGCTTCCAATATGTATTTTCTCTTAATACATTTAATAATTCTATTGCCCTTATTTGATCATTTGCATCTTTATAGCTAATATTAAGTTCTTCAAAATATGCTCTATAACATTCTCCTGCTTCATCTGTTATTTTATGCCATTTTTTCTCATCAAATGCAAAATAGTCAAAATGTTGAAATTGATATAAGTTTGATCCCTTGATAAACCATTCTGTGTCAATAATCTTATATTTTTCTTCACTTGTAATGAATAAATTTCCACAATTCATATCTTCATTTATTATACAGGAAATCCCATTTTTAAGATATTCCAATATATCCAATACTAACTTTATATCAATATTTCTAGTTAAGTATTTTTTATGGTTATTTATTTCCCAATCAATTAATTCATTAATATTATCAAAATATTTATAATCAAGATACATTGATGTAAAAGGCCCGTTTATAATATTATTTTTATTGAGTACAGCCAATTTTGAAAAAAATACAGGCAGTGATTCCCTGTTATTATCTATAGGCTGTTTTCCTTCCAGCCATTTAGAAATTATTATTATATTGTTATTATTTTTAATTATTTCAACATTTTGATTTATAATATTTTCTTTATCGTTAATTATTTTAAGTAAATTTACTGAATTTATTACATTCTGTTCAGTGATTTCTCTGATTTTTATTGAAAAATACCCCTGTTGTTCATTACCCATTTTATAATGATTGTCATAGGTATGGTTTTTTAATGATATTTTTTGTAAAAATCCGATAAAAGGTTCATATTTAGTGCCTGATAATGATTTTTCAACATCTTTAATTTCCATAATTGTTTATATATTAATTATCTGGAAATGTCAAAGTTGTTACGACATTGACCATACTCTTTAAAGCAATGCGTGAGAATTTTTTAGGCAATACTAACTTTTAGTTCCTTCCCTACTGCAACAGCTATTTTGTTTAAAAAATCAATTGTAGGGTTATAATTCCCACTCTCTAGTCTTGAAATATTTGACTGTTTTGTTCCAATTAATTCAGCCAAGTCTTTTTGTGTCAAATTTCTTTCCTTTCGAGCCATTATTATTTCTTCAATAATTCTATACTCAGTTTCATTCATTTTAAGTTCATTTTGAACTTCTTTATTATTGAGAATAATGGTTTTTGCTTTATCCCAATTCATCTTTTTATCTCCAACACAAGAAATGCTTATACTGTGCGTTGTTCTAATTGCCGTAAAAATTCTTGTTTATTCTGTGGAGAAATCATAATCCTGCCACCTATGCCATACACAATTTCTATACGGTCAAGTGACAAAGCCGCCGATGCAAACAAGCTTCTTGTTTCTTTAATCGATTTTATTGAAGCATAGGGTATTTTTTCATTTATGAAAGGATAGCACTTTACATGCAATTCATCTTCATCTAAAACGTAATATGTGTTCACCCACATCGGTATTATCAGTAACACATTAAGAAGCAGAATAAATGCCGTACAAAGCAATGTTATAATTTCTCCATCTTGTATCCATAAAAAGAATATCCAAATATTTGTTAATGGCATACTTGCTAAAACTAAGTGCATCCACCAATCGATTTTTGTTTTAAATTTCATACACCATTACCTTATTATTCCTTTAGTCATTAATAACATATTTCCCATATTCAAAATCCATTATATGGAAATATATGTTCTGATTTTGATTAAAATTCTTTAACCAATATAATTTTATTACTATTTTCATCAAATTCAATAATAGAAACGCCATCAAAACCACTTATTATTTTATCATATTCACATTCAAAAAACCATTCCACAACTATTATATTATTATTTTCAATAAATCTCTTTATATCCCATTTTAAAACATTATTTCCATTATTCCAATCTTTAAACCACTGGCGAATTTGATTTATCCCGTTGTATTCTGGGCCATAACATTCAATATATTTAATATTTTCACAAAAATATTTTTCAATAACATTTATATCTTTATTGATCCATGAATCAAAATATTGCTTGATTATGTCTTTCTTGTTTTCCATATTCTCTCCATAATCAAATACTTATTCAATAATTCACTGTATATTCAATATCATCTCTTATAAACATTATACCATGCTCTTTCAGAAAATGCTTTGTACCGGGGCCGTTTACCTTCTTTTGCCGGAATACCTATGGGCAGAAATCCAATAACAATATATTTTGAAGGAATGTTTAAAAGTTTTGCAATCTGTTTCTGCGTTTCTTGGCTTTCAGTAACTTGCCCTTCAATCCAGCAGGATGCATAACCTAAAGATGTAATTGCGAGCAGCATATTCTCAATGGCCGCTGAATAATCCTGTACATTGAAATAGACATTTGCATAAGCTGGTATGTTCTGGGTTAATATACAAATACCTGCAGGAGCAGCTTTACCGCTAAAACCATTTTTATTAAGTAAATCTGTTATGGATTTAAGAAGCTGGGGATCATCTATTCCTACAATTGATGTTGTCTGTTTATTACAACCAGAAGGGGCTGCCAGGCCAGCCATAATTATTTTTTCAAGGTTTTCGCGGAGAACAGGTGTTTGTAAATATGATCCTCGATAACTATACCGTTTTTGTATGCTTTCAAATGTATCCATGATTTAATCTCCATTATTTTCTGTATTGTTAATTTATAAACTTGCAGAGAGAACCTTTAAACGGCATTCAGCGCGCAGTAGTTTTGCTCTGGCTTCGTCTTTTTCAAATCTGAACTGGGAAGTGCTTAATATTTCTTCTGCTTCTTTCTTTGAAGCAAGGGCAAGTTCCCTGTCAATCTCTTCGGGCCATTCAGCGGATTCAACCAACAAAACATTTTTGACGTCCTTTACTTCCAATATACCGCCGGAAACAAATGCTATTTTCCAGTTTCCTTCTGCATCCCTTATGCGCAATATACAGGTAATAACAGGCGCAGTAACAGGAGAATGATTTGCATATAAACCAATTTCACCGTCAGACAGATTAAGTATGACAGTCTCGGCTTTACCGGAGAAGAACAAGCGGTAAGGTGTATGAACTTCAAAATTAAACAAAGCGGCCATTATTTTTCCCTTTCAAAAACATCATCTATGCTGCCTGCCATATAAAATGTCTGTTCCGGGAATGAATCACATTCGCCATCAAGAATCATTTTGAATCCGCGTATTGTTTCTTTTACAGGAACATAGCGACCCGGAATACCTGTAAACTTTTCTGCAACAAAGAAAGGCTGGCTAAAAAAGCGCTGTATCTTGCGCGCCCTTGTAACAGTAAGTTTATCCTCAACAGACAATTCGTCCATACCCAGAATTGCAATAATGTCCTGCAATTCCTTGTAACGCTGCAATGTCTGCTGTACACGGAATGCAGTATTATAGTGCTCCTCACCGACAATATCCGCATCAAGAATGCGTGAGTTTGATGCAAGTGGATCAATAGAAGGATAAATTCCAAGTTCAACAATCTTTCTTGAAAGCGTTGTTGTCGCATCAAGGTGTGCAAATGTTGTTGCAGGAGCAGGGTCAGTAAGATCATCAGCAGGAACATAAACCGCCTGAATACTTGTGATCGATCCTTTTGATGTACTTGCGATCCTTTCCTGTAAGCTGCCCATCTCATTAGCAAGTGTAGGCTGATAACCGACTGCGCTTGGTATGCGTCCCAAAAGCGCAGAAACTTCTGCCCCTGCCTGGATAAAACGGAATATATTGTCAATAAATAAAAGCACGTCCTGCCTATCTGTGTCGCGGAAATGTTCTGCCATTGTAAGGCCGGCCAATGCAACCCTCATTCTGGCACCAGGTGGTTCGTTCATTTGGCCGAACACAAGCGCTGTCTTATCGATGACACCACTTTCGATCATCTCTTTCCAGAGGTCAGCCCCTTCACGCGAACGCTCGCCAACACCGGTAAACACAGAGTAACCTGAGTGTTCGGTTGCAATATTGCGGATCAATTCCATGATAACAACTGTTTTACCGACACCTGCTCCGCCAAACAGGCCTATCTTTCCGCCTTTTGCATAAGGCGCAATCAGGTCTATTACCTTTATTCCTGTTTCAAGAATCTGCGTTGCAGGTTTTTGTTCTGCAAAACCCGGGGCTTTGCGGTGAATTGAATCATATTGTGCTGCACTGAACACACCTTTATCGTCAATGGGATCACCTGTTACGCTAAACATTCTTCCAAGAACTTCTTTTCCAACCGGTACACTTATGGGTTTTCCTGTGTCTTCAACTTCAAGCTTGCGTGACAATCCCTCGGTAGCTGACATGGAAACACAGCGCACATTATTGTCGCCAATGTGCTGTAGCACTTCAAGTACAACTGTTCTATTGCCGCTTTTAACTTTTAGAGCATTAAGAATAGATGGCGCCTGTCCATGTTCAAACCGTACATCAACAACAGGCCCTATTATCTGGGTGATATATCCTTTATTTGCCATACTTGTCCATCTCCTTTATTAATTGCCTGCCAACACAGCAGTACCGCCTATGATCTCTGATATTTCCTGTGTAATGCCTGCCTGACGTGCACGGTTATAACTTACCCTTAGTGTTGCAAGCATTTCTTCAGCGCTTTTGGAAGCTTCGTCCATTGCAGTCATGCGCGCGCTTTGCTCGCTTGCATTTGCTTCTACCATTGCACCATATAATAAACCTTTTACATAAAGTGGAACCAGGGTGTCAAATACTTTTTCTTTGGATGGAAGAAATTCAAATGCAATTTTTTTTCTTTCGTTTTCATCGATCTCTGTCATCTCTCCCTGCACTTTATTTGCACTTAAAGGCAGAATCAGCTGCTCTACAGGCTGCAGCTTGACTGTGCTGAACATATGCGTATAAACAACATGAATTTCATTAAACACTCCGTATAAATACTGGGAGATCATATAATCAGTAATCTCAGCTGCATTTATTAATGTAGGAACTTTGGAATGAAAAGTAAAATTTTCCAGTATTACATAAGGTGAATGAACAAAGTAACGGTAACCGACAGCTCCTATAAGTATGAGCATGGGATTATTAATTCTTTCGCAAAGTTCATTTACCTGTTTTGCAATATTGGCATTATAACCACCAGCCAGGCCCTTATCGCTTGTAATTGCTATAACTGCTGTACGTGTAGCTGATTGTTCTGTATTTCTGAAATAAATACTGTCTATATTTTCTGTTCCAAAAAGAATATCATACATGGACTTCTGTATTCTCTGAAAATAAGGTTTTGTATCATCCAGCATCCTGCGCCCTTTACGCAGTTTTGCAGTAGAGATAAGGTTCATTGCTTTTGTAACCTGCAATGTTTGTTCTATTGCCCGCATGCGCAGGCGTACGTCCCGTAAGTTTGCCATGTTTACTGCTTTTGTTTTTTATAGTCTTGAATAATTGAATGTAATTCACCTTCCTGTTCTGTGGAAACAGCACCGGTTTGGAAAATTTCATTCAGCAATCCAGCTTTGTTGGCTTTTAGATATAAAAGGCATTCTTTTATAAATTGGGTTATGCCTTCTACTTTTATATCCAGAAGATAACCGTTAATTGCAAGAAAAAGAATTACAGTCTGTTCTTCAAGTGAATAAGGTGAATACTGCGGCTGCTTAAGTACTTCCATAAGCCGCACGCCCTGGGCAAGTTTGTCCTGTGTAGCTTTGTCCAGATCACTTCCAAATTGCGCGAATGCAGCCATCTCGCGGTACTGCGCAAGATCAAGCCTTAAACGGCCGGAAATTTTTCTTATGGCCTTTGACTGCGCAGATCCGCCAACACGGCTTACAGAAAAACCAACATCTACGGCTGGTCTAAAACCTGAATTATACAATTCATTATCCAAAAATATCTGGCCATCAGTGATTGAAATTACATTTGTAGGTATATATGAAGAAATATCACCAGCCTGTGTTTCAATAATGGGCAGGGCTGTAATGGAGCCGCCGCCTTTTTCATCAGAAAGTTTTGCTGACCTTTCAAGCAGACGTGAGTGAAGATAAAACACATCGCCGGGGAAAGCTTCGCGGCCAGGCGGCCGCCGCAGTAAAAGACTGATCGCGCGGTATGCAATTGCGTGCTTTGTAAGATCGTCATATATAATAAGTACATCTTTTCCCTTATTCATAAAATGTTCTGCCATTGCTGTTGCTGAATAAGGAGCAAGGTACTGAAGTGCAGCTGAGTCTGAAGCAGATGCGTGAACCGCAAATGTATAATCCATTGCTCCATGTTTTTCAAGATTATTTATTATTGCAGCAACTGAAGATGCTTTCTGCCCAATTGCACAGTATATGCAGTAAACGCCCTTGCCTTTTTGATTTATTATCGTATCAATGGCGATCGCTGTTTTTCCTGTCTGCCTATCACCTATTATCAATTCCCTTTGCCCGCGCCCGATTGGAATCATTGCATCTACAGAAATTATTCCTGTTTGCAGCGGAGTATTAACACTTCCGCGTTCAATAACAGAAGCAGCATGTGTTTCAACAGGAAGATATCCTTCTGCAGTTATAATCCCCTTATTGTCCACAGGTTCACCCAATGGATTTACAACACGCCCGAACAAGGCATCACCGGAAGGCACAGACACAACCCTGCCTGTTCCCTTTACTTCTTCGCCATCCTTGACAAGATCCTCGCCGGAAAGTAATACGCAGCCTGTAATTTCCTCTTCAAGGTTAAAAACTATGCCGGTTGCCCCTGAAGAAAACTCAATAAGCTCTCCGTAAACCGCATCCTCAAGTCCGTAAACAGAAGCAACAGAATCACCAACCTGAACAGCAAATCCGCAGCTGCCGCTTACTGCCCTTCCTTCCCAATTATCTATGCGTTCCTTTAAAACACTGGCAAGATTATCATAGTTAGACATTAATCCCTCCGCTAAAGACAGCTTTATCACTGGAAGCCAGTGCAATAATTTCCAATTCAGATTTCATTTTTTCTATCTGCCCTTTAAGGCTTACGTCAATATATGAACTTCCCATTCTTAAAATATAGCCGCCAAGAAGTTCAGGTCTTGTTATTGTTTTCATATTAATACCCGCAGCCCCGGTTTTTTTTCTGATCATCTCTGAAAGCTCTTTTTCATAAGCATTGTCCTTAACTGTGGTTTCCAGCGTAATATTAAGAATCCCTTTCTGCTCATTAATCATCTGTTCGATTCTTTCAAGAACAAGATCAATTTTTTTTAAAAACTTTCTTTTGACTAAAAGGCAAAGATAACGTATTGCAAACTCTGCTGCTTCGGCTTCAGCTGTGCTGTTTGCTTTGCTAGCAGTCACAAAGCTATCCCTTAAGATTTTTTCCAGTCTTATTGAATCAGTATATCCTGAGAAAACAATGAATGATGATTTAACTGGAGCTGCAATATTTTTTAAACAGGAAAAAGAAGCTTCAGCATTATCTCCTGTTACTGATAAAAATAAAGCAGCCCAGCGGTTTACAATAAACATTATCCTGACCAATCCTTACAGTAAATTTTTCTGCCCCGCGAGTTCATCAAGCAGCATATTTGCATAACGCCTTGAGTCTTCGCCGGAAATTTCCCTTGCAGCCAGTTTTGATGAAGCTGCCATCACAAGCAAGGCAGCTTCAACATTAAACTTTGCAAGTGCTGCAAGGCGTTCTGTTTCAAGCTGCTTTTGCATCTGGGCCATTAAATTGGCAGCTTCCTGTTTGCTGTTTTTTATTATCAGTTCTGCTTCTTTTACAGCATTCTCGCGTGCTGCTCGAAGAATTTCATCAGCTTCATTTTTGATATTTTTTAGCTGTTCTTCATGGCTGGCAAGCAGTTCTCTTGCTTCTGTTCTTTCTTTTTGAGCGCTGTCAATAATATCCTGAACCTTTTTTGCACGTTCTGCCATAAATTTTGTAATGGGTTTGAACAAGATCAACCGCAGAATAAGAAACAGGATAATAAGATTTATTATGGTTATTGCAAATGTAACTGAAAAATCAAGCATCTCTTTTTTTTCAGCCTCCGCTGGTGATCAGCATTATTGCGACAACAAACCCGTAGATTGCAGTTGCTTCAGCCAGAGCTACGCCGACAAGAAACATGGGTGTCATTTTGTTTGCAGCTTCCGGCTGCCGCGAAATCGCATTCATAAATCCCGATACCGCAATACCAATACCAATACCAGCTCCTAAACCGGTTAATACAGCAATACCTGCTCCAATTGCAGTTGTTAATTCCATTTTATCCTCCAGATAAAAATTATTTGATCCCTATTACGCGGAATCAGTGGCATGAATTGTTACAGCCTCCGAAATATAGAGACTGGTAAGAAATACAAAAATAACAGCTTGAAGCGCTCCGTCAAAAAAATCAAAATAAAGTGAAAAAATCATGGGCAGGCCGATTGGAAGAATACTTTCTATCAGGCCCATCATCACAACACCGCCAAGTATATTTCCAAAAAGACGTAATGTAAGCGAAAGAAAGCGGGTTGCATATTCCAGCAGATTAAAAGGCAGCATAAAAGGAATAGGGTGCAAAAGGTTTTTAAACCAGCCTTTTACACCCCTAGCGCTAAAACCGCAGACAAGAACAAGCAGAATGGAAATAAGCGCCATTGCTGCTGTAACATTTATATCCTTTGTCGGAGGGCGTATATGGAAAGGCGGAATAAATTCATGCCCGAATAAAACCACTTCAATGGGTGATATTATTGCAATGATAGTTGCAAAGAATATAAAAAGAAAAAGTGAGCCCATATAGGGACCAAGAAACTTTGCATAAGGGCCAAATTGCTTTCTGGAAAAATCATTAAGAAACTCTATGCCCATCTCCAAAATTGCCTGGGGACCTGCTGGAATTTCCTTTAGTCTGCGGGTAAGAACAAGCGAAAGTACAATTATAATCAGCATAACAAGCCACGAGACAATAACAGTTTCTGTAATTGGGATTTCATAATTGGACAAAGTGATAGTAAAAACCGTTTTTATCTCAAGGGCTTCCATAATTTTTTTCAATTATCTTTAAAAAAGAAATCGTCCTTAAAGTATTTTTTTAACAATTCCTCGGAAACTTCATCATGGCCTTTCATGCTTTTATAGGTTTCTTCAAGAAAACCCTTTGTTACATAAAAACTGCCCAAAAGAAAGAATTCTGCCACCTTAGTCAAAGCTCCCAAAGACTGGTACATACGCATGGGATTTTCCGGTGCAAATTCAGTCATTATATATTCAATAACAACTTTTTGAGCAATATTCAGCCCAAATACAACCTCTGAAACCGGAAAACTGCCTTGAAGCCGTTTTTTTCCCAGTTTAACAAAATATTCCCCAACCTGAGAGCGGTCAAGCCCGCGATCCAGGGTACGGGAAAGCAGGGGATATATGCCCATATGACCCTCAATCAACACATCTTCTTCTATTGTATTGTAATGTTTTAACTGAGCTGCTTTATGTATCTGATTCTTCCATTTTACAGCAAAATCGCGGGCCTTGAGGTTTAAGGTATCTATCAGGATCCTGTCAATCATAATAATAGTATACAACAGCCAGGAAAGATTAAGCAAGGCTGAAAAACACATTTTTGGCCCTTGTGTAATCTCAGAAATTTAAAGACTTTACATTTTCCTTAATTTTATAGTATAATACTATATTAAGTAAAAAAGTAAAAAAAACCGCTTAAAGCGGGAGTCAAAAAGTATATACAAAAAGTATATAATGGAGGTAGATTAAGATGAAAGTAACATCTCAACAAACAGAAAAACTGTTAAATGGAATTCAAAAGTTTCAGCTGTTTGCATTTTCCATGATGTTGACGCATTTAAAAGAGCTATATTTAAATGATCCATCACAGCCTATGCTGGAAAAATGCACTGCCGAGATAAACGCTTTTCTTGGCAAATACCACACAATAATGGCTGCGGACTATGCAGTCATAGAACAACTTTAAGGAGAAAAAAATGTTAATGACTTATGAAGCAACAGTAAAATTGATTGAAGACGGGAAACTTCTCCATATCGCCGGAACAGAAGCATTGCTTAAAAAACTGCCAAAGGGGAAATGGATAGGCGGCTCTACAGAGTATTTTATGGCAAAAGACGGCGGCAAGGTTTCTGACGATGTATTATTTGTAACAGAATTTCCATATATAAATTTCAATATAAAATCATACAATGCACAAGACATTAACCAAGTAACTAATGATGCCTTTGAAAACGGCTTTTCCCTGTTGATCATCCCGTTTGACAGTGCCGTACATAAAGAATATGCGCAGAATGCCGCAGGGTATAACAATATGTTTTTGCGGAACATTGCCGGTTGGATTTCAGGCTTAAATTTAAGCAAGCAGGGTCAAACACCCATAGCTGTCAATGGAAGCACACCAGAGGCGTTTGCCGATAAAGCAGTCGCTCTTCATTTACAGGTTCCGGAGGATAAGGTTGTATCTGTCAATATCATAAATATTTTTGAACAGGACACATCTTCTCCGGTAATTGAGTTTACTGAAGAAGGTTTCTCAGTAAAAAAATGCCTTGTAGACGGGAAAGAGCTTGTGTTAGCTGATTATATAACAGAAAAGGCCATAGACACAAAACTTCCGATTGTCGGGGATTATTCAGGAAACGGTGTCAATATTTCTTTCAAAGGCATAGATGCAGAAAGCAAGACTGTCAACTTTTACGCACCGGTATTCAAAGGGATCAAGTACAGGACAGCAAAAACCGTATCGAATTACGAAGCATTGTTTAACAAGTACATTGCTGAGCATAAAAATACTGCAGCAACAGCTATATTTTCCTGCAACTGTATTTTGAATTTCCTTTATGGTGAACTTGAACACAAAAAAATTGAAGCATTCTCCGGCCCGATTACATTCGGTGAGATTGCCTATCAGCTTGTAAACCAGACATTGGTATATGTATCAGTTAGTTAATCATTAAATTGGGACAGGGAACTTTCAATTCCCCTTGTTCTTTCAAAGTATCTGCCAGCTCCTGTTGCGACACAATCAGTGGGATTTGGGGCAAGGATCGCTGAAACACCTGTTTCTCTGGAAATCAACATGGGTAATCCTTTAAGGATAGAACCTCCTCCTGTCATAACAATACCGTGTTCAACAATATCCGCTGCCAGTTCCGGAGGTGTTTTACTCAAAATACTTTTAATTTCATCCACAATTTTAAACACAGGAACTTTCAGCGCTTCCCGGGCTTGCTCAGAATCTATTTCCATTCGTTTAGGCAAGCCGGATCCGGAATCGGTTCCCTTAAGCTCTGTTTTTTCGATATTTTTATCAGGGAATACATTTCCTATTTCCATTTTAAGCCGCTCAGCTGCTCCACCCCCAATAATAAGGTTTAGTTCGTTCCGCGCATATTTAATAATGGCTTCGTCAAAATCATCTCCTGCTGTCCTAATGGCGCTTGAAACCACCATATCTCCAAGGCTGATAACGGAAATTTCTGTGGTACCGCCGCCTATGTCGCATATCATATATCCTGCTGGTTCGTTAATGGGAATTTCCGCGCCAATTGCAGCAGCAAGACTTTCAGGGATTACAACAACATCTCTTGCTCCGACCTTGTAGGCACATTCTTCTACTGCCCGGCGCTCAACTTCTGTGATAGTAGAAGGGATGCCAATAACCATAAGCGGCTTAAAAAATTTATATCTGGGAAGGGCCTTACCTATAAAATAACTGACCATTTTTTCTGTTGCTTCCAAATCAGCAATAACCCCGCCCCGTAATGGCCTTATAACATTAATAGAACCAGGTGCTTTAAAAAGCATTCTTTTAGCTTCGGTTCCCACAGCCATTACTTTCCTGGTTCCCTTTTCCACTGCCACAACAGAAGGTTCTCTTATTGTTATACCCTTCCCGGCAACATAGATCAGAGTATTACAGGTTCCCAAATCAATCCCTATAGCTGTTCGTCTAAACATAATTTTATATACCTCTGGGCATTTTTTATGGCCTCTGCCATTGCTGCAACAGAGGGGCCTCCGGGCAAAGCCCTGGCATTTACACATTCTTCAATAGAAATAGCTTTATAAAAAGTTTCGTCAAATATACCTGATTCTTTTTTTAACTCATTAAGGGTTAATTCGTCAAGCCGTAGATTTTTATGTATAGCATAAAGCACAAGCCTTCCGACAATCTCGTGGGCATCTCTGAATGCAAGACCTTTTTTAACAAGCCAATCAGCTGCATCAGTGGCATTTGTATAAGCACCTAAAGCGCTCTTGTACATATTGTCTTTTTTGAAATCAAGTATTTTAAACATTCCGCAGAATACAGATAAACTCATCCTTGCTGTGTCTGCGCTGTCAAACACAGCTTCCTTATCTTCCTGCATATCCTTGTTATACGAAAGCGGCAGGCCTTTCATCAGGGTCAAAAGTCCCATAAGGCTTGAGTATACACGGCCTGTTTTGCCCCGGATAAGCTCTGCCATGTCAGGGTTCTTTTTTTGTGGCATAATGGACGAGCCTGTGGAATAGGCATCGGAGATCTCAATAAAATCAAAAGCATCCGTTGACCATATAATAAGCTCTTCGCAAAAACGGCTTAAGTGCATCATGATAATTGAAAGACAGGAGACAAACTCTATGCAAAAATCCCTGTCAGACACAGCATCAAGGCTGTTGTCAGTTATTCTTGCAAACCTGAGCTTCTGTGCAAGAAATTGTCTGTCCAGGAGATAAGTCGTCGAAGCAAGCGCGCCTGAACCCAAAGGCATTTCATCAGTTCTTTTATAACAGTCCTGCAATCTTTCATAATCGCGCTTGAACATCTGGAAATAAGCCATAACATGATGAGCCAAAGTAATTGGCTGGGCTTTTTGCAAATGGGTAAATCCAGGCATGATAGTATTAACATGGTTTTTGGCTGTCTCAATTAATACTTCGAGAAGTTTGATAAGCAGAGAGCATATCTCGCTAATTTCTTCCTTAACATACATTCGCATATCCAATGCAACCTGATCGTTTCTGCTTCTGCCTGTGTGAAGCTGTTTGCCTATATCACCTATACGCGCAATTAATTGTGATTCAACAAATGTATGAATATCTTCAGCTGAATTATCAATAACCAGCACACCATTCTCAATATCAACCAGAATTTCATTAAGACATTTTATTATTGCTGCAGAATCTGCACTTGTAATAATATTCTGCTGCCCGAGCATTTCAGCATAAGCTATGCTTCCGAGTATATCGTGTTTATAAAGTCTTTTATCAAAAGTAATGGATGAATGAAATGTATTTGCATTCTCGTCTGTCTGCTCTGAGAAGCGGCTGCCCCACAGTTTCATATTGACTTCTTCATAAGCGCTCTGACTGTTAGAGGAAGCCCAAACAGTTTGATAAAGCCCTCAGCATCCTTGTGGTTGTATAAATCCCCGGTCGTAAAGCTTGACAGGTTAATGTTATACAATGAATAGGGAGAAACACATCCAGCAGGTATAACATTTCCCTTATACAATTTAAGTTTTAAAGACCCTGTAACTGGGTCTTGCGTTTTGTCCACAAAAGCACATAAAGCTTCGCGAAGCGGTGTAAACCATTCACCATTGTATATAAGCTCTGCAAGCTGTCCTGAGACAATATTTTTAAACGCCATTGTCCTGCGATCAAGACACAGGCGTTCCAGCTCCCTGTGGGCTGTGTATAATATCGTGCCGCCAGGTGTTTCGTATACACCGCGGGATTTCATTCCCACAACCCTGTTTTCTACCATGTCTGCGATACCCACACCGTTTCTGCCGCCGATCTTGTTTAGAGTGTTAAGCAGTTCAAGCGGCGCTAATGATTTTCCGTTAAGTTTTACTGGAATGCCTTTGTCAAAATCAAGCTCAACATATTCTGGTGTATCGGGCGCGTCCTCTGGTCTTACGCATATCTGCAAAACCCGTTTATAGTCCGGTTCATGTGCTGGATCTTCAAGTTCCAGTCCTTCATGGCTTGAGTGCCATATATTTTCATCGCGGCTGTAACTCTGTTCTTTTTTATAAGGCGCTTCTATGCCGCGCTTTTGCAGATACTCCATTGCTTGTTCGCGGGATGTGATCTGCCATAAACGCCAGGGCGCAATAATATTCATTTCCGGGACAAATGACCTTATGGTCAGTTCAAAGCGAACCTGATCATTACCCTTGCCTGTTGCGCCATGGCAAATTGTATCTGCGCCTTCAGCAAGCGCAACATCAACAAGTTTTTTTGCAATCAAGGGCCGCGCTGCAGATGTGCCAAGAAGGTATTTGTCTTCATACACAGCATTGGCTTTTAGCATGGGAAAAATATAGTCCTGGATAAATTCTTCTCTGGCGTCAATAACAATGGCTTTGCTTGCACCGGTTTTAATGGCTTTTTGCTTTAGAACCTCATAATCCGCAGCTTGTCCAAGATCAACACAGCAGGCAATTACCTCGCTGTTTTCATAATTCTCTTTTAACCAGGGGATAATAACAGTTGTGTCAAGGCCTCCTGAATAGGCCAACACAATTTTTCTAATCACAGCTGCATTACTCCGATTGAACTGACATCTCCGTCCAATCCATCCCATTTGACCCGGCAAGTTTTGTCTCCCATTGCAACAAGCGCTTCAGACTCATGGGTTTCCTGCAAAATCTTCGCAGCGACAAAAGCAGCACAGGCTCCCTGCTGTGAAAAACCAAACTCACCCTGTTCTTTTTTATAAAGCCGTGCTTTTAACATATCCTTGTTCTTTATCTCAAGAAAAACTATGTCTGCACCCAAAGGAAACAAGGAATGAGTTGAAAGTGACTTTCCTGACTGGGAAATATCAAGTTCATCAATATTTTCTGTTACAACAACCCCATAAGGTCTGTCCAGCGAGAAACTTGTAACATGATATGGTTCCCCTTCCACCATGAACGGAGCATTGATGCACTGAGGAGTAGAAGAATGAAGTACCGGAATCAAGTAAGGATCCATTACCGGAGGGCCAAAAGAAACTATGCTTTGCTGTGTTGACTGGCGTTCCTTTGCATGTTCCGTTCTGGTCATCCCCATTATTCTGTCATGTACTTCTTTTTCTCTCATATAACCCCCTGTTGAAGCATTGCTTCACAAACCTTAATAAAACCGCCGATATTTGCGCCAGCCACAAGATCATTCTTTGTCACATAACGCTTTGCGGTATTGGAAATCTGACTGTATATACTCTGCATAATACCCTGAAGCTTTTTATCCACTTCTTCAAAGGACCAATAAAACCTTGAGCTGTTTTGAGCCATTTCCAGAGCTGAAACAGCGACACCGCCGGCATTTGCTGCCTTGCCCGGCGCATACAATACACCGCTCTTGTGAAGCAGTCTTACTGCATCCAGTGTTGTTGACATATTGGAACCCTCGGCAATTGCAAGGCAGTTGCTTTTTATCAGCACTTTAGCATCATCTTCGTTCAGTTCGTTTTGAGTAGCGCAGGGCAGCGCAACATCACAGGGAACCTGCCAGACTATGCCTTTTTCAAAATATTCTGCTCCCTTGCGAAGTTTTACATACTCGCTTATTCTGCCTCTTTGCTTTTCCTTGATAAGCTTGACAGTCTCTATATCAACTCCAGCTGGATCGAGTATATATCCGTCAGAATCTGAAAAGGTCAGTACTTTTGCGCCCAGCTGTGCGGCTTTTTCAGCAGCATAAATTGCCACATTGCCTGCACCGGAAACAACAACCCTTTTGCCTTCAAAAGTCGTGTTTAAGGAAGCCAGCATTTGCTCGGTAAAGTACACAAGACCATATCCTGTGGCTTCCTTGCGTACAAGTGATCCACCATAGCTCAAAGACTTGCCTGTCATGGTACCGTCTACAAGCCCTGTAAGCCTCTTGTATTGCCCGTATATAAAGCCAATTTCCCTGGCACCTACACCAATATCCCCTGCCGGAACATCTGTATCAGCGCCAATATGGCGGTAAATTTCATTCACAAAGCTTTGGCAGAAAGACATAACCTCGCGGTCAGATTTTCCCTTTGGATCAAAGTCTGAACCGCCTTTTCCGCCTCCAATGGGAAGCCCTGTCAGGGAGTTCTTGAATATCTGCTCAAAACCCAAAAATTTTATGGTATCCAGGGTTACGCTGGGATGAAACCTTAATCCCCCTTTATATGGTCCTATTGCGCTGTTAAATTGCACCCTATATCCGCGATTCACTTTTACTGCCCCGGAATCATCCACCCAGGGAACCCTAAAAATGAGCTGGCGATCTGGTTCGACAAGACGTTCCAAAATCCCTGCTTGTTCACATTCCTTATGCTCTTCCAAATAGGGCTGAAGAGTCGGCAAAATCTCGGTTAATGCCTGATGAAAGTCCGCCTGCCCGGGGTTCCTCTCTTTTGTGTCCCTCAGTACCTTTGATGAGTATGGTACTGTGGTTTCTCTCAATTTTGTGTCCTTAACAACTCTGGCAGACTGTGACATATTAGCCTCCTTAAAATAAAATCTGCACAAAAAAAAGGCGCTTACCGGCCGCCCAGGCACCTAAGAATTTAGGTGCTGGGTTACCGATAAACGCCTTTGTTTATCTTCTATTATTATTCATATTTCGGAAATTATTGTCAAGTGCTTAATTCCCAAAATACAATAAAATAATTATAATTTATGATGAAACTTAACAAGCGGGGTATATAAACAATGGCTAAATTTACTTTGATTTGCTGTGTCGTAGATGCCGGCCATGCTTCCAGGGCATTGAATTATGCAAAAAAATACGGGGTAAAGGGCGGAACCTTCTGCATGGGCAGCGGCATTGTACACAGCCGTTTATTGGATTTTTTGCAGATAAACGAGGTACGCAGGGAAATTGTTACCATGATCATAGAGGACGAGCTGGCCAGCGAGGCAATTAAGGGAATAAGCGATGACATGGAATTTCACAAGCATGGCCATGGAATGGCTTTTTCCCATTCTGTTAAGGAATACATAGGCAGCAAAAACGAGCTGGAAAACAAATCCAAAAGCAATGAGGTGAAAAAAACAATGTTCAATATCATTTACACAATCGTTGATAAAGGACGTGCGGAAGACGTGATCGAAGCCGCAAACAAGGCCGGAGCAGACGGAGGTACCATCATGAACGCAAGAGGGGCTGGACCTCACGAGGTTGAGAAGCTATTTTCTGTTGAAGTTGAACCTGAAAAGGAAAAAGTTTTTGTAATTACAAAAAGCGAAATGAAGAATGCTATAGTAGATTCCATCAGAACGCATCTTAAAATCGATGAGCCTGGTAACGGCGTTTTATATGTAATCGATTTAAACGAAGTTTATGGGCTGCAATCAGAATAACAAAATGAGACAAAACCTTAAATGAATTATTTTTTAGCAAAACTGAAAGAC
>Ga0099364_10005122_pt1 | contig 19567 bp, 20 predicted proteins | sample TergutTh196P3_FD_73070 | JGI IMG/M metagenome (GOLD analysis project Ga0099364, IMG submission 73070) | Microcerotermes parvus P3 segment gut microbial communities from Pointe-Noire, Republic of the Congo - Th196 P3 | ecosystem: Host-associated > Arthropoda: Insects > Digestive system > Gut ... | reverse complement strand
CGACAGCTCTCCCAAAGGGAGAGCCAAGAGTGTCCTATACAAATCCTGTGGGTGTCCTTGCATCTCCCTTTGGGAGAGGTGTCACGCCGTGGCGTGACGGAGAGGGCAGGTGACAAAACTGTCACTTTCATCCCCTCAAATAGTCACCGAACAGTCACTTTGGCTTGTTAGAATAGCCCTATCAACCACCCCGGAGGGGAATTAAATTGGAGGTATATTTATGGCTATTTTGCAGGTCAGAGACCTAACCAAAACATACGGCAAGGATGATACGGTCGTCACGGCGCTGGGAGGCGTGAGTTTCAGCGTGAACAAGGGCGAGTTTGTCGCCATTGTCGGTGCATCCGGATCGGGCAAGTCCACACTCATGCACCTGATCGGCGGCGTTGACCGTCCGACAGCGGGCGGAGTGTTCGTAGACGGCAACGAGATTTTTAAACAGAACGAGAGCGAGCTTGCCATCTTTCGCCGCCGCAACATCGGGCTGATCTATCAGTTCTACAATCTCATCCCAACACTCACGGCCGAAGAAAACATCATGCTGCCCCGATTGCTCGACAACCGCAAGCCCGACAAGGTTAAACTGCGGACCATCCTTGAGACCATCGGACTGTCCGATCGGGCGAAGCATCTGCCCAGCCAACTGTCGGGCGGTCAGCAGCAGAGGGTATCGATCGGCAGGGCGTTGATCAACGATCCGGCGCTCATTCTTGCCGATGAACCGACAGGCAATCTCGACAGCAAGTCAAGCCGTGAGATCATCGACCTGCTAAAGCTGTCCAACAAGCGGTACAACCAGACCCTGCTTATCATCACCCATGACGAGAAGGTTGCGCTCCAGGCCGACCGCATCATCACAATCGAGGACGGGCTGATCGTTCGTGACGAGGAGGTGCGGTGATGAATCTTACAGCTAAATTGGCATACAGCCAGCTAAAGGTCAATCGCAGGCGTACATTTTGGACGCTTTTGGGGGTTGTCTTTTCAAGTGCGCTCATTACGGCGGTTTTCGGCGTTGCGGCAAGCGGAATCACATGGGTAGAGCGGGTTGCAAACACCCCCGATACATTGATGTATAACAGCATTGTTTTCGGCATGAGCGTGGTGGTAAACCTGCTGGTGATCGGGATGTCCTTTGTCGTCATATCCAACGGATTCCGGGTTAGCGCAGGGGAACGCACGGGGCAGTTCGGCATATTAAAAAGCACGGGCGCCACCAAAAAGCAGATCACCCGCACCGTTGTCTACGAAGGGTTGTTCCTGCTTGCTATTGGGGTGCCGCTCGGTATAATGCTTGGAAGTCTGTTCCATTGGAGCGGCATTTATCTTGCTAACGACATTCTAAGCGGGATGCAGGGGAGTTTTGTGCGGGATATATCGATTCCGTTCGTATTCTCGCCGATTGCAGTTTTGCTGTCGGTTGCTCTTTCGAGCCTGACGGTACTCTTCTCGGCATGGCGTCCGGCACGAAAGGCGGCGAAAATCCCTGCGATAGAAGCCATTCGCAGAACAGACGAGTTTGCAGAGGCGGCTAAAAATCGCCCCCATCCGTTACGAGATTTTTTCGGGCGGTTGCAAACCGCCCCTGCAGGATGGCTTTTCGGATTTGAGGGAGTTCTTGCGTCAAAATCGCTCAAACGCTCACGCCGCAATCTGCGGGCGACCATAGTTTCGCTTGCGGTTAGCATGGTTCTCTTCATCGGAGCAGGAGCATTTGGTTTGCAGATGAAAAACCTGACCGAACTCGACTGGATGAGCGGCGTTGCGGCGAACATCCGTATCAACAATTGGAGCAGCAGGCTGGATGAAAGAGATCCCGATGGCGGGTGGGGTTCTCTTTCGTATGAGCAGGCGCTGGAGCTGACCGAGAATTTTAAGCGGCATGGCGATGTTATCATGCTTGCCGAGGCGGCCAGCTCCTTCCGTGCCAAAATCACACCCCAAGAACGAACACCCGATGCCTACCCTCTTTATGACGATGATTTTACGGCGATAGAAACACGGGACAAACCCGGGTATCGCTGGGTGAGTTTTGTGATACTCGACGACCAAACCTATGCAAGGGTATCGGAGCTTGCGGGGGTGCCGATCGGCGGCAATATTCTCGTAAATTTTGAGCGGCAGTGGAGCGACGACCATCTTCGTGAGGTCAGGGTAGAGCCGTATGTCTTCTCAGGGCAGACATGGGAGCTGATTCGTGAGATTTATGACGGGGTATCGGGGAAATTCAGCTACCAATCGGGACTGAGCATAAAGCTGGACGGCGTTTTGGGTTTGGATCGGGTTCCGCCCGAAATAGCATCCCAAATGGGTGACAGCATGGTTATTGTGCCGCCTGACAGCTATCTGTTCGCACAAAACAGCCAAAGCGGCATAGGAGCGGGCTTCTCATGGTTTGTCGAGTCGGAAAACTCGGCCGAGTTTGAAACAACGGTGTATGAGCTCATCAAGCCGCTTCAGGATGGCAGACACGGCACCTTTGGTGTATACAATCTGCAGGCCCAGCGTGATCAGGAGAAGGCCATTGTTCGGGTTATTATGACGGCGGCATATCTGTTTATCGCCATGCTCACCCTGATTGGTCTGACCAACGTCATCAGCACAATATCCACCAATGTACGCACCCGCGCTAAAGAATTTGCGACCTTAGAGAGCGTTGGCATGACAAAATCGGGGATAGTAAAAATGCTGCGGCTGGAAAGTCTGCTCTGCAGTATGCGGGCTGTGTTGTTCGGCATACCCGGAGGTCTGCTGCTTTCGTATATAACCCACCGAATTGTCGCCGAAGAGAACACATGGCGGTTTGATGTGCCGTGGATGATTGTCTTGCAATGCACGGCAGGGGTGTTTGTGCTGACATGGATCGCTATGCAGGCGGCGTCACGCAGACTGCGGGGCGGCAGTATCGTAGAGACCATTCGTGGAGAAAACGGGTAGCCTATTGACAATTGCCGTCTAACCCTATACAATTGAAGGCAAGGAGAGTGGTTGGCGTGACAACAGTGCGTGATATATATAATACCATAGATGGATTTGCCCCGTTTGATGTGATAGAGGATGGCGACAATGTGGGACTTCTTGCGGGGTGTATGGCGGATGAGGTTAGCGGGGCGGTTATATCGCTGGACGTGACCTCGGCCGCTGTCGAGTATGCCGTTACCCAAGGAGCGAATCTGATAATAGCTCATCATCCTGTGATATACAAGCCGCTTTACAGGGTTGATTTTGACAGTCCCGTTGCAAAGGCAATTAGGCGGGGCGTTAATATAATCTGCGCTCATACTAACATAGACATTGCACCGGGTGGTATAAACGATATTTTAGCCGAGAGGATAGGGCTTGCCGACATCACGGTTATGCCTGATACCAACGGTCTTTGCCGTGTTGGTGAGTTACCCTGTCCGAAACCCGCACACGAGTTTGCAAGAGATACGGCTGCGGCTCTAAATGCGCCCTATGTGAGTTACATAGAGGGCAGACAGCCCTGCCGCAATGTTGCGTTGGTCTGCGGAGGCGGCGATTTCCTCTTTGTTCAGGCGGCCGAATCGGGGATAGATACATTCTTTACAGGAGAAGCTCGTCACCATATAAAGCTATCGGCTCAGGAAAAAGGCATAAACCTAATCTGTGCCGGACATTATTATACCGAGAATATAATCTGTGAAAAAATATACGGCCTGTTAAAAGAAAAACACGCAGGGTTACCTGCGTGCATCTATAACAGTCAAATAGATGAGAGGGTTGTAGGGATGACCGCCCTCGGTCATCCGTTCATCGCCGCACGCATTTCCACATAACTTTTGTGGCGGCTTGGGTGGATTTTGCCCTCGCTTAGCGCCTGCAGAACGGCGCATCCCTTTTCAACCGTGTGGGAACATCCTGAGAATTTGCACTTTTCTATATAGGGCGCAAATTCACGAAAGCAGAGATGCAGATCCTGTTTGTCGATAGAATCGTATGCAAGCGGGTCAACGGTCGAGAATCCGGGTGTGTCGCCGACATAGCCGCCGCAACCCAAAGCGAACAGCTCGACATGGCGGGTCGTGTGTCTTCCCCTGCCGAGTTTTTTGCTTACCTCGCCTGTAGATAGATCAAGACCTATACCCAGATTGTTGAGCAGTGTTGATTTTCCGACACCCGTGTTACCCGCAAGCGCGCTGACCTTTCCGGACAGAAGGCTCTTGATTCTATCGGTTTCGGTGTTATACATCACATCAAACCCGCATGACGAATATATCTCTTCTAGGTTATCAAGATTGTCGAGATCGAGTTTGGTGAGTATCAAGACAGGATTTATATCCTTATACTCTGCTATGGCGATAAGTTTGTCGATGATCAGCGTGTTGGGCATTGGTTCGCATGAGGATACGACAAAGATGAGCAGGTCGATATTAGCAAGCGGAGGACGCTTGAATGAGTTGCGGCGGGGAAGAATCTCCGATATGATCCCCTCGCTGTCTGCTTGGTCTGTTATCTCGATCATAACATTATCACCGCAAAACGGGGTCATGTTGTGTTTACGCATGATTCCCCGAACAGAGCAGCGATAATCGCCCTCGTCTGTTCTAACGGTATAGAGACCGCTCATCGCCTTTATGACCATGCCCTTTATACACAACTCCCCAACGCTCTTTTGACCGAGCGTTGGGGATGTTTTTTCTTTCGGTGTTTTCCTGCTCATATTCTACTCGTCTTCGGGTTCTGAGGATGAGGATGATGAAGAGCTGGATACAGTTCCCTTGCTTGCAAGCACGGTGACCTTGGTTCCGGGTGCAAGTTTGGTGCCGGGACTGTGGCTCTGCCACACAACCTCGTTAAGAGGTCTGTCGGAGCTGTCGTCCCAATCCATCTCAAACTGCAGACCCAGCGCCACTATCATGGTTCTTGCCGTGCCATGCGGTTTTCCCATAACATCAGGCACCTCTACCATATCCTGTACAGGCGGGGCAAAGACCCCGTAATTCGGCCCTGCTTTGAGGGTTTGCTGTGATGTTGCAAAGTTGACGGTATAGAGGACAAGCCTGTTCTCGCTCGAAGACGACCCCTCCCGTGATACCATAATAGCGACATCTTTGGTGCCTGTATCGGTCACAGATACCGAGTATCTTGTAACGGTCGATATATTGACCGTCTCTTTTTTAACCTCAGTGCCGCCTACCGTTGTTCTGAACACATATGATCCCGTGCGGTCTTCAGGTAACTCTACCGTTATGGTAACGGTGTTTTCAGCGGGTTTACCCGTGCTGACCGAAATGGTTACGGTTGTACCTGCTCCTACCTGTTCGCCGCCGTCGGGGCTTTGTGCGATAACGGTACCCTCAGGTTTATCCGAATCAACGCTTCTTTCCTGCACAGGAAGTCCCAGTGCGGACAGCTCAGCCTTTGCCGCCTCGGCCGTCTTGCCCACAACCCTCGGTACCTCTATTTGTCCGTCTTGATTGCCTGTATTTATATACATATCTATGGATGAACCCTTCGGAACCTTTTGGTTGCGTTCGGGTATGGTTTTTATAACATTACCCCTGCTGACCTGGCTTGGGTTTGCGAACGACTCTATCTTATTGACGCTGAATCCCTCCGATTCAAGACGAGCCCGCGCCTCCGATTCAGGCATATTGTATACATCAGGCACTTCGTATTCTTTCAATCCTGCGCTTATTCTGAGATTGACTCTCCTGCCTGATTTTACAGTCTCACCCATTCTTCTGCTAATGTCTCTGCCATCCATAAATGCCGATATGATTATGCCTTCATCATATTGGTCATGGAGTTCCCGTGCTTCTTCGTAAAATTCAAAATTTTCTCCGTGCAGCTGTTTGACGGCCTCCAGCTCCTCTCCCACCAAACGGGGGATGAGAACTTCGTCACTATTTACATTAAAGATCCACAAGAAAATAAATGTCAGAATGGTTACGATGACAACCCCGCCCGCAACACCCGCAAGAATGGGTATTGTTCGGGATTTTTTCTCTTCTTCGTATATATCCTCGTCTTCATCAGGCTCGCTGTCACCGTCGGAGGGTATAGCGTTGAAATACCTTGTTTTATCCTCGCTCGCAAAATATTTATACTCAAACACGATGCTCGGATTGCGTTTAAACTCGTCTATATCACGCAGCATCTCTGCTGCCGACTGATAGCGCTGATCGGGGGATTTCTGCATAGTGCGTATGATTATCTCTTCTAATCCCTCGGGGATGTTCTCGTTGATCTGCCTCGGCATCTTTGGGGTTGCCTGCATCTGCATAACCGCTATCTGCTCCGGCTTGCCTCCCTCAAAGGGGAGCTTTCCGGTAAGCATCTCATAGAGCATGATACCAACCGAATATATGTCCGATTTTTCGTCTGTCGGTTCGCCTTTAGCCTGCTCTGGTGATATATAATGCACCGATCCTATGGTTTTTTCAGAAGATCTGCGTGCTTCATCCCGAACAAACCTGGCAATGCCGAAATCCATGACCTTGATGGTTCCGTCCTGCAACAGCATGATGTTATGGGGTTTTATGTCACGGTGAACGATTCCCTTGTCGTGGGCGTTCTGCAATGCCCGCAGTATCTGTATGGTAAAATGCACCGTGTCTTTCCACGAGATGGTGCCCTGCTGCTCGATATATTCTTTGAGGGTTATCCCGCCTATATACTCCATAACGATATACTGTATACGGTTGCCGAAATTAACATCGAGAATCTTCACGATGTTGGGATGAGAGAGCGCCGCAATAGCCTTGGATTCGTTGCGGAATTGTCTCAGAAAATCCTCATCGTCGATAAACTCGTCCCGCAGAATCTTGAGAGCGACAGGCTTATCCTCAACGACATCCTTTGCCATATAAACATTTGCCATTCCGCCCATTCCAACGTGTTCTGTAATCTCGTAACGTCCGTCAAGCCGTTTTCCTAAATATTTATCCATATAACCATGCCTTTCTTACTTATACTATAATACTAATCGTTATTTTCGATTATTACAACAGTGATATTATCTCTTCCTCCGCTTTCGTTTGCCCTGCCTACCAAAACCTCACAGGCGCTCTCTGCGTCATGCTTGTCTAATATGTCCGCAATGTCGTCCGCTGAGCATTGATTGGTCAATCCGTCTGTACAAAGGAGCAGTTTGCTTTGTCTGTTAAAGATTATCTCTATATAGTCAATCTTAGGGGGTGATTCTATCCCAAGAGCCCGTGTGATATAGTTTTTATCGGGGTGCTTCTCGGCCTGTTCCTCGGTTATCTTGCCCTCTTCAACAAGCTCCTGAACCACAGAATGGTCACGGGTGATTTTTTCAAACCTATCTCCCTCTAAAAGATACACCCTCGAATCCCCCACATGAACGATATGCGCCGTATCGGCCGTTATGATAACGGCATCGGCCGTTGTTCCCATATCTGCATACTGCGGATCTTTCTGCGCCTTTTCATAGATAGCGATGTTGGCGGCATTTATAGCTGTATTAAGCAGATTACGCACCGAATTGCTCTCCATGCCCGGACGGTACCCATCTGTCACTCTCGACAGGATTATGTCACGCGCCGTTTCGCTTGCAACATCCCCGCCCGAAACCCCGCCCATGCCATCGCAAATAAGGGCGAACACCGCTCGGTCATCAAACCTGTGTAAGGCGAATGTATCTTGATTTGAGCGGCGTTTCCTGCCTATGTCGGTCTTGCCGTATATCTCCATAAGATACACCTCCTGTCTTTATTCATCATTCATTCTTCATCATTCTGCATTCTGCATTCTTCATTCTGCATTGTCATTGTCCTAAGTTGTCCGCAAGCGGCGTTTATATCGGCCCCTAATGTTCTTCTTACGGTAACGCTGATATTTCTGTCGGTGAGTGTTTTTTTAAACAGGGCCGCATTTGACCCCGGCTTATGTCCTTTTTCGGGTATGGGGTTTATGTTAATCAAATTTACATGGCAGACAAATCCGGATAATCTGTCGGCAAGTTCTGATGCGTGGCACTCTCTGTCATTGACGCCGCCGATAAGCGCATATTCAAAAGAAACCCGCCTGCCCGTATGTCTAAAATAATCCCTGCATTCTGCTATTAGGCTTTCTATGCTGTATTTTTTAGCGACCGGCATCAGTCTTTGTCTGATGCTGTCGTTAGGAGCATGGAGAGAAACCGAAAGGGTTATAGGCATAGATCGGTTTTTCAGCTCGGCTATTCTGTCAACAAGTCCGCAGGTGGAAATGGTTATGTTTCGCAGGCTCATGTTTCGCCCCGCATCGCAGCTGACAATCTCAAGGAATCTGAGAACATTCTCCATATTGTCGAGCGGCTCGCCTATTCCCATAAGAACTATTCCCGATAACCTAACTCCGGCGTTTGCCTCGGAGGCGTACACCTGCTCCAGCATCTCTGCCGCTGTCAGACTTCTCGCAAGCCCGTTCAGGGCGGAGGCGCAGAATGAGCATCCCATTCGGCATCCTGCCTGGGTCGAAATGCAGAGAGACTTCCCATGATGATAATCCATCAGAACCGTCTCGATACACTCGCCATCGCAAAGTTCATATAAGTATTTTACAGTATTATCTATGCTTGATACAAGCGTTTTTGATATTTTCAGCAAAGTTATATAAAAGTTATCTTCAAGCAACCGTATTTGTTGTGAATTTATATTAGTAAACTTTGCGAAACTATTAACATTTTTGGCATGAATCCAATCAAAAACCTGTTTTGCTCTGTAACCCTCCATGCCGAGAGCGGTCAGAGAGCAGGTAAGTTCAGACAGGGTGAGTGATTTTATATCGGCTTTTTGCATATCAAATCTTCCTCATTGCGGCTAAAAAGAATCCATCGTTGTGGATGGTGTCGGGCATCATGGTCAGGGTGTGTCCGCCGCCTCCGAAAATGCCCTGTATCTTTTGGGGCAGATCGAGCGGACAAAAATCGGCATTGTTTGCCAGGAACCAATCGACAACCCCCTCGTTCTCGTTCTTGATCAGCGTACAGGTGGAATATATCAGCACCCCGCCCTGCTTTACATATCCTGCACTGTTTGTCAATATATCACGCTGAACGCTCGGAAGTCCCGATACAGATTCACGGCTTTTGTATTTTATCTCGGGCTTGCGGCGTATAACGCCGAATCCTGAGCAGGGTACATCGCACAGAACAAGATCGGCTCCCGAAAGATCGGGATTGGGTTTTGCCGCATTGCCTATCTGTGCCGTTATGTTTTGTATACCCAAACGGTCGGCGCCCTCCTGTATGAGCTTGATCCTGTGTCCGTAGAGGTCGAATGAGTATATCCTGTCATCCTTGTCCAGATATTGTGCAATGGTAAAGGACTTACCCCCGGGAGCGGCACACATATCGTATACAGTCACCCGTCCGTCCATGCCTGTCACATATTCGGCACAGACGGCAGCGGCCAGCTGAGAGGATACATCCTGCACATAAAAACAGCCGTCGTAAAACTCTTTGCTGTCGGTAAAGTTACCGGTTGTAATCAGACAGTTGCCGATGGCAGATTCCTCGGCGGTCTGTCCGGATTTTACTATCATGTCCTTTATACTATCTATATCGCTTTTTAAGATATTTATTCTGAGCGCTGTTCTCGGAACCGATATAGCCGCATCCAATATCTTTTGCATGACCATAGAGCCGTAATCCTCTTTAAAGGACAGCAGCAGCCACTCGGGTACCGAGTATTCGACAGACAGCCGCTCGGTTTCGGAAAGTTCGGCCGTATCTATGGTCTTTCCCGCTCGTATAAAACTCCTGAGCAGGGCATTGACATATCCCGATGCAGATTTCTTTCCTATCGTCCTGCACAAAACAACGCACTCATTAACGGCGGCATAATCAGGGGTGCCGTCCATATACAACAGCTGATAGATCCCCATACGCAGTATGGTCAAAACCTCGACCGACAGCTTGCTCGGATTTATGTCGGAGTATTTGGTTACGGCATAATCAAGGGTGAGCATCCGCTCCAGCACGCCGTAAAACAGAGCCGACGCAAAGGCTTTGTCGGTTATATTATGTTTATTCATAAGTCTGCCTATGATAATATTTGAATAGGCGCCGTCTCTTTCAAGAGCGACAAGCGCCTCAAATACAGTTTTTCTCGCTGTCAATATAACACCTTGCCTTTTTTGTGCCGCATTAGGGCGAAACTATAACGGTTGCTCTGCCGACAATCGTGCCGTATCTGTCTTTAACAAAAAACTCTTCGGTAACAGGCTCGTCCGAATAAATCTGACTTCTGGCACGCACGATCCCCCCGACAATAACCTGGTTATCAAAATCCTCATGCGGTTCGTACTTGGGGGTTATATATATATTGCGGCTGCTTGAATCATCGATGGTCAAAAGCGGATCCTCGACACCGTCAAGCTGCGGTATTATATCAAAAGGCGCCGTTTTTCCCGCCTGTACATGAATAACCTCAGGAACTATCGTCACCCCTTTAATGCTCGGCTGAGCATTGGGTCTTCCGTGTTCTATCGGCTGATACGGCACTCCCGAAAACTCGGAGGTGTCTTGGCTGCTCTCGCCGGGGTCGCTCGTGCCGCCGCTTGTCTCGCCTTGGGATGCAGATTCGCTGCCCGATTGGCTATTCTCAGATTGGCTGTTCTCAGAGCCGGACCGATCGCTTCCGTCCCGTCCCTCCTGCGGCCTGCAACCCACGATTATAAAAAACACCGCAAACAAAGCTATGAGCATCTTATACTTATACATAATCACTATCATTCCTTTTATACTATCATTTTCATTCTTGCCATATTTTCCGCTTCAGCGGTAACAAGTAAAGTATAGCCTGAATCTACCTTTTCGCCCGCTATTTCATCGGGGATTTTAACATCAGAAAATTTAGACGGATCGGGAAGTGTTTCTCCTTCTTCAAATAAACTTTCAATATGACCCTCTAAAACATCTTTTGCCATGAGAAACGCTTCCTCTAACGAACTCCAACCACCGGTAAAACAACCTTGTAAATCAGGAAAAAACACCGATACAGATCCGTTTTTTTCACTGATAAAATGTGCGGGATATGTGTATTTCATAAAAACACCTCATTTCAAGCCTGCATATTTTAATATTTGATTTTCAATCCTCTTGCTCAGTTCTGAATGATGATGCGGAACGGGAAAATTGTTGCCATTTATTTTATAATGATAATGGCTGCCATTGATTCGTATATGATTATATCCGTTGCTTTTCAATAGTTTTATCATTTCAACTCCGGTCATACATTCCACCTCATAACAAGACATTCCTTCCGTGAATAACTATACCATCATTTTTAGACTTTGTCAATAACAGTTTTCTGCAAGTGTGTCGTTCCTGAACTCGAAACTTTAATTGACTGCCTGCAAATCAACAGTATCTTACAGTATGCTTTTATCGTGGAACAAATTGAATGTCATAACCCAACACGTCTAACATACGGCACATAGTTTTCAAAGTCGGACTGCTTTCTTTATTCTCAATCCGTGAAATGACTTGTTGCTTACTTCCTGCTTTTTCGGCCAATTCTGATTGCGACATACCTTTTTCTTTTCGCATTTTGATTAGTTCGCCTAATACTTGATATTCGGTTCTGCTCTCTTCCCACATTTTCTTTAATTCGGGGTCTTTGGCGAACGCCTCTTCCATTATCCGGTCAACGCTTATTTGAACAAACATATTAAATCCCCCTCTGTTATATAAAATTTTTATTAAGCCTTTTGCCTAACTCTTTGGCACGCTTGATTACAATCTCACTATCGGTCTTTTCCGTCTTGTTCTTTTGCTTTTTGCAAGCGTGAAGCACATAGCAATCTTTGTTATCAACGGTTACATAAAACATTCTGTTATGCTTGTAAAAGTAGACCTCCCATACTTTACTCTGCCACCGTTTCATTACAAGTTTATCGGTGTCGTTGTTTTCAAAACACTTCAGCACACAGAAGCCGTCAAGTATTTCGGGTTTGCTCAAGTTCATAATATACTCATGTATCAAATCTTTGCCGCCCTGCGTTTGGTAAAAGTGTACAGTCATTTTCCGACTTCCTTTCGCACTTGCTAATATATATTATACAACAAAAAGGTTGTATTGTCAATGCTTTTCCAAAACATTTTTATTCCCTATTGACTTTCCCGAAAAATTTGCGTATAATATTGTACTGAGAGGCGGTTAAAAATCGCCCCTTACTCAATTAGAGAGGCGTGTTATCACCATGCTGGATTTGAATAAAACGCTCAAGCTCCTGTTTCTTATCGCTGTCGTGATGGTATGCGGTATTATTGTTTATAATGTGTATTTCGCCCCCAACTATACAACCCTGCAGGTGTTCAGCATCAGCTCAGATACAGAGACCTCCTTTGAGGTCAGCGAAGATCCGCCGGACAGCAGTTCTTCCGAAAAGAGCAGTCAGTCGGAACCAGAGCCGATTGTGATGTATTTCAATCTCAACACCGTCACGCATGAGGAACTCTGCCTGATCGACGGCATCGGCTCGGTTACGGCGGGGCGGATACTGGCATATCGTGATGATTTAGGCGGATATACCGAGATGGAGCAGGTTATGAACATAGTCGGGATTGGCGAGGGAACCTTCAACAAGCTGAAGGAATATTTGTATCTGGAATAAGTTATATAAATTGTTTATTAATTTTGTGAAACGTCTACAGAAATAGTTACAAAATGGTTACAGTTTCGGTAAATCCATTGACAGGGTGACTTTGGTAAAATATAATGAAAGTAATAATACTTTTTGGAGGGGAATGTAATGAAATCTACATATCGTAAAATGATCAGCATTATCTTGTCTGCGGTGATGGTCTTTACTATTGTTCCGTTGGCTCAGCTGAGTATCAGTGCGAATTTTGCCGAGGGCGGTTTTCAGTATACCGTATCAGACGGTAATGCAACCGTTACAGGGTATACGGGTTCGGGAGGTAATGTGATTATTCCCGATAAACTCGGCGGATACCCCGTTACCGTTATTGGAGAAAGAGCGTTTTGGTGGAATCATAATATAACAAACGTACTTATTCCCGAAGGAGTAATTACAATTGGCGATTGGGCTTTTGCTGTCTGCTGGAATCTTGCAAATATAAATATACCTGAAAGCGTTAAGGTTATTGGCCATTCAGCCTTTTCTTCCACTGCGATTACCAGCATAACTATACCGAATGGCGTTGTTTCGATTGGCAGCGGCGCTTTTTACGGCACTAATATTACCGATGTGTATATTCCGGAGAGCGTAACCTTTATTGGTCCTACTGCATTTGAAATATCGTATTATTTAATTGATATAACAGTAAGCGAAAACAATCCTAATTATTTAAGCGAAAACGGTGTGTTGTTTAACAAGGACAAGACTGTGCTGCTCCAATATCCAATAGGAAGAAGTGATGAAACATATATAATACCCGACACTGTAATTTTGATTGAACCGTACGCTTTTGCGGCGGCAGTGTTCACCGATATTATAATTCCGGATAGTGTAATTACGATTGAATACGGTGCGTTTGCTTACTGTTATCAGCTAACTAATATAACGATTGGAGAAAATGTAAAAACCATAGGCGGCGCTGCTTTTAACAATTGCAAATCGTTGCTTGAGATGGTTATTCCCGATAGTGTAATCACAATCGGTTCCGATGCCTTTATAGAATGTTCCGACCTAACTAAAGTAACCATTGGCAGCAATGTAACTTCAATTGGACATAACGCCTTTGAATATTGTGTTTCTTTAAAAGAAATAATCATACCCGACAGTGTGGTCTTCTTAGGTGAAGGAGCTTTTAAATACTGTCGTTCTTTAACTGATTTAACAATAGGGAATGGTATTACCGAGATATATATGTCAACATTTGGCGGATGCGATTCTCTGAAAAAGGTGATCATTCCGGAAACTGTAACATCAATAGAACGTGACAATTTCTATTCGTCCATGAAAGATCTCGTGATATATTGCTATGAGGATTCGTATGCTCATAATTTTGCTGTTCAAAATAATCTTAACTTTGTATTAATGGAAAAACCCGTTGTCCAACCTGATTTTCAGTATGATGTTTGGTGTGAACAGGCAATCATAACAGGGTATACAGGCTTAGGCGGCGATGTTGTAATACCCGCAGAGCTGGATGGTTACACGGTGACGGCAATAGGCGATCTTGTGTTTCAGAACCGCCATGATATAACATCGGTATCAATGCCGGAGACCGTAAACAGCATAGGAAGTTATGCGTTCCAAAACTGCCATAACCTTGAAAGCATTAACATCCCCGACGGTCTTGTGAGCATAGGCAACTACACATTCCAAAACTGCTATGCTCTTGAGAGTTTGAGCATACCCGAAAGCGTAACAAGTATCGGAATATACACCTTTGATGCCTGTTACAATCTTACCGTATATTGCAGCTATAATTCGGCGGCTCATATATACGCTGAGGATAACGGGATAAACTATGTATTGTTGGATATTGATTTTGAGTATATTATAGAAAATTGCGGTATAACCATCACAAAATATTACGGCGCTAATCTTCATGTGAACATACCCGCATTTATAAACGGATACCTTGTAACGGCAATAGGCGACTATGCGTTTCAAAACCGTTTTGATATAAAAAGCGTTATAATACCATCCCGAGTGACAAGCATAGGCAACTATGCGTTTCAAAACTGTCACAGCCTTGAAAGTATAAAGTTACCCGATAATATTATAAGCATCGGTTATTATGCGTTTCAAAACTGTCATAGCTTGGTGTTCATGGATATACCGTCTGTCAATCTCGCCTCTGTCGGTCTTAACGCATTTTTAGATTGCAATACAGATTTGGTAATAAACGGATTTTCCGGATCATACGCAGAAAGATACGCTAACAACAATAACATAGACTTTAGCGTTGTTTACTTAGCAGGTAATCCGACTGGAACGGGCAGCATTACCGTTGCTGATATTATCGCAGTTCGCAATCATATTCTCGGCAGTATGCCTCTGTGTCAAGACGCACTCTCGGCAGCCGATATAAACAAAGACGGGATTGTAAACATCTTTGACATGATCTCCATTCGTAATGTGATCTTGAACAGGGCGGAATCAGTGTAAAATCAACCAAGGAGATTGCGTATGAATAGGATGGTTTCGGTTTTGTTTTTGGTGCCGCTCCTGATGCTGGCGGGGTGTTTGCCCGGTCAGATGGATGCAGGTGCGGTTATTATGCCGCCTATGATTGCTATCGAGCAAAAAGAGATGGTAAATGCTCTCCGCAGCTCTTTGCCGGCGGGGCAGAATATCGATTTTGTCTATCCGTTAAACGGAGAACACCGCAGCGCCTTTGTCCTGAGCGATCTGAACAAGGACAGGAACCGTGAGGCGATTGTTTTCTACCGTGTGCGAGGGGCGCCCGGGCCGGAGCCGACGCAGATAAGAATAAACATACTAAGCAAGGAATCGGGCAGCTGGGAATCGACCGATGACATATCGGGAGAGGGAATGGATATAGATAAAGTCATGTTCGGATACAGCGGATTCTATGGGGAGCAGTTTGTTATTATAGGATTTGCCATGCCGGATGAGGCGGAGAATCTCTTTAGGGTCTACACAAGAGAAGACGGCAGGTTAAAAAGCCTGTATGAAAACACATACATTGTTTTAGAGACTATTGATATAAACAACGATGGTGATCTGGAGATTGTCTATATCCGTAACACCACAAGGCAGAGTTCGATAGACCTGCCGATGAGCAATCCTGCCGCGCATCTTATAAAATACGAAAACGGTCGATTCATAAGACTTGGAGAAACCCAGACAGACCCTAATGTTATCGAGTATGTGAATATCGCAAAAGGCAATGCCGATATTAACAAGAACGCTCTCTATTTAGACGGCAGGGTTTCTGCATCGAGCTATAACACACAGATTCTTATGCTGGATGAAGACGGAATCTTTACCAATGCGGTTTATAGCGAAAACAGCGGGGTAAATCTTCTCTCCCAAACAGAACGGATACGGGTACCCCGTTCTGTCGATGTTGACAGGTGCGGGGTTATAGAGATACCCCGTGTAGTCCCCCTCCCCGGCTGGGACGAGAATGACGAGGACGCCCTCTTCCTCACAGACTGGTATGAATATATAGACGGCAATGTCTCATACTGCTTCGCTTCCTTTGTCAATATCAGGTATGGGTATATATTCAGATTCCCGCCCAACTGGATTAATCGGCAGACGGGAGAAAGCATGGTTTCGGCCGTATATTTCCCATATGACGATGAGATCGTCTTCTTCCGATTTGAAGAAAACCTGCATAACAGAGGTGAGGAACTCCTGCGGATACGCAGAACCGCCACAAACAACGATGAATACTTAGACGATGATTATTTCGAGATAAAGACCATAGGCAGTATCAGCTATATGGGAATGATACAGGACACTGTGACATCGGAGCTGAGCGTGACACGGAACATGGTTATCAATCTGTTTGCCGAGGATATAGCGGTATCATAAGGAGGAGGTCACGGTGATAAAAAAAATACTTGTTTGCGAAGATGAAGAGACCATTCGGGAGTTTGTTATAATCAATCTGGAGCGGTCGGGATACAAGGTGTACAGCACCGCAAGCGGCGAGGATGCGCTAAAGACCTTTGACAGGCATGGGGGAACCTTTGACGTTGTCCTGCTGGATGTTATGCTCCCAGGCATAGACGGATTTGCCGTCTGTAAAAAAATAAGAGAAAAGAATCCCGCAGTAGGAATCATAATGCTGACCGCCAGATCGCAGGAGATAGACAAGGTCAACGGGCTTATGCTGGGAGCGGATGATTATGTGCTAAAACCCTTCAGCCCGTCCGAACTGATAGCGCGTGTAGATGCCGTGTACAGAAGAGTGGGCATGATCTCCTCCCCCTATTCTAATATATATCCCGAATCTAGCGGCCCTTTTGAGATAGATATACACAGCAGGATCGCAACCAAAAACGGCGTCATGCTCGATCTCACCTTTGTTGAATATCAGCTGATGGAGATGTTTTTGAAAAACCCCGGCGCCGCTATGCCGAGAGAGAGGATTTTAGCGCAGATATGGGGTAAGGAATACTTCGGCGACTGCAAGATAGTCGATGTAAACATACGCCGATTGCGTAAAAAGATAGAGGACGATCCGTCATTCCCTCAATACATACTCACGATATGGGGACACGGATATAAGTGGAACAACGGAACTCCGGAACCGGAAGAATCAGAAAAACAGGAGAGTAAAAAATCATGATCATACTACCCGCCATTGATATTAGAGAGGGCAAGGTTGTCCGTCTGCTCAAGGGAGATTACGACAGGATGGAGGTATACTCACAGGAGCCGCAAAAGATTGCGGCAGGATTTGCAGAATCGGGAGCAGAGTGGATGCACATTATCGACCTTGACGGAGCTAAGGACGGCGAGCTTGTAAACTTCGGCACAATATCGGCGCTTATAGATTCTTGCGGTTTAAACTGCCAGATAGGCGGAGGGATCCGCAGTTATGAGCGTATAGACAAATACCTGAGCGCCGGAGCGAGCAGGGTTATTTTAGGGACAAAGGCGACAAGTGCAGAGTTCTTGACAGGCGCAATAGAGCGATTCGGGGATAAAATCGCAGTCGGGGTGGATGCCAAGGATCAGAGAGTAGCGATAGGCGGATGGATAGAGGTCACCGATATAGATTCGGTGGAGTTTTGCGGGATGCTTGCAGAGACGGGAGTTTCGACAATAATATACACCGACATATCCAAGGACGGAGCAATGCAGGGAACCAACATAGATATATACCGCAGGTTAAAGAAAGAAATCGATGTGAAGATCATAGCTTCGGGCGGAATCAGCAGCATAGACGAGCTTGATATTCTGCGTGGGATAGGGGTATACGGAGCGATACTCGGAAAATCGCTCTACACAGGAGCGATAGAGCTGAAATCGGCATTGGCGAGGGCAAGAACATGACCCTGTCGATCTTCACGCTGGGATGCAAGGTGAATCAGTATGAGAGCGCCGCCCTTTCGGCCATCTTTGCCGAACGGGGATTCACCGTTGTAAAGGACGGCAACGCCGATGTGATCATAGTAAACTCCTGCACCGTTACCGATACGGGCGACAAAAAGACAAGACAGCTGGTGCGAAAACTGCGGCGAAATTCCCCCGATGCCGTGATAGTGCTGACAGGATGTTTTCCGCAGGCGTTTCCCGATAGGGCGGCCGAAATAACCGAGGCCGATATTATCACGGGTACAGCCGACAGGTCAAGGATTCCGCAGCTTGTGGAGGAGTATATAAACACACGCACCCGCATAGTATCAACCCTACCGATCGGCAAATCCTTTGAGGAGATAACGGCAGGAGGGTATGGGGGCAGGACGAGGGCCACCGTAAAGATCCAGGACGGCTGCGACAATTGCTGCTCCTATTGTATTATACCGACAGCCCGAGGATCGGCAAGGTCTAAGCCGCTCGAGAAGATAAAGAGCGAGATAGAATCGCTGACATCATCGGGATATAGCGAAATCGTCCTCATAGGCATAAATCTGTCACGATACGGGGAGGACATAGGTCTAAATCTTACCGATGCCGTGCGTCTTGCCGGAAGCATGACCGACAGACTGCGGCTGGGATCGTTAGAACCGGATATGCTGATAACCCCCTCCTCTTGCGGTGATTTTGGCGATTTTATAGAACGAATAAGCGAGGTTGACAGTCTCTGTCCGCAGTTTCATCTGTCATTGCAGAGCGGATGCGATCACACCCTCCGCCGCATGAACCGCCGATACACAGCCGATCAGTATATGCGGCTTGCAGAAGAGTTTCGCAGACGGTTTGAGAACGCCGCTATTACAACCGATGTTATGACGGGTTTCCCCGGAGAAACGGAGGAGGAGTTTGCTCATTCGATCGAGTTTGTCAAGAGGGTCGGATTTGCTAAGATACATATATTCCCATACTCGGCCAGAGAGGGTACGGCGGCGGCGGAGTTTGACGATCAGATTCCGATAGGCATAAGAGAACAGAGAGCCAAACAAATGGCGGAGGTCGCAGATCTGTCGAGAATAGCCTTCTTGCAGTCGCAGATCGGAACAATGGCGTCGGTGTTGTTTGAATCGGGTAACGAGGGCAGATATACGGGATACACAGACAACTATATGCCGATCACGGTAGATTCGGACAGGGATATAAGAAAACACATACTAAAGGCAGAAATTGTCGGAATAGACCGAGACCGACTGCTCGGACGGCTGATGGTTTGATATATATGCACAACAAACAGACTGTGTATTGGCATAAATTTGTGAATCTATCTGAATTTTAAATTTGCTATTGCTTTTTTTCATTTTATTGGTATTATATTAATTAGCACTCCAACATATCGAGTGCTAATTAATATTTTTTGTATAGGAGGAACATACATGAAAATCAAACCCCTTGCAGACAGAATCGTAATCAAGATGACCGAAGCTCTCGAGACGACCAAGAGCGGGATCATTTTGGCGGGTTCGGCTAAGGAATAACCCCAGGTTGCAGAAGTTATGGCAGTAGGACCGGGAGGCGTTGTAGACGGCAAAGAGGTCAAAATGGAGCTAAAGGTAGGCGACAA
>Ga0099364_10005121_pt1 | contig 19568 bp, 17 predicted proteins | sample TergutTh196P3_FD_73070 | JGI IMG/M metagenome (GOLD analysis project Ga0099364, IMG submission 73070) | Microcerotermes parvus P3 segment gut microbial communities from Pointe-Noire, Republic of the Congo - Th196 P3 | ecosystem: Host-associated > Arthropoda: Insects > Digestive system > Gut ... | reverse complement strand
CCCAGACGGGTGTGCTGGCAAGGCGGAGCAGCGAAGGCGGGCTGGAGGCCCGTTGAGCAGCGACAACGCAGCCAGCGCGCCCGGCTGGTGGCGCGTAGTAGGTGGAAATCGGTGGATCAGGGCTGAGGCTCACGGCGTGGCCTCACCGTCCTTCGGGCTCTCCGTCGGCTGCGCCCGGCCGGGACCGATATCACCGAGCACCCCCTCGGTGATGTCCCGCAGGGCCGCGGCCAGCCGGATCGGGTCGTGCCGGGCCGAACCGTTGCTGCGGCGGGCCTGGCGCACCAGCAGCCGGGCACCCATCGCCTGGCACAGCGGGTCCAGCCGGTCCAGGTCGTCGACCGCGCTGGGGTCCACGACGACCACCTCCGGCTGCAGGTCGGGCGCGTGCCTTCGCAGCACCCCCAGGTGCTCGTGGGCCCGCATACCCGCGGTCTCCCCGGCCTCTTCCGGCTCGATGTTCAAGATCACGACGATCCGGGCCGTGGTCGACAGCAGGGCGTCACGCAGCTTGGGCATCAGCAGGTGCGGCAGCACCGACGTGTACCAGGACCCGGGCCCGAGGGTGACCCAGTCCGCCTCCAGCACCGCCTGGACCGCCTCGGGGCACTCCGTCGGCTCGGCCGGCACCAGCCGGACCCGTTCGATCGGGTCCGCGGTGCGGGCCACCGCCGACTGGCCGCGCACGATCCGGTGGCGTCCGTCGGCGCGGTGCACCTCGGCCTCGATCCGCACCGGTTCCAGGGACATCGGCAGCACCCGGCCCCGGGCACCGAGCAGCCTGCCGACCAGGTCCAGCCCCGCCACCGGGTCGTCCAGCAGCTCCCACACCCCGGCGATGAGGAAGTTGCCCACCGCGTGCTGGTCCAGCGGTCCCAGCGAGGAGAACCGGTGCTGGAGCACGTCCCGCCAGGTCCGGCCCCACTCGGTGTCGTCGCACAGCGCCGCCAGGGCCATCCGCAGGTCGCCGGGCGGCAGCACCTGCAGCTCGTCGCGCAGACGGCCCGACGAACCGCCGTCGTCGGCGACGGTCACCACCGCGGTGATGGTGTCGGTCAGGTGCCGCAGGGCGGCCAGGGTCGCCGACAGCCCGTGCCCACCCCCCAGCGCCGTGATCGCCGGTCGACGCTTGTTCCGCTGGAGCACCCGCCCGTGGGCCGTCTCGCTCATCGCGCCATTATTCCTTGCCGACGTCCCGGGCCTGCACGGACACCCGGTGGCCCAGGCCGCGCAGCCGGGTGGCGACCTGCTCGGCGATCGCCACCGACCGGTGCTTGCCGCCGGTGCAGCCCACCGCGATCGTCATGTAGTACTTGCCCTCGCGCAGGTACCCCTCCAGCACCGGTTCCAGGGCCTGCACGTAGCGGTCGACGAACGCCGTCGCCCCGGGGCGGGACAGCACGTAGTCGCGCACCGGCCCGTCCCGACCGGTGAGGTGCCGCAGCTCGGAGATCCAGTACGGGTTGCTCAGGAACCGCACGTCCGCGACGTAGTCCGCGTCCAGCGGCAGGCCGTACTTGAACCCGAAGCTGACGATCGAGACCTGCACGACGTCCTCGTCGGGCCGGGCCAGGGCCTGACGCACCTGCCGGTCCAGCTCGTGGACCGTGGTGCCGGACGTGTCGATCATCCAGTCGGCGCGCGAACGGACCTCGGCCAGCAGCGACCGTTCCAGCGCGATCGCCTCCAGCGTGGTGGTGTCCCCCTGCAGCGGGTGCGGCCGACGCACGAACTCGAAGCGCCGCACCAGCACCTCGTCCGAGGCGTCGAGGAACATGATGTGCACCTCGACGCCCTTCCGCGCCAGGTCGTCCAGCTCGCCGGCCAGCTCGTCGAAGTCCCGGCCGCGGACGTCGATCACCGCGCCGAGCCGCTGCACCCCGTGGGCCGACGACGCGGTCATCATCCCCACCAGCGGTGCCAGCATCTGCGCGGGCAGGTTGTCCACGACGTACCAGCCGAGGTCTTCGAGCACCGTCGCGGCCCGGGTCCGGCCCGCCCCGGACATCCCCGTGATGAGCACCACCTGGGGGTGGGCGGACCGCGGTGGTGGGGTGGACGCCTCCAGCGCGGGAATACCGGTCGGGACGGTGATCGGCGACGGCTCGTCGGAGGTCATGGCTCGATCTTGGCACGGTCCAGAAGGTCGTGGCGGTTGAACCGTCCTCGCTTGGGTCCGTCTCACCTTTTAGGGTCTTGAGCTGCAGCTGCCCGCCTGACCCCAGCGTCACTGTCTCACCTTATGGACGCAGTGCCGCGACGACGGCCGCCGCGGTGTGCGGGCCTATGGTCGGCACGGCGGCGATCTCGGCGACGCTGGCCTCCCGCAGGCGCCGCACCGAGCCGAACGCCGCGAGCAGGGCCTGGCGGCGGGCTGGGCCCAGCCCGGGCACGGCGTCCAGCGCCGAGGCGGTCATGCCTTTGCTGCGACGCTTGCGGTGCGCGGCGATCGCGAAGCGGTGGGCCTCGTCGCGCACCCGTTGCAGCAGGTACAGGCCCTGGGAGGCGCGCGGCAGGACTACGGGTGCGTCGTCGTCGGGCAGCCACACCTCTTCTAGCCGTTTGGCCAGCCCGACCAGGGCGACGCCGGTGACGCCCAGCTGGTCCATCGCCGCCGCCGCCGCGGCGACCTGCGGCGGACCACCGTCCACCACGACGAGGTTCGGCGGGTAGGCGAAACGGCGGGGCCTGCCCGTCTCCGGGTCGACCGGACCGGACACCTCGCCCGTCGCGCGGTCCGGTGCCTGTTCCTGGTCGGCCAGGTAGCGCCGGAACCGGCGGGAGATCACCTCGTGCATGGCGGCGGTGTCGTCGCTGGCCCCGTCGCCGTGCTCGCCGCGCACGGTGAACAGCCGGTACTCCCCCTTGCGTGGCAGCCCGTCCTCGAACACCACCATCGACGCCGACTGGTACGTGCCCTGGTTGTGCGAGACGTCGTAGCACTCGATGCGCAGCGGCGCGGTGTCCAGGTCCAGCGCCTCGGCCAGCTCGCGCAGCGCCTGGGACCGGGTGGTGAGGTCCCCGGCGCGGCGGGTGCGGTGCAGGGCCAGGGCGTGCTCGGCATTGGCCAGCACCCGGGCCGCCAACTCGCGCTTGTCGCCCCGCTGCGGCACCCGGATACGCACCTTCGACCCGCGCAGCCCGGCCAGCCAGGCGCTGACCTGCTCCACATCGGTGGGCAGCACCGGGACCAGCACCTCGCGCGGCACCCCCGCCGGGCCGTCCCCGCCGTACACCTGGGACAGCAGGCGTTCGACCAGCGCGGCGTCGTCGACGTCCTCGACCTTCTCCACCACCCAGCCGCGCTGGCCGCGGATCCGGCCGTCACGCACGTGGAACACCTGGACGGCGGCCTCCAGCTCGTCACCGACCAGGGCGAACACGTCAGCATCGGTCCCGTCGGGCAGTACCACGGCGTTGCGTTCCATGGCCTTGGTCAGGGCTTCGAGGTCGTCGCGCAGCCGGGCCGCGCGCTCGAAGTCCAGCTCCGCGGCCGCCTGGTTCATCTCGGCGGTGAGCCGCCGGGTGAACTTCGCGGTAGACCCAGCCATGAAGTCGCAGAAGTCCTCGGCCAGCACCCGGTGCTCGTCGGCCGTGACCCGTCCGACGCACGGCGCGGAGCACTTGTCGATGTACCCCAGCAGGCACGGCCGGCCCGAGGTGGCGGCCCGCCGGTACACCCCCGTCGAGCAGGTACGCACCGGGAACACCCGCAGCAGCAGGTCCACGGTCTCGCGGATCGCCCAGGCGTGCGCGTACGGCCCGAAGTACCGGGTCCCCTTACGCTTGGCGCCGCGCATCACCTGGGCCCGCGGCACCGGTTCGTCCAGGGTCACGGCGAGGTACGGATACGACTTGTCGTCGCGGTACTTGACGTTGAACCGCGGGTCGAGCTCCTTGATCCAGGAGTACTCCAGCGCCAGCGCCTCCACCTCGGTCCCCACGACGGTCCACTGCACCGAGGCCGCCGTGGTCACCATCTGCTGGGTCCGCGGGTGCAGCCCCGCCAGGTCGCCGAAGTAGCTGTTCAATCGGCTGCGCAGCGACTTCGCCTTGCCGACGTAGACCACCCGCCCGTGCTCGTCGGCGAACCGGTACACCCCCGGGGAGTCGGGGACCTCCCCGGGCGCCGGACGGTACGTCGCAGGATCAGCCACCGTCCGAGCGTAGTTCGTCCGCCGTGCCGGGTGCCCTCGGCACCAGCTCGCGAGGTCAGCGCCGGAGAACCTTCAGACAAGGCAGACGGACGACCGAGCGAGGGAGATCGCGGTAGCGAATGGTAGAATGGCAACCATGACGGTAACGGTCGATCGTGCTGGGCGCGTCGTCATCCCCAAGGACGCCCGCGACCGCCTCCAGCTCGGCCCCGACGCCGAGCTGGACCTGGCAGTCGAGGGTGACTCGATACGCTTGACGCCGGTGCGTAGGGCTGGCCGGACCTTCCACCTCGTCGACGGCTTCCCCCGTATCGACACTGTCGCCGGAATCACGACGACGGACGCCGACGTGCGGGCGTGGCGCGATGCCGACCAGCGATAAGACCAGCTTCGCCACAGACACGAGCGTGGCTGTCGCCGCTCTCGACGCCAACCATGCGGCGCACGCTGCCTGCCGCGAACGAGTGATGGCCACCGGCGCCGCCCTGTCGGGCCATGCCGCGTTCGAGACCTACTCGGTCCTCACCCGCATGCCCGGCGCGATGCGACTCGACGCACCAACCGCAGCCGAGATCCTGCGCGTGGCCTTCCCCCACCGGTGCTGGCTCGACGCACCAGCGTCTGACGCCCTTCTCGCGCGCTGCGGTCCGCTCGGCATCGTCGGCGGTGCGGTATACGACGCCCAGGTAGGTGAAGCCGCCCGCGTCAACGGTCGCACCCTCCTCACCCGCGACCGCCGCGCCCAACGCACCTACGACCTGCTCGGCGTCACCTACGAGCTGCTCGAGTAACGAGCACCGCCTGACGGCTAGACAGGAACGACGTCGACGTGAAGACCGAGCGTCGTGGCCAGGTGGACGATGTCGCCGGGGTCGGAGGTGTAGATCATGTCACCGTCGGCGGCGGTGAGCACCAGGGCGGCGTCGACCACGTCGCTGGTGCCAGACTGGGCGAGAAGCGTTCCCGCGGCGAGGGCAGCCGGATCGGTCAGGGGTACAGCGTCGACCGCGGCGACGAGGCGGGCGAGGTTGGCCTGCCGAGGGTTGCCCCGCCAGACCTGGGCGACGACGGCCGTGCTGGTGACCGGCTGCTGCTTGGCCGCGAGCGCGGCTTTGGTCCGGGTCCACATGGCCCGGTCGCCGCGTTCGGCGGCGATGAACGCCCCGGCGTCGTAGACCCACATCACGCCGCCCCGGCCGTCGTGCGGTGCCCGCGCACGACGATGGCAGCCTCCTGGTCTGCTCGTACCTGTGCTGTGATCTCCTCATCCGTGATGACACCGTGCTCGGCCTCATAGGCGGCGATGGCGTCGCGCAGGGCACGCAGTCGGGCGTCGCGGGTGACCTTCTCGGTCATGGCGGCGTTGGCCCACTCGCTCAGCGACCCGTACTCGCCGTCGGCGACAGCCTGCTGCCCGACTGCCAGCGGTTCCGTGTCCGCAGTGATGGTCACACGCCGCTTCGTCATACGAAGATCATACTGCTAGTACGAGCATGTGCATACTCCTAGCAGGACGGTCTGCCTCGTCCCGGCGTCGAGGAGATGTCGCTCCGAGAGCGACCTGGGCGGTCCAGACGGTTGCCACGCTGGTGGGACACCAACCGGTCGCCCGTAGCCCTGCCCCGCCGCCGGAGGCTTGGCGCGCCTGGAGCGTGGCCTTGGAGGAGGACGCGGTCAGTCGGTGAACGACGCTCCTGCCCCTGAGCTGGGGCAGGAGCAGCCAGTCCGGCCCTGACACGGTCGATAGGATGGATGCACCATGCCGCTCTTGATCGTCAACGCCGACGTCGACACCCTCACCGCCGACGTCGTCGTCCGGCCTGGCGGCCTGGACACCGCAGTATCGACCGCCAGCACCCGGGCCTCGGCGGCGCCCTCAAGCCCCGCACGGTCCGGTAGGCACCGTCGTGGTCGGTTCGCCAGGTTCCTGCGACGTCAACCGTCGAGTCCGGCCGGCCCTGCTGTCTCCGGGGGGCACGACCAGCTCGACGCGCTCCGGACCGCGTACCGCACCGCACTGGGCACCGCCCTGTCACAGGGTGCGCAGTCGGTCGCCGTCTCCCTGGCAGGTACGACGACGGCCGACCTCCCCGCTCCCCCTCCTGACCTGGCCTTCAGCGCGGCGCTGACCGTGATCCGCGAGCTCTTGGCCGACCACGACCTCGATGTCTGGCTCTCCGTCCCCGACCGCGGCGCGGTGCTGGGGTCTCGACCCGGTCTGGCCAACCTCGCCGCCGACCTCGACACCGGGCCCGGGCCGGGCCCAGCCGTCTGGTCAGAACCGATACGGCCCGGTCCCCCACCGGCACCCGCCCTGGAGGCCCCCGGCAAGACGGCCTCGGACGACTCTCTCCTCACGGAGTACTCGTTGGAGTACCCGTGGCAGGCGGAGCCGATGCCACCGCACGAACCCATGGCGCCCTCCGCTCCGGCCGGTGGCGCCGACCTGGCCGCGGCCGAGCCGTCGGAGGTCGACGACCCGTTCCCCTCCCCGCTTCGACGTGCCGAGAAGGCCGCACCCCCGAGGAAGCCTTCGTCCCGAACCCTTTCCGCACCAGCCAGAGTCGACCCGCTCCAAGCCGCTCCTCGTCGGAGGGCGCTGCGGTCCCCGGTCTCTCCTCCCAGCCAGGCCCCTGTCGACCGACCAGAACCGGCTTGGGCCGCGCCAGCCGACGCGCCGCAGCCGCAGTACGAACCATCAGCCCAGACCTCTCCCGACCTCCGCCGTCGGGGGTCTGCCTCGGTCGTTCCAGGAGACCCCGCCAGAGACCTGGCTGACGTCCTCGAACGGCTCGACGAGCCCTTCTCGACCACCGTGCTGCGCCTGATCGACGCCAGGGCGCTGACCGACGTGCAGGTGTACCGGCGAGCCAACCTCGACCGTCGGTTGTTCTCCAAGCTGCGCAGCTCGCCGGTCTACGCACCGAGCAAGAAGACCGCCCTGGCGCTGGCCGTCGCTCTGGAGCTGAACCTGGCCGAGACGACGTCGCTGCTGGCCCGGGCCGGCTACACGCTGTCGTCGGCCCTGCGCTTCGACGCCATCGTCGCGTACTTCATCGACCGCGGTGTCCATGACGTCTTCACCATCAACGAGGCCCTGTTCTACTTCGACCAGCCTCTGCTCGGCGCCTGAACCCGCACCGACCGTGTCACCGACGGTCGCGGAATGTCGCTCTCGGAGCGACCTGCTTCCCCTGGCCGGTTGCCACCCTGGTGGCACAGACCGAGAACCGCCGAGAGGACACCGCCGTGCTGGAGCAGACGAGACCTGCCCGACCCACCGCCGACCTGGTCGCCGGGTTCACCGAGGGGTTCGTCCGACGGGTGCTCACCGGTCACGGCGTGGTCTCCGGGCTGGGGGTGTGGCTGCTGCTGGCGCTGGTCGCACAGGACGCGCCACCGGCAGCGCGGGCGGTGCTGGAAGAAGCGCTGGGCACCGACGCCGAGGACGCCGCCGCCCGGGCTGCTGCGCTGCTCGACCAGGCACATCCCGAGGTGCGCCACGCCGTGGCCGTGTGGGTGGACCAGACCTGGTCGACCCCGGCGTTCGACCAGTGGGCCACCAGGCTGCCCGGCTCCGTCGCCCGGGGTCCGATGCCGACCCAGGAACAGGCCGACGCCTGGACGGCCGAGCGGACCCTGGGACTGGTCCAGCGCTTCCCCGCCGACCTGAGCCCCTCCGCCGTCCAGGTTCCCGCTGTGGTGCTGGCCTCGGCCGTGGCCACCAAGATCTGCTGGGACGCTCCGTTCGACGAGGCATATGTGTTCAGGCCCGAGCAGGACGACCACGTACCAGAAACGCTCGGCGGTGCCTTCTCCCACGCCGCGGAGGTGCTCAGCACCCCGCCGTCCGGCCACCAGGTGGGCCTGGCCGACACCGCCGCGGCCGGACGGGTGGCAGTGCACGCGGCACGGTCGGAGGGCCTGCGGGTGCTGTCGGTGATCGCCGAACCGGACTGCCCGGTCGGCAACGTCCACCAGGCAGCCCTGGAGGTCGCAAGAAGCTCGCTCGCGATCGACCTGTTCGGCGCCCCGCTCGGTACCGGGCACGCCTGGACGCTGACCGAGCGCACCGCGTCCCAGGTCAGCGACAGCGACCGAACCACCGAGACCCGCGCCCTGCTGCCCGCCTGGGACGCGACCACCTGCACATCCTTGCGCGGCGAACCGTGGTTCCCAGCAGTGGCGGCCACCGGCAACAGGTGGGTGACCGAACCGAAAGACGTCGACGGTCAGCAGCAGGCCGTGGCCTCCTACGACCGGCTCGGGTTCTCCGCCGCTGCGGTCACCGATATGCCCTGTTGGGCCGCCAGCCTGGTCGACACGCGGGAAGTGCGGCTGCGTCGTCTCGAGGTCCGGTTCGACCGCCCCTACGCCGTGGTCGCCGTGGCTTGCCCACCACCGTCGAGCCAGCTTTCGGCCGCACGGCCACGCTGGTGGCGGAGGTCGCCGAACCGGGCCGACTCCGACCGGACACTCACCGTCGACGGCACCACCGAGGTCAGCCCCTGGGACGGCATCCCCGTGTTCAGCGCCTGGGTCGCCGAACCGCGGACCGTCAGCCGGTGAGCCTGGTCATCGCCCGTGACGGGCTTGCAGGGCTACGAACTCGCTCCGGTTGCCGCCTGCCCGATGGCCTACGGGTGCCGTCCGCCGTGCCCGTCCGGAGACTACCCACCTGCGCGACGGCCCCCCTCCCACTCGTTAGCCGATAAGGATGCCCCAGTTCGAGGGCTCGACGCCGATCAGGCGGTTCCAACCACCTGATCGGCGCGCAACCCTCGAACCTGCACTGTCTTATCGGCTGCTACTGGAGAATGGGCGGCACCAGGCCCGGAACCCTCGCACCAGGACCACGACACCCAGGCCGTCAGGGAGACGAGAAGCCCGCGACCGCAGCTTGCGACAGTGAAGACACTTCGCAGTCAGGAGAACGTGGGATCTGCCCAGGCTACGGTGGTCAGGCGGTTCAGGTCTCCGGGGTAGCCGCGCTGGCCGACGTCGGAGTTCTCGATGACGGTCACCTCGAGCCGAACCCGGACCAGGTCCTCGACGCTGACCGACACATCGCTGGCCTGACCGAAACGGACATCGACAGATTCCAGCGGCTGGTTCGTCGTCACGTCGAGCACCTCGAACCGCACTAGCTTCCCGGTACCGCCCGAGTTGTCGTCCTGCCCGACCGTGGCTTTGAAGGTGGTCGCACCGTTCGGTACGACGTAGTCGATCGATGCGACCTGGTCCTTGTCTCCGAGCAGACAGACGAGGGCAGTACGGAACGACCGCTGTGCGATCGAGGCTGTCGCCTCTCCCCACTCGAATTCCGCACCGTAGGACCGTTCGCGGTAACATCCCTTGCCCTGAGCGGCAGCCTTGTCCAGACTCAAGGCTGTCACGCTGACGGGCGCAGACGCACTGGGGCCTGGTGCAGCACTCTGGTCAGCGACAGGAGACTGCGGGGAAGTCTGCGGGACTGCATCTGGGGAAACCCCGGTGATCGAGGAACCGTCGTCGGAGCGGGGCACCTGGAACACCCCGACCCAGACCCCGAGACCGAAAGCCACGACAGACGGGACCGTCATCAGCAGGATCCGGTTGCGCCAGCGGTGCGAACCCGGCGGCCCCCCTGGGGCGGGTCGCGCACCTCCAACCGGACCAGATGGGTACACAGTGCGCGGTGGGACCAGACCGGGCGCGGGTGGGGCTGGCTGGTACGGGCCCGGCGCGGACATGGCGCTGGCTGGCCCGACGAACGCTGGCACAACTGCTCCTGCGCCAGGCACCGGGGCACCGGTGGTCGCTCCCTCCCCCGAGGCGGTGTGCTGCATCGACGGCCGGGACGGGACGGGTGGCGGGGCCGAGCCGGACTGCTGAGGCTGTGGGAGCACCGCCTGGGTAGCCGGTGACGGCACAACAGGCTGCTGGGTCACCGGTGCCGCTGGCTGCTGGGCTGCCGGGGCCGATGACGTGCTGCCGAGCACGGTGCGTAGTGCCCCGGTGGCGGTGACCATCTTCGGGTCCCCGAGAGGTGCGGACAGGTGCCCGGTCACGGTGTGCAGGGCGCGGGCCAGCGCCGGGGTGAAGGCTGAGCCTCCAGTCAGGAAGAGCTGAGTCAGGGTCTCGGTCTGCGACGTCTCCATAGCCGTCTTGGTCAGGGCTGCAGCCCGGGCCAGGGGTTCGGCGATGAGCTGTTCGTACTCGTCGCGGGTGATGGTGACCGTAGTCTCGTTGTCCGCAGCGACCGAGACCGCGATATGGGCGTCAGCGTGGTAGGAGAGGTCTTGTTTGGCACCTCTGACCGAGTCGAGCAGGGTCAGGGCAGAGCCGATATAGGCCGGGTCAGCCAGGATCTCGACCATGTCGGCGTGGCCAGAGGCCCGCAGCTGGTCGAGGGTCCACTGGTACAGCAGGTCGTCGAAGTCGTTGCCACCCAGACGCTCGTCGCCTTTCCGAGCGATGACGATCAGGCCGTGGTCGGTGGCCTCCAGCACGGCGACGTCGCAGGTTCCGCCGCCGATGTCTACCACGGCGACCCGGGAACCCGGCGGCAGGGACTCCGGTTCGATGCTGGCCCGGACCGCCGCGACCGGTTCGGGCAGCATGATGATCTGCTCGTCGGGAAACCCAGCCAGGCGCGCAGCCTCGTGCAGGGCGGCCTGGCGCTGAGGCCCCCAGTGCTCCGGGTGGGTCAGGACGACCTGGTCCGGTGGAGTGCCGCCAGCAGCACGTACGGCTCGCTCCCGGACCGCCGCCAGAACCTGGGAGACCATGGTCGGGGCCGAGACCAGGTCGTCACCGAGCACGACTGGTTCGTGGCCCAACCGGGCCTTCGGTGCGGCGACGAACGTCTGGGGATGGCTGCGACGGGCGTTCAGCGCCGCCTGGCCCACCCGCCACTGCCCGTCGATCAGCACGACCGCCGACGGCATCGTGTCGGAGCCGGGTTCTAGCCGGACTCTTTCGATCCGCCCTTCACGGGCCCACACCGCAGCCGTGTTGGCCGAGCCGAAGTCGACCGCAAGCACCCAGCCCATTCCCACTCCCCAACGTCGGACGTGCTGCAATAGTCACCAGCCACCAGACCTCACGGTAAGGACGTCCATGTACTGGACTCGATTTTGACCACATGATGGCTACCCGCAGACAAGGCTGGCACTCAACCCGAGTCTGCTGCGCCAGTAGTGTCGCCTCAGCCGATGACGGCCTTGGTGACGTGGGTGATGACATCGGGGTCGATGAGGATGCGGTGGTGGCCCAGGCCGTGGGTGGTGACCAGGGTGGAGCCGGACCAAGTGTCGGCGATCTGCTGGGCGACGGCCAGCGGGACCTCTTTGTCGAGGGCGTCGTGGATGATCGTGGCACCGGGGAGCTGGCCGGTAGCGGCCATGGGGGCGATGTCGAAGTCGTGCATCGCGCGGTGGGCGTACCGTTCGTTGGCCGCGAAGAACAGCTCGTCCAGGCGGGGGGCCAGGCCGATCTGCCGGGCGAAGCGGCCGCTGATCTCGGCCATCTCGGGATTGGGGCTGATCAGGCACAGGCGTTCGGCCTGGGCGCCGTCCAGCAGGGTGCGGCAGGCCGACGCGCAGCCCAGGGAGTGCCCCACGACCGCGTGGGCAGGGCCGAAGTGCTCGTAGACCTGACGGAACGAATCGACCATCTCCCCGCCCGTCGAGCGGCTCGGGCCGTGCTCGCCGGGGTCCGAGTCGCCGTGGGACAGGCTGTCGAACGTCACCACCTGGAAGCCTTCGGCGACCAGCTGGGGGGCGAACGACGCGACCTGGCCGCGCCAGCCGCCCCACCCGTGCACCAGGTAGACCACCGGGCCCTCGCCCCAGGTCTCGGCGACGATGGTGCGCCCGACGGACAGGCCCGCGGCGGGGACCGTCACCCGCTCCCCCGGTTCGTGGCGGTTGTCCTTGCGCCGACCGGTGTTCGTCGGCAGCGTGCACCACACGTCGACGGCCTTGCGGACCGCCAGGCTGGGCGCCACCCGGCTCGTGGTGCGGAAGTACGTCCGCAGCCCGGCGACGACGACGGCCTTGCGCGCTCTCTTGGTCCACGCTCTGTCGATCACAGCAGATGCCACGGGCCCAAGCCTACGACTGGTGTCCAGCACGGAGGTCGCAGCCGCCGACGCACGCCGACCTGGCGTGACGACCGTACGGCCTACGACCTGGTCACTTGCCCCGACCGCGGCTGGACAGCCGGGTGGCCGACCAGTCGTCGGCGACGGCGAAGGTGCTCATGACGTGCATACCGCAGGTGGTGGCGGCGTCCTCGACGTCCGACGGGGGGACGTGACCGGGGCGGCCTGCCTTCGGGGTGAGCACCCAGACCGGGCCGTTGTCGTCCAGACCGCCGAGGGCATCCATCAGGACGTCGGACAGGTCGTCGTCGTCGGCGCGGTGCCAGATCAGGGCACCGTCGGTGACGTCGTCGTAGTCCTCGCCGACCAGCTCGACCTCGACCGTCTCTTCCAGGTCCGTCCGCAGGTCGGCGGCTGCGTCGTCGTCGTACCCGAACTCCTGCACGACCTGACCAGCGGCGAACCCGAGCCGCTGCGCCCGGGTCGACCCCTCCGTGCTCGATGACACCGGGCACCCTTCCTGTTCTGTCCGGCAGCCCTGTGCCGCCGTGGTCTCGCACACCGTAGCCCACCGTACGCGGTCTGGCCCTGGCAAGTCCCGCGCGTCGCCGACACCGTCTCTCAGCGCGACTTTCGCCCGGTCCTGATCGCAGAATGGACGACCAGGACAGCCGACGGCCGCTGTCGCCGGGCCCCCGAGGACGAGGAGCGCACATGTCCACGCACGACGAGCCCACCCCCTTCATCGACGGCCTGCTGACCCAGGTGCCCGATATCGACCCGGAGGAGACCGCTGAGTGGACGGAGTCCCTCGACGGGTTGATCGACGCCCAGGGCGCGCCGCGCGCCCGGTACGTCCTGACGAGCCTGCTGCGCGCCGCCCGGACCCGCAACGTCACCGTGCCGGTCACGCTGAACACCCCGTACGTCAACACCATCTCCGTGCACGACGAGCCCTACTTCCCCGGCGACGAGCAAGCCGAACGGGCGTTCCGGCGGATGGTCCGGTGGAACGCGGCGGTCATGGTGACCCGGGCCCAGCGGCCCGGGATCGGCGTGGGCGGGCATATCTCGTCCTACGCCTCGGTAGCCACGCTGTACGAGGTGGGGCTGAACCACTTCTTCCGCGGCAAGGACCACCCCGGGGGCGGTGACCAGGTGTTCTTCCAGGGGCACGCCTCGCCGGGCGTGTACGCGCGGGCCTTCCTGGAGGGGCGGCTCACCCAGGCGCAGCTGGACGGGTTCCGGCAGGAGGTCTCCCACCCGGGCGGCGGGCTGCCGTCGTACCCGCACCCGCGGCTGCTGCCGGACTTCTGGGAGTTCCCGACGGTGAGCATGGGTCTGGGCCCGGCCGCCGCGGTGCACCAGGCGTGGACCAACCGGTACCTGCACGCCCGGGGCATCAAGGACACGTCCGGCCAGGACGTGTGGGCCTTCCTGGGCGACGGGGAGATGGACGAGCCGGAGTCGCGCGGCATGCTCCAGCTGGCGACCGCGCAGGGCCTGGACAACCTGACGTTCGTCGTGAACTGCAACCTGCAGCGGCTGGACGGGCCGGTGCGCGGCAACGGCAAGATCATCGCCGAGCTCGAGGCGTTCTTCCGCGGCGCGGGCTGGAACGTCATCAAGGTCATCTGGGGCCGGGAGTGGGACCCGCTGCTGGTGGCCGACAAGGACCGGGCCCTGGTCCACCTGATGAACACCACCCCGGACGGGGACTTCCAGACCTTCAAGGCCAACGACGGCGCCTACGTGCGCGAGCACTTCTTCGGCCGGGACCCGCGCACCGCCCGGCTGGTCGCGCAGATGACCGACGACGAGATCTGGGCCCTGAAACGCGGCGGGCACGACTACCGCAAGGTCTACGCGGCGTACAAGGCCGCCCGGGAGCACACCGGGGCACCCACGGTGGTGCTGGCGCACACCATCAAGGGCTACGCGCTGGGCTCGCACTTCGCCGGGCGCAACGCCACCCACCAGATGAAGAAGCTGGCGGCGGACGACCTCAAGGGGCTGCGCGACACCCTGCACCTGCCGATCACCGACCAGGCGATCGACGCCGACCCGTACGCCCCGCCGTACTACAACCCGGGCCCGTCCGACGACGCCGTGGCCTACCTGCTGGACCGGCGACGCGCCCTGGGCGGGTTCCTGCCGGAACGGCGCACCGCGCACACCACGGTGCGGCTGCCCGACCCGGACGCCTACGGCCGACTGGCCAGAGGCTCGGGCCACCAGCCGGTCGCCACGACGATGGCCCTGGTCCAGCTGTTCAAGGACCTGCTCAAAGACCCGCACCTCGGGCCCCGGCTGGTGCCGGTCATCCCCGACGAGGCGCGGACGTTCGGCCTGGACTCGATCTTCCCGTCGGCGAAGATCTTCAACACCGCGGGCCAGCGCTACACGGCCGTGGACTCCGACCTGGTGCTCAGCTACCGGGAGTCGCCGACCGGGCAGATCATGCACGTCGGGATCAACGAGGCCGGGGCCGCCGCCGCGCTGCAGGCCACCGGCACCGCCTACGCCACGCACGGCGAACCGCTGGTCCCGTTCTACTTCTGCTACTCGATGTTCGGGTTCCAGCGCACCGGCGACCAGTTCTGGGCCGCCGGGGACCAGATGGCCCGCGGTTTCCTCGTCGGCGCCACCGCCGGGCGCACCACGCTCACCGGGGAGGGCCTGCAGCACGCCGACGGGCACTCGCCGCTGTCCGCCGGAGCCATGCCGCACGTCGTGCACTACGACCCGGCGTACGGGTACGAGATCGCGCACATCGTGCGGGACGGGCTGGAGCGCATGTACGGCGACGGCCACGCCGCAGGTGGGCGTGACCCGAACGTCCTGTACTACCTCACGGTCTACAACGAACCGATCGTGCAGCCCGCCCAGCCCGACGACGTGGACGTCGACGGCATCCTGCGTGGCATCCACCTCGTCGCCCCCGCCGACGGCGACGACCGCCCGCAGGCGCAGATCCTCGCCTCAGGCGTGGCCGTCCCCTGGGCCCTGGAGGCCCGCGACCGGCTCGCCACCGACTGGGGCGTCAACGCCGCCGTATGGTCGGTGACCAGCTGGAGCCTGCTGCGCCGCGACGGCCTGGCCGCCGACGAGCACACCTGGCTGCACCCCGACGACCCCCACGAGGCGTACCTGACCACCCGGCTGCGCCAGGCCCAGGGCCCGTTCGTCGCCACGACCGACTACGACCACCTCGTCGCCGACCAGGTCCGCGCCTGGGTGCCCGGCGACTACTCCACGCTCGGCGCCGACGGTTTCGGCTTCTCCGACACCCGGGCCGCCGCCCGGCGCTACTTCAAGATCGACGGCCCGTCCGTCGCGGTCAAGGTACTGCACCGCCTCGCCCTCGCCGGTGCGGTCGACCCGTCGGTCCCCACGCAGGCAGCTGAGCGCTACCGGCTGGACGACGTCACGGCGGGCACGTCCGGCAACCCAGGCGGCGACGCCTGAGCAGAATCAGCCAGACGCTGGCACCCAGACCCACTTGCCGAACAACGGGTGACCGCTCTTGTCGACTCTTCCCATGACCCCATACTCGTTCACCTGGATCGGCGAGCCTGAGATGTTGATATTGGAAGTGATGACCCTACCAGTCGACTGGTCGATCACCGCATAGTCTCCGTAGCCGGAACCTGCTCCGTAGACGTGATCGCGGAAGAATACCAGCCCGTCGGTATGATCAGTTTCCATCCACAGCACCTCCCCGGACGCAGGGTCGAGTCCGATGATGGAGTAGGGCGGTGACGTGCCACGGCACACCCAGGCCAGATCCCCTTCGCGCAGGCAGTTGTAGTCGCCGTTGTAGCGAATATCGTCCGGGTCCGGCGTGAACGTCTCGACAGTTCCGTCGACCGTCGAGAACCGAAGAAGCGACCGAGAAGAGCTTGTCCGCTCGGGGTGAAGGATAATGTAGGTCGGGTCGACCGGGTCGACGTGCCGACTTCTTCCTCTGAGCAAGGGCTCCGCAGCGGCCTGCCCGGTCTCGAGATCCAAGGAGTACATGCTTCCAAGGTGCGCCGCGACCGTGTATCGTCCTGAAATCGCCGGAACGACGCCCGAGTAGCCCCCCGACATCACCGGGACAGTATCCGCGTGGCTCTTCCAGCGGACCTCTCCGTTGACTGGGTCGATGAGTACTGAAGGATAGTCGGCGAGAGGGTGGAAGGTCAGCAGTACGTCGCCGTTCCGCTCCACGGCGCCGAGGTCGGTGTTCATTTTGGCAGATCGAGGTGTAAATGGCCGGTCTATCGGTGTAGAAATGCTCCAGAGAACGGTGCCGTCGTCGATGCCTAGACCGGTAATGTTGACAGTATAGGGGACATTACCCTCGGGGTCGGTCTCTCCATCCTCCCCTGTCGCGACTACCACCACGTCTCCGACGACGAACGGCGCCATCAGACGGACGTAGGTACAGCCGGTCGGCAGCGGGGTGACCCACGACCGCCCGGGATCGGCCAGGTCGGCGGACCGGGCGGTGCCGTCTTCCTCGACCCACAGCAGCGTAGTCCCGTGCAGCGTCCCGAACTCTGCCCGTGCTCTAGGCACCTCCACAGCCTGGTCCAGGTCGAAACGCGACGGCGGGTCGAAGGCCACGACCGGAACCGTCCGGGCCGCGCTGGGCGTGCCACGGTCCAGGGTAGTACCGTCTGGCCCACCACCAGAGTCGGTGCAGGCCGACATCAGCACCAGAGCCGCCAGGCTGACCACCAGCCACCGCCCCCGGCTCCAGCCACAAGAACCGGCCAGCTGGACTGTGCGCATCAGAATCTTTCGCCTCTCATTCGATCGATATCTGGTATGACCGGCTCGGGCACGTCGACCTGCCCGTCCAGCGGGATATTAGCCTCATTGGAATAGTATGCGACATAGCCGGTGTCCGCCGCCGTGAGACTGTTGGCCGTAGCCTGAATCAACTCTTGCCTTTCCACCTCGGCCAGGTCGAGCGCTTCCACCACCGCATGGAGGTTCACAGACGCCGCATACGCCTCGTTGCCTATCTCCTGGAGCGCCAGGCCCAGGAAGAACAGGAGCGTGTTCAGCTGGTGGTACGGACCAGTACCCTGCCCAGTCCCAATACGCGGATCACGTTTCATGATGCTGGCATCACCGAGGTCCTTGAACGCGTTGATCTCGACGGCGGCGCTGCACAGCTCAACGGAGACCAGGGCGGTGCGCCTCACGATCTCCAGCGCCAGCTCCCTGTCGTGCCTGAGCGTTGCCGGGACCTCCGTGACCGGCGCCACCCGCGGGTTGAACAGCTGGCGCTCGCTGACCGTCATCATGTGGTGCGCCGCGTTCAAAGACTTGCCGATCTCCTTCTCGGCGATCGTGACGCTCTCGTCAACACTGTTCTTGGACCCGTTCAGCAGAAGCTCCAGCACTTCGAGAGCTCCGTGGTAGTGCGGGATACTCGGCCTGGGCGGATTCACGTAGTCAGCAGCCCTGAAGTCGCCAGCACCCGGGTAACCACTTGCGGTAACTGCCGACAGAGCCAGGCTGGATACCCCGGCGGCCGTCTGGTGCGGGCCTGGAACGAGAGACACCGCTCCCAGCGCGAACGCAATCCCGGCAACCACGTCCCTGACATCGATATCGGCAGACCCGGCAGCCCCGGCCCGGGCCAACCGCCAACAGGTACCCGCCATGCGGTGAACAGTCTGGGTGGCAGCGTAGCGGGCCTGGTCCCACAGTTCCGCCTCCGCACCGAGGGACGCATCGACGAGTTGAACGATGAGGTCGCAGGCGTAGACGGCATCCTCAACCTGACGGACGTAGTCCTTGAAGGCCATGATCGCCTGCCCCCGCAGACCTTCGTCCTCGTCCGACCAGCCATCCCCGTTGGCATCCCCCCACAGGATGCGGCGCACTTCTCCAATATGAATCATCAGATCCGATCCCCGTCTAAAACGATGCTTGACCGGATCCAGCTCTTTCTTCCAGCTCTCGATCTCGCCCTTGTCTGGAAGGTCCCGCCAGCGGTCGACGATCTCTTCGATCCAGCCCTGGATCTCGCGAAACCTTCCGGAATACGAGTTGAGGGGTCATTCATGACCTCCAGGTTGTGATCGATTGCCTTTCCACCGTACCTCCCTTCGGAATTTGGACGGGTATAGCCGAAGAACTTCGTCCCGCCGTCTGGTATTTTCTCTGCGTCGCGGAGGTGATAGTAGCCGGTAGACGTCGAGTTCTTGTCCTCATACCAGTCGAAAAGACCCCCTCCCCCGCGCTTACCTGGTCCCCACGGACCACACATGAAAGCGTCAACCGCCGCAAAGCGCAAGCGCTTGATCGCGTACTCTATATCCTTGTCACTCGGCACTGCATCCACCCCTTCATGGTTATTTCGTGCATAGTCATGAACATGACGCTCGGCATCAGAACCGTGGCCTCGACGGTGGCAACTCCGGCCCGGTTTCCGCCCACCCGTCTTATCCTCATCTGCGGCACCCTCCTCGTCTGCGGCATCCTTCGTGCCGACCTGTCGCCCTCGGCATCTCCGTGTCCTTTCTCTCTCGGGCTTGCTGCACCTTCTCGGCTGCTGCCGTACCGGCCTACGGGAGCGGGTTGGGCACGATGATGGTCTGGACCTCGGCGACCTGGACCGGGAACGACCCGGACTGCCCGGCCCCGGACCAGGCCACCGTCCAGTACGCGGTCGCCATCACCGTGAACCACGAACCAGGCGTGCTGGCGTGGTCGGGGTAGAGGTACCCGCAGGTCGGCGAGGGCTCCCGGCCGTCGTGGTAGGCCGGCCGGCACCGCTGGTACCTCCCAGGAGACTGCACCCCGACGGCTCAGCACCACGACCTCCCTGCGACACACACGACTGCCTCCCTGCCACAGAACCAGAAACAGCTCAGACATAACAGACATATGCCTTGACGAGTTTTTAACCTAGCACGGCGACCCGCCGGGGGGAAGGCCCCTCGTGCACAGCCTGTCATCACGCGGCCCACCTGCCCCGACGCGACGACACCAGGCCCGCCCCCGCACCGGACGCTGCGAAGACCCCCTGTGACGGACCACCACGGACGGGCGACGGCGCCAGAACGTCCAGGTCCCCTGATCTCGTCGGAGGAGCTCGCGCACGGTCTGGGTAGCGCCGTTCCACCGTCTCGAGACGGTGGAACGGCGTGGGACCCACGAACCCACGCGGCCTTATCGGTCTGGTGGTGATGGGGGCACGGCCGCAGTCCCTGCTGGCGGTCGGTGGCGGGTTCGGGCCGGTCTGCGGTGTGGGCGCTCATGGTGGGGCTGGTCGGGGGTTGTGCCGGGGGCGGTAGGTCCTATATGTTGCTTGCGCCTGG
>Ga0099364_10005120_pt1 | contig 19572 bp, 20 predicted proteins | sample TergutTh196P3_FD_73070 | JGI IMG/M metagenome (GOLD analysis project Ga0099364, IMG submission 73070) | Microcerotermes parvus P3 segment gut microbial communities from Pointe-Noire, Republic of the Congo - Th196 P3 | ecosystem: Host-associated > Arthropoda: Insects > Digestive system > Gut ... | reverse complement strand
ATTCTGGCCCAAATCGCTACCTGAATTTGCGCTCCTCAGGCCCAACAGAATTTTACCAGCATCATTAAAGATCATCACCCCAACGCCAGCGCCGGGCTTTTTATTTTCTTTTGTCATTCTTCTCCTCTGTTGTGGTATCGACAACGTTACCCTCTGCCAAAATATTCGGATCATCCAAAACCACCGTATGTTTGGCCGCCAAAATGTCTGCTACGAATTTGTCCTTAACGCTCAATCGGTAATAAAAATCATTGAAGCCTAAGGATGTAAACGCCAAGCTACCGCCCGCCTCGCGTTCCAGCGCTTTTATAGCGTTCTTCAACTTAATCGGCGAAACGCCGTCACCGGCCACCAGTACATCAACTTCACTGTCCGATCCATGCACCAATTTGCCAGCAAAGATCACCACGCGTATATCACCGACAGCGTGGAATTTCTTCGCCCAGGCGCTAGTCGAAACCTTAGTGTCCTCGGCCACTGCTGCATCGTTAGAGAACATTGCCCTTAGTGGCTCATAAAATTTCTGCGCTGTGTCAACCTCGTAATATAGTTTGTTTTCCGATGAATCGGCCCGCACGATGCCGACATTGACCAAATTGGCCAACTCGCGCCGTACACTGTTGATCTGCTCGCCAACCTCGCGAGTTATTTCGCGCACATAAAAAGCCCGCCCTGGGTTGTTTAGGAATAGGTTAAGTAGTTTTACCCTCGTCTTTGAACCAAATAATGCGTCAATCATTCATTTATCCTCTGTCGAACATTTTATCACACTTCGTTATTTTCGAGCAAATTTTGTGTTCGATTCCTGACACTCCTAATTATGATTCTGAATTTTCGTTAATTCGCTGCTAATAAACTCTCGCGCCTCGTCCAGGCTCAGCCATTTGATTTCACTGTGCCGAGGATTACGCCACCAAGTCATCTGCTTTTTAGCTAGTTGTCGATCGACGATGACGATTCGTTCTAGCAGCTCCTTCTCGTCTGCGATATCGCCCCACATATATTTCACGATTTCACCATAGGAATTTCGTCGCAAGGGTTCGCAGTCTAGGCCGTACCTGGCGATCAGTTTTCGAGCCTCATCAATCAATCCATCCTCAAGCATTTGCTTTGCCCGATCGCGGATCCGCTGTTCAAGAATTTCATTATCTGCTGTGATCCCGACAACAACTGCATCTGGAATTACTGAATCGCGTCGTGAAAGCAACTGTTTTCCCCTAAGTAAGCTGTTGATTAAATGACGACGGTTTTGCACGTTTTTAGGCAAAGGAATTTCGCGCGAAATTAATAATTCCTGCAATTCCCCAACTGTAAGTTTTTCTAAATTTTTCTGTTCGTCATTTGTGAAAGCTTTTTCCGGCAATTTGTAATCATAAATTATCGCATCGATGTATAGACCGCTGCCACCAACTAAAAATGGAGTTTTGCCCTTGTCGCGAATCTCACTAATTTTTTCCTTAGCCAGGCTTTGGAAATCTTTGAGTGTGAATTTCTGGTCGACATTAACCAAATTTAGCATATGGTGCGGCACATCATTCATTTCGGCTACCGTTGGTTTGGCTGTGCCAATATCCATCTCACGATAGACTGTTCGCGAATCCGCCGCGATAATTTCGCCGTTGAACCGTTTGGCCAGCTCGATCGCCAGACCAGTTTTGCCACTGGCGGTTGGGCCAATTATCACAATCAAAGGCTGGGCAGCCATCGTCGTTCCTCGAAATCAATTATCTTAAAATCTTCAATTGGCACGCCTTCGGCCTCTAAATCTTTTTGCTGGCCACGCTTGCCGCCATAATAACCAGACGCCAAACCGCCAAAACGATTCACTACTCGCTGCCACGGCAAATCAGGATCGCCGAAATGCGCGATGCCACCGACGATCCGCGCCGCGTTTGGATGTCCACATAATGTCGCGATATCACCATAGGTCATTACACGGCCGTGCGGGATTTGCGCCACTAGGCCGCAGACTCGTTGGCTAAAGTTTGATTCAAGTTTCTCGTCCATCTGAAAATCCCGCCAACTATAATGATGATTTACTCACCCGCGTTTTGGCTTCATTAGAAATTGATTTGATCAGCTGCCCAGGCACGTAAGATTTTTCTTCTCGACCATCAATCGCCAAATCGCCTCGTACGCGCAGTGGCAGTCCCCCACTTTCAACTTCCTTTTCGCCAATCACGACCGAATACGGCACCTTAATAGTTTCGGCATTTCGGATCTTTTTGCCGACCGAATTGTTGCTATCGTCTAGTATTGCACGCACACCGCTTTCTTTTGCTAAGTTCATCAGCTCTGTAGCAAACCTCACAACGTTTTCAGAGTCATTTACGATAATCACGCGTAATTGCTCCGGTGATAACCAGATTGGAAACTTACCGGCCACGTGCTCGATATAGATCGATAGGAACCGCTCGATCGACCCCATAATCGCAGCATGCACCATAACAATCCGCTCACTCTCGCCCTTTTCATTTATACAGGTCAGATCAAATCCTTCTGGCTGATTGAAATCGAGCTGGATTGTCGCCACCTGCCACATACGGCCTATTGCATCACGGGCCATAAAGTCGATCTTGGGCCCGTAAAACGCCGCTTCGCCGACGCCATTTTCGTAATTGTCGCCCAATTTCTGTGTAATGATGTTCAGTAGTTGTTTTTCCGTGCTAAGCCATTTCTCTTCGCTGCCCGAATAGGCTGCCATGTTAGCCGGGTCATGCGTCGAGAAGCGAACCATTAATTCTTCAAAACCTAGCGTTCGGTAAAATCGATCCACAATATCCCATATATTCAAGATTTCCTGCTCCACCTGATTAACGCGACAAAAGACATGTGCGTCGTCCTGCGTAAAGGACCGCACACGGCTCAGACCCGACAGCTCGCCCGACTGCTCGTCACGATAACACATCGTTGTTTCGCGATATCGGATCGGCAAATCTTTATATGATCGCACCTGTGACGCGTAAATTTGCGTGTGGTGCGGGCAGTTCATCGGCTTCATAGCAAATTCATGATCCTCGCGTGTCGTGATTCGGAATAGCTCGTCCTTAAACTTTTCCCAGTGGCCACTGGCTATGTAGGCGTCCTTTTTGGTGATATGCGGAATACTCACTTCTTGGTAGTCATACTCATCGCGCATTTCCTGAACAAAATTATCTAGTTGACGACGCAGAACTGTACCGCGCGGCGTAAACAACGGCAAGCCCGGACCAATCAAATCTGAAAAAGTAAACAGATCCAGTTCTTGACCAAGTTTGCGGTGATCGCGTTTCTTGGCTTCTTCCATCTGTTTCAGGTAATCATCCAGTTCTTGTTTTGTTGCGAATGCTACGCCATAAATTCGTTGCATCATTGGATTTTTTTCGTCGCCACGCCAATATGCGCCCGCAACGCGCGTTAGTTTGAAAGCATTGGCTGGGATCTCGCTGGTATTTTCGACGTGTCCGCCACGACATAGATCGGTAAAATCACCGTTTGTATAGAACGAGACTGTTGTAATATCGTCATCGTCCCCCTCTGTTGACTTTTCATCGCCGGAAATTTTGCTCATTGCAGTTGTGCCTTTTTGTTGTAGATCGTGCAACAGTTCGACTTTGTATGGCTGACCAGCTTCTTCTTCAATTTTGATGGCTTCGGCGATTGATTCTTCGCTGCGAACGAATTCTTGTTTTTCGCCAATGATCTTGCGCATTTCCTTTTCGATCTTTGGCAAATCGTCTTCAGAAATTCGTATTTCACCCAGATCAAAATCATAATAAAAGCCGTTCTCGATCACTGGACCAACGCCCAATTTCACATTGCCTGCGCCGTAGACGCGCCGCACGGCCGCCGCCAGCACGTGCGCCAAACTGTGCCGTAACGCCGAAAGTTTTTCTTCACTCATTTCATGTCCTCCCTGTTTTAGCTGACTTTCTTCTCTGAAATAAAATCTTCTAACCCCGGAGGGTTGTAGTACGAAAATGAGTGTTTTCAAAGATGGTCATAGTCGTTTAAGATTTTACCACATATCCAGCCAAACGGCAAAGCAGGAGTCCCTGCCCACATCACGCTGTTTATGTGATTATCTTCTCTATTCGCCCGATCAACTCTGTCCGCGATTCACCCTTAAAATTATGATCGGCCTCATCAACCAAGGCTACCCCTATATTTTTGTCTATTTTTGCGTAATCAACCGGACCCAAAATTTCATCCTGTCCGGCACCAATAACCGACAATTTTGTCAATTGCGCCAATCTGTTATAAAGCTCGACAATACCCCCCCCCAGCTGGCTGGAGCTCTGCCAATAATCCGGCCCAATGATCGTTGTTGTGCCATCGCGACGCGGCCAGTGCATTGTGCCGTCTTCATCTGTAGTCGCTGGATATTTGATAAAGATATCGCTGTCGGGACTAAATACTCGCATAGGTGGCGTGAGAAAAATCGTACGCCGCACATCTAATTCGGCTAGCGCCGCGGTAATACAGCCTTGTGAATGACAGATTAAGTCGATAGTTGCAGTCGAATTATCGTGCCTAACTTTTTCAAAGACCTCTGTCAGAATCTGCGCCTGTTTGTCGAACGGCCTAGCGGTCATAGTATTGTTCGCTTCGTCGATGTCGTTATAGTTGAACATGATATGCTCGGTATCTGAGAAAGCCGCTGCGATGTCGGTAAACAAACCACGATCGTCATATTTAACGCCAAAGCCGTGCGAGTAGATTATGATGTGATTAACCATGTTACTAGTATTATAACATTACGTAGCTAGGTAAAAGAAAAAACGACCATAACTGATCGTCTTTATCTGGTGGGTCGACAGGGGCTCGAACCCCGGACCTCGTCCACGTCAAGGACGCGCTCTAGCCAACTGAGCTACCGACCCAGAAAATAATTGTTAACCTGCTGCACAAATGGAACCTTTCGCAAAGTGACCGAGCGCGATGCGCGCTAACTATTTGCGTTTCACGCAGCAACTGAGCTACCGACCCAGCACATGACAGTTTAGCAAAAACAGCGGTCGAGCGCAAGTTTTTTGGGTTTTTCTCATACTTAGTGATATATTTGCACCTTTTCCACGATTTTTCCATAGGTTTTCCACACAATTTTTCGTGCCTCTTAGCCAACTAGTACTTTCTTGTACCCCCTGTTATTTTGAACTTCTCCCATGTTTTCCACGGATTATTTCATGATATTTGGCCAATATTATGCATACGGTGATATAATCCACTTTGATCATGACTATTGACTTAATGAACGAGTTTTGTTATAATCTTTACCGCAATGAAAAATTCATCGCAAAAGCAGAGTTCATCTCTGTTAAGCAAGTTCCACATTCACTTCGAAGCCGCTGATTAGGCCTCGTCCCGCGCAAGAAACTGCGAGATCTTACGCCGGGAACAACCAAAAAGTGTCTAAGGAACGCTAAAAACTAAAGTAGAAGTTTATCCCGCCCCAACCAGAGAAATCTGAAAGTGGCGGGTTTTTTGCAAGCATGAGACAAAACCCTGATGGTTTTTTCTCATCGCGCGGTGTCGCGGAATGAATCCGCCGACTCCGGCTGCTCTTTTTCCTTACGCGGACTTATCGTCTAATTTATATACAAAGAAATTAGGAGTTTTGTTTTACTTTTTAACTGCTTTCTCAGTCAAATCAAACTTCTCCATATACTTGCCGAGCGCCAAACGAACCTGCGCCGTATATGACGCCGCACTGGAGTAAACAATGGCGTTAACTGGCATTAGCACCCACTGCAGCACCATCATAATGCCCTTGGCCTTTTTGTATCGTTTCGGCCGCTTCGGCAGCACCGTTAAACTTACAAAAACTGTTGTCAATAAACCAACAATCGCCACCTGCTGGATCCGTGCCACTATCAACGGCAAATCATTCACGACAATGCTGGCCTGTGCCGCAGAAGGATTCAAAAACAGCGGCGCGAAGGCCCCAAAGGCTATAATCGGTGCCATTGCCGCCCATGATGCGTGACCTTCTAGTAGCCGGAAAAAGCGCGGCCAGCCATGCCAAAATTTAACTGTACGATCATGACGCAATAATCTTACCGCCACGTACGCTACGTCGCTCGCCCCATACGCCCAGCGCCTCAACTGAACGAATTGGGCCTTCAAAGTTTGCTTGTACGTACTCGACAACACTGCATCCTGCCCAAACGGAATTCTGAGCGGAATGACCGAATAATCACCGTCAAAGTAAAAGTAGCTGCGCCAATACTGATGTCCGTCCTCGACAATCGTCCGCGTACTCCAAAAATTCATGCCAATCAGTGCCGCCATCCCCTGCGAATGCGACGCGAAGTTCCTTAGCATATGCGGGCGCATTGAACTAACCATATTGAAAAATGAGTTACTGGCCGCAATGACACGCATCGGCGCCGGCGCGTCCCAGATGTTGTTCGTAAACATGGCGATCGGCTGGAACGACACACGCTGGCGATTCGGTGTCACGATCCATTCATATGTCAGGTAGGAAAAGTATTTCTTGTCCGGCCGATTGTCACAGTCCTGACTGGTAACAATGATGTTTTCCGGATCTAGATCATGTTTTTTCACCCATTCGGCCATATATTTTCCAGCATAAGTCAGGTTCGGGCCTTTGCCAATAACTTCGTTCGGCAGGCCATCCGGATGCCCAACGAAAATCAGATCGCGAAATACGCCAGTCCAATGTTTTTTTATCTGTCGCACTGTCTCAAGTGTTGCTTCGCCACCACGTTCTTCGTAAGCAATCACCACGATCAGATTATTCTTGACATCATAATCACTGTCCGCCAGCGTCTGCAGAGTCGGGCCCAGAACATCATAACTTTCGTCCACAAAGGCAATGAAATCCATGTTGATGATCTGACTCGGTTTCGGGTATTCGCCCTTGATCTCTGATATCTTTTGCAAGTTCATTGCATGTTGTCGCAGACCGTATTTCTTTGACGTTAAGTCTTTATTGCGAACCTTGGCATATTTTGTCGGATTTTCCAGCTCGCTCAGCCACTGCGCCCAATCAATTTTCGAAGTTTTCTTTAGTGTCAGCCTGCCCTGTATCGTCCGAAAGGCCACGCCAATCGCCCGTACAAACATCATCAACACCAACAGCAAAATGTAAATTGCCGCCGCGGTCGGGCTGAGTAGACTAAGCACGATCAGCAATACAACCGCGCCAATCGAAAGTGTCGCCGGCAGAATCTCAAAAAAACGATACTGACGCGTGCGCTTGCCCAGAGGAATTTCGATATCTGTCATCTGCTACAGCTCCACTATGCGTAATATTGCCCCAATCAAAACTGTTGAAACCAACAATACGGCGACCGTCAGCCACAGCCAGCCTAACGCCAGTTGTCTGCCTTTGATCTCTAGCAACTTCAGGCTGGTCAAAATGCTCAAAACAAAAACCATCGCAGCAAAAGCCGCAAAATTCAGTGTGTACCACCACGGCGCCTCGGCATGGGTACAATCCGGCACGTTCCCGCCGATGTCGCAATGTGTCTGAATTGTCAAGCCGCTGCGGGTGTTTACTACTGCCAACATTATCAGCACGATGGTCTGAAGCAAAATCACGCCCCAGAGTGCCACAAAGCTGCGGCTCTTGATCGCGCTCATGAATGATTGCTTGACGTTCATTACCTATTCTTTCTGTGGGAAATTTATTATTAAGTTATGGTGCGGGTACAGAGAGTCGAACTCTGGTCTCAACCTTGGGAAGGTTGCATAATAGCCGTTATAAGATACCCGCGCACATTTTGGAGCCACCTCGGGGATTCGAACCCCGGACCCCCGCTTTACGAAAGCGATGCTCTGGCCAACTGAGCTAAGGTGGCATAAATACGCCAAATTGTTAACTTTACCACAGATAATTATATCATAAATGTTGCATGAAAACGAAAGATCTGCTAAGATGTTCCAGCGTGCGCTCGTAGTGAAGTTGGCCTATCACGCCTCCCTGTCACGGAGGAGATCGCCGGTTCGAATCCGGTCGAGCGCGCCAAATAAAACAGCCGACCCCTGTGGTCGGATATTTTATTTCACTTAAAGTTCAGGCACCCTGATAAACTCGCGAATCTTGCCCTGTTCACCCAAGCGCGCAAAATCCTTATCAAACTGCGCCAGATTAATCGTGATGACCGAATATCTGGTTTCGCTGTCTGTTTTTGATTCCAATTTAACGATGAAATAACAGTAGTTTCCATCGACATTGCGACCCAAGCTAGCGATCGGGCCCGAAAATTGCCCCTCGTCCAGACTGCGCGCAGCGGCGATCAATCCCATACCGTCCGAGTCGCCTTCTCTGGCGATCATGATGCCACCAGTTTCCTTGGCAATTGGATCGTCACTGACTTCCTTTGCTATCTCGGCAAAATCCTCGCCACTGCGCAGTCGTTCTTCAACTTTGGCCACTCTCTCTTTGGCCGGATTATCAATCGCAAAGGCCACCTTTTGTTCCAGCAATTGGTCGCGAATCGTTTGACGATATTCGTCCAGCGTCCAGTTATAGTACGCCCTAAGCATGCGAATCAGCGTCGCTTCGTCGCTGTTGTCGGCTTCGCGCTGCGCTTTGATCTTGGCGTCAATTTCGGCCGTCGACACACTGACATTATTCTCGCGCGCAATCTTGGTTGCATAGGCCGCCCGTATTGTCGCCGTCAGTTCACGTCTCTTGTTGTAGTCCAATTCGCGCTGACCGTCTTCTGTTTGGAAATTTTTGCTTTCCTGATTCTCATAATAAAAGATGTCTGCTCGAATCCGCCGCAGGTAATCGCTGTATCGTACCCATTCGCCGTCAACTCGAGCTACTGGCAACGGCAGAATCCGCGTAGTATTATAAAAGAAGTCACTCGTAGCCTGCACGCGGTACAGCATCACCCACAACCAGACACTAAAGAACACCACGGCAACCACGGCAACTGCGACCGCGTTAATCAAAATCTTGTGTTTGGAATACTGTAGAGGATATTTGAATTTGCGACCGCCAGCCAAAATTTGCTCGCGGTGCTCAGCAATAGTATCGTTAGTAATCTTCAGCGGCGCGGCTTTTTTCTTGCGCACTTTGTTTGACAATTTATCCGGCAGTTTGTCGGCCAGCTTGTCGCGTGCTGCGTCTGCCTTATCCTTTACTTTGCCATTCATGAATATAATCCTTCCTCATTCGGAAAAATATGCAAGCACATTTTTCTCTCATTTCGTAGCATTATCATCTTCCTCCTGGATTGATCCTTTGTCATCAAACTTAATCTGGTTTTTCTTGGCATTTTGATCGGACAGCTGATCTGGGTCTTGGTCAACATTACCACCAGCAGCATGAATTGCTTCGGACAGTTTGTTGTAAGTTTCCACTGGCCGCGCGACCTTGTTGATGACCATGTCACCAACGATAGTCTGCAGCACAATCGTACCGTAACCCAAAATATCGCTCCAAAAGCCAGATATATTATAGCTGATATTCTGAATTTTCGCGAGATCAACGTCAATCACCGAATGACCAAATATGCTGTTCTGGGTCAATTGACGGATCCGCTGATCTGTCACGATAAAAACCGAGAAATACCAGCCCATAAATTGGTATAGAAAAAGAATCACCCCGACACCGAAACCAATCAGGGGCAACCATAGTAGCGCCACGTTGTCCTGCCAGATCAGAAATGGGATCGATCCAATAGCGAACGGAATTAGCAAACCGTAAAAACCTTTTCGCATGGCGATAATGTGTCGGCGGAAAACAAATAGAAGCGTTTCGTCGGCATGCTGGCCAGAGAAAGAGAGTTTTGCCATAAGGATATTATAGCACAGACGCTCTCCTGTTCCACACCTTACGGGGAACAAAATTTATGAGTCTTCTTCTTGATAATTTTCGTCATAATAGGAGGCAGCATATTCAAGATCCATCAACAATCTATTTAATTCACCACTTCTGGCGCTTAATTCTCTGCAGGCTCCTGCATCTATACCAGACCATTGCGTATATGCTCTTGTTAAGGCTTCGTTGATAGTTCTTGAAAGACTAAGAGCACGGGCAGCATCAGCTGCCATAGTGTCACCTTGACGCGGTTTTGGCTCTGGCACACCCATCATTTCCAGGGTAAAATGTGCTGGGCTTTGTTGTGACCTATCATCCGGCTGTCGTTCTACCATACAAAAGTGAGTATATCATACATGGGCGAAAAGGCCAACTGTCTTACGCACTAGTATCATAAAATTTGCTCCCCGTAAGACATCCATATCTTCGGTATAACACTTAGCCCCGTTGCATCTTCCACAAAACTTGGTACCCCGGATACGAGTCGAACGTACAACCTTCTCCTTAGGACGGAGCAGCTCTATCCATTGAGCTACCGGGGCACACGTTAATATTCTACCATGTTTTCTTTGATCAGATCACGCACTCGCTGTTCGATTTCGTCGCGCATCGGCCGTAGAGCTTCGGCGCTATGCGGCATTTTCGGCACTTCGACTGGCCAGTGACGGAATTTCGGTGAATTCTTCAGCCATACAGGAATTTCGTTGTCCTCTGCCATCGTTACGATCAGATCGTACTTTTCGCCCAGATCCTTTGTCAATTGATGCCGAGGAAATTCGCCCATATCAATGCCAACTTCGCGCATCACTTTCATGCCGTTGGTTTCGCCAAAATCACGTAGGATTTTCTCCTCAAAAGAATCGGCCTCCAAACCCGCCGCGTCGGCCGACTTCGTCCCGGTCAAAGAATTATAGAAAGCTCTGGCAATTTGACTGCGACCGATGTTATGAAGGCAAACAAATAGAACTCTCATTTCTTTAGTAATGTTTGCAGTACATGATGTCGTCGTTGCCCAAGGAATAATCGCAGACCGTTTCACCCTTGAACCACAAGCTCATTTCGTGGTTGGCTTCTTCTGGCGTTTCTGACGCGTGGATCAGGTTGTGAATCGAGCGCTGCTCAACATTGGCCACAACTGGGCTGTCTACGCTAAAGTCACCGCGGATCGTACCGCAGTCGGCTTTGAACGGCAACGTCGCGCCAATCAGTTTTCGCACCATGTTAACCGCCTGCATGCCTTCGACAATCATCACTACTACCGGACCGGATTGCATGTACTGAATCAGCCCGGCCAAAACTGCTTGGCCCAGCTCAGTGTCGTCATCAGTGCCGAAAGTATCTTTCGGCGTCATCGGCAGATCGTCCAGGCTGCTTTTCGATTTGTTGCCCAATCGCGCGATCCACTTTTCGTCACTGGACGGATAATGCGCCCGAATCATTTCCTCGGTCGGTGTCAGCATTTTCATGGCGACGACTTTTAGGCCGGCTTTTTCCATCCGGCGAACGATCTCGCCGATCAGCCCGCGCATCACGCCGTCTGGCTTAATCATCACGAATGTTCGTTGGTGTTTGATATCGAAAATCGTTTTGTTAAGTTCTGCATCGTAGTCCTTGGTTGTATTGCGCGTCACGTTATTCCTTTCGTTAATTTAAAACTCTGGAAAGATTGTAGCATAAGATATAAAAAGTAGAAAGAAATAGATCAAATGGTCCTAAGACGCTTTTACTTTTGACTTATCCCACCTTTTCCACATTTCCCTTTTTGTCGACCGCCCCTGAATGGACGTCGCAAAACGTAATTTCTTTGATATTGTACGACATTGGCATTTATGTTAGAATGTGGTTATGGCTAACAATTCAAAAAAACATTTTCTATCCGATATGATCATGGATTTCGTTGAGTACATAGAGGTCGAGAAAGGTCGCGCCCGCCGCACTGCCGAAAACTATCATTTATACATGGAGCGGCTAGTTGAGTTTGCTGGCGACATCTCGGTCGACCAAATCGACGCCGAACTGGTACGGAAATATCGTCTGTGGCTAAACCGTTATGTTGACGAGCAAGGTCGTGAACTGAGCCGCATTACACAAAACTACCACCTAATTGCCCTGCGATCATTTTTAAAGTACTGCGGCCGGCGTGAAATCCCCACCCTGGATGCCGCCAAAGTCGATCTGCCCAAAGTCAACAAAAAGCAAGTTTCCTTTCTGAATTACGATGAGGTCTCGCGTTTGCTGGAAGCGGTTGATTTGAACACACCTAGCGGCTTGCGCGACCGAGCGATTTTGCAACTGCTTTTCTCGGGCGGTTTGCGCGTTTCGGAACTGTGCAGTTTAAACCGCGACCACATCAATTTGAAACGGCGTGAATTCACCGTCCGCGGCAAGGGCCAAAAGGATCGCCCTGTTTTTATTTCATCGGCGGCCGCTGATGCTCTTGAACAATATTTGTGTTCAAGGAATGATAGTGCCGCCCCACTTTTTTTAAACGCCTCACGCAATAAGAAATCTGCTGAACAAAATAATAGTTCAGATATCCCCTCTGCAAAATCTCGCGAGGCTGACAAAATTAAAGCCGGAGAAGCATTACGACTAACCCCGCGAAGCATTCAACGCATAGTTAGCTCGTACGCCCGTGCAGCCGGAATCACCAAACATGTTAGCCCGCATACTTTACGGCATTCTTTTGCTACCGACCTATTGATGAATGGCGCCGACCTGCGCAGCGTGCAAAGTCTGCTCGGTCACAGCAATATCGCCACAACCCAAGTTTACACTCATATCACCGACCCACATTTGCGCGAAGTGCACGAACGATTTCATAGTAACAATTAATTATACGAACAGTTGTCGCTGCCGCTATCTCTAACTACACTTATGTCTTTGCAGACCTTACCGCCGGAATCGATAGCGTATTCTGGCCACCAAATGTCATCATCACCGCTGCCATCACGCGGCGCGACACGAGCCTCGATGCGCTGGAAAGAATCTTGCGCACGTCCCGTCACATCAATAGTCGGCTGACCACCTTTGTATAATAATTTATTGCCGCTTGTGTCATAAGCAGTAATCCGAAGATTCGTGTTCCAATAAATAGCCTGCAAACGCAAGTAAAATGTTTCGCCATTATTCGTAACAAAGTTGGCGCCACCAGTGCCCCTATTTATCATTACCGAACATCTGTAAGGATAACCACTGCCCGAGCAGTTCACAGCCTGCAACGGAACAGACGCTATATCATTGGGGTAAATACTCGGAATAAATTTATCAATATTCAGGCAATTGTAACCAGGCGATGTTTCAGTCATATTGCAACCATTATTTGCCGGGTTTGTTGGGTTTGTGTTTCTAACCACGCCAGTGTTTGATGACGGTCGAAGTGTCACAGCACGAGCATTGTTAGTCAAATCCTGAACCGTAAAACCAGAGCCATTGCCTTGGGGAACTCGCACGTACTCCACCCTTAATGTCGCAGGAGCCCCATTGCCAGTAGAAGGATTGTTCCACGCCTGCATTGATGGGAAGTCCGTCCCCCCTTTAGGCGTCCTCTGTCCGTCACCTGTTGGCGGATCGGAATTACTGCTCCATTCGATCATGATAGCACTTACCGGCGTTGGTTCACAGGTATGACCAGTTATTTTACAAAAAGTATTTAGAAGAATTAGTGTCGATTTGCTATCGACCAAGGCTTCGCCAGTGTAATCCTTTGATATAGCGGACGCCCTTAAACACATATAATACTGACCGCCATTACCAACCTTAACCTGATTGGTGCCATTAATAGATTCGATATCGCCAGTTAGACCCATGTCCTTTAATATGCTATTCGTGCTAAGGATAGTATCGCAACCCTGATCATCGATGCTCTTGTTTATAATAGGGGCACATCTTGAATCAGAGCTGCCTGAACCAAGACAATAGGTTAGAATCCGTTTGGCATCTTCGACCCCTGACTCGGCGGCAGCTAGAGCTCGCGCCCTCAACTCGTCACTGACGGCTTCGTGTGATGCGGCGACCATGATTCGCGTAAAGCTAACAACAACAATCGAAAACAATAGCATAAATATTACTACCGTTATAATGGCAATTTGACCCGATTCATTTTGGATTCTTCTCATTTTGTACTGTTCCTCCCAAACACTGTCAAATTAAGATCAATAAAGGCACAATAATGATTGCTGCCAGCTATGAATGTGCCACCCACTACATCGCCGCATCGCCACTGTCCATCGGTAGTATCCAGTTGTGGCTGGTTGTCGCCACCGGTCGAAAAGACAGCGTTAACACGAAGCAGATCGCCCCTGCTCGACTGAGTTACATCAAATCGCTGAACAACAACACCTGAGCCCAATAATACGCTGACTCCGTCTGCCCCAGGTCTATCTGGCATTTGGCTAGTGTCATTGCAATAGCCTTTGTCAACAGCTCGAATTAATACTAGTCGCGAGCTCGCGAAATTAGGGTCCGAGTAGCTATTCACGGTCTCATCTTTTTCGTTCCACAAGTACGCTATCCCACCAACACATAGGCGATTGTTGGCCGACACCACGTTGCCCGAAAAACGCATTTGATCACCGATGTCAGCATTGATCTGGCGGCCAGCCTGATTGATTTGGCTGACCCATACACCTTTGTTGTAGGTGCGCATAATAGTGAATAGCGTTGTCACAAGAAACAGCATAATAAAGGATACGAACAATAATGCCATCGACAGCTCGATCAATGTGAAGCCCTTTGTGCCATTTCTCTGACCTGTTTGGTCTGTTGGTGCAATTATCCCCTGTTTGACCTGAGTAATTCTTTTGTTCAATCGGGCGAATTTCCTTGTTGTTTTCTTAATCCTGGTCATATATCCTCACAATCGTTAACGTCTGAGAATCCGGCAAGCTGCCGAGCGGCGTCCAACAACCTTTGATGTAAAAGTCAAAATATGGAATCTTGTTGCCCGGGTCTACTTGCGGATAAGCTACTGCATCAATCCAAATACCCGTGCTAATAGTTCTACCGTCGGTTTCTCGTTTGAATGGCGTGGTAGCACGATCAGATAGACTCTTGCCGCTAGGAACGATGGCTCCGCCGTCAATCGACATATCCGAAGTTTTTTCCATATTAGTGTGGAACTCGACACGTATGCCAGCAACAGCATCATCCACTGTCGTCAGGTAGAAGCTGCCTGGTCGCGGTGGCAAAGTATCATCCCTGCCCCCTTCGTTTATCTGGCATTGAGCGCTGGCCAATCCAATGTCGGTAGGCTTGAAGGCAACTTTTTTGATCTTTTCCCAGGTCGCGCTATCACGCGCCCGTGCAAAATTCAGTAGTTCGGTCTGCGAATTTATCTCGGCACGAACGGCCGTGCGTTCAGACGAATTCATAATACCGATCAGCGATCGATTCATTATTGCCAAGGCTCCGGTCACAATGATAGCCAGCACCGTGATCGCAATCAGAACTTCAACCAGTGTATCGCCGCGCTGCTTTTGTTTCATATGACTCCTCATGGACTACATAGCTCCCTTAATTCACTTGCTCCTGTAGCACCACTGAAGGTACTGCTTGGTTCAGCTGGGATCGCCAACCGCACTGCCGACGAACTGGAGCCGCGATCAATACAGACCGCCGCCCCCGGAAAGCCCGCGTAGCCATTCTTAATCAAAAACGCCATCGGTACATTGTAGCTCATGGGTAAAGGATTGATGGTGGTCATATCTATCTTGCCATTATTCGGCGATACTGCGTTGTCTCTGACAGCAAAGACAAGTATCGCGCTACTGATTGGGCTACGCAGGATTGCCAGACCCTTGATATTGCTCTGTGGCGACGTGTCGCCATCAGGTATTTCAAAGCCTTTTGTGAACTCGCTGCCCCACTGCATTCTGACAGTTTGTTGTTTCGCTGCTGCATCCGGTGTTGATATGTGCGGACTAGTACCAGCGCCTACTGCGTATAGCGTCGAGGCCCGCAGTTCTTCTTCGTCGGTTCGTTGGGCATTATCATCCGGATCGTCACCTGGGACAGTCGTTGCGACAACGTAATTTATATACATTTCCGTACTATTGGGGTTAAATCGAATCAACTTGCCGATTGTATAGCATTTGCTAGCACCGGTAGCCACAGGCGCTCCGCCGTTTGTGCAGACACCCGACCCTGTTGTACCCAACCGCGTGTTAATGCCCGAGCGGACTTCTTCGTATTCGGATTGAATAGTAGTCCTTAGCGTCGTCATACTGTCCTGAAAACGCTGCCGCGCGACCAACGCTTGCAGACCAACAATTAACAACAACAGCGACGCCGATATTGCCAAGAACATCGTCACTTCTACAACAGTGAATCCACCCTGTCTTTTCATACGTCAACGATTATAGCACAAACGTTTTGTCTAAAGCAAGAAAAGATTGATCTCGGCCCACTCGATCAGTGGGCGGCCAAAAAAGAACGTCAAGAAAGTCGCCACGATCAGGAACGGCCCGAAAGCAATCTGTGAATTGACTTTTAATTTCTTGGTAACCAGTGACGGCAAAACGAATAGCGACCCCAACAAGTTAGCCCCGACCAGCACCACCAGCGCCATTTTCCAATCTGCCAAGATTAACGCTACAGCGACACCGAATTTCACATCGCCGAAACCGACCCACTTACCGCGCGATACCATATATAGAACCAAATAAACACCAAAGACCGGGATAAAGGCCAGCGCAATATCGCCCAGGTAACTCCATGCAATCTGCCAGCTGTATGTCGCATAGACTATGAAATTGATAATGTTCTGGGCCAAAGCTACGCCGACCAGAGGCAACAGCAGTTTATCCGGCAAAAGCCGCCAACGCGCGTCGTAAACCAGCAACGCAGCCATCAGCACAACTGAAATTAACCAGAGCACGAAACCGACTATCTGTAGAGTCCCCAATTGTTCAAAAGAATTCGCCATAAATACCGAGGGCCAAAACAGAAGACTAACAACAAAAGCCGCGCCAACGCTAATCTCTAGCAATAATGCCGTCAAGCCAATCTTCTTGCCGCAGTAGCGACATTTGCCTTTCAGCCAGAGCCATGACACGATTGGCAGCAGATCATACCACGCCAATTGATGATTGCAATTCTCGCATTGGCTGCGGCCGTTGACCCAACTCAACTTTTCTATCTTTTTCGATTTCGATGTAGATTTAGCAGCTGAGGTTTTGGCCGATTTTGCCTTTGATTTGACGGCCGTTTTTTTCTCATCAATCAGCTCGTTATGGCGCATTCGCCAAGTCATAGCCCCAACAAACGAACCGCAGGCCGCACCAATAATAAACAAAAATATGCTCAGTAGTATAATCATAACTATTATTCTATCACAAAGTGGGAAAAGAAATGTTGTTCTGCCCCGCTATCTAGATTGAATGCAATATTCATCATAAGAAAAGCCCCGCTTCTCGCGGGGCTTCATTTGTCGATTTTCTAGCTTTTTACGCCTATGACTACGACGCGTCCTGGCAGTACGGTGTACCACCACCACCTTCGACCATGACGATCGCGGCGGCCTGACGGCTACTACCCTCTTCAGGTAGAGCGCTGGGGGATGCGCCACATTTTGCTTTGGTGAAAACAACTATCTTGTTTATCGATGGAATGGCGTCGGTAGCATTAGCAGCCGTTGTAGCATCGGTTCGACCTGAAACTGGACCGTTCAGCGCTGTCGGAAGAGTATCTGTGACGACGACATAGTCTATGTTACCAGACATGTTTTTAATATACGTAGCAAGCTTGTTGGTTGTGGTGAAAGCAGTGTCAATGCTATAAACCTGTCCGGTGCCCGGAATTGCGTTGTTATTCGACGTATAATTCGTCACTCCTTCGACAACAGCACTAACGTCGCGTTTCCTTGCGTCATCTCGTTGGTTGCGCTGCAATGCTGGCACCGCCAAGAAGACGACCAAAAAGATCAAACCTGCGATGGCCAGAACCAACGCGACCTCGATGATCGTAAAACCTGAATTTTTTCGTTTCGCCATAATTTCCTACCCTTTCTTATGATTAAATTTGGCTTACTCCCTGATTATAGCTTAAGCGTATTGTAAATGCAAGTATATTTATGCACATTTTTTCCACTTTACCCACCACAGCTATAAATACTAGATCGCTGTATCGCCAGCCAGACCGTAAATTGGCAGCAGTACAGCAATCACGATAAAGCCAATCATGCCCGCCATGACAACCATCAGGATTGGCTCGATCAGAGTCTGGATGGCCTTGATGGCAGCGTCAACTTCCTTTTCGTAGTAATCGGCTACTTTGCCCAGCATTGAATCAATACCACCCGACTGCTCGCCGATTTTGATCATTTGCGGCACGAACGGCAGGATATATTCTTCGCCAGTTAGTCCTTCGGATAGCGGCTTGCCGTTCTTGACCTTTTGCCGCGCTCGCAGGATTTCTTCCTTGATGATCACATTGTTGACAGCGTCAGCGGAAATCTTTAATTCTTCCAACATCGGCACACCACTGGCTAGCAGGGTTTCAGATGTTCGCGCAAAACGCGACATGTAAAGTTTCCTAAATAGCGGGCTGAACATCGGCATATTTAGTTTCATTGTGTCCCAAGCCTTGCGGCCGCCATCAGTTTGGATCCAGCGTCGCAACATGAAAAACACGCCGACCAGGACAATTAATACCAGCCACCAGAAATTAATCACAACATTTGCCACGCCAACCAGAATTAGCGTCGACATCGGCAGCGTCTTGCCCATATCGGTATAAAGGCTCTCGACCTGTGGCACTAGCGAGATCAGCATGAAAACCACCACGCCAACAATCACACCCAATACGATTCCCGGATAGATCATTGCGCCGCGGATTTTGCTAAGCATATCAGCATCGTGTTCCTGCTGGTTGGCCAATCGTTCCAGAGATTTGTCCAACGTACCCGAGGATTCGCCGGCCTGAACCAACGCGATGTAAACCTGATTAAAGACTTTCGGGTGCTTGGCAAAGGCTGACGCCAAGGACGCGCCGCCGTTGACATCGCCGATAATTTCGCCGATGACACGCTTTAGGGCTTTGCTAGCAGTTTGCTCCTCGACCGTCGACAGTGATTGGACCAGCGGCAAACCCGCATTGATCATCGTTGCCAGCTGCCGCGTGAAGATAACGCGCTGTTTGGTGTTGACTTTGCCACTCATTCCCTTTAGCAAACCGCCCTTTTCGTCTTCCAGGGTTATTTCCAGCGGTACGATATTCTGCGACATCAGCAGCTTGGCGGCTTCGGCCTCGCTAGCGGCCTGTACTGTGCTTTTGACAATTTTGTTGGCCGCTGTGTCGCGGGCTTTGTAGTTGAATGTCAGCATATCAGCCTCGCATCATCCTTTCGAATTCGGTTAAGTCGACGGCGTAATTTCTGGCCTCTTCGTAAGTAATCTGACCCTGCTGCACCAGTGTCACCAGCGTGCGGTCCATCGACTGCATGCCTTCCTGGGCGCTAGTTTGGATCACAGCGTCGAGCTGGTGAGTTTTGCCTTCGCGAATAATATTCCTGACAGCAGCGTTAGCCACCAGGATTTCGGCTGCCGCCAGCCGCCCACCGCCGATCGACGGGATCAAGCGCTGTGAACAAATCGCCTGCAGAATGTTGGCCAGCTGGGCCTTGATCTGCGGCTGCTGGTGCGGCGGAAAGACGTTGACCATGCGGTCGATCGACTGCGATGCCGAGTTGGTGTGCAGTGTCGCAAACACCAAGTGTCCCGTCTCCGCAATCGTAATCGCCGCCGAAATAGTTTCCAGGTCGCGCATCTCGCCGATCAAAACCACGTCTGGGTCTT
>Ga0099364_10005119_pt1 | contig 19574 bp, 21 predicted proteins | sample TergutTh196P3_FD_73070 | JGI IMG/M metagenome (GOLD analysis project Ga0099364, IMG submission 73070) | Microcerotermes parvus P3 segment gut microbial communities from Pointe-Noire, Republic of the Congo - Th196 P3 | ecosystem: Host-associated > Arthropoda: Insects > Digestive system > Gut ... | reverse complement strand
AACTTGAACAAACTTTGAGAGTATACCGCAACAATCGAGCAACAGATTTTCACAATCGTTTTGCCGAAGCATGGAATAGAAAAAGGTTTGATGAAGCAGAACGCATTCTAAACGAGGGACTTGCCGAGTATCCTAATGATCCTCAACTTTTAAGAAATAAGGACACCGTGAATAGGCATAGGTAGTGAACTATATAAATCATATTTAAAATTCATTTTGCAGTATAAATTCTGCTGTCATTATGCCGTCTATAGCCGAGCTAACTATTCCACCCGAATAGCCCGACCCCTCACCAACAGGAAACAAACCCTGCAAAGAAACTGACTGCCTGTTTTCATCTCTTAAAATTCTAATAGGAGAAGATGTTCTAGTTTCAACTCCTATCAAAATGGCATCATCACAGCAATAACCATGCATTTTGTTATTAAAAACTTTAAGAGCTTGTTTAAGTTCATCAATTATAAATTCGGGAAATAATTCTTTTATATCTTTGAAATATATTTCAGGTTTATATGAAGATTGAGGTAATGATTTATAAGATTTTCCACTTACAAAAGAACTTATTCTTTGAGCAGGAGCAGCAAAATTATTTGAATTTGAAAATGCCATTCTCTCTATGTTACGTTGAAACTCTATTGCTTCAATTATTCCGCCGCTAATATCCTCAGGATTAACAGTGACTACTATTGCGGCATTAGAAAAATTATTATCTCTTGTAGATTTACTCATTCCATTTATACAAAGCATTTCCGATTCAGATGAAGAATTTACAATCATACCCCCCGGGCACATACAAAAAGAATACACACCTCTTTTGGTTTTCTTATTTTTATGAGTAAGCACATATTCAGCCACAGGCAGTATATCTTTATAGATGCTCTTTCCATATTGAATGCTTTGAATAAGTTCGGCAGGATGCTCGGCTCTCACCCCAACAGCAAACCCTTTCTTAATCATGGCAACTCCTCTCTCATGCAGTTTAATAAACACATCTCGTGCAGAGTGTCCTGTTGCAAGAATAACCTTATCGGCATCAAACTTTTCTCCCGATTCGGTAAGTACAGCTTTCACTTTATCATCTTTTATTTCAAAATCGATAACTTTTTGAGAATAATAAATTTTACATCCCAAATTAAGTAATTCGTTTCGTATATTGACAATTATATTTGCCAGACAATCTGTACCTATATGAGGTTTTGCTTCGTATCTTATAGATTCTTTTGCACCAAATTGTATAAGTTTATTATAAAACCATTCACTTTCATGTCTTAAACTTCTTGCGGTTAGTTTACCGTCAGAATATGTGCCTGCTCCACCCTCGCCAAAAACTACATTGCTTTCGACATCGAGTATGCCTTTTTCTTCGAGAAGTTTTATATCCTTAATTCTTTCAGAAACAGGTTTCCCCCGCTCTAAAATTATTGACCTTTTGCCGTTTTCTGCAAGTTTAAGTGCACAAAATAATCCGGCAGGTCCGCTTCCTATTATGATAATTTTTTCATCTTTATGCGAATTGTTATATGATTTTTTTTGCGGCTGATTGTTTTCGATATATTCGATTATGTTCTCATCTTCAACAACACCATCATATTCTATTATTAAAGTGTATACCCATACAATGTCTTGTTTGCGCGCATCGAGCGATTTTCTGTGGATAACCATTTTATTTGGAGTTACTCTGTATTTATCATATAAATACTTTAAAAGTGACTCGTTTTCGGTTTTTTCTTCCAAAGGATTAAGTTTTACATCTCTTACTTTATATTTCATTTTAGTATTTATGCCATATTTTGTGAATTTGCATATAAAAATGCTGATTTTAACAATATCCAAAATAGTAAATTTTTATCATTAAATATTCAACTAGTTATTTTTTTGTTGCAATAAATAAATTATATTGACAAAAGATAATATAGTAAAAGTATTTAGATTGAGATTTGATAATTAATGAGGTTAAAATGGTGCAAATAGGTATAATAATGGGAAGCGATTCAGATCTTCCTAAAATTAAAGAATGTTTTAGTATTCTTGAAGAATTTGGAGTAGAATTTGAAGTTTTGGTTTCATCTGCACATAGAACTCCCGAACAAACAGTTAAATGGGTTTCAAGTGCACGCGATCGCGGTTTAAAAGTAATTATCGCGGCAGCAGGCGGAGCAGCTCATCTACCCGGAGTAACGGCAGCACACACAACTCTACCGGTTTTGGGAATTCCTATTGAATCAAAAATTGCAGGCGGGCTTGATTCTCTTTTATCTATAGCACAAATGCCGGCTGGAATTTCTGTTGCAACAATGCCTGCAGGAAGTGCAGGAGGAGCAAACGCAGCTCTATTTGCTTTAAACATTTTATCTGTTAGCGATTCTTCCATTGCAGATAAACTTAAAGATTATAGAGCAAATATGCAAACTAAAATCGAAGCAAAAAACAAAGAATTAAAGTCTTTGGGTTATAAAGAATACATAAAGAAGCTTGAAGGTAAGTAATGACTAAACAAAATATTTCGGCATCTGATAAAATTTTAGTATTAGATTTCGGTTCTCAATATACTCAGTTGATAGCTCGCAAGATACGCGAGCAAAAAGTTTATGCCGAAATAGTTCCGTTTAATTATCCTGTAAATTTAATTAAAGCCTTAAATCCAAAGGGTATAATTCTTTCAGGCGGTTCATCTTCTGTTTACGAAGGTAAAGCCCCCAAAATATCAAGTGAAATTTTTAATTTAGGAATTCCTATTCTTGGTATTTGTTACGGATTTTATACAATAGTTAAAAATTTCAATGGCAAAATAAACAGAATGCCGCAGCAAGGATATAACATAGAGAATATTTCCATAACATCACAGTCGGCATTATTTAAAGGCTTAAAAAAGAAAGAGAAAGCATGGATAAGTCATGGGGATAAAGTAATAAAAATTCCAACTGATTTTACCATAACCGCTTCATGTGAAAATAATGCAATAGTTGCAGTTTCAAACGAAAATAAACTCATTTATGGAGTTCAATTTCATCCAGAGGTTCATCATACCGAAAATGGACTTAAATTGCTTAAAAATTTCGTTTTCAATATTTGCAAAGCAAAACCTACATGGAGTATAAAATCTTTCATAGATTCTTCTGTAGAATCTATACGCAAAGAAGTTGGAGACGGAGCTGTTTTATTAGGTCTATCAGGAGGAGTTGACTCTTCGGTAGTAGCTGCCCTATTACAAAGAGCAATCGGAGATAAACTTTACTGTGTTTTTGTAAACACAGGATTTCTTAGAAAGAATGAAGCCGAAAGTGTTATAGACACCTATAAATGCAATATGAAACTAAATCTAATTTATGTTGATGCTTCCAAAAGGTTTCTAAAAAAACTTAAAGGTGTAACAGATCCAGAAAAGAAGCGTAACATAATAGGTAAAGAATTCATAAAGATCTTTATGGAAGAAGCCAATAAAATAGGCCGCTTTAATTTTTTGGCACAAGGCACTATTTATCCTGATGTAATCGAATCGGCTTCACAAGGAGTGGTCCAAACAATAAAAAGCCACCATAATAGAATTTCTGAAGTTATGAAACTCATTCGATCGGGCAGTGTAATTGAGCCTCTTAAAGAACTCTTTAAAGATGAAGTTCGTCAACTTGGATTATTAATGGGAATGCAAGAAAAACTAATATATCGTCAACCTTTCCCGGGACCGGGACTCGCAATTAGAATAATAGGAGAAGTTACCCCACAACGTATAGCTATTCTTCAAGAAGCAGACGATATACTATTAAGTGAACTTAGGCTTGCCGGTTTATATAAAAAACTTTGGCAAGTTTTTGCCGTATATCTTCCTATAAAGTCAGTTGGAGTTATGAACAATAAGCGAACTTATGAAAACGTAATAGCAATTAGAGCCGTTACATCAGTAGATGCAATGACCGCAGACTGGGCATATCTTCCTGAAAATCTTCTCAGAAAAATTTCAAATAGAATAATCAATGAGGTAGACGGCATTAATCGTGTTGTATTAGATATTTCATCAAAGCCGCCTGCAACTATTGAGTGGGAATGATTATTTTAATACTGATGCTCTTAGTTTTGTTTTAGATTTTACAAGTTTATTATCATTAATTGGGATAATATTATTTAAAATGTCTTTCATTTTTCTTTTAAATATTCTTAGGTCATAATCTTCTTGTAAACGAAGAAAAAAACCATCGGATAAACCAAAATATTTACATAAACGTAAATCTGTATCTGCCGTTATTGTTCTTGTTCCTTTTACAATTTGATGTATACGACTTGCCGGTACATTTATTGCATTAGCAAGAGCATTCTGAGATATTCCATAAGGGATTATGAATTCTTCTTTCAATATTTCCCCTGTTGTTTGTAATTTTATCTTTGTCATTTTTTATCCTCTGCTTTATTAATAGTATGTAATATGTCTTACATAAAAGTCAATAATTTATTTATGATAATCTACTATTTCTACATTATAAGCATCGTTGTCAATCCATACAAAACAGATACGAAATTGATCATTGATACGAATAGAATATGCTCCCTCCCTATTTCCTTTTAATTGTTCCAAATGATTTGAGGGAGGAGCTTTTAAATCTGATAATGTTTTTGCAGCATTTATCAATCTTAACTTGGTTAATGCTCTCATTTGAATTATATTTGGTATCTTATTTGGATATTCTTCATTGTATAATTTCTCGGTCGCTTTGTCTTTAAATGATTTTATCATAATATCACTTTGCTTTTATATTACAAGTTTACTGTAAAATATATATAATTTTCAACAAATTGGCAACACATTTTTTGTCCCTTTCTTTCGATGAAACCTCTCTATCACTATAAACTGTGCAGGCGTAACTGCAAATGTCCAGAAAAGTGATGCCAATATTCCACCGATAATTACCGCTCCGGTTGATACTTTTATACCGTCTGCCGACCATAATTGCGGTGCCATGCCTGCCACGATAGCAATTGTTGTCATAAGTAAGATTTTGCTTTTATCAACATATTCTGTCCATAGAGCATTTTTTGTATCTTCACCTTTTGCTATGCGCGCTATCGCAGGTTCAAGCACTAATATATCGGTATTCACAGCCAATCCAACAAGCATAACTATAGAAACTAATGCTGCAATATTGATGATGGCTCCGGTTAAGAACAACATCAAAAATACACCGGTAAACGAAAATAATATAGTTATTGCAATTGTCAAAGGATGAAGCCATGAATTCATAATTGCTGCAAGAAGCATATATGTCAAAATTGCCGCAAGTAAAAATGCCTTACCCATTTCGCTGCTTGATTCGCTGTGAAGTTCAGATACTCCTCCAAATGAAGCACCATAGCCGGGAGCAAAATCTATTTTTGCAAATTCAGCCTCTATTTTTTTCTGCACAGGTCCAATAGTGGATTTACCGATATTGATGTTTATTTCTGTAATTCGCTCTTTGTTTAGGCGATGAATATCTGATGCAGCACGCTTTGATTCAATTGTTCCCAATTCAGATAATGCCACCAATCCCTTTGGTGTTTGAACAAAGATTAATTCAAACATTGAGCGTGTTTTATATTCTTTATCAAATTCAACTATTATAGGAAATTCTTTTCCGTCTTCTTTGTATTTAAGCAAATCATTTCCCAACAAAGCTGTACGCAAAGCCAAAGCAGCCATTTGATTAGATACTCCCCAATATTGCATTTTAGCAGCATCAGGCACAAACTTCAATTCATTGCCCGGCGTTTGAGCTGCCAGCACTACGCTTTGTATTTCAGGAATTTTGTTCAATTGTTTAATTATATCTTTGGCATAAGCTTCACGTCGATCATTATCTAATCCGGTTATATTTAATACCAAATCACTCATAAATCCGCCTTTAATTATTCCTGTGGTGATTTGAATTTCCACTCCCGGAATATCGGCAATTTTTGGCAGCATTTGTTCAGCCAGCTTTTTATCAGAGATGTTGCGTTTTTCTCGCGGAATCAAGCCAACCTTTATGGCTATGTTTTGTGTTCCTCGTTCTCCTATTTTGGCGGATATAAATTCAACTTCCTTAAATTCAAGCAACTGCTTTTCAATATCGCTAGCGATTTGTTCTGCTCGTGTATATGTTGTTCCTACCGGTCCCCGTGCTGTGATACTAATTTCATTTATATCCATACTTGGTTCAAATTCTTCTCCAACCCAACGCATAAGAGAAGCTGATAAAATTAAGACCACAAACGATGCAGCAATTATACGCCAAGGATGATTCATTTGATAATCAAAAAATTTACGAAACCAAGCCAATGGCTCTTTATCAAACTTTTTATTTTGAAAACTATCAGGTGTTTTTCTCAAAATTTTTGCAATCATCATCGGAGTTAGTGTAAAAGAAAACATCAGAGATAATAATGTAAGATATACCACCGTCAAGCCAAAGTATTTCATAAACTGACCGGCAATTCCGCCTGTAAATGCCAATGGTAGAAATACAACCAAGTTTGTTCCGGCAGCAGCCATAATAGGTATTGCAGATTTTTTTGCACCGTTAATTGCCGCTTCTTCCGGTGAATATCCTGCGTTTAGCTGTACCAACGATGATTCAATCAGAACAATTGCACTTGCAATTAGTGTACCTAGAGCTGTAGCCATAGCTATGAGTGTCATTGAGTTAATTGTAAATTGAGACATATCCATAAAGAAGAACCCTGCCAATAATGATGCCGGAATCACGACAGAAGCAATGATTGTAGTACGCCAGTTTTTAGTAAACACCAACAATGTTAAAGCCGTTAATATTATCCCCAACAATATGCTATAGATGGTACTGTTTGTTTCATTTGATATCATTATAGAAGAATCAGAAACAATTTGCATTGTTGGCTCTGAATTGGTGTTTTTAAAATAATCTTTTATTAGTTCTTCAAACCTTGTAAAATTATTTCGCACTGCTTGCGAAATCTTTATTGCATTTCCATCAGATGCTTTCACGATTGAAACCATCACGACATCTTGCCCATTGTATTTAGCTCCGCTTTCAATTTCGCGTATTGCATCTGTTATTTTTGCTATTTCAGATAATATAAATTTGTCGCCTTCGGGTGTTGATATACGCAAGTTAGATATATCAGCAATGCTTTCAAATTCTCCTGCAAAGCGTACTATATTAGAATCACTTCCGCTTTCTATTTTTCCACCGGGGATATTCTGATTGTTAAGAACCAAAACTCCAACAATATCCATAATACTCACTCCACGAGCAGCCATCAATTCTGGAAACAACTGTATTCTTACTGCACGTTCATGCCCTCCAAATACAGACACAGATGCAACACCCGGCAAAGAGGTTATCTGTTGGCTCAATACATCTTTGATAAATAAATCTAATTCACGCTTATCGGCACCTGATAATACAATATCCATTACAGAGGTTTGCAATGGGTTAAATTTTTCCACAACCGGTTTTCTCATATCTATTGGAAACTCATCGGCAAGCCCATCAATCTTTGCCTTTATTTCAGAGGCTTTATCATTGACGTTTATACCAAAATTAAATTCGGCCATAACAAAAGCACCATTTTCAAAAACTTGGGAAATTATTTTTTTCAACCCTGCTGTTTCGGATATAGCATCTTCAGCACGTTTAACAATTAAGTTTTCAATATCAAGTTGTGATGAACCGGGATAAACAAATGTAGCGGTAACTATTGGAAAATCAATTGCCGGACTCTGTTCAATATTCATTTCCAAAAACGAAACAATACCCAACGCAACCCAAAACAGGACAAACATAATAGCAGTGACAGGGCGTTTAACAAAAAATTCTAACATAGCTTACTCCTTATTTATTGATTTTATTTTGGTTCCAGGTTCAAGCCTATTCAAAATGATGATGTCATTTTCTGATAGACCTTTTACTACAGCGTGTTCAGCGTCTGATGCAACAACAGTAACTTGTTTCATAGTTGCAATTTCATTTTCAGAAACCATAATGCTATAGTTTGAAATTGCCGATAGAGGAACAAACACACCATTGTATTCAAGCTCTATAAAGTGATTGCCGGATGTGCCTGACGTTTTGATTATAAATAATCCTGTATCCATATCGATATTTTTTGATACTGAAACTATGCGGCCGCCATTGGATAGTTTTTGTCCTGATTTGAATTTATGTACACGGCTCTTTGATACAAATATCTTATTGTTTCTGACGGCGACAGGTTCACGAAGAATACCTTTCTTGGTTTTTGCAATCATTGTTTCAACAGGTACGCCGTCAATATCTGCAATACGTGCAGTATTGAAAACTTCCTTCGCATTTTCATTTGATATTTGTATAACACGATTTATGACAGCCCCCATGACAATAATTGCTGCTAAAACATAAATAAGTTTTTTCATTTTCATATTTATACCCCATTTAGTTTTTTAATCAATTCTTCAACCATTAGAATGTTGAACTTAGTATTTAATACCAGCATGTCCATTTGCATCAATGCAGCTTGAACATCGGATAGTTCTATCGCACTGGTTTGACCTACAGCAAAGCGGTCTAAGGAAATTTGCACTGTTCTGGCTGCCAAATAGCGTGCAGTATTGAGCTTGTTTAGATTTGCACGCAACTGTTCATGACGCAATACTGCTTCTATGTATTCGGTGGATTTTACTTTTTTTGATTTATCCAAATCTTGCCGTGCAGATTCTGCAGCCATGTTATCCATAACAGCATTTGCACTTGCAGCCCCGCCATCCCACAGCGGCATTGACAAATCAAAACCAATATATGCACCTTTATTTCTTTCGCCTTGCCATAGTTTGGGGTCTGTATGTAATGTAAGATAATTATACGAAGCATTTGCCGATAATGTTGGATATCTTTCTGCACGACGTGCAGCTGCTTGGGATTTGTGCATACGAACTTGAGCATCTAAAATATCCCATTCGGGATTGGATTCCAAAGTTTCAGGTACAACCAATTCTACAAAGTTATTTGGAAATTCGTCTGTCAAAATCAATTGTATATTCACATCAATTCCGGCCATGATTTTTAATAAACGATGTGCCGAATCACGATTGAACTGTGCATCCGAAAGTGCAACCTCTTTGGCTGCGATGTCTGCAGAAATTTTTACAAGATTTGATCTGCTAGCCCGCCCTGCTCTTGTGAGTTGTCTTTCTGCTTGTTTTGATGATTGCAAATTCTTTTCTGCTATTTTTACCATTTCATCGGTCATTTTTGCAGTCCAATAAATCTGTGCCGCTGCCGCTCGAATTTCACGTCGAGCTAACTCCAAACTTGAGTCGGCTATTTTAATTGCATGGCGAGCGGCATCTGCTGCATTTCCTATTTTACCGAAAGTATATATCGGCTGAGTTAATGTTAACCCGATCATGCCGATATTATCAGGCAGTTCTATAAAATTAGGTATATCAGGCGACAGACCGGCATATCCCGATAAATTTATCCCCAAAGGCTTGCCAAAATCTTCTACATTAATTAGATTCATATAAGTAGCGTTGGCATCCAGCTTAAACCAGCGATTGGAGTTTACGGCATCAAGTCCGGCACGGGCTTTTTTAGCATTTGCGTTGGCTTTTTTTAAGTCTTGGGATTCAATATGAATCATTTCTACGGTGCGAGCCAACGACAAATCCATTGCGTTTACAATTTGAGAACATAATACAAACATAATTATAAATATAAAAAATTTTTTCATTTTATTCACCTTGCATATGTAAGTTTTTTACTTTTTTTAATATCTCATTTAGCGTGCGTGAAATATCAGTTAAGCGTGCTTCTTCCTTCTCGTCTAATTTGCTGAATCCTTCGGCAATGAGATTTTCAAATTGTTTAATAGCATCCTTTGCAGTTTTTTCTCCTATCGGTGTTAATGAATACCAAACATTACGGCGATCAACCTTGTCCCTTTCATTCAGAATCAATCCGTCTTCTTCTAAATGTTTTAGCATTTTACATAAATTTGATGTAGGCACCTCACTGTGTTTTGAAAAATCTTTCAGTGTGGTTTTACCGATTATGGAAAACAGTATCAATATGCGTAAATGCTGCTTAGAATAACCTGTAGAATTCATATTACTGCTTATATGGCCGCTTAGCCAATCTAATAACAACAGATTCTCTCTCATTAAACCAACAAATTCTTTTTTTTGCATTTTTGCCTCCTTTAGGCTTCAATTTATTATCGTCTTCAATCATTGAATTATTCAACCATTGAAATTGGCAATGAAATTTTTGCAAGAAAAAAATCACAAAAAAATCGAAAAAAATCTAATTTTTGCCATTTTTTTGACTTTTTTTCAATTTTTTGCAATTTTTTTTCATTTTTTTTTACATTTTTGATTTCCCATTCGTATACTATATATAGCATCTATATTATTTTTAAAAGAGGTTTATGATGAAAAAACTATCATTACTACTCATTATTTTTTTAACTACTTTAGCAGCTTGTACCGGCATGAAAGAATTTGTTACCGGCACAAAAGTTTTACATCAAACAGAAGATTCTGCCATTGTCGAGGCAGATGGTTCAACAAAAGCACGAGCAGTTTTAAAAGCACAGGACAGAGCTCGTAAAATATTTGAGGATTTTACTGAGACAAAAGAGCCAAGTTGTTCTGAAAGAATTACAGCAAATCCGAACACAGGTCAAATATTTGTGGATTGGGTTTGTACAATTTATGTAGAAAAGAAAAAATAATTTTTATGATTTAGAATCATTTATTATTTCGACAACTTTTCTTACATCTTGCGAATTCTGTTTGTTGATAATTAAAATATCGTCGCCGGCTTGAACGGCGACGATATTTTCAAGTCCTACTACAGATATTCTTGAACTCTCAGAAAATACCGAACAGTTGCGTGAATTTAAAAATATTGCCTTATCTGTTTGAGGTGATCTGTTCTCATTATTATCACTTGCAAGTATGGCATCTATTGATTGCCAACTTCCCAAATCATGCCATCCAAATTCTGCAGGTATAACTATTCTGTTTTTAGCCGACTCCATTATGCCGTAATCTATTGATATTGATTCTAATGAAATAAATAACTCTTCTTTAAATTTTAACATTTTTTCAGAGTTTGAGGCTATTTCTTGTGTTGAAAATGAAGCAAGTTTATTAAAAGAATTAAATATATTCGGCAAATATTCTTTTATTGCTTCTGATACGGTTGATGTTTTCCAAACAAAAATTCCACTATTCCAAAAATATTCACCCGATGCACAATAGGTTGTTGCAGTATCATAATCAGGTTTTTCTACAAATCTCTCTACTTTTCTTGCAATACCTGTTTCGCCTTCCAATGCTTTAATATATCCGTATCCTGTTTCAGGATATGTGGGCTTTATTCCTATCGTTACAAGAGACTCGTTTAAAGCCTCTTTAACTGCATAGTTAAGGGTTTCGGTATATTTTGAATTATCTGTAATATAATGATCAGAAGGGAGTACAATCATTACTGCATCTTCAAAGGCTTTTTCGATATAAACTGCTGCATACATTATAGCTGCCGATGTATTTTTAGGTAAGGGTTCGCATAATACTGTTCCCGATATTCCACTTTCTGAAAGAGCAGACTCGGTCATCATGCCATATTTTGTCGATGTAACAATTATAATGTGTTCAGGTTTTAAAGGTTTAAGCCTTCTTATTGTCTCATCAAGCAATGTACCTTGTCCCGAGAAGTTATGAAATTGTTTAGGTTTTTCCTCTCTTGACAATGGCCACAATCTTGAACCTGCTCCACCGGCCAATATAACAGGAACAATCTTCATTAAAGATTAAATCCGCCCTTTTCATCAAATTTAAGTTCTACAGGAGTATCTTTTATTTCAGGAGGAAGCTTGATGAATGCTTTTCCTACTAATCCAAATTGTCCACTTCCACTTTTAAATATTTTTAATATCGATTGATTCATAGATTTTGTACTAAATTCATTTGCTATAGTTAATACTGAAACATTACCTTTATTTTTAATATCTGAAGTTTTACCTGCGATAAAATTTTCATCGTTTATAATAAAATCATAATCCAAATTCATAAAATTCAATACAGCAGGTGTTTCATTTTTCATCTCAATATCAAAATTTACATTAAGCTTTAAATCAAGAGAGTTAGGATCTATAACCGGAGCAGCCGGCGTTTTTCCTGACAGTAAACTTGTAAACATATCGGTCACTCTTACAGATGATACTGCATCTTGTCCGGCTTTTTTTAGTGCCGCAGCAACATCGGCTTCGGTAGGCATCTTTACTTTAAAATTTGCAACCTTTATTGAAGGTTTTATGGTGGGTATCTTCTGTGTAAGTCTATGTTCAACCGTCATGTTTTTATCCAAACCCGGAAAATTAGGAAGAGGAATCATTATTTTAGTATCTATTACACATTCCAATGATGCTTTTTTTGTATAATCAGAAACTATTTTGATTATATCAACATAAACCAAATTCAAATGCAGTTTTGTTATTTCTTTGCCATTCTTTTTTATTTTTAGTCCTTTACTTGTTTCAGTTTTAAACAATTGCTTATTTTCTATTTTCACATCAAAACTGATTCCATCTAATTTGAGTTCTACAGGATATGGATTTTTTATTTCTATATCAAAGACAAGCGTAATATCACGCAAACTCAGTGAGTCTATATCCATTTTTACTATTTTAACTTCAGGTTTTTTAACACTTTTTTGTAAAGATGAACATCCGCTCCACAACATTAGCATCATACAAACAATTACTACTAAAAATTTTTTCATAGTATTACTCTCCAAATTATTAACTACTCTAAATAAACATAGCCTATTATAATAAGTCAACAAACTATTTTTAATTATAATTTATTCAGGCTTCATTGTAGGGAAAAATATTATATCTCTAATTGAACTTTCCCCTGTTAGAAGCATTATAAACCTATCCATTCCTATACCCAAACCTCCGGTAGGGGGCATACCCACTTCAATAGCTTGTACAAAATTTTCATCCATAGGTGGAGCTTCATCATCAACATCACGTCTTAGTGATTGTTCATAAAGAGTTTTCCTTTGAAAAACAGGATCATTAGATTCGCTATAGGCATTCGCAAATTCGGTTCCATTTATGAATAATTCAAATCTTTGTAGAAACTGTTCGTCTTCATAATCTGGTTTACACAAAGGAGTAGTTTCTACTGGTTGATGGGTTATGAATACCGGTCCTATTAGTTTGTCTTCCACAGTTAGATCAAACAGTTCTGCTATTGCTAATCCTCTTTTGAAGTCTCCTTTTAGCTCACCACCGCGTTTTTTTACTTCTGCTGAAAGTTCATCATCCGACATTGAAAGCACATCGAGATTTGCATATTCTTTTAGTGCATCTACAAATTTTAATCTTTTCCATGGTCTTTTTAAATCCACTTCTTTACCATTGAATTTAACTATTGTAGTTTTATTTATTTCAAGTGCCGTTTGTTCAAATATTTCTTCGGTAATATTCATCATGTCTTCGTAATCACCATAAGCCTGATACAGTTCAAGTAAAGTAAATTCAGGATTATGTGTTCTGTCTATGCCCTCATTTCTAAAACATTTTCCTATTTCATAAACCCGATCAAATCCGCCAACTATTAGCTTTTTTAAATAAGGTTCAAGCGATATTCGCATATATAGTTTCATGTCTAAGGCATTATGCTGTGTAGTAAATGGAGAAGCCGCCGCTCCCCCATAAATAGGCTGCAATATAGGTGTTTCTACTTCAAAAAAGTTTTTCTCGTCTAAAATTTTCTTTACGTTCTTTATGATTTTTAATCGCTTTAGGAATGTTTCTTTTACTCCCTGAGTTACTATTAAATCAACATGTCTATTTCTATAACGTAGTTCAGTGTCAGAAAACGCATCGTATAATTCGCCATCCTTTTCTTTTACAACCGGAAGCGGTCTTATGCTTTTACACAATAATTCAAGCGTATTTGCAAACACGGTAATCTCGCCGGTTTTTGTTTTCTTTACTATTCCGGTAACTCCTATTATATCTCCCAGATCGAGTTTTTTATACAAGGCATATAAAGTTTCTCCGAGATTATTTTCTCCAATATATATTTGTGCTCTGCCTTTATCGTCCTGTATTGTGCAAAACCCTGCCTTACCCATTAGTCGATTTGCCATTATTCTTCCGGCAATGCTTACTATTTCGGCAGATTCAAATAACTTATCAAAATTTGTTATAATTTCATCTGAAAAATGAGTTACATCATATTTATAAGGATATGGGTTTATTTTAAGTTCTTTGCGTATCTCAACTATCTTATCTTTTCGTATTTTTATTAAACTGTTTGTATCTTCCATAAGTTTACCTTGTTTTCTATACAATCTGCCAAAACTCTTAAAGCTAAAGCTCTTGCCTTTACACCTGCCTGCAATGGGGTTGTTCCGTACACAAGTACACCTGGAATTTCAGGTATCTCCGCTATCCAGCGTCCGTCTATTTCTTGTTCAAGTTCAACATCAAAATTCATAAACACTTCCTTTTTTACAATTATTCGTAACAATCATAATAATCATTTTTGTTGAGCTATACTTTTCGTCAAGATTAATTTCATTGGATTATATTAGGTTTTGCACGACAAAATAGTGTATTTTTTTACTCTTTATAAATATTTTACTCAAAAAAATCTTGACTGTATAAAACTCCTAAAATACAAGGATATTATTATGCAAACACAACTAAAAACTATATTCGCATCGATTTGTACGGGCGTATTGAATACGCCCCAAGATAGAGCTGTACGGGCGAATAATTATTCGCCCCAAGACAGACAGACAGACAGACAGACAGACAGACAGACAGACAGACAGACAGACAGACAGACAGACAGACAATTTTGCAACTCGATTAAATAAGTCAACTAAATATCTAATTTTTTACTTTTCCTTAAAATTTTTTTTAATTTTCTTCAATTACCTATATACCGCATCTCGCATCTATGATAGATATAATCTTTGTCCTCGCATAAAACAAGCGTTAATTAACACAACACAATTAACACACTCCAAAGAAAAAAACAGGATTTTCCTGTTTAAATATAATAGTCCAAGGACTTTAAATTGTGAGGTTTTTATATGAAAAATAATTTTTTCAAAACTTTAAAAGTAGTAATAGTATTAGTTGCTGTATGCAGTATGCTAATAGGTTGTGGTAACAGCAAATACTGCGAAATTAGTGCTCCTAATGGCTTCTATTGGTGTGAAGGAGGGTTAACTGAAGAAGAATGTAGAAGGAGAGGAGGGCTTTATCTCTGGGCAAATTGGGCAATGGTTGATAGTTGCCGTGAAGATACCAAAAAATATGAGGATGATTTAGAAAATGATTATGATATAGATATTGAATACGAAACTGAAAAAGTTGAACCTGAAGAATAAAATTATATAAAGTAAGAGGTATTAGGAATCATCTGAAAGATAGGAGTTAGGAATGATTTGAAAACAAGACAATTATTCCTAATTCCTACTTCTTATGATTAGGTTATATTTCTATTCCTGTAGATAATATTTCTTTTACAAACGGATTTCCTCGCTCGATTTCAGATGTTTGGAAAGCGATTGGTTCAAAAAACGCTCCTTTGTAAACTCTACATAACCGTAAAAGCTCGCCAATAATATCGACACGGCTCTTGCCGTTAAAATCATTAAGAAAAAAACATATATCAACATCGCTTAATTCGGTTGTAGTACCTCTTGCAAAAGACCCAAAAAGGATAACTTTATTCACAGGTAATACTTGTCTTACATTTTCTGCATAATCTATTGCCAAACGTTTTACATTTTCAAAGTTAGCAGCCACTGAAAAACCTCCTTTGTATTTTTTAAAATATCTTCTGCATATTCTCTATTGATTTGCTCACCTACTATGCTAATGTAATCGGGATATCTGTCGGCTAAATAATATTTTGATAAAGTTTCAAATAACCGATAGTGTTTTTCTTCAACTTTGACAGATAAATTAGCTTCAAAACGATTAATCAAAAGCCCTATATTGTGTGTTCGTGGTACATTATCATCAACATATTGAACATATAATCCTTTAACGAGCTTTTCAACTGCCTGTTGACACATAAATACTACATAAAACCACCTACCTGTGTCAAACATAGCCACTGCGGCATCAAGGTCTCGTTCAGCTTTTTCAAGCCATAAATCGAATTTTTCTTTATTTGTCATCATATTAAGTTTTTACTCTAACCTTTAACCTTAATGATAATTTGACCTTTACTCTAAGTTTGCCATTCGCCCTGTCAATCATAATTTTTCTCTTTGTATAAATTGTCCAAAATGGTCTTACTGTAATTACCCTGTTATTATTAATTAAACTATCATAAGAGTTTCAAAAAAATAGTAGTTAAGAATTTTCCTACTTCCTAATTCCCAAAACCTCCCTCACTCTACTTTCATCTTCACGTAAACTATCAATCAACTCGTTCACATCATCAAATTTTTTCATATCCCTTATTCTTGAAATAAATTCTACTTTAATTTCTTTATCATAAACATCTTCACAAAAATCAAATATGTGAACTTCCATAGTTTGTTTAACTTCTCCAAAAGTCATATTTTTCCCAATACTCATCATACCGTTTAACATCTTCTCGTCAATGTAAACTCTGACGGCATAAACCCCCACAAGAGGAATAACTTTAACTGCCGCAGGCTCAACATTTGCAGTAGGAAACCCAATTGTACAGCCACGACCTAATCCTTTTTTAACAATACCGCTTAAACTATAAGGTCTTCCCAATAAAAGAGATGCATCTTCACAGTTCCCATTTAAAATTTGATCTCTTATTTTTGTTGAAGATATAGGTTCTTCACCCTCCAATGCAGGATTAATCTTAAAAACTTCAATACCTGTTTTATTAGCTAATTTACTTAAAAATCCAACATCACCCTTTCTATTATGTCCAAAAGCATGGTCATGACCTATCACAATACCCGATGCTTCGAGCTTGCCTTCAAGCAGGGCATAATAAAATTCCTCGGCATCTACCATAACTGTTTGAGAATTAAATTCTATAACGATAATGGTATCTATACCCATAGACTTAAATATTTCAATTTTTTCTTCTTTGGTGGTTAACACCTTTAATTTTTTTTCTGCACACAAAACATTTTGAGGATGTTTATCAAAAGTAATTACAACCGAGTCTACATTTTTTGACTTAGCTATATCTTTAAGATGATTTAAAATCTCTTGATGTCCGCAATGAACTCCGTCAAAGTTACCTATTGCTATCACAGGTTTAGCAGGATTTTGTTTGCCTATCATTTCAAATCTTGGTATCATATTTTATCTTCCCAATGCCTCATGTATGTTAATACATTCCAAAATAGTTAAAGCCGCCATAGACTCGATAACAGGTATTATCCTTGGAACAATGCAGGCATCGTGTCTGCCTGCAACAGATATTTCGGTATTATCGCCGTTTTCAAAAACAGTTCTCTGTTTTTTTAATATTGATGGAGTAGGCTTCACTACAATTCTCATTACTATGTCTTCACCATTGGATATGCCACCCAAAATTCCACCGCAACGATTGGTTAAAAATTTTCCGTTAGCCATTTCGTCGTTGTTATGTTTTCCTGTAAGTTTTGCCGATAAAAAACCCTTACCAAATTCTATTCCCTTAACAGATCCTATTGACATAATTGCTCCCGCCAATCTTGAATCAAGTTTTCCAAAAACAGGATCACCTATTCCGGCAGATAAATTTTTAACAATCAATTTAACTATACCACCCACAGAGTCTCCTTCTTGCTTTGCTTTTAAAATAGCTTCTTGCATTTGTTCCCCTTTGTTAAAATCGGCACATCTCACAGTATTTTTTTCAATAAAAGATAAATCTTCTATATCGCCTCGTATTCCGGCAATTTCTTCTGCAAAAGCTATTATCTTAATACCAAATTCTGATAATACTTTTTTTGCTACAGCACCAGATGCAACTCTTCCAATAGTTTCTCTGCCTGATGCTCTGCCACCGCCGCGATAATCTCTTAAACCAAACTTTTTCCAAAAAGTAAAATCGGCATGGCCGGGTCTAAAAAGATTTTTAAACTTTTCATATATTTGTGAATCGTGATCTATATTTTCAACCATTAAACAAATTGGAGCTCCGGTAGTTTTCCCTTCAAAAACACCTGAAAGAATTTTAACTTTATCCTGTTCGTTTCTCTCACTCGAAACAACACTTTGAGCAGGTTTTCTTCTGTCTAATTCAATTTGAATATCTTCTTCGTTTAATTCAATACCGCTTTTTATTCCATCTAAAACAGCTCCAACTGCACAACCATGACTTTCACCAAAAGTTGTAACTCTTAAAATTTCCCCAATAGTATTAGGGTTTGAAGAACGCACCGCCAAATATTCACAAATATTTCCAGATATTCTTTTATGAATACCGCTTTCTTTGTTTTTATCTATGTTTACACATATATCGGCTATAGTTTTAAGTGCATCTCTCAACTGTTCGTTTCTTTCTGCATGCTTTTTACGACCATCAACTCCTGCAAGAAATTCGGGTAAACCCTTAATGTTCATTCTTCCCCATAGAAGATCATCATCGGCATCTAAAAAAACAATTACCGAATTAGTTCTCAAAACATTGCGAGACTTAACATTTAACATTGTACTGCCGCCGGTTGAGATTACACAGTAATTTTTTTTTGCAAGATTATAAACTGCATTTTCTTCTAACTCTCTAAAAAGAGATTCATCGATTTTGTAGATTTCTCTACATTTAGCATGTGTGGATTTTTTAGAATTGTAAATGTTTTCTATTTCGTTGTCAACATCATAAAAAGGAATATCAAGCAACTTGGCTATTTTTTTACCTATTGTACTTTTGCCTATTCCTTTTGGACCGGTTATAATAATTTTCATAAGTTTTCTTAAACAATAAACAATATGGCATTTTATACATATAAAAATATGGCAACTATCTCTTCTTATTCTACTAATTCTTTAAGATCTTCTGTTACTTCTAAAATAAATTCTATAACATCATATTCTCTGTCTTCAAGAACATCATCTATAGTAATTTCTCTTTTTCTACGAAATAAATATTCATTTATTTGCTCTTTTTCTAAAATTATCGGCATTGTTTGAAATTCATCAATTATTGATATTTTATATATACCGCCCCCTGCATTTAAGCTCTCATTTTTGGTTAATCCCAGACTAACATCATCTGTAAAAACTATTTTTTCAGGTTCTATAAACAATATCTGTGAAGAATAGCCCTTAAATTCCACTATCACATATATGGGGTTTGGTAATTTGTTTACCGCACCAACCGACCAAATTTCAAGTATCTGAGATGATTCGTATGGATCTGTACAAGATATAAAAACAAGTAAAAGTATTATTGATATTATATTTCGTTTCATTTATAACCCCTTTTTTTATGTTAACAATATCAAGTATCAAGCATCATATCATATTTTTTGAGCTTTGGCAAGTATTTTTTATACTTTATTTAATATTTTAGTTGTTTTTTTATTATATCCATATAATAATTTTACTACACAAGGAAATTTTATATGAATAAACTGTAT
>Ga0099364_10005118_pt1 | contig 19577 bp, 25 predicted proteins | sample TergutTh196P3_FD_73070 | JGI IMG/M metagenome (GOLD analysis project Ga0099364, IMG submission 73070) | Microcerotermes parvus P3 segment gut microbial communities from Pointe-Noire, Republic of the Congo - Th196 P3 | ecosystem: Host-associated > Arthropoda: Insects > Digestive system > Gut ... | reverse complement strand
ACAATAGAAGAAATTTATCCAAAATATTACCCAAAAAGTGCAGTAGATTTTTTCCATAATCATCATTCTAAAGAAAAAATGGAAAATCAATTGCCAAATGAATTTACACTGGTTTTATTGGAGAATAATAGAATTATTGGAACTGGCTCTCTATTTGAAAATGAAATTAAACGGTTTTTTATTTTACCCGAATATCAAGGTAAAGGTTATGGAAATATTTTATTAAATGAACTTGAAAAAAATATAGACAATAATAAATACGACATATTCGTATTAGATTCATCTTTGGGAGCAGTAGAATTTTATTGTAAAAACGGTTATGTTTATAAAGAATATAAAACAATAAAATTAACGGATAATAATTATTTGTGTTATTTAGAAATGTATAAAAAAATAAACATGATATAAAATATTTGGAGAACATAATGGACTATAAAAATGGGAAATGGGCAAAAAAAATTTTAGATATGCAGTATGAAGATGGTTCATGGGGATATTTTCATACATTGCATACTCATGAAAAAAAACTACCTATAACAACTGAACAGGCATTAACCAGATTAGAAATACTAGGCTTTACTTTTGAAGACAAGCCAATAAAAAAAGCTGTTAAATATATGCAAAATTGTTTAACTGGAAAAATACCATTTCCTGATCGTGAAGAAAAATTCAAAAATTGGAAAATAGGAAGGGATTTTATATTAGCAACATGGATAAGGAAATTTACTTTAAATGATAATTCAGCAAATGACATAGCTGAAAAATGGGCTGAAATAATTAATAAGGCTTTTAGTAAAGGCAAATATGATCATGAGATATATAAAGATACATATATAAAAACCTTTGGAATAAAAACAGTACATGAAAATATTGCTATATTTTATCTTGTATCAATAATAACAAATTTATTAGATAAGAATATTGAAAAACATTATTTCAGATATATATTGGAAAAAGATACTGGAATATATTATATTTATGGAAAAAAATTATCTAAAGTACCTGAAAATTTTATTTCAAAAGAAACGAATAGTTATTTAAGAGCAATAGAGTTATTGGCAAAATTTGAAAATCCTGAATGTAAAAGGCAATTAAAGTATATTTCAAAATGGCTTAATGAAAATAAAATTAATAATGAATGGGATATGGGAAAAGAATCAAAAGATGGAATAAATTATCCATTATCGGATTCATGGAGAACTAATGAAAATAGAATAAAGGATTGTACATACAGGATAAATAAAATATTGGAAAATATTGTTTACTAAAGGAGATTTTTATGGAAATAAGACAAGTCTTTTATAAAGACGAATATTGGTATAGACTTATTGAATTTGCCAAAAAATCATCATGGAGTGCAGGCCCTATTATAGCAAAAAATTGGGAAGAAAATAATTATTTGGATTGGGAAAGAATATTTGTAGCTATCGAAAACAACAATATTGCCGGGTATTGTTCACTGAACCAGAAAGACAGTGTTCCAGATGTAGAATATACGCCCTATGTTCAAGCTGTTTTTGTTGATGAGAAATTTCGTGGCAATCGATTAAGTGAAAAAATGATTTTATTTGCAATATCATACGCTAAAACATTAGGGTTTGAAAAAGTACACATTGTCAGCGATCATATAAACTTATATGAAAAATATGGATTTACAAAAATAGACGAAAAAAATGATTACAGAGGCGTTCTGCAAAGTATATTTGTTAAAGAAATATAATATGAGGTAATTATACACTTTAACGAATTGAATTAATGGCTGTTTTGGCGGATAATATTAATATAAAATGCAAAGAATACTAATATCGGCAATTCATACACTTGAAATAAAAGTAAAAATGTAATAGATTAACCTTAAATTAACATTGGAGGAATTATTATGGCTGAAAAGTACAGATCGATTATAAAAGTGGATTCATTCCAGTACGCACACAGATTTATGAACTGGAAAAGAGAAGCAAAACATCTTCATGGGCACTCTGGTTATTTAACTATTGAACTAGAAGACGAGGTTGACCCCGTAACCGGATATGCTCATGCGTGTAAAGACGGCATGAAAATAGCATGGGAAGTATGCGATCATTTCCACCATGCAACACTCTTTCAAGAGGGCGATCCGCTCCTTGATGCGGTTCTTGCCGTATACAAAAAAGAGGGTATTACCAACGACCCCGAACACTGTGTACCTCTAAAGAAAATAGACCACCCCCTTGCTTGGTCATACCCGGAATACAGAATAGTTGTAACTAAAAAAGTTTCTACCTGTGAAAATCTTTGTGAGCTTTTCTATGAGCTTCTCAAAGACAAAATGCCGATCAAAAAAATCGAAATGCGGTCATCGCCTATAAATGCCGCTTCCAAAGAGTTTTAACAAGAAGTAAAACAAGGCTGTAACCGTACACCTCAAAAAGTCGGTTGCAGCCTGAATGGAATGCTAACTTTAAAAATGATGATTCTGAAAAATCTATAAAATTAGAGAAAATTTATATTGTATGGATTAAAAATATAAACGATTATAAAAGCAGCTTAAAACTATCCTTGTGATAATCAATTAAACCTTCTTTTTTCATATTTGACAATTCCCTGGAAAGAGCGCTGCGATCTACATTTAGATATTCTGCCATGTGGTTTCGGTTAACAGAGATTGAAAATATTTTTCTGTTTTGCCCACGGGATTCGTATTTTAAGAAATTTAAAATCTTTTCCCTAATAGTGGGTTTTATTAGGCATTCAATTCGTCCATACAGATAAACAGCGTGTCCGGCAACAGCATTGACATAATTTTTTAAGAATTCGCTGTGGCTAGGGCATTTTTTTTCGCATTGATTAAAAATTTTATCAAAAGAAAAAAACATAACAGAAACATCGTTATCTGCCTGTACGGAAACAGGGCTTATATGCTCTAAACTGGCGGCGCACATAACCCCCATAGAAGCACTTTTTCCGGCAATATTTACAAGAAATATTTTATCTGTAAACTCATCCCATTTTAAGGTGCGTATAATTCCAGATAAAACAATACCAAAGTCATATACCTTGCCGCCGTCTTCTATTATAAAATCGTCTTTTTTATAATCTTTTTTCTTTGCCTGCAGACAATTAATCAGCCTGGCTATATCATCCGGGTTAATGCCGGAAAATAAATCAGAGCCAGCTAATACATCAATATATTCTTTCATAATCTAAGCATTCTTTTTTTGTTGCAAATGCAACAGTTTTCTATATTAATACCATTTGTTGCCGGAGCAACAACGAAACTAGCCATAAGTATACTAAGATATAAATAAATAAACAAGGCAAAGGAGAAGTTTGTTATGAGAAACAAGTATTATTTCTTTCTGATGGCAGTAATATGCATATCATTTACCGCCTGTACGGCAAGAGGAAAGACGGTTATTTTTAATGATTCATCTGGTATTGCATTATTAATTATTGACATTCAAAATGAATATTTTGAGGGCGGAAAGCACACTCTTTATAATCCCTTAGAAGCGTTAAAAAACGCAGAGGATATATTAAGAAGATTTCGCCAATTTGAGAGTTTTCCGATTATTCACGTCCAACACCATAACAGTCGAGGAGCAGGTTTTTTTGAAGAAGGTACATGGGGAGCGCAAATACATGATAACCTAACACCATTGGAAAATGAAATTGTCATAACCAAAAGACAAGTAAGCAGTTTTGCAGGGACTAATCTGGAAGAAGTGCTAAGAGAAAGAAACGTTAAAAGTCTTGTTATTGTTGGAATGCAGACAAATGTTTGTGTAGAAACTACTATAAAAGACAGCAAGATGAAAGAACTTGGAATTCGTGTAACGGTGCTTGAAGATGCTTGCGCTGCATTAAATGAACAAACGCATAATAGCGCCATAGAGCATATTCGGGAAGAAAATGTTTTTATTGTTAAGACTAAAGTTTTTAATGGTGTATAACAAAATATTTGGACATTACAGTTAAAAACTATTGTAAAATAAAAACAAATAAAATATAATAGAAAAATGAAGCAGAAAGGACATGAAAATGGCAGGCAAAGTTAGTACAAGAAGGATTTTATGAAAAAACATTATATTTTAGGCTGTTATTGAATTTTCTTCTTAAAAAATATAATGACAATAGAAGCAAAAATTATTATTGTATTGCAACGGCATTACTAAAAATAGAAAATATAAATGAAATTCTTAAATATATAAAGGAAAACAAGGAGCTAAATATTGAATTGGTAAAAAAAAATAAATAAATGTGCAGAAGAAGAAAATATAGAATTAAAATTGAAAAAGGATTAAAATATGCAAAATGAATTAATCGAATGGGAAAAAAAGATCGAGAAAAATATATTCAAGGATATGAAAATATCCAAAAATGCTAGGAGGGAGTTTTTATGCCACTTGTAAGAATTGAAATTATTAAAGGACAATCACAGGAATATAAAAATACATTATTACAGTCTATCCATGAAGGATTGGTCAAAGCCTTGTCTATACCTGATGATGACAGGTTTCAACGATTGTATGAGTTGGAAAATAGTTTATTTGAACGCTCACCTGAAAAAACGGACAAATTCACATTGATTGAATTAACACTTTTTCCTGGTCGTAGTGCTGAAATTAAAAAATTAGTAATATCTGAAATTACTCGATTACTTGCTGAAAGGTTAAATATTTTTCCACCGGATATATTCATAATAATAAATGAACCACCTCTTGAAAATTGGGGACTTAGAGGTATTCAGGCAAGTGAAATGGGTTTAAAATATAATACACATAAGGAGATGCATAATGACTAAACAAGATAAAGTAATGTATGCCCAAAAAAATATGGCTAATACATGGAAATGTCCAGATGATTCATTCATAAAAAATGAAAATATAATAATAAAAACCGATCAAGCATTTTTTGAAATAATCACATTTGGTTATAATGCTGTAATTAGAACAGATAAAGAAATATTTAAATGGTGTATTGAAAATTTTTCACAAATAAAAGCATGTCATATTATGGACGGTGAAAATCTATATATGATTGAAAAAAAGATGCGGGAATATGGGAAAAAACTTGCTGGTGAACATATTCATTATTTACATCTTTACCCAGAGATAATAGTAAAAAAGCCAATTGGGTTTTCATTTGAGTTGTATGAGAGTGATAAGATACACATTCTTTATGATGATAATAGATTTGATAGTGCTTTAAATTATGATACAAAAGGAGAAATACTTGCTATTGTAGCCAAAAAGGATAACAATATTGCCTCAATTGTTGCAGTAGATAATTATCATCAAGGATTTTGGCAAATAGGTGTAGACACTATTGAAATGTATAGAGGTAATGGACTCGCAACATACCTTGTTAAAGAAATGGCATTAGAAGGAGAAAGAAGAGGCATGATTTCATTTTATACAACATGGAGTTCTAACATTGCATCGACACGAACTGCATTGTGCGCAGGTTTTTCACCCGTTTGGAAAAAATATCATGCAGAAAATGTTTAATTTTGATTCCTAAAGAATTATTTTTAAATAGATATGAGGACGGACAAACGGCACTTAACAACGGTATATGAAATTGGTTTTTGAGTTGATTAGAAAAAATGAAACTGAAAAAGGAGACGAGAAAGGTGCTTATCATTATACCGATTGTACTGGTTTGTACGATAATTGCCGCATGGGTAACAGTGTATATCTACTTTAGTAACAGCAGTATTGAAAAACGATTCGATTCGGTCGTTGCGGGTCGAAACATATATGAGGCTGTTCTGTTTGTAGAAAATACCGCAGGCGATTTTTCCGAAAGCTATGGTTACGGCGGAAGGGATATTGATTCTCCTTTATTTACTGCAAGCATTACAAAAACCTTTACTACAGCGTGTGTTTTGAAGCTATATGAAGATGGACTTTTAACATTAGACAACAAAATCAGCCTTTATATAGATGATGTTTTAAGTGGTCTGCACATATATAAAGGCGTTGAGTATTCGTTTGATTTGACCGTTTCTGACCTGCTTTTCCAAACAAGCGGACTACCCGATGCTTTCGACAATATTGCAAGTGATATTATAGAAAATGGCGACAGGCTCGTCCCTTTTGACGAATTTGTTACGGAAATAAAAAAATCGGTCCGCGGTTTGCTCCAAACTCCGGCAAGGCTTATTACAACGATATTAATTTTGATTTATTAGGTGTCATATTAGAAAAAATTACAGGCTTGCGGCTTGAAGAAATATATAGGCGATTTATCTTCGAGCCGCTTGGAATGAATAATACATATCTTCCTGTCGGTAAAGATGATTTTATACCGCACCTCTACAACGGTTCGGAAAAGGTGGAGTTCCCTCTATTTATCGCTTCTTTGCGGGCGAGCGGCGGCTGCGTTACTACGGCAAGAGATATGATGAGCTTCAGCAAGGCGTTTTGGAGTGGTAAACTATTCAATACAGCTATTCTGGAACAGCTTGCTGATTACAAAAAACTACAACTTGGTATGTCGCCGATTCAATACGGGGGCGGTTATATGCGTATACCTCTCGGCGGACTCAGCACATCCTTTTTGGGAAGTGGCGAGTTGGTGGGACACAGCGGTACGACAGGTTCGTTTATGTTCTATTATCCACAAAAGGATTTACACTTTATCGGCGACCTTTCACAATTTGCAGACCCCGGCGCACCTATCCGTTTTGTGATGCAGTTGGCTATGGTAACAGGATGAACCTTAGTGTTACCAAACAAACATTTGATAAATTGCATATAATTCTAGTTAGGCGAAATGGCGTTTTAAACCAATTCAAATATAGTTTAAAAATTGAATGTTCAATACATCTAAAGGGATAAATTGACTAAAAAAGTCAAGAAAATGTGGACTGCAATTGCAAAGATTTGATTGACATTGGACTTTTTTTTGTATAATATAGATTATTATAAACTTTACAGATTGGTTCAGGTTTTTTATGCATTCTGTTGGTGTTTTTAAGATTTGGCACTTAATCAAGGGGTATTATGGTGGAGACAACTAATTTGCAAGAAGAAAAAAAATAAATGACGATTTTCTAAAAACAATATATGAACAATGTAATGTGGTATACACTACATTTGTAAGTGTGCGATTTCAATTATTTTCATTATTTCTTCTGAATGCAGCATTATTTTGTTTTGCTTATACTCAAGAATTTAAAACGCAGGCATTAATGGTATTTATTTCTGTTGTAGCAATATTCTTAACATGGGTTTTATTTTTCATAGATCGAAGAAATCAATATCTCTTTAGAAGAGCAACAGATGTTGCCAGCGTCATAGAAACCTATTTTAATATTCCGTCTGAAATGGGTTTGCATTCAAATAAACCTATGGTTAGGAAAAAATTGTCCCATAGTAAAATATTTATATTTTTGACAATAATGTTTACAATATTTTGGGTAATATTTTTATTTTTTAATAAAAAATTTATCTATTAAAGAAGGTAATAAATATAATTGATAAAATAAAATTATTGGATAATAAAATTTATAAAAATAAAACGCCACTTCGCATAACGAGTTTGTCGGATTAATCCAAGTTGCACCTAATATTAATAGAAAACTTGACAAGAAAGATAAAACAGCGGTAAAATAACTCTATTATGGCAAGGTATAAAGACCCAGCAAAAGAGCAAGGTATATCAGTTAATCTGATGTCAGCAAAAGGCAGAGAACCATTTTATGAAAAATTTGGATTTAATGTAAGACCAAATGAAAATAGAGGTGCTGGTATGGATCAATGGATACAGAAGGAGTAATAATATTTAAAATATTGGAAAGTGCAATAGAAAAAGGTTATCTAAAAAAACAATAAAGTTTATCAGAATATGACATACAGTTGTCATATTTATATGGTATAATATCTTAGGTGGAAAAATGCAAATTTACAGATTGCTTGAAATTGTGTATATATTATTAAACCAGAAGATAGTAACCGCTAAAGAACTATCCGAAAGGTTCGGCGTTTCACAACGCACAATTTATAGGGATATAGATATATTAAGCATGGTTGGAATACCGGTTTATAGCGAAAAGGGCAAAGGCGGAGGAACTAGTCTGATGCCGGAATTTGTGTTGAACAAATCCATTCTAAACGAACAAGAGCAAAATGAAATTTTATCTGCATTAAAAGCTTTTTCGGGCGTAAAGGCCGACGAAACGAGCAAGGTATTAAAAAAACTGGCTACATTTTTTAATAAGGACACAGCGGACTGGCTGCAAATAGATTTTTCGGGCTGGGGTGTTGTAAAAAGCGATTTTTTTTACAGTTTAAAAACCGCCATTTTGGAAAGGCGGATTGTCGAATTTGATTATTACAGCAGCGCTCATTATGAAAAAACCCGCCGCCGTATTGAGCCTTTTCAATTATGGTTTAAATCTAAGGCATGGTATATCAACGGCTTTTGTTTAGAACAGCAGAGTATGAAGCTTTTTAGACTGACACGGATCAAAAATCTGATAATTACCGATACATACTTTCATGATCGTGGTTTACCGGCAGCTTCCGAACCTCTCAATTCAGATATACAGCAAAGGCATAATGTGTCCTTGAAATTAAAAATTGAACCGGAAATGATTTATCGGGTTTTTGATGAGTTTGGCGAAAACATGATAGAAAAACAAGAGGACGGCAGTCTTATCGTGTCGGTTACATGGCCGGAGGATAATTGGGTATACGGGTTTATACTCTCTTTCGGAGAATTTATTGAGGTCTTAGAACCTGAGCATGTACGGGAAAATATCAGGGAAAAATTGTTAAAAACGCAAAAAAAATATTTGTAATATGACATACTGTTGTCATATTAAATGTTTTATAATTCAAGTAATTGATTTTTAGGAGGAATGAGATGCCCAGACCTACGAATAAAAAAGAACTGCTTGAACTAGCTGAAATAAATCTCAACAAGTTGTTGGATTTTATTGACGGATTGCCCGATGAAATCAGGCTCAAAACATACAAAAACGATGAGTTAAATGATCGGGATAAAACAATCAGCGATGTAATATGCCATTTGCATGAATGGCATTTGATGATGAAAAACTGGTACAAAATTGGAATGTCCGGTAAAAAGCCTGCAATCCCCGCCGAGGGTTATACATTTCAGACTTTACCTAAATTAAACCGCAGAATATGGGAAAAATGTAAAGGTACGGATTTAAAAGAGGCAATAAAATTATTCAAAAAAAGCCATAAAGACATAATTGCCTTAATTGAAAAACATACGGACGATGAACTTTTTTCAAAGAAAAAATATCAATGGACTGGAACGACATCATTGGGAGCATATTTTATTTCAAACACATCAAGCCACTATGATTGGGGTTTGAAAACAATAAAGCCTGCGATTAAACCTACGATTAAACCATCGGGGAAAATCATATAAGGTAACTATGCACTTTAAAGAAGCAAAAGGCATCCTATCTTCTCAAAATGGCATGAACATCAGCCGTGGATGTATTCATGGATGTATTTATTGCGATTCAAGAAGTAAATGCTACCAAATGGAACATGATTTTGAAGATATCGAAATAAAAATCAATGCCCCAATATTATTGGAACAAAAGTTAAAAACAAAACGCAAAAAATGTATGATCGGAACAGGCGCAATGAGCGATCCATATATGCCCATAATTGAAAATTTAAATAATACAAGAGCATGCCTTGAAATTATAGAAAAATATGGTTTTGGACTGGCAATTCAAACAAAATCAAACTTAATATTAAATGACCTTGACTTATTAAAAAAGATAAATAGTAAAGCAAAATGCATAGTACAAATGACACTCACAACATACGATGAAAATATTTGTAAAATTATTGAACCTAATGTATGTACCACTAAAGAAAGATTTGAAGTATTAAAAATAATGAGAGATAATGGAATTGAAACTGTAGTATGGTTATGCCCAATATTACCGTTTATAAATGACACCGAAGAAAATATTAGGGGAATAATTGATTATTGTGCAGAAGCAAAAGTACATGGGATTATATGTTTTGATATTGGCGTTACATTAAGAGAAGGGAGCAGAGAATATTTTTATTACAATTTGGATAAACATTTTCCGGGATTAAAACAAGAATACATAAAAAATTATGGAAATAATTACATAATTCCAAGTAAAAATAATCAATATTTGATGAAATTATTCAATGAATTGTGCAACAAAAGTAAAATACTAAATAACAGGGATAAACTTTTTGAATATATGTATAAGTTTGAGGATAAATCTGTAAAAAGTCAATTTGAATTATTCTAATTTTCCTGTAAAACTATTTAGAAATATTCAAAGTAATGTAAACTGAATTGCAGTAAGGCTATACTAAAAGCGGTAGAAAATGCGTTGCAGTAAATAAAATAGAAGCAAAGCCATGGGAGATCAGTGCGTTCACAAAGCCTTGAAAACGGCATCAAAAGTATCCCATTATATGCGGTGTGGTGCATAGAAAATATTCTGGAATAGTTATTGACAAATCCCCCTTTTTTCTTCATATTAATAAGGGGTTACTAATGAATAACAAAGCGTATCTAATTATGGAAAATGGCGAGGTGTTCGAGGGCAAGTCCTTTGGCGTCGCAGGTGATATTACCGGTGAAATTGTTTTTACAACCGGGATGACCGGTTATTTGGAAACCCTTACAGATCCCAGCTATTATGGACAGATTGTCCTTCAAACCTTCCCTCTTATTGGCAACTATGGCGTTATACCCCCGGATTTTGAAAGTGCGGGTGTTGGAGCAAGGGCGTACATTGCCAAATCCCCCTGTGTTAACCCATCTAACTTTAGAAATGAAAAACCCCTGGATACATTTTTAAAAGAACAGAACATTATCGGTCTTCATAATATCGATACCCGGCGTCTGACAAAAATAATACGGGAAAACGGAGTAATGAACGGGAAGATCTGCACTGCCCCGCCAACAAACAAAGACCGCTCTGAAGCAAAGGCGTATGCTGTAAAAAATCCCGTTGGTTCTGTTACATCCAAGACTATAGAAAAACTAAGCAACGGAAATCGGCGAATAGCCCTTATGGATTTTGGAGCAAAACGCGGAATAGCAGATGCTTTTATCAGCCGTGGTTGTGAAGTATGGTCATTCCCCGCTTTTACAAGCGCAAAAGAGATATTAAAAATCGATCCAAACGGTATCATGCTAAGTAATGGCCCCGGAGATCCGGCAGATTCCGCAAACAAACCAATTGTAGAAACCATCAAAGAGCTTGATAAAAATGGATTGCCAATGTTTGGTATTTGCATAGGGCATCAGTTTCTTGCTCTTGCAAAAGGGTACAAAACAAGAAAACTCAAGTTCGGCCATCGGGGCGGCAACCAACCCGTAAAAGACACTCGGACAGGCAGTGTCTTTATTACCAGTCAAAACCACGGTTATGAAGTTATCGCAAATGACAGCTCTTTTATCAATGTTAATGACGGCAGTAACGAAGGTTTGGACTACGGTAAATCTTTTTCCGTGCAGTTCCACCCGGAAGCTTGCGGCGGCCCTTTGGATACCAACTTTTTATTTGATGAATTTATAAAAAGAATTCAATAGTTATACTGACAATCCTAAAAGTCCAGCAGCCACATACGCGCAAAAAGTTAACCCTGTAATAACAGCGACATAGGGCAGTTTTGTAAGGTGGTAACTTTTTTCATTTACCCCAAGCATTTCTCCAATAAAGTGAGCATGACCCGGAGCAATTTCACTGCCTAAAAATCCTGCGGAACAAACAGCACTAATGAAAAGAGCGGTGTTACCGCTAAATGATTCGGCAATACCTGCCGCAATTGGTATGCAGAAAGCATAAACTGCCCAGTGATCATTAAACAGAGCGGCAATAAGAGTACAAACAGCAAAAATAATAGATGGCAGCAGCCATAATTGATCCTGAATAAGAACATTGACAATATCATTAAGCCAGTATTTAAAACCTAAATCCGCAAGACCATAAGCAAAACATTTGCCAATAATAAATACAACAACAGGGCCAATCATGTTTTCTATCCCAAGAATTAGATTGTCAAAAAATTGTTCCGGTGTCATGTATTGTTGAAAAACATATAAAAAGAAAACAAAAATTAAAGTAATACACATCCCATAAAGAACATTTACAGAAAAGAATCCCATTGATATAGTTCCGGCAACAATTGACGAAACAATAAAAACCAAAACCGGTAAAAACAAATTCACAAGCCGTCCTCGTGCCTGTTCTTCTGTCTCATGAGTATCTGTACCTTCCGGCCAAAGTGAACCGCCCTCTTTTACCCTTATGTGCGCCTGTTTTAAAGCACCAACAAGAGGCAGCTTGCCTATTATCAGTAAAATGACAAAAAATACAAAAAAGAAACTTCCAAAGTTATAACGAATAGCATGAAGAAAAACACCGCTTTGTTCGGTGTACATTGTTACAACACCGGCAATATAAATTCCTATTATGGAAAAAGGACTTAACAAACACAATGCGCTGGGAGTAAGCCCCATAACTATTGCGGCTTTTTCTCTTGGAACTTTATATTTATCCAATTGGTGCGTAAAACATGCACTGTTTATCATAACAGATAAATATTCATCAAGGGCAATAAGGATCATAGAAAAAAATGAAGAGAACAAGGTGCCTTTTGCGCTCTTTATTTTACTATGAACAATATCCCGCAAAGCATTTATACTGCCGGATGCGGCAAAAAGCCGTGTTAAGGAACCCATTAGAAGAATAATGATAATAATATCTGCAACCCCGCTTGTTGCATAAAGTTTGTATTCATTAAGCTTGCCTATAAAATTAAACCTGGAAAGTAAAAGCATGATATAAATAGTGGAAATTAAAAGCGATTCCAGCGCACGCTTTGTTATCACAAGATAGGCAACCATAAACAAAATGGGGGAACATAACCAAAATGGATGCATATTACCCGCCGCAGGGTCAGGAGCAAAAATCAATGCAAATGCAAAAAACAATAATACACATGAATAATTAACAATAAGTGTTTTTAAAGGTACTTTCTTTTTACTTGAAGAAGCCCCTAAACCTCGTCTTGAATTCAGTGTTTTAATTAATGCTCGGTATTTTTCAGTTGATTGTGCATAAACATTTTTTAAAAATATTCCGTAAATATTGGCATTTTTTTTGGTAATATTTAGAAGGGTTTCTTTATCCAGTATGTAAACCAGTACCGTTCCTTGAGCCTGAATGTCCGCCATCCGTTTGTCTCCGGTAATTGCGGCATATTCCCCAAAGTATTTGCCGGCATGTAACTCATTGCTTACCTCACCGTCTTTGCCCCTAACCACGATAATCCCGGATTCAATAAAAAACATCTCATTTGCTTCATCCCCAATGCGGCAAATATAACTGTTGTGGTCATATTCTTTTAATCTAAGACCGGACATTATTTCATCCAGTAGGTCAGAGTCTTGTTCGGAATTACTCAGGCGGAAAAAGCTCCGTATATAATCACGGGTTATTACTTCGGTGCCCATGCCTAATATTATGGTTTTTTTGGAGTAAAGTCAAATACCTTTTTTTTAAGACCTATTTGCCCTCTATAAAAAGTTGTTACAAAAAAACCAATAAAGCTATAGTGACGCCTATAAGAACAATCCAATAAATTACTGTGGCTTTGCTCATATTATGCTCCTGTTTTTTGGTGTTCGCTGACAGCCGCCGATATTGCAGCAATGTGATCAGATGAAACTGAATCGACTGTATTACTGTCTTTTTTACCGGCCGCAAGCTGTATTATTTTGCCGGCAAATGAAATACAGACAATCATAATCCACAAGAAAATAAATACAACAGCCATTCCAAGGACTGTTAAAATTCCGCTTTGTTCCAACATATCAAAAATAGTCATAATAAACTCCTATACAATCAAAAATTTCGCATGGCAAACAGCCCGCGGTTTATGAGAAAATAAAAACAGAAAGGTAAATCTCAAATTCGGAGTTTTACAAGAATATTATTTTTAGCATTATATGTATATTTATATTTTTTTATATGAAAAAGCGATCCGGCAAAAGCTGTGGTAGCTGCGGTAATTCCCGCAAGCATAAAAACACGAAGCAAAATATTGCGCAAAGAAAGAACAGAATGTCCGCGCCCCCTGCCGATAGTTGCTATATCACCTGCTGCCCAGTCAACATTATAAGTTATGGCGGAAAAAGAACTGACATAATCGGATTTGTTCTGTTTTAAACCGACATTATTAAAAACATCCCCAATCGAAAAAGCAAATGACAAAGGCACTGCAAGCGCCAAATACAGCAAGAGGATAGAGAACAGCAACTTTTTAGCAGAATTTTTAGTCATTAAAGAGACAGTATCATATCTGAATATTTTTGTATATATAAAAAATTAATTTTTAAGGCTATCTGAAATTAGATAGGTTAAATTACGGTATAACTGTATATTATCCCCAACTCTAACAATTTAGACAGATTTGGATTTTTTTAATAAAAATATAATATAATAATGATTATGGGTGATGCCACAAAACCACTAATATTTACCTTATTAAAAGACGATCAGCGGCTTAGCTTGATTAACAGCCATGCGCTTGAATCTGAAGGCTATAGAAAAGGCTATGCCTTTGAGAAAGTTTGAAAAATTATACAAAAACCCCTTGACAAAATTTTGCTTTTCAGTATATATTATATCTAATTGGTAGTTTTTTAAGTGCTAGTAGTTTAAACCTGACTTCTTACAGTATAAGTTTTCAGGTATGGTTTAGGGGTTCTGTTATTGTATCTTGTCTTTCTAGTCTTTTTATTTTTTCCCTTAACATTAAATGCATCTAACCTCTTTTGTTTATTATTGAATAATGATAAGTAAACAAAGGAGTTTGAGTCGCTCGCTTAGCGGGCGTGAATACTTGGACGCAAGTCCGCGAATGTAAGCTGATTCAGCAGATACATTCAAGCGTGCCCGGGCGTATAAACCGGGTGAAGGAATTTTCTCAATGGCTAAGAAACTGTATGTCGGAAACCTTTCCTACAACACCACAGAAGATGGTCTCAAGAACCTGTTCTCAGAGTTTGGAACCGTCGCATCGTCAAAGATCATCTTTGATCGTGAATCCGGCAACTCCAAAGGGTTCGGTTTTATCGAAATGAGCAGTGACGAAGAAGCTAACGCAGCTATCGAAGGCACAAACGGCCGCGAATTCGAAGGGCGTCAGATTCGCGTAAATGAAGCAATGGATAAACCCCGCCGTGAACGCTCAGACAGAGGCAACTGGTAAATTGCCTGATTACTCATAAGTAGTCATATCCGGCACCTAATACATCGATGTAGAAGGTGCCGGGTCATTTTTTCTATCTTCCACACAAGCAAAGAGTATGCTATAATAACACCTATGGAAACTCTAACTTCAAAATACGGCGCAGAAATTAAGAAAGTAGTCTCTATCTCAAAAGTTCCCACAAAGGTAACAGAAGACAATGTTTACCAAGAGGCCGATCTTGCTATTCTGCCAATTCTGGATCAAATGGTGGAAGATGTTTCTCTTCCCGGCTCTGGGCTTGACGGTCTGGAGAATATAGAAGAACTTTTTGCAAAAGCGGAAAGCGGAAAATCTTGTATGCTTTTGGTCGAGCATTACAGCAATCTTGATCTTTCTATTGTAAGCACAATGTTGAACAAAGCAGGAGGTCGTGGACATGACATCAGAAAGTCAATTATTGCCATTTCTGGCATCAAGCTGAATGAAGATAATCCTGTGGTTGCCGCATTTACCGGCGCTTATTCAAAAATTGTAATTTACCCAAGCCGATCCATTCAGGAGCTTGATCCTGAAAAAGACAAAGATGAAATTGCCCGCAGCAATATCATTAACAGAGCGGCAATGAAAGCGCTTATCCGTCATAAATACAAAGGGCATCTTGTGTTGGTGTTTCCGTCGGGAACACGTTACCGCCCCTGGGATCCTGATACAAAAAAAGGTTTAAGAGAAATTGATTCTTATATACGCTCATTTGACTATATGTGCTTTGTCGCGCTTAATGGTGAAGTTTTGCATGTGCAAAAAACCGATATGATGAACGACATTGTTACCAAAGACATTATTCGCGTAACGGTAAGCCCGGTTGTTGACTGCAATGAATTCCGAAACAATGTACTGACATTTTCCGTAGAAGATGCAGACAAAAAGCAGGATGTTGCAGACGCAATAATGACAGAACTTGAAAAAATGCACATAGCCGCGGAAGAAAAACGCAAGGCTATGAAAAAGAGTTAACCATGAGCCTTTCAAAAGAACAAGTACTAACCATTATTAAAAATTACAATAGCGATCCGCAGCAGCTTATTGCCATATTATTGGACATTCAATCTGCAAGCGGAAAAAACTGCGTGGAAAAACAGTGGGCGGAGCTTGCCGCTGTTACTCTGAATGTTCCTCTTTCCAAGGTTTACGATGTACTTACTTTTTACGCCATGTTCAGCACAGAGCCGCGCGGGGAATATGTTATTGAAATCTGCACCAGCACACCCTGTTATTTTTCAAAAACTCTTGATATAGTCCGATACTTTGAAACCGCTGCCGGTATCAAAATGGGGCAGACAACAAGTGACGGCAAAATATCCCTCTTTTTTACAAGCTGCGTAGGCGCGTGCGGCATTGGCCCCGTAGCAAAAATCGGCGACAATGTTTACGGCAACATGACTGAAGAGAAAGTTCAATCAATTGTAAAAGCCTGCCGTGACGGAGACAAAAAAGCTTTGTTAGAAGACAATTCTTTTTGCCAACAAAACAAGCAAATTAACAACAATCACTACTCACTATCCGACGGCTTCACAGCTCTTAAAAAAGCAGTCTCATCCACCCCGGAACAAATCATTGACGAAGTAAAAAAGGCAAAACTTTTGGGGCGGGGCGGAGCGGCATTTCCTGCTGGCAGAAAATGGGAACATTTATTACATATAGAAGAAACTCCAAAATACATAGTCTGCAATGCCGATGAAGGAGAGCCCGGCACTTTTAAAGATAAATACATCATGGAGAATATGCCCTATAAATTGATAGAAGGGATCATCATTGCCGGAGTGGTCTTCCAAGCAAAAGCGGGTTACATCTATGTACGTGGTGAATACCGTAAAATTCAAAAACAACTTCTGGAGGCAATTGAACAAGTCCGTGCCGCGGGATATTTTAGCAAAGAGAAAATTGGCATTGATTATGACATATATGTAATTTCAGGAGCGGGTGCGTATGTCTGTGGTGAAAACTCCGCTCTCCTTAACTCCACCGAGGGCAAAGTAGGGAGGCCTCGCATTAAGCCGCCGCATTTGGCGGAGGTGGGGCTCTTTCTGCAGCCAACTCTTGTAAACAATGTGGAGTCGCTTGCTTCCATCCCCGATATTGTAAATATGGGCGGGGACGCTTACTTGCAAGCAGGACATCCGGACTCCGGTGGGAGCAAGCTTGTCTGTCTTTCAGGTCATGTAAAAAATAAAGGTGTCTTTGAAATCCCGCTTGGCAAACACACACTGCGGGAAATTATTTACAATGCAGAGTTTGGCGGCGGTTTAAACACTGACAGACCAATCAAGTTTTTTCACTTAGGCGGACAAAGCGGTCCCATTGGAAGTGTCAAACAATTAGATGCAGTTTACAGCTACACCGATTTAATTAAGTCCGCAGCATTATCCGTAGGTTCCGGGGCAGTCGTTGTAATGGACGACAGTGTATCGATCTTGGAGTACTTAATTGGCGTAACTGAATTTTTTATTCACGAATCCTGCGGTAAGTGCGCGCCCTGCCGTGAAGGAAATCGTCAAGTTCTTGCGTATTTAAAAAAACTTGCAGAGCCGGGCAAGGCAAGCGCGGACGATCTTGCAAATTTAAAGCAGCTTGTTCACACTATGACAAGCGCATCCTTCTGCGGATTGGGGCAGACTTCCACTGCCGCATTAAACAGTGCGTGGAAACTTTTTAAAGAAGAATTCGAGCAAAATGTGAGGAAACCATGAGTCATCACAAACCCGACCCAAATGTTAAAGTAAACCTTTTTATAAACGGAGTTCCCATAACCGTCCCTGAAGGAACGCGCATTTTGGAAGCCGCAAGACAGGCTCAAATAAAAATCCCAACCCTTTGCGAACATCCCGATCTTTGCAGACGAGGTTTGTGCCGTATCTGTGTAGTGGAAGCCGACGGCAGGGGCAAGCTGATTGCCGCCTGCGCCAATGATGTCTGGGAAGGGGTAAAAATTGTTACAAATAATCTGCGCCTACTTAATGTCCGTAAAACAATAATGGAACTGATTTTGGCAAACCATCCGCAAGACTGTCTCTCTTGTGAAAAAAACAAAAAGTGCGAACTACAAAAACTGGCGGCAGAACTCTATATCCGGGAAACTCCGTTTGAACAGGTTTCTGAATCAGCTCAGCCTGAAATAATCGAAACTGAAAAAAACGTAAAAGGTGAAACCGTAACTCTTGTTCGTGACATGGATAAATGCATAAAATGTTGCAGGTGCGTGGAAGTATGCCAAAATGTAAAAAGCATTGGAGCAATCAACACGGCAAACCGCAGTACAAAATTTAAAATAACAACCCCTTACAAACAATCATTAAAAGAAAGCAACTGCAATTTCTGCGGCGACTGCGCCAATGTCTGCCCTGTAGCGGCTATTTGGAGATAGTTGTACGGAATACAGTCAAACATTATCCGTAACTAATACATTCAATAATATAATAATATACGCCATGTAATAAAATTTCTCTAAAACTTGCGCATAAATTCTCTATTTGGTAGTTTACACGACAGTTTTTGTCGTATAAAATAAGTTATACGAAATACAATTTTGAGTTGGTCGGAAAATATTGGAATAGATAATACTTGACAATATTTTATAAAATGGTATATTATTAAAACATTGAAATTTTCTAGATATTTTATTTTTTCAAACATTGCATACTGTTATCGTGTTCGATATAATAAAATGAAAGAAAATAAAAACGAGGTAAAACAATGAATGGTATGAACGTTAATGTAGGTGTAATTCTTTTTGTTGAAGACATAGAAAAAATGGTTTCATTCTATAAAAACATCATGGAATTTGATACTGATTGGGATGGTGGATTATGGGCAGAATTTAAAACAAAAAGCGGACCGTTATCATTTGCAATGTATGATCGGAAAAATTTTGCGGAAGCCGTAGGAGAGCCCTATTACCCCCCGAAGGGAATTAACTTAACAATGGAAATAGGTATTTGGTTGCCAAAATTTTCAGATGTTGATGAAGAATATGAGCGTTTAATGGCACTTGGAATAAAGTCATTTACGGGAAAACCTGTAACCTTTCCATTTGGCATACGAAATTTCTATATTGCTGATCCTGAAGGTAATTTACTTGAGATCGGAAGTAGGGGAAATGAAGAAACCATACAATAAATTGATAAAAGAAATACATCAAAATATTATAGAAACTGGAAATATATTTTATGATATAGTGATAAAGGCAAAATTGTACTTCGTATAACAAACGGTATATGCTGCGCCGCCTGTTCGGCGGCTCGGGTTTCCGTTCGGCTAGGTCGGTCGCCCTACGGGCTCGCTCCCACGCCT
>Ga0099364_10005117_pt1 | contig 19581 bp, 17 predicted proteins | sample TergutTh196P3_FD_73070 | JGI IMG/M metagenome (GOLD analysis project Ga0099364, IMG submission 73070) | Microcerotermes parvus P3 segment gut microbial communities from Pointe-Noire, Republic of the Congo - Th196 P3 | ecosystem: Host-associated > Arthropoda: Insects > Digestive system > Gut ... | reverse complement strand
TAGTATGCTATTGCTTCGACAAAGTGGTTTTTATTGTGGGCGGACAGGGCGCTAAGCAATAAATCGTCCACAGTTTCCTGCTCATCAATATGCGGCAGTATATCCTCCCGGTTAAACTTGTCCATATCCCGTTCGTTGCTAAAGAGCAGTCCATCGGTGGCTTCTTCGATCTTTTTATAAAATGAATCCCGGCGTTTTCCCAGCTCGCTGTTTAATTGCCGCTGATATACCCGAATTTCCTGAAATATGCTGTCCGCCAAAGACAAACTTGCATTAACTGCTGCCAGACGCCGCTTCATGGGATCATCAAAAGGAGTAAATTCATTCTTGTACACCAATTCATGTTCTACTTCGGCCCAGGCATCCTGTAAAATTGTCCTAATTTGCATTTCTGCCACAAAAGCCCCGCAATTACTCCACTTAGCCATTAATTCCGGGGGGATTTCTATTAAAAGATGAACCGATTCATAACCAAATTCTTTAAAACTAAAGTGAGCACCTTTACGATCCAATTCAACGACATTAAAGGATTCTCTTATTAGGTTTTCTACTGCCGCTTGATCTTCTAAAAAAGGACAAATAACCCGCAGGGCAATTATATCGGTAATTACCGGTTCAATGCCGGGGGTTTCTTTTAGCAGTTTAAGGTATTTATTATAGTATGAATCAAATTCCTTTGGACGGCCCTTTACCGTAGGCCTGGAACTTAAGCTATGTACCACTCTTTCGACATATTCTGTCAATTCTTTGGTAACAGCAATCCGGGCGGCTTCGGCCTGAGAATAGCGTTCTTTTAGCTGAGCAGGAGACGGAAGTTCAAATGCCATAGTTTTAAAAAAAGCTGTCTGATTATCTCAGACAGCTTTTTTGATTATTGTTGACTTTTAGTTGTCGTCAACCCGGGGAGAAGGAGTAAAGGTATTTGTGGTTGCCTGCTTCTGCTGTTCCAGGTAGCGCAGTATCTGCATTTGGCCAAATCGGCTCATTTCAAATAACTGCCTGGCAGTTTCGCGGGTCTGAATAATATTCCACAGACCTTCATCGTCAATATCCCTGTCGGTATCGAGTACTGCTTTATCGAAGATGATCTTTGTATCCCTAAAGTAGGTAATAAAGTCACCGCCTGCCTTATCCGCATCGCGGGAAATAAGGAATCCGCCGAACTTTACGAATGGGGTTGCAGTGGGATACAGCGGAACAAGCCTAAGCTCGCGGTTCCGGACCTGTTCAATATATGCAGGGTTATTCCAGACTAATTCGGCCCAGCCGTCAAAATTCAGGTAACCCATAAAGACGATTCTTTCGGTTCCATCGTTGTCGATAAGAATGGCAGAAAGACCATGGGGGAAGTTAAGCCCGTACACATTAACAGCCACAGACCTTATGGTGCCGACATTCTTTACAACGCCGTATGCAAATGCAGGTCTGTCCTCTCCGTCTTCCAGGGGTCCCTCAAAGCGGGAAAACCCGGTTACGCCGGTGCCGGTGCGGTTAATATTGCCTTCATCGTCAATGTCGGCTTCCGCTTCAAATGCCGGGATTTCAAACGGCGGCCTGATAAACGCATGGGCATTCCATGGTTCGGTGGGGAAATTAACCCTAACGCCCATGACCGTACCATACTGTCTGGATTGGGCTTCTTCTGCATAGGAAAGTACTTCCCTGGTCGTTGTTCTGGCAGAAGAATTCAAACGTACGGTCCAGTTTCTGATAGCCAGAGAGGTCTTCATCAGCCTTCTTTGATCATCAGTAAAGCTTCCGCCCGCAACAGCGCCGAAATCCATTATTGTTGCCCGGTTTTGAGTCATTAGCTGCTCTTGACCTTCAATCTCCCGGGTATCGGGAATAATATCTGCCCCAAGTCTGGTAAAGTCAATAAGTACCGCTTCTTCAGCAAATAACCCTACCGTCATCAGCATGACGGCTAATAGAATGAATATCCTTTTCATTCACAGCTCCTTTAATAGCCAGTTTAAAGATAGTGATACATAATATTGTATATGTATCTGCATAATTTGTCAATATCTTATCGGCAATTTTTTTTATTCTTGCCGAAAGATTTGTTCAAATTCCTCAAAAAACACCTCATTTCCGTAAATAAAAAGCCTTACTTCGGAAACTGGGTTAAAATTCCGCCTAATCCCCTGGTTTATGGCCAAAAATCCGTCAAAAAGCGGCCGGCCTCCGGGAACAGGATGGACTGCCTCACGGGATAAATCCGCATAAACAGTTCCTTCGCGGAACATAAAAGCCCTCAATGTGGTTCCCTTGGTTACCAGAGGGGCAAGATCTACCGAAACAGGCCCCAAAATGAGTTCTTCTATGTAAAATCGTATATCTGCCTCCAGGCTTCCCGATTTATACAGCATACGATCTTCTACCACCGGACGTTTATCGTCAAAAGCAAAAAATTCGAAGGTATGCCGCGTTAAACCCGAACGGCTTATATCGATTATAGCAAAAACAATTAACACTGACAAATACGACAAACGGCGTATTTGCTTAAAAAAAACCACTAGGGCCCCCAAGGTTTTTCAAAATCAGTAACAAAATCTACAATTCCTTTATATAACGCTTCGGAAAAAAGTTTCAAGCCCTGTTCATTTGACATGAGCCTGGCATCGTCAATATTGCTGACAAAGGCAAGTTCTACAAGAACAGCCGGCATACGGGTATTTCGTACCACATACCAGTTTTCCGCCTTAAGTCCCCGGGATGGAAGCCGGTTTCCAAAGCTTTCTCCAAGACTGCCTAAAATGGAGCGTCCCAGTTGTATGCTATGGGCCATATATTCTTCCTGGAGCATATCGTTCAAAATGGGGACAATTTCGGAATTTCCTGCATATCTGCTGGAATCTATAAGCTGTCTGTTGGTTTGCGGGGGGAGGTGCCAGACCTCAAAGCCCCGTGCATTGGCATTGGTTCTCGATGCATTTGCATGAACAGATACAAAAATTACAATCTCGTTATCTTTAAGAGGCACAGTATTTGCCACATGTACCCTGTTTTCGTGGCTGGGATTTGTATCGCCGCTTCGTGTCAAAAGTATTCGTTTATCGGGAAAATTGCGGCGAAGAAGCTCCGCCAGCTCCCGGGAAACCGTTAAAACAACATTTTTTTCCTGCAGTTGGAGCCTTCTTCCGTTTATTGTATGATTCCCTATAGCTCCCGGATCCCTTCCTCCGTGGCCGGGATCAATAATAATGGCTGCAATTCGAAAACGCATGGCATCATCGGCAGCAGGAACAGAAAAAGACCGTTTTGCCGCTGCAACAAAGCTTTCGGGAAAGCGCAGTAAACCCCTTTCCAAAAAGGGAAGGGACAGGTTTATTAATTCTCTATTGTTAAACAGTACCATCCCCTGTTCGCCGGGCATGCCGGAATAGAATTTTAAGCGGTTTTCCCCCCTATTAAGTACACCGGAAGCAAAAAATGGATCCCAACTGAGTACTGCGCCCAGTTCCCGCAGGGTTTCGTCAATAGTTAGGCTTCTTTCGGCAGGGGTTCTTGCCCCCTGAGCATGCAGTTCCGGCATTAAGGGAAGAAATATACATAGTATTGTGATGATACATATTGGCAGTACAGGCAATAGTTTTATTTTCATAATGGTTTCCTTGCAAAGAGAGAATCGATGTGATATACAGCCCCCTGATAGCCTCCCCGTACCAGGGCACTCCAGAATTCCCTGCCCAAAACCGGCCCGGCACTGGTTTTTAGGGGTAAGGCCAGGCCGCTAAGCTTTCTGACCAATTCCAGGCTTTCTTTAGGGCTGCGGCCTATATAATCGCTTAGATCTGACTGCAAAAAAGCCGGAAAGGGAATAATATTTAGTTCCTTTAGCTCATGTATGCCGCCGGCAACGCTGATTGTATCGGGATGTATATGATTAAGCTGTTCCAATAGGGAACTATCTGCATTATACGCCGGCGGCGGAAATATAGGTATCGCAGCAGTTCCGGACCCTGGAGCTAAAAATGCTTCTGTATCCGCATTGGGACATATAAGGCGTATCAATACTTTTTGTGCTGCTTCTTCGGCTGCCTGTATTGCTTCTTCACGTCCGGGAGCTGCCGAAATTACATTTCCTGCCTTGGATACATTATTTTGGGGGAACGATACCGGGCTGCCCGGTTTTGCCAATAAAAAAAGGTCTTTAATCCCCGGAACAGCCCTGGCTTCTTCCAGTCCGCTTAATGATTGTACAATGCCGGGAATCGAGATAAATGCCCGTTCTGCGCTGGTCCACTTTTGTGTTGGGTTTAATCCTTGCGGTTTTCGCCCCAAAGCTGCGCAAATAGCCCCACGGGCTGGATTGGCCCCGGAGGAATAGGGATAAGTCCAGCCCGACATATAGCCCCCGGAAAGACGGGCGGCAATTTCCCCTATCATGGGACCCCTGGCAGTTAGTTTTATATCGCCTTTTGCTGCGCCGTTATCTATTCCTAGGGCCTGTATCCCCCGAATAAAGACATCGAGTAAGGCTTCCTGATCTTTGGATGAAGCAAGTGTCGGCATGGTATGTCCCATTTCGATAAAATACGGCGGAAAAAAGATATGCCTGTCGGCCAAACCGCAGATTGTTACTTTTCCCTGGTATAGTATGGCATCTACCGAAAATTCCGGCCCCTCCATATATTCTTCTACGATGACCCTGCCGGATCGGGAAAAAGTCATGGCAGTTTGTACTGCTTCCTGTAATTCAGTTGCTCTATCAACCCTGCAGCAGCCCCGGCTGCCCATATTATCTACCGGTTTTACCACAACAGGAAAAGGAAACGGCAGTTCTGTTTCCATAAGGTGTTGATTTTTGATATTTTCTTCACTATAAGTAGTAAAATTCGGCGAAGGAAGGCCGGCTTCCCTAAAACAATGCCTCATTTTTTCCTTATCAGAAGCCAAAAGGGCGGTTTTATAGGAAATTCCGGGTAAATCCAGCTTTTCTGCAACCCAGGCTACCGATGCAGAAAAATCTGTTCCTGCCGTCATTACTCCGGCAAGCCCCCCGTTAGACAATAGAGTTCGGGCGAAAATTTCTATGTTTTCTTTATCTTTTAAATCAATTTTTTCAAAACGATCTGCTTTCCCGGCCATGGGAGCATCGGGATCTGCATCGATAACCACTGTTTCCAGGCCCATTTCATGTGCTGTAAGAATAGCCGGCCCCTGCATGATCCCTGCCCCAAGAATTAAAATGCGGTCTTTATTCATAGCGGCTATCCTCATAGCGAAACTCCGCTGTTTTAACCGCATAGGCCTCAAAGGTATCTCCCAGGCCGCATAAGCGGCTTATAATGGCCGCTGCCCCCGCTCCAATCGGGCCGGGAAAACGCTCCGGATGATGCCCGGTAATAAGCCGCTTTTTTAGGGTAAACCCATAACGAAGCAGTATTGCAGCACAATGGCGGGGATCCCATACAGTCCAGTGGTCAGCAGGGCTCTTATCGAGGAAATGAAGCAGCGATTTTCGCCGGCTTATACCGGCTGCCGAAGGGGTGGAAAAAGCAAGAATGCCGCCCATTTTTAACAGGCAGTTAATTGCCAATAATACCCTGCCTGGTTCCTTAAAATGTTCCAGTACATACCACAGGGTAATAATATCAAACTGCACAGGCTGGGATTGTATGTTTTTTTTCTGTATTGTTTGGAATTCGGGCAAAGAATGGGGAAATTCTCCGTGAATTGCATCGATGCCCAGCTTTTTTTGAACATATTCAACCGCTTCCCCGGCAGGATCTATCCCCAATACTTCAAAACCCTTGTTTTTAGCCGCAGCAAGAAAGGGTCCATACGCACAGCCAATGTCCAGGAGCCGATTAAATGACTTTTCTCCTCCCTCCCTGTGGTTATTTATCTTTCTGATAATATTCAGCCGCCGTTCTGCGTTTTCCTGGAGTTTTGGAAAATCTTCCAGATAGGTCTTTCCATATTGTTTTTGATATTCTGTAAAAAAATAATCATAATTATAGCCGATTTCCGGCGGAGTTAGCCTGTTCATATAGATACTACTGCAGCAGCATAAGCGGTATGTTCTGCCGGGAAATCGTATGGTTTTCATATATAATGCAGCACCGCAAAGGGGACAGGATCGGTATATATGGGGGTCTGCATCAGCCAGTAATTTTGCAAGGGTTTGCGGTTTTTGCGCCGGTTTAGCTTCGGCTTGTCCTTCCAAACCCCAGCGCCGGGCAGTCTCTTCGCTTTTTTCTATGCAATTTGAATAAATTTTAATAAATCTTTCTTTCTTAGTTCTCACGGAGGCACGGAGGCACAAAGGAATAAGAAAAGAAAAATTTCTTTTACTTTCTTTGTACCGCTGTGCCGCTGTGCCGCTGTGAGAAATAATGTGCTTTATGTTTAAAGTAACAAAGCCTGCATAACGGGAAAGCTTTTCGTGGTAGGGGCCGGGATTGACAAGCAGTACCGGAACACGGGCATGGAGGGCTTCAAAAGCAGTAATGCCAAAATGAGTAATAAGCAGATCATAATCTGCCAGTGTTTCCTTAAGCTCAAATCCGCTATTCCCCTGTATAAGGGTAATGCCCGCTTGCTGTAAAATTTCCCTGGCGGTTTTACTTTGGTTATTGTTTTGCAGGGGGCCCAGTACAACGCTTATGGATATACTGCCGCCGGTCATCTTTTGTACAGCCAGGGCTGCGGGCACAGTTAATCCGGCAGCATCTTCTGCGCCAAAACTAACAAGAATATTTTGCGGATTGGACCCAGCGCTAAAAATAGGCCGCCGTTTTTCGGGCAGATGCAAAAGATACGGAGCACATAGATTGGGCTTTTCTCCGGCAGGCAGGGGCAGTAAATCCAGTAAAAAGTCGCAATCATTGCGGGAAAGCCCCTCGTCTATGCCTACAACAGGCCCCAGCGCCAAATAGGCCTGCATCTCATCCCTTGTTGTTCGAAAACGATCCAGGACAACAAGATTCCAGGTTTTTTCTTTTATATGGCTGATATTATCCGTACAAATGCACATATTTTCCGTAAAAAGCGTAGTTTCTATTCCGGCAGCATTTAGAGCCCCGGCCAAAGCAGTACAACGGAATAAATGACCTCCGCCCCTGCCGTTTTCGCTGGATGGAAGCAGCAATAAACGCTTATTCATGCGGCAGCCTCCAGAATTGTTGTCCCCAAATAACGTTCTGTTCCGCTGCTTGTTTCGCTTAAACGCCGGTATACAATTTCGGCATGGCTATAATCTTCCGGAGTATCTATGGTAAGCCGCAAAAATGGTGTCAGGCACCATTTTGGGGGCGCTAAAGGCCGGTGAAGCCGGAATAAACCTGCATTGTTATACAAGTAGGGGCAGACATGTTCCCGTTCTTCTATTGCAGTGCTGTCTTTTTCGGCCCTAAACAGGGCATCGGCATGTATTATTTCCACACCTGCTCCCAGGGGGAGTCCGCTATACCCGGCATAATCTGCACCAAGGATTGCTGCTTCTTCTGCCAGTACAGCGGCAGCATCGCAAAAAACAAAGGGGTTATCGGCAGTAGCCCGGATTATAAGGTCGGGGCCATAACGTTGTATTGCAATACAATAGCGTTTAAGGACATCATCTTCGGGGCCGCTGCATAGTTCAAAACCGGCCTTTTCCGCCAGGGGGCTGAATGAAGCCATGCAGCTTTCCGGGCAGGCCAGAATATGTTTATCGCAGGTAATGGTAGCAAGGGCTTCCATTACCCGGAAGATCAATGCCTCCCCACCAAGGGGGAGCAACGATTTACCGGGAAGGCGTTTGGAATTAAGCCGTCCCTGAAGAATAAGGGCTGTCATTGAAGCGCTCCTTCCGGTTCCGGATGTTCCCATAAATCGGTAAGGGCCCGTGCATCACGGCGAAAACGCCGGCGGTTTTTAATGACCCATTTTCGTTCACGGAAAAATTCCATCCATGCGCCAGGCAAATCCCAATTTGCCTTGGCAAGATAGCCGGGAAAGCTGCGCAGGGGAAGGTATGCATGATCACTGCGCCATTCGGGGGCCAGGTTTTTAAGGAAAAAAAGCCGGTAGGAATCTTCGGTTGTATTGTCCGAAGGCGGCAGAACACCATCATGGATAAGCCGGATAATTTGTGTCGATCTAAGTTCCTCGTCCCAAAGGTAGGCACGAAAGCCAAAATCCATAAGCTGCCAATGAGGGTGTATAATTTCCCGGTCAAAACCGCCAAGTTGCAGGAATTTTTCTTTATCGTAAAAACCAAGCCAGTCGTGAGGATAAAGCGTACATTGATTTTCCCGAAGCGGGGTTCCCGGCAGAGTCTTGATGGTCCCTCTGCGCGATCCCGATATCTTGGACTCCCGGCAGTATACAGGAGAAACCAGGGTATGAAGGATTTCGAACTGTGAATTTTGCACTACCGGAACGGTACAAAGCCTTTTTCCGCCAAAAAGCTCTACCATTTTGGCGGCATTAATTCCGTTAAATAAACGGTGATCATTCCATAAAACAAAAAAATAAGACCCGGAAAGTTCGGCTGCTGCCAGATTAATTGCTTCGCCGGTGGTAATTTTTTCTTTTAGTAAAATAAACCGGATAAAAGGAAAAAGGCTGGATAATTCTTCCACATCGTAGCGTTCCTGGGCATTTTCGATAGATAATATATAATCGAAACCGGTTTTTTTAAGCTGTTCAAAGAGGGTACGGCGGGGATACCGGCCCCCGCGGTTTAGGAGTACTGCTGTAAGCCCGGATTTTCCTGCCCGCTCGCTGCCTCCAACAGCGGTATAGGAGGGGAGCATTCCTTTCCAGCCGCTTTTTCCGTTTAATTCAAGGTTTGTGTTAGAAATTGTATGTGTAGTACTCATCGCAAACCCCGCAGGGTTCGGCGGCATATAGCTTTCTGCAATGAGAAAGGTAGGCCTGTTCACCCTGCTTCCAGATATTATGCAAATCTTCCCGAAATACATTGCCCAGTAAACATCGCCCTTCCCGCAGGTCTTCCCTGCATAGGGGGACTGTTCCATCCAAAAGAACAGGAAAATCCCGCATAATATGCCAGCAGGGACGCCGCTCTATAGGTGAAAGATCTACCGCCTGTTTTTGCGCCAAAAATCCGCAAAAACTGTCGTATTTTTGTATAATAATTCCCGGACAACTTTCTCCGGTTTTGTTTTCTTTCCAGCTTCGGTAGAATTGTTCTATAACATCTTCTGCTCCCGTAGTACGGATTGCTTCTACATATACAAGGTCATCCCTTCCTCTTTCTTTGGGAAAGTACTCAAGCAGCTTTTTTACAAAAGATACCGCTTCCGATTCCCTGTCTGCCGGGTTTAGGGAAACAATCCACGAAAGAGGCGGAAGATTATTAAGGCGGGGTTTGGCAGCAGCAGCCAATTGTGCAATGTCTTTGATATTAAAACCTTCCCAGCCATAAGCGGATGTTTCAATTAACAGGGAAAGAGCCGGCCTTTCCAGTACCAGGCGGATTATTTCCTCCCGCTGGGGATGAAGGGAAATCTCTCCCCATAAAGATATATCAATTACTCCATCTCCGGCAAAATCCTGTATTTTATCCAATAAAGCGGTAAAATCTGCTACTGCAAGAAAATCGCTTCGTTCTGTAACAGGGCCTTCTTTGGCGCCAAACTGTCTATAGGGACATAAATCGCAGGAACCGCCGGTCTTGGGACAGGGCCCGGATACCTGAATGGGAAAAAAAGCGGGTAAAGTCCGTAAATATTCGGGATGATCTGCAATTAATTGGGCGCTATTTTCGGCATTGGGAGCCAGACCGGCAAAACGTTCCAGTAATAAGAGGTTTCGTTTGGAATTTGCAGTAAATGAAAGCCTATGGTGGCGTAAATCTGTTATCGATATTTCTGTTTCTATATCAAAGGAATTAATATCCTTTTGTAAAACCGAAAAAATACTGTCCCGTTTTACAGGGCCCTCTCCTATTTCACCGGCAATCTTAAACAATATTCCGGCACTGTAAGAATTAATGAGTTCCGGCCCAAGGCCATAGGGCCAGCCGTCGGCATAGGAATAATCTGCTGCATAACGGGTATGTCTTTCGGCAATTTTTCCTGCCAAAACAGGATCCAAATAGGGCGAATCTGCCCAGGCATAATATACAAAATCAAAACCTATACTAAGTTCGGAAAGGTTTTTTAACAGTTCCGATACTGTCCAGATGGATTTTTGAATTATTTCGGGTTTCTGTTCGGCCAGGAGGGAGCCGGGGATTTCTCCTTCCCCTGTAAAAAGCACCGTTTTTGTACTGCCGGGAAAGGCACAAGCCTGCTTCAGAGCCAGAGAAAAAGCGGACTGCCCCATTAAAACCGGGGCAAAAGCCTCATTAGACAGCGATCCCCCGAATAAAACTGTAAGAGCGTGCATATATTATGAATATCGGCGCAGGGAATGGGTTTTTTTAATACAATACTGCTTTGATTTATCGTTTGGGAAGCGTAACAGTATGGGAAACCATAAAACCAAAGGTAATGTCCGCCCCTCGATAGGTAAATGCATCCTGCTCAAAATAAATCTGCATTCTGGTTTTATTAAACCTTACTACCAATCCGCCCAGAATATTGGTCTGGGGCAGCGAAAGCTTATATTCTATGGCACCGGGGCTTGTATCATCTGCAATGGGAGAAGTTTTAATATTCATCTGCACAATAAATGATATTAATTCCCATGGATGAATTTCTGCACCAAACATTCCGTTAAACATGGGAAACGATTTACCGTTAAAGGGCACAACGAGTCCGGCATGGGTGTAGAGGGTACAATATGCAGCAATGCGCCAGTCAAATAATAATCCAAGCGCAATATCGGGATAATTGCTGCCGCTTAGTTTTTCCAGAGCTCCTGTGGGGACTTTGAAAGCGCTTAATGCAGCCAGTGAAACAGTATTATTTTCAAAAAAAGTCCATTTTCCCCATAGATCTGTATCGCCCATTGATACAGCAGCTTTGTCCAAATACAGTTTAAGGCCATTATTGTTGGGTATATTAATATGAATCCTGTTTTGCTCTATATATTCCCGTCCGCCGCCTGGAAAATCAAAAAGATCGTGAAATGATTCAATAAAAGAATCCAGGAAACCTCCGGAAAACGAGAAAAACCTAAAATTAACCCCAAGCTGCAGCTCATCTAAGATATTGTAGGAAATTCCCAGTTCTGCCGCATACACTTCATAATCGATTGCAATATAATTCCTGTTATAATTTCGTCCCGGAGGAATAATGGCCTCATCCGGAATAAAAATAAGTATATCCTGTGCAAGATAGTTAATAAGATCAAATTGCAGATCATACTGCCGGCCGGATCTTGCCGGCAAAGCAGGTAAATGATAATGAATTAAATAAGGAATATACATATTTTTGCCGTACAGCGGCCCTTTGGAAAAATCATTGGTAAAGCCATCGGCAAAACCGGTCCCATAAAGCGAAATGAGTATAAGAATAAATAAACCTGTCTTTTTCATACAGATCGTTTTTTTACTACAACCCGCTTGCCGCGGTTATCGCCGCCGCGTGTTTTATCGCCTCCGCGTGTTTTATCGCCTCCGCGCGCTTTATCGCTGCTGCGTGATCTCTCTGCACCGCGTGGTTTAGTTCCACCGTGGGGCTTTGCCCCACCAGACGGTTTGGCTCCGCCGCGCTGTTTCTCTGCGCTGTACGGTTTATCGCTGCCGCGCTTTTTATCCCGCACTGCTTTTTCCATTACTTTTAAGGACTTATCAAATTCCGCAAGAAAGGCAGGAAGATCATCGGCAAAGACAATTACCGACTGACGATCAAAACCTCCGCTTTCCTTGTTTTTGCTTTCTACTATGTTCAGATAAAAATCTCCCATACGGTTTTCTTTTACATTAAGAAAATATGTTCTGTTGGGAAGGATTAATCTGGTAGAAAATAGTTCGCCCCGTATACCCATGTTTATTCCTTTATATTTTATTCCATTGTGTCCGCTTTTATTGTCATATCCCGCTGCCAGGCGATTAATTCTCGCTCCAGAAGTGGATCTTCTGCATCGGCAATTATCCGGAATACCGGTTCGGTTTTGGAACCCCTCATCCAGATAAAGGCTGTTTCAGTATCCTTCTTAAAAACAATTTTTAGCCCTCCGCTCTGTGCATCACCAAAGCTGGAAAGATTTCGCAGTTCCTTTGTACCGATACAGGCCCTGGCTTCCCAGTCATTTATACCCCAGCGCTTGTAAAGCTGATCCTTTTTTTCTGCCCACTGCTGTTCAAAAACCGCCTGATACTTATTTTTTAATTGTACATGATCAGTCCTTGTTACCCTAAGCTGTGCTTCGGGGTTTATTACGCTTGTTGTATAAAAAGAAGGAAGTGATGCGATGATATCGTTAAGCGAAATGGTTTGTCTGGTTACAAAATTGATTTTTTCTGCTGTATGTATGCCGGCCTTTTTTGCCCGTTCCAGCCAAATCGAAAAGAACCCGGCATTATCATTTCCCCCGCTGTTGATCCTAAGGAATTTTACCAGGGCAAAAATGGTTGCAAGCGGATCGCGCACAGAGGACGGATAGGTAATATTGCCGCCGTTGGAACCTTCTCCCAGTATGCGTACCAAATACCCTTGTGCACGAAGTTCCCGGGCCAAATTAACTACATTTGCCTCCCCTACTTCCGCCCTAAATACTTCCATTCCAAAAGCATTGGCAATCCTGTCTATGCGCATTGATGTGGGGCCGTTTACCACAACCGCCGCTTTTTCGCCGTTTGCAGTAAATTCCCCCGTCCAAACCATGTGGGCTAGTTCTGCTGCACAGGCAAGGGCAAATACTTCCTGGGCTTCCAGGCTCCGGGCTTTTGCTCGTGAATCATCCCAAATAACCAGATTGCCCCTGTCTCCGTCGCAGTCCGGCATATAGCCCAAAATAACAGAAGGATCTTTTGCATGAAGCTCTTCCAAAAAATGGCAGCAGCTATCCAGTGAATTCCCTTCCGGAATAATGGCATGAGCAATTTCTCCCGGTACATGGTTTATTTTATAAAAGCCCAACCCCAGGGAAGAGCACATTGCCTCGTCTATGCTGATAGTCCTTGCCGAACCGTTAAAGTCTGCTGCAATTCCCAGCGGATTATCCTTAATCCCCTGTTTCATAGCGCTGAAAAGCTCATCTGCCCTTGGGTTTTTTCCGGCAATTATATCCATGCTAAAGCTTTGATAGGCAGCAAGGGCCTCTTGTTTTACCTTTGCCGATTCCTCATAAACCCGGGATACAGCTTTTTGATCTGCTTTTTTAAGCAGGGTTTCTATATTATCTTTACGATTGCCTTTGTTCATGTAATTTTTAAATAATTCAATTACTTTATTAGCCTGGCTGCCTTCCAGCACTCCCCCGTCATCCAGACCGAACTTTAGGCCATTGTGGCCTATGGGGTTATGGCTTGCAGAAATATAACAGAAACCGCCCCGGCCCGGCTTAAGTATGGTTCCTGCATAGGCCATAATTTCCGGAGCTGCAGCAATACCGGCAAACTTTACCGTACAGCCCGAAGCAAGGAAGGCCCGGATCATTATATCTGCAGCAGCTTTGCCTGTGGGACGGGTATCCTGCCCCAAAATAACAAGAGGGCTTTGACAGGAGTAAAGCTTACATAAATATTCTGTAAAAACTGCTGCTGCTGCTGCCAGAATAATATGATATGCAGGGGCAAGAGCGGCACCGGAATCTTCTTCATCTCCGGCTGCACAGAAAATACCCCGCCAGCCCGATGGGGACAGAATCATTGAGTCCAGGGTGTCTTGTAGGGTTTTTTCCGCTGCCTGTTCCATTGCTCTAATATATCATAGTACCGGCTTTGATCATATTACATGATTTTTTTGCATGATTTTTTTGCGATTTTATGTTATATTTTGTTTGTAGCGATGGAAAGAATATACATGAAAAGAATATATATGGATAACAATGCAACTACTCCGCTTAGGGAAGAAGTCCGTCTTGCCATGATTGAAGATATGGCAGTATTCGGCAATGCTTCCAGTGTGCATGGGTCAGGCAGGGAAGCCCGTGCCAGGGTAGAAGAAGCCCGGCAAAAAGTCGGAGCTCTGCTGAAAGTTCCTGCCAAAACAATAATTTTTACATCCGGCGGATCGGAATCAAATAATACGGTCTTCGCTGCCATGAGATCTTTGGCATCGGACAAGCACGGCGCTCCTCTAGATACCGGCCGCAGGGTTTTTATTACCAGTACAATTGAACATCCCTGTGTATTAAACTCCGCCAAATATCTGGAATCGCTGGGCTTTACGGTGATTTTCCTGCCGGTAGATACAACAGGAAGGATCATAATTGATCAATACAAAAAAAACCTTAATTCCGATACTCTCTTGGTGTCGGTAATGATGGCAAACAACGAAACCGGTACCATACAGGACATACAGGAAATTGCCGCCCTTGCCCGTGCAGCCGGGGCTTTTATTCACTGCGATGCGGTTCAGGCTGCGGGAAAAATCCCGTTAAATGCTTTGGAATTGGATGTCGATTACCTGACCATTTCGGCCCATAAAATGTACGGTCCAAAGGGTGTTGGTGCCCTGTATATAAAGGAAAAAGCGCCCATCGCTTCGTTTATCCACGGAGGGCACCAGGAAAACGGCATACGGGCTGGAACCTACAATAATGCAGGCATACTTGGTTTTGGCCTTGCTGCAGAGCTGGCGCGCTCTTCCCTTACAGAATACAACAAAACCACAGAAGCATTGCGAAATAAGCTGTGTAATGGTTTTTTGGAAAACATTCCCAATATAATTATTAACGGCCACCAAACACAGCGGCTTCCCAATACCCTAAATGTTTCCTTTCCCGGAGCAGAGGGAGAGGCAATACTCTTGTCCATGGATTTAAAAGGCATAGAGGTTTCTACCGGCTCGGCCTGTGCTTCGGGAAGCCTCGAACCCTCCCATGTACTTTTGGCCTCCGGTGCAGGGCCGGAGCTTGCCCACAGTTCTATACGCTTTTCCCTGGGATTGGGAACAAGCGAAGCAGATATAGATTATGTACTGGAAACAATGCCGCTCATAATAAAACGGCTTCGTTCCATGAGTACTATTGCTTATACATAACGGAGTTATTATGAACAATTGGTTATATTCGGATACGGTAAAAGATCACTTTATGAATCCCCGCAATGTTTTGTTGGATGACGAAAACTTTCCCGCCGACGGCCGCGGAGAAACAGGAAACATGAAGTGCGGGGATCAAATGTTAATGCTCTTGCAGATCCAGGATGATACGATCAAGGATGTACGCTGGAAAACCTTTGGCTGTGCCAGCGCCATTGCATCTACCAGCATGCTTTCCGAAACAATCAAGGGAATGACCATAAGCGATGCCTACAAGATTACCCCCGACGATCTGGTACAAAAACTTGGCGGCCTGCCGGAAAATAAAATCCACTGTTCGGTATTGGGAGACAAGGCCCTAAGGGCAGCCATAGATCAATACCTTGAAAAAACCGGCCGTGCCGGACTATTAAAGGAAGAAGCTGTAACGATATGCGACTGCCTGGGCATAAGCGACAAAGACCTGGAAACAGCCTGGAAAAACGGCGGACGGACCTGGGAAGAATTACAGGCAGCCACCAAGATAGGCACCGTCTGCGGAAATTGCAAGGCAAAAGCTATGGAACTGCTTCACATGTGGGAGCATATTTATGGTGAACCGTGATCTTTTTTATTTATTTCTTCATAAAATAATGAAAATACATATATTGCACTTTGGCCATAAAGTCCAGTACTGTCGTCAGAAAAGCATTCTCCTGTATAAGATTGGTAAAATAATTTAAGCGCATCGTTTTCGCTGCAGCGGAAATGTTCCATAATAAGCGGAATTATAGTCTTTAGAGTATTCGCTCTTATTGTTCCATGAGCCATATTATTCCAAGTTAATAATTTTAATAAATTTTAAAAACGCTAGTGATTTATCGGTACAAAAACAATACTGATTGTTTGCAGGCATAAATGCAAGCTTTTGTAATGCAAAATCAGGGGGCATTAATCCATCCAAAACAGCTTGTACCGTTTCGCCAACATCATCATTTGCGATTTTTCCGTATACAATATCAAATCCATGTGTATAATGGGCATCCTTGCGGCAATTTACTACTAATTCAAGCCATTCAATCGCATATTCTATAAAAGCCTTGTAGTTCAAATTTTGTTGTGCATGGTCTATATCAAATTCATATATATTCAAAACAGCATCTTTTTTTCTTATTCGTCCCTGCCTTTTTGCCCATTTTTCCGCTTGGATAAGAATATCAGTACAATAAAACCCTGTTCCAAAATCACGGCCAGCCAGCGAAATAGGAATTACTGGTTTTTCAATCACTTCTGTACCGCCATGATATAGAATCATAAATACCTGTTTTCCATGATTTGAGCAATATCTTGAAGCACATAATCGAAACCATGACCATGTAAAATATCATAGTCTTTATCGAGCATTGTTAGTATACCATTTTTTTCAAACAATTTGTAAACTTCGTTGCTGGGCATAGAATTACGATCTGCATACAATTCTATACAAAAAGCCTTAAATGAAAGACTGCTCATAAGTACAGTATTAAGCAGAGGGTTTATCCGGTCAAGTACTACTGTGAATTCCCAGACTCACCGCCAGATTCCGGCTGCTCCGGGCCATTGTCCGGCTTGGATCCGGTTACTGTGCGGGCTGAGCCTCCGGAAATATAAACCTTCCCGCATTCCGGGCATATCGAGGTATGTAATCTTACCGATTGGCTTATAACCCTTCTGTCATCCCGTTCTGCTCGTGCCTGTTCGTTGACTATATGCTCGCGTTCATGGGATGCAACGGCAGAAGCAGCCTGGCTTGGGGCAACGCGGGTGGGCGCTTGGAAACTAACCGATGAATCGTTTGATTGATCGACATATCTGCGGTTATTACAGGTTTCACATTCATTGGGACCGAGGATCGCGTCAATTCCCTTTGTTTTGTCGGCTGCACTGCCTCCCAGCCCTGTGCCGTCCTGTCCTGGCGCCTGCCCCCCTGTAACTCCTGCCTGCATGGCAGCCGATGCTGCCCCTCCTGCTGCATAATACCGGGCATAGGCTTCCATACCTTCCGGAGAAATATCCAATACCACACCGCTTTGACTAAGCGGAATCTGTACAGAAGACGGCAGTATACCCTGGGCATTTGAAGCCCCAGCATTAACAGCCTCGGGGCTGCGCGGCATGGAGGAAAAATATGGCGAAAAAACAGGATCAATAAACATCTATGTATAATTATAGTAGTTTTTTCTGCAAAGTCAAGGAAATAAATCCTATTTTACCGAGCTGAGTGTACCATAAAAGTATCCCGAAAATAATCTTGAAAGGGGGTATGCCAGGGCACAGGCACGCCAAAAAAACTGCGTGTAGAATTCACAAAAACAGCCTCCCGACTACTTAGATTTTTTATTTAAGCAGTCGGGCACTTTTTCGTAACAGTAACCATTGCTGGCTGGTCTATTTTTGTGAGGAACTCCACATAGTTTTTTTGGCGTGCCTGTGCCCTGGCATACCCCCTTTCCAGCATATATCCGGGTATGTTTATAGCACACTCAGAGTGGTAAATTAAGTTTTTTTATATGCGACCTATGGTCGCAAACTTGATAGAAAAGTTTGCCTTTTTTAGCTATCCGCCATAGGTGGAATATCCTGAAAGCCATACAAGCACCATGCAACTCTTTGCCCTATAGATAAAGCAGGGTAAAACTGCATAGCTTTTTACCTGGCTCAGCACTATACTAATTAAGGAGCAATTAATATGGCAGTAGAGGCAGTAACACTCGATACAGTCAAAAAAATAGTACAGGAATCCAATAGGGAAAACCATGATGATCTTCGAGAGGCTGAACGGATAATAAAGGAATTGTCTCAGGAAGTAAAAGGAATATCCAGGGAAATAAGGGAAAATGGGAGGCAGATGGGCTATCTTAACAACCGTTTTGGCGAACTGGCTGAACATCTGGTAGCTCCCAATATATTGGAAAAATTCAAAGGTATGGGTTTTAACTTTGAGCAAATTTCCCAAAACCACAGAATTACCGAACAGGGCCGTTTTCTTGCAGAAGTAGATTTACTTCTGGAAAATGGTGATGTGGTTATGGTGGTGGAAATAAAAGCAAAACCAAATCAAAAAGATATTAACGAACATATTAAACGTATAGAAATACTGCGCCGCCGGGCGGATCTGCGAAAGGATCACCGTAAATTCCAAGGCTCTATTGCCGGAGCAATCATGAAAGAAACAGTACGGGACTATGCCCATAAAACCGGCTTTTATGTTATAGAACAAAGCGGTGATACGGTAAAGATAAATATTCCCAAGAATTTTAAAGCCAGAGAGTGGTAAAAAAAAACCCCGCCGGAGCGGGGTTTTTTATTCTAATTAATAATTAGAAAGCATAGCCGAAGAGCAGCCTGATGTAGTGGTCTGTTGCATCAGCAAAATCTTTGGTGCCGACATCAAAACCATAACCGGCTTTAATAAAGGAATTACCAATATCATACTGTACCCACAGGTCAGCTTTGAAATTGGAAAGTCCAAGATCGTCTGAATCATCGTTTTTCAAAACACCAGTAACACCGGCGCCAAGGCTGATATCTTCAGTAGCTAAAAAGGTTACAGATGGTGTAAATTCGATTTCCTGAATACCGTCGCACAAGGTAAAGCCAGCTTCAAGAGCAACACCCAGCTGATCGGTAACAACATAATCGGCATTCAAACCAATTTTGATGGTAGGATCATCAGCTTCAAGAAGGTCAAGAGCAGCCAAACCTACATAGACTGACAGGTTTTCTACACCATAAAAACCAAAGCCGACGATAACTTTCATTTCTTCCTCACCAGGCGTATACCAATTATCGAAATCTGCTAGCTGAGTTAGATTAGTTATATCATCACCTACAAATCCGAAAACAGGATCGGAAATGTACAGCCCAAAACCGGCAGAAAATTCAAAGAGATCTTCCTGGGCATAGCTGAAACCCATTCCAAAACCATCTTTGAAAGAATCTTCAAGTACATTACCGCCATAAGGTGTGGGGATGAAAGCGCCTAAGCTAAGGCCTTCCATGGGGTGTATTTCTACCCTGATACCCAAACCGCTGGAGATGTTTTCGTCTACCCAGCCGCCTACAGTCCATACGCCTGGATCAATAAGACCGGCTCTGACAGTGGCCATGTCCGCGATGGTTCCCCAGCCATGGGCATTATAGAGACTAAGATTTCCACCAACACTAACATCATCAATGTCTGTAAACTCTTTGCCGTATTTTTCCATAAATTCATCTAGGGTATCAGTTGATCCAGCAGCCGTTGCAGCAGCAAATACTACATCAAAGGCATCTTGATCAAAGCTTGGGCTTTTCCAATCAGCGCCAATACCAAGCTGCAAGCCCCAGTTACCGCCATCTACTTCGGCGTTAAGTCTGGCCCGGATAGCCCTGTCATCATCATCATCATCAGCTTTGATGACCGGATCATCATAGCTGTCTCCGAGTTGAATAAGAGCGCCCGTTGCTACTTCTCCGCTCCAGGTAACTTCCTGCGCGAAGGCTCCCCCTGCTACCGCAAGGATTAATAGAA
>Ga0099364_10005116_pt1 | contig 19584 bp, 16 predicted proteins | sample TergutTh196P3_FD_73070 | JGI IMG/M metagenome (GOLD analysis project Ga0099364, IMG submission 73070) | Microcerotermes parvus P3 segment gut microbial communities from Pointe-Noire, Republic of the Congo - Th196 P3 | ecosystem: Host-associated > Arthropoda: Insects > Digestive system > Gut ... | reverse complement strand
TCGCTACGCTCGCCTACACTATGTAAGCAGCGCTGCAAAGCTCGCTATCTTTTGCTATTTTTTCAATATTTCAAAGAACTCTTTTATTCACTTATTGACAAATGTCATTTGGCGCAAATATAGGGACAAAATGTTGGTAGAAACATTGAAAATGCTCACAAAGTCCCGTAGGGACGTAATGTAAATTAACGATTTTCTACAATATTGCGTACCTAACGGCACGCAGGCAGGTGAAAACAACATCTTTCTACCAACATTTAGTGCCTAACGGCACATTTGGCTAACGCCGTTTTTCAATTCAACCCGTCATTCGATTTATTGAAAGACCATTTTTCATTTTTTTATTAACTTCGTTGAACCTTGTTTCTTCATTTCCCCAACACCTCGTCAACCGTATAATTCAAAAAACGATGCAAGGGCTGCATGCTGCGGAAAGTTTCAACAGTTTTTTCAAACCAATCATTTTCGGCAAAAAACGCATCGGGCTCGTGGCGATACACCGTATAATGCTTGTGTTTAAGGTAATCGGCATCGGCGAAATCTTTCGGGAAGCCGCGCGGAACGGTTTTTAGTTTCGTGTTTTCGTCTTCACCAAAAGTAAATATGTCGGAAAACCGGTGGTTTTCGATAATTTCCTTGAACTCGTCGATATTGTCGTACACTGCTTCCCGCACCGCTTTGAGTACTGCCGGTTGCGGACACCACAAACCGCCGCTCAACAAACAGTTGCCCGGCTCAAGGTGCAGATAATAACCGCTACGCTCGCTTTTACGACCGCCGCCGGCACAAATATACGTTCCCAAATGTGTTTTATACGGCGTTTTATCGTGAAAGCGCGTGTCGCGGTAGATACGAAAAATACAATCTTTTGCCTGTAATCCGGCAATTTCTTTGTCGAACTCCGAAATGCGGGCAATCAACAAGTTTGTTATTTCTTGAAAATCGGCAAAAGCGGCTTGATAATGCGCTTTGTTTTCGGCAAACCATTCGCGGTTATTATTCTTTTTAATGTCATTGAGGAAGTTGAATATTCGTTTTGTTTCCATGTTATTTATGTTTTAATCGTGCAAACTTACATTATTTTTTACGGACACGCAAAAAAGTTGTATTTTTGTCAGCCAAGAAAAAAAAACAGTGGCAAAAAAAAAATACGATTTACGATTTACAGGCAATTTAACGACTTAACAATATGTTCGAAAAAATCAAACAAATTTCGCAAGAAATAGAGGCTTTGACAGCCAAAAACAGTGAAGAAGTAGAAACTTTGCGCATTAAATATTTAAGCAAAAAAGGCGATATTACGGCTTTATTCAACGATTTTCGCAATGTTCCGAACGAAGAAAAACGCGAAATCGGTCAGTTGCTCAATCAGTTGCGCGACAAAGCGCAGGAAAAAATCAACGAGCTGAAAACGGCGTTTGAGAATACAAGCGCTTCGGACAACGCTACCGACCTCACGCGTACGGCAGACCCTGTTGCGCTGGGAACACGCCATCCGTTGACTATTGTGAAAAACGAAATTATCGAAATTTTTTCGCGTATCGGTTTTACGATTGCCGAAGGTCCCGAAATAGAAGACGACTGGCATGTGTTTGGCGCATTGAATTTTGCGCCCGAACATCCGGCACGCGATATGCAGGATACTTTTTTCATCGAAAAAAATCCCGATATTTTGTTGCGCACACACACATCGAGTGTACAAACCCGCGTGATGACTTCGCAAAAACCGCCAATCCGCGTGCTGTGTCCCGGGCGCGTGTATCGCAACGAAGCAATTTCGTATCGGGCGCATTGTTTTTTCCATCAAGTAGAAGGGCTTTATATTGATAAAGAGGTGTCGTTTGCCGATTTGAAACAAGCGTTGCTTTATTTTGCGAAAGAAATGTTTGGCGAAGATACGAAAATTCGCCTGCGACCTTCGTATTTTCCGTTTACGGAGCCATCGGCAGAAATGGATATTTCCTGCAATTTGTGCGGCGGCAAGGGTTGTCCGTTTTGCAAACATACCGGCTGGGTCGAAATTCTCGGTTGCGGCATGGTTGACCCGAATGTGTTCGACGAATGCGGCATCGACAGCAAAGAATATACCGGCTACGCCTTCGGAATGGGTGTTGAGCGCATTACCAATCTGAAATTCCAAGTGAAAGATTTGCGAATGTTTTCGGAAAATGATGTGCGGTTTTTGCGGCAGTTTCAAGCGGCGTGGTAGCGGGCATTTAAGATTTATAAACAAATTATTTTAGTATGAAAAAATTAATTTATGCTATGTTGCCATTAATTATGGCTGTTAGTGTGGGTTCGTGTCTTTCCTCCGGCAGCGATATGCAGGAAACCCCGCAATTGCGTATTTCTGCCATTCGAAATAATGCAGACACATTGAAAATATATCCAACAACCGAAGCGAGCGCTTTCCTTATGGATACTGTTGAAACAGGAGATTCTATTTTGTTTTTTACGGTAATGTATTCGGGGCAACAAAACCTGCTGACCGGATTTAATTTTGATTTTGATGCCGAAATAGCGGATATTCATTTCAAAAATACCGAAAAATTAGACAGTATTTTCTCGCCTCAAAGCGATTACCGAAAAGGAATTTTCATTGTAGATATGCCGGCTAACTACATTTGGTTGCCTGTAATCTATATTCCTAAATCTCCCTCGACCAATACTACCGTATCGTTTACCGTAAAATCGGATTCTAAATTCAGCCCGTCAACAATACTACTGAAAACGCCAATAAAAGCGAAAAGCGAAGAGGAAGAATAACACAAAAAAGTCCGATTCTCTGAGAGTCGGACTTTTTTAGTATTATGTTTGAAAAAAACGTTATTCTGCGTTTTCTTCTTCTTTTTTCGCAGCGGCTTTTTTAGTCGCTTTTTTCTTTGGCGTTTTTTCTGCGGCAACTTCTTCGCTTGCGGCAACTTCAACTGTTGTTTCTTCTTTTTTCGCAGCAGCTTTTTTTGTTGTCTTTTTAGCTTTTGGAGCTTCTTCAGTTACAATTTCCGCTGTAACCTCTGTTTCAACTTCCGCAACTTCTACAACATCAACAACCTCTGTAACCTCTGTAACTTCCGTAATTTCTGTAACTTCCGCAACCTCTATAACTTCCGCAACCTCCGTAACTTCTGTAACTTCCGCAACCTCTTTAGCCACTTTTTCTTTGGCGGTTTTAGTTGTTTTTTTAGGAGCGATAGCTTCCGAATCCATTTGTTCTTTCAAATTTGCAAGTGCATCAATGTCACCCAAAGTGGTTTTTTCCATTACGTTTACCGTTTCTTCTTTTTTCGCTTTTTTGCCTTTTTTCGCTTTTGCTTCTTCGCCGGCGGTTAATTCTTTTTGAGCGTCTTCATGAATACGGCTATGTGAAAGAATAATGCGTTTTGCATCTTTGTTAAATTCAATTACCTTGAAGTTCAATTTTTCATTCACTTTTGCTTGCGAGCCGTCTTCTTTCACCAAATGTTTGGGTGTCGCAAATCCTTCTACACCGTAAGGAAGAGCGATTACCGCTCCTTTGTCGAGCAGTTCTACGATAGTGCCTTCCTGTATAGTATCCACGGAGAACAATGTTTCGAAAACGTCCCATGGATTGTCTTCCAATTGCTTGTGTCCGAGACTTAAACGACGGTTTTCTTTGTCGATTTCAAGCACAATCACTTCCATATCGGCGCCGATTTGAGTAAATTCTGATGGATGTTTTATTTTCTTTGTCCACGAAAGGTCGGAAATATGGATAAGCCCGTCAACGCCTTCTTCGATTTCTACAAATACGCCGAAGTTTGTGAAGTTGCGTACTTTCGCTGTGTGTTTGGAATTAACGGCATATTTTTTCTCTATATCTTCCCATGGGTCGGATTTCAGTTGTTTGATGCCGAGCGACATTTTGCGTTCTTCGCGGTCGAGCGTTAAAATAACGGCTTCTACTTCGTCGCCGACATTCATAAAGTCTTGTGCCGAGCGCAAATGTTGCGACCACGACATTTCGGATACGTGAATAAGACCTTCAACGCCATCGGCAACTTCAACAAATGCGCCGTAGTCTTGAAGTACAACTACTTTTCCGCTTATTTTATCGCCAACTTGTAAATTTGTATCCAAAGCGTCCCAAGGATGAGGAGTAAGTTGTTTTAAGCCAAGTGCAATGCGTTTTTTCTCTTCATCGAAGTCGAGAATAACCACATTTATTTTTTCATCTAATTGAAGAATTTCTTCGGGGTGATTTACGCGACCCCACGAAAGGTCGGTAATATGGATAAGTCCGTCAACACCGCCAAGGTCGATAAATACGCCGTAAGATGTGATGTTTTTAACGGTGCCTTCGAGTACTTGTCCTTTTTCAAGACGCGATACGATTTCTTTCTTTTGAGATTCAAGTTCGGCTTCGATAAGCGCTTTGTGCGAAACAACCACATTGCGGTATTCGTGGTTGATTTTTACCACTTTGAATTCCATTGTTTTGTTTACAAACACATCGTAGTCGCGGATAGGTTTCACATCTATTTGCGAGCCGGGCAAGAATGCTTCAATGCCGAATACATCGACAATCATACCGCCTTTTGTGCGGCATTTTACGAAACCTTTGATGATTTCATCGCTGTTCAATGCTTCGTTTACACGGTCCCACGAGCGGCTTGCGCGAGCTTGTTTGTGCGAAAGCAAAAGCTGACCTTTTTTGTCTTCCTGACTCTCGATATACACTTCTACTTTGTCGCCAATTTGCAAATCGGGATTGTAGCGGAATTCGTTCATGGAAACTACTCCGTCCGATTTGTAACCCACATTTACCACTACTTCGTTTTTGCTCATGGAAATAACGGTGCCTTCTACCACTTCACGGTCCTTAATCATATTAAGGGTTTGGTCGTAGGCTTTTGTCATTTCTTCGCGGTCGGCTTCGTTGAAAGCATCGCCTTTTTCGTAAGCGTCCCAGTCAAACTCATCTGATGCGGGTTTAACGATTTTTTCTTTTGTTTCTTTTGCTGCTTTCGGAATTTTTATAGTTTCTTCCTCTGCAAACACGTCTTCTTCGACATTTTCTTCTGCCGTTACAACCGGTTCTTCTACTACAGTGATTTCTTCTGCTGTTTCGGGTACTTCTTCTACCGCAGCGGTTTCTTCTGCTGTTTCGAACGCTTCTTCTACCACAGCGGTTTCTTCTGTTACGGCTTCAACTGACAGGTTTTCGACGATTTGTTCGTCGTTTTTTTCCAATTCATTCATTTTTTTGGAAATTTTCTTTTAATAAGGTTAAACAATAAATTTATAATCTCTTCCTCTGTTTTTTTGCAAACGAGCCCGCAAAGGTACGAAAAAATTAAAAACTAAAAGTCAATAATTAAAAGTTTTTTCAATTGCCGCATCCGTTATCGCCGCAGTCGTTGCTCGAACTGCAACCGCAGCATCTGCTGTTTTTTGTGAAAGTTTTTTTAATTTCGTCGTCGGTGGCGGCGCGTACGGTAAGTATTTTGCCCACAAAATGCAAATTTTCTCCCGCCAGCGGGTGGTTCAAATCTACGCTTACGGTATCGTCGTCCACGCTGACTATTTGCGCGTTGATGCGGTTTTTGTCTTTGTCCATCAACGGAACAATGTTGCCTTCGAAAATCATTTCTTCGTCGAATTTTCCATTAATTTCGAAAACTGCGCGAGGTAAATCTATCAAACTTTCGTCATCGTATTCGCCGTAGGCATCTTCGTGCGAAATGCTAAAATCGAAGGTGTCGCCGGCTTTTAAGCCTGCTATTTGTGTTTCAAACTTGGGCAACATCATGCCGATGCCCTGGCAAAAAACAAGCGGTTGTTCCGGTGTGGCGCTTTCCATCAACTCGTTTTCGTCGCCCACATACAAATCGTAGCTAAGCGTTACAATTGTTTTTTCTGAAATAATCATTTTTTATTTGGTTTTAAAATTTTGTACTAAGGGACGCCAAAATTACGTTTTTTTTTTAATTTTAGATTTTAATCTTTTATCTTTTTCATGATAAAGTAACATATAGTTACATTATTTTTTATCTTTGCAGCCGATTTTATACCATAATCTATACAAAATTTCAGGAATATGTCGAAAAATTTAGTGATTGTTGAGTCGCCGGCAAAGGCAAAAACGATAGAGAAATTTTTAGGAAAGGACTATAAAGTAATGTCGAGTTTCGGTCATATCCGCGATATTGAAGAAAAAGGCATCGGAATAGATTTTGCAAACAATTATCAGCCGCGTTATGTGGTTTCCAGCGATAAAAAGAAAGTAGTAAGCGACCTGAAAAAAAACGCTTCCGAATCCGAAATGGTATGGCTCGCCTCCGATGAAGACCGCGAAGGGGAAGCAATTGCATGGCACTTGTCGGAAGTGCTGCAACTTCCGAAAGAAAAAACAAAACGAATTGTTTTTCACGAGATTACCAAAGAAGCCATCTTGAATGCAATACAAAGTCCGCGCTCAATTAACGATAATTTGGTAGATGCGCAACAAGCCCGGCGCGTACTTGATAGAATTGTAGGTTTTGAACTTTCGCCTGTTTTGTGGCGCAAAATTAAACCCGCGCTTTCTGCCGGTCGGGTTCAGTCGGTAGCTGTTCGCCTAATAGTGGAACGCGAGCGTGAGATACAAAAATTTGAATCACAGGCAGCTTTTCGCGTTACGGCAATTTTTCTCGTGCCCGACAAAAACGGCGCTTTGGTCGAAATGAAAGCCGAGTTGCAAAACCGTTTTCAAACAAAAACCGAAGCTGAAACCTTTTTAGAAAAATGCAAAACAGCATCGTTTTCGGTTGCCGATATTGTTACTCGTCCCACAAAAAAATACCCTGCTCCGCCTTTCACTACCTCTACTTTGCAGCAAGAAGCCGCACGCAAATTGGGATTTTCGGTGGCGCAAACCATGCGTGTAGCACAACAACTGTACGAAGCCGGAAAAATCACCTACATGCGTACCGACTCGGTCAACTTATCGGAATTGGCTATTAACACAAGCAAGACGGAAATCATTGCTATCGCAGGCGAAAAATATTTACACACGCGCCGCTACCAAACCAAAACGAAAGGTGCGCAAGAGGCACACGAAGCAATTCGCCCGACCTATATGAACCAACACACTGTCGAAGGCTCGGCACAAGAAGTGCGTTTGTACGAATTGATTTGGAAACGCACAATCGCATCGCAAATGAGCGAAGCCGAATTAGAAAAAACAACCGTAACTATTAATATTTCAAATTCCGGTGAAAAATTCATCGCCGAAGGCGAAGTGTTGATTTTTGATGGTTTTTTACGTGTATATATGGAGTCGTCCGACGATGATAAAGAGCAGGAAAGAACCTTGTTGCTTCCGCCCGTAAAGACAAACGATATGCTTAACATGACGCAAATCGTAGCGCAAGAACGTTTTACACAACGTCCGGCTCGTTATGCGGAAGCGAGCTTGGTGCGCAAATTAGAGGAACTCGGAATTGGTCGCCCATCAACTTATGCGCCCACAATTTCGACAATACAAAATCGAGGATATGTTGAAAAAGGAGATAAATCCGGCGAAAAAAGAAAATATACTCTTCTTATTTTGCAAAAAAACAATATAAAAGAAGAAATAAAAGAAGAAACTGTCGGCGCCGAAAAAGCCAAACTGTTTCCAACCGACATTGGCGCTGTGGTAAATGACTATCTGTTAGAATCGTTCCCGGCAATTATGGATTATCAGTTTACGGCAAATGTAGAAAAAGACTTCGATACGGTTGCCGAAGGCGAAGAAGAATGGACAAAAATGATAGATGTGTTCTACAAAGATTTTCACCCGATGGTGGAAACATCTATGCAAACATCAACCGCCAAGAGAGTAGGCGAAAGAATGCTTGGCGACGACCCCAAAACAGGCAAACCGGTATCTGTAAAAATAGGTCGTTACGGTCCTCTTGTGCAAATCGGTTTGGCAGATGATACCGAAAAGCCGCTATTTGCCTCATTGAAAAGAGGTCAAAGCCTCGAAACAATCACGCTTGACGAAGCGCTCGAATTGTTTAAACTTCCCCGCATATTGGGCGATTTTGAAGAAAAAGAAGTGTCAGCGGCGTTGGGCAAATTTGGTCCGTATATTCGCCATGATAATAAATTTGTGTCGCTGCCCAAAACCGACGATCCGGTAACGATTTCGTTGGAAAGAGCTATCGAACTTATCGTGGAAAAACGAGAGGAAATAAAAAATCGAATAATAAAAGCATTTCCCGAAGATGCTGATTTAGAGGTGCTTAATGGTCGATTTGGAGCCTATATTTCCTATAAAAAAGAAAACTACAAACTTCCGCCCAAAGCTATCCCCGCTGATTTGAGTTATGAAGAATGTATGGAGATAATTCGTTCAACCAAACCATCTGGTAAGAAAAAAAGGCGTTAAAAAAAAGATTTTCCTAAATAAACCATTCTGTAAGTTTAACGTCTAAATGTGAAAATTGGCACAGTATTTGCGCCCAAAATCAACGAAGTTAATTCAGATTTTATGAAGAACTCCTATATTTCGTCTCCATTTAACTACACACGGCGGCTTGCAAATGTAGTAAAAATAGGAGATGTTCCGATGGGCGGCAGTTGTCCTGTTCGCTTGCAATCAATGACAAATACTTCTACGCTCAATGCCGAAGCCTGCGTAGCACAAAGTTTGCGCATTGTCGAAACCGGCGGCGAGTATGTGCGCTTGACGGCACAAGGTATTCGCGAAGCCGAAAATCTTCAAATTATACATAAAAAATTACGCGAAAAAGAATGTAACGTTCCTCTAATTGCCGATATTCATTTCAATCCGAAAGTTGCCGAAATTGCCGCGCATTATGTGGAAAAAATACGCATCAATCCGGGAAATTTTGTAAATAGCATAAAAACGATTGATTATACCGAAAAAGAATACGAACAAGAGTTGGCAGAAATTCGCAAAAAACTTGTTCCGCTTCTTGATATTTGCAAAAAAAACAAAACAGCATTGCGCATCGGCGTTAATCACGGTTCGCTTTCGCAACGCATTTTAAATCGCTATGGCGACACGCCCGAAGGCATGGTTGCTTCGTGTATGGAATTTTTGCACATTTGCAAAGAAGAAAAATTCGACAACGTAGTAGTTTCCATGAAAGCCTCAAACGTACTTATTATGGTACAATCGGTTCGATTGCTTGTGGCGAAAATGAACGAAGAAAACATGCATTATCCTTTGCATTTGGGTGTTACCGAAGCCGGCGACAGCGAAGACGGCAGGATTAAATCGGCAGTCGGAATAGGCGCTTTGCTTGCCGACGGAATCGGCGATACCATTCGCGTGTCGTTGAGCGAAACGCCTGAAAATGAAATCCCTGTGGCAAAAAAACTGCGCGATTACATCGTGGAACGCGAAAATCACAAGCCGATTATGGCAAGCGAAAATCCGCTTGTTTTGCCCTGTAAATACGAGCGGCGAAACACAAAACCTGTTAAAAATATTGGCGGCGAGCACGTTCCGGTTGTCATCGGCGAAAATCACAAAATTAACACAAAGCCCGACTACATTTTTTTCAACAAATCGCTGGAGGCAAATGGCAAATCCTTTCCCATTTTTGCCGCACACGAGATAAGTTCTTCTACAACGGTTTCGGAAGAAATTATCTTTTGGCGTTTGTCGTTTTCCGATTTGACGGTTGGAAAATTGGCTTTTTTGGCGGAAACAAAACTGCCCGTCGTTATTCTTTTAGAAAGCCATCATCAAAATCCGGTTGGAGAATTTCGGGCATTTTTCCATACGCTGCTGAATGCAAATTGCACTACTCCTGTAGTAATTTGTCGAAAATATGCCGAAAATAATTCTGAAGATTTACAAATAAAAGCGGCTGCCGACATCGGTTCCTTGCTGATAGATGGTTTCGGAGACGGCGTTTTTCTGCAAAATCAAGGAGATATTTCCGATGAGACAATCAACAGCATAGCATTCTCAATTCTTCAATCGGCACGGGTACGCATTACAAAAACCGAGTACATTTCCTGTCCGGGTTGCGGCAGAACACTATTCGATTTGCAAGGAACAATCGCAAAAATTAAAAACCGGACAAATCATCTGAAAGGCTTGAAAATAGGAATTATGGGTTGCATTGTGAACGGTCCGGGCGAAATGGCAGATGCCGATTACGGCTATGTAGGCGCCGCAAAAGGGAAAATCAGCTTGTATAAAAAGCAAATTTGCATAGAAAAAAATATTGATGCCGGTGATGCTGTTGAAAAATTGATAGAATTAATCAAAAAAAATAACGATTGGAGAAATTAAATTATAAGAGGCTGCCCCGCTTTTAGGACAGCCTCAGAGTTTTGTTTACACAATTGTTATCCAGCCAAACTTGTCTTCTTCCTGTCCGTACTGAATAGCGCGGAGCCGGTTGTAGAGTTTTTCGCTTACGGGTCCGGGGTTTCCGTCTTTTGAGAATATGTAGGATTTCTTTTGGTCGTAATCGTCAATCCGCTCTATCGGACTGATAACGGCAGCGGTTCCGCATGCGCCGGCTTCTTCGAAAGTAGCCAGCTCTTCCACAGGAATGGGTCTCCGCTCTACTTTCATTCCCAAATCTTCGGCTAAAGTCATTAGACTTTTATTGGTAATCGAAGGCAGGATAGAAGTGGAGGCGGGAGTAATGTAGGTATTGTTTTTTATCCCAAAAAAATTGGCTGCGCCGCATTCGTCTATGTATTTTTTTTCTTTAGCGTCTAAATAAAAAATATTCGAATAGCCTAATTGATGCGCTTTGTTGCCGGCAATCAGGCTTGCCGCGTAGTTTCCGCCTACCTTATAAATGCCTGTGCCAAGCGGCGCCGAGCGGTCGAACTCGCGCATAATTACAAATGGCGTTGTTTGAAAACCGCCTTTGAAATAAGGACCTACCGGCGTTACAAACACAATAAATTCGTACTCGACGGCGGGCTTTACGCCTACTTGCGCGCCTGTTCCGATAAGCAGCGGACGAATGTACAACGATGCGCCGCTTTCGTAAGGAGGCACAAACCGCTCGTTTTCCTTTACCACGGCAACAACCGCTTCTTTAAATTTTTCGAGCGGAAATTTTGCCATCATAATTCCATCGCAAGACGATTGAAGGCGTTTAGCATTCTCGTCCAAGCGAAAAATGCGGATTTTGCCATCTACCCCGCGAAATGCTTTCAATCCTTCAAAGGCTTCCTGCCCATAATGCAAACAAGTGGCTGCCATGTGCAGATTTAAGTATTCGTCGCTGTGTTTGCGCAATTCGCCCCATGCGCCGTCTTTGTAGGAGCAGCGAATGTTGCAGTCGGTTGGCATGTAGCCGAAAGTCAAATCTGACCAGTTGATATTTTCCATTATATGCGAATTTTTATGTTTTGGGAGACAAAGATAGAAATAAATTAAGAATTAAGAAATAACATTCAACGAAGTTCATTAAATTTTAAAAGAATTACAATACCGGCAAACTCATTCCGTTTATTTTCCGGTACAAATCCAAGGCATATACATCGGTCATTCCCGAAATGAAGTCGAGTACGGCTTGCATTTTTCCGTAAATAGTTTTTGCCGAAATTTCGTATTGTTCCGGTATGCGCGAAAGCAACATTTTCGAGTAGGCTTTTTCTTCGTGCAATACGGCTGTTGTAAATTTGTCGATAAGCGTATAAATAATATTGTATCCGGCAATTTCCACATCAACCACCACTTTTGAGCGGTAAATGCGCTTGATTGATACTTTTTCGCAGGCAGAATATGCTTCGTACAAATGTGCAGGCATTTTTTTTATCAACGAGCCGGTGAAAGTTCCGGCGAGAATTGCTTTTTCGTTTTCCATAAAAACAGCCGTGCAGGCATCAATCAGCGTGCCGATAACGGCGGAGCGCAGGTAAGCGATTTGTTCGTTGGCATCAGTAACCATTACCAAGGTTTCTTGTACACGTTTTTTGCGGTTTTCATCGAAAAATGCCATTAAAAGACCGATGGTTTCTTCCGATGTGAGAATTTTCAGTTTGTGCGCATCTTCGATGTCCATTATTTCGTAGCAAATATCGTCTGCGGCTTCCACGAGATACACCAAAGGATAACGAGCAAATTTGTATTTCTCCAATTCGAGAATGCCTAATTCGCCTGCGATTTTGGCAAAATCGTCTTTTTCCGATTGAAAGAAGCCGAATTTTTGTTTCGTTACGGCGTAATTCGACGAAAACGGATATTTCGCAATAGCCGCCAGCGTGGAGTAAGTAAGCGCAAATCCGCCTTTTCGGCGTCCGATAAATTGGTGCGTAAGCAAGCGAAAAGCATTTGCATTTCCGTCGAAAGTGATGATGTCTTTCCACTCGTTGGCGGTCATGGCGCTTTTGAGCGATTTTCCGTTGCCTTCGGAAAAATACGTGGCGATGGCTTTTTCGCCCGAATGTCCGAAAGGCGGATTTCCCAAGTCGTGCGCCAAACAAGCAGCAGATACAATTGAGCCTATTTCTGCAATGGACGGACAAAATGCCGCGCCGTATTTCTGTTGGAGTTTTTTACTTGCGCCATTGCCCAACGAGCGTCCCACACATGCCACTTCGATGCTGTGTGTCAGTCGGTTATGCACAAAAACGCTGCCCGGAAGCGGAAACACTTGCGTTTTGTTTTGCAAGCGGCGAAAAGGCGCTGAAAATACCAGGCGGTCGTAGTCGCGCTGAAACTCGGAACGCTCGTCGCGGCTCGCGTCCGCATGTTCCATTCCGAAACGTTTACTCGAAAGTAGTTTTTCCCAGTTCATAGAATACAAAAATTATAACTTTTCAGTTGCTTTCGAAGCCCTTTGGCATCGCCCGAAACCTTGTCGAGCAATGCCCAAAAGCGTTCTCCGTGGTTCATCTCTACGGTGTGGCAAAGTTCGTGCAGCAACACATAATCGACAAGATGAGGCGGGAGCAAGAGCAAATACAGCGACAAATTTATCACTTTTTTTCGGGAACAACTACCCCAGCGCGTTTTACTTGATTGAATTTTTATGCCGGTGTACGAAAAATTGTGCGTTGAGGCTAATTGCGCAAGGCGCGGCGGCAGCAGTCGTTTTGCTTCACGGCGAAGAAAAAACGCGATGTTTTTTTTGATAACGCTTTGTACTTCAGGCTTTCGGAAGTCTTCGTTTTCGGGATATTGAATGGTCAAAACGCCGTCTTTAAGCAAAAAGCGTAAGAGATTTGTTTTTGCAGGAATAAATTTTACGAGAAATGATAACGTTTTCAGTTCGCGCGTTTGGTCAATAATACCGGACAAATTTTCGACCGGTTGCGATATTTTTTTTAAAATCCACGCACGCTTTTTCTGGATAAAATTCTCGCCGTCTGAAAACGAAAACGCACGCGGAATAACCACCTGCACTTCTTGACGGTTTTTTATTTTCAGGGTCAGATTTTTGGCTTTATCGTTGCGGTACAGGCGTATATTGCCTATTTCCGGGTCGTGGATTGTTTTTTCTGTCATACGTGCAAAGATACCGAAAATTTACGATATATGTGGAGAAAAAATACATTTGCAACTGAATTTTAGTTGCAAATATAAAACAAATGCATATCTTTGCAGAAAAAAAGAATGTCAAAAATTGATAAATTAATAGCGCGGTTTCTTTTGTATCCCAAAGATTTTACTTACGACGAATTAAAAACGTTATTGTCATCGTTTGGATACCGCGAGATGCAAGGTGCAGGTTCGAGGGTTTGTTTTTCAAACGACAATCATAAAATAAAATTACATAAACCTCATCCCGGAAACATATTGAAGGCATATCAGTTGAATTTGGTTATCGAAGAATTGACAACAAAGGGTTTACTATCAAAAAATAAATAAAATACAGTATGAACGCAATTGATGTATTAACGTATAAGGGTTTTGTTGGTTCTGTTCATTTTTCGACAGAAGACGATGTTTTTTTTGGAAAAGTAGAAGGAATTAACGACCTGATTACTTTTGAAGGCGATAGCGTCAAGGAACTTAAAAACGCGTTCCATTATGTTATAGACGAACATATCAGGGATTGCGAAAGAGAAAATATCCCGAAAGAAAAAAGTTACAAGGGAAGTTTTAACTTGCGGCTTACTCCCGATTTACACCGCCGGGCAGCTATTACGGCAAAACGACAAGGCAGTACGCTCAATACTTTTGTGAGAAAAGCCATTGAACAAAATTTGGAATATACGTAATCAACAACAATGAAAAAACGAGTTTTATTTTCCATAACCGCCTTATTATTAGACGTGTTAGTTTTTGGGCAGAGCTTGGAAAACGTGTTAAATGCCGAAAATATGAAGCCTGCTTCATCGAGTTTTTTAATAAAAAATGCAGATGACGGAAAAATCGTATTGCAGCATCGGGCAGAAAAAGCGGCAACACCTGCATCGCTTGCAAAAATTATTACCACCGCTACGGCACTGGAAATTTTGGGCGGCGATTTTCGCTTCGAAACCTGTCTCGAATACGATGGAAAGCTCGACAAAAACGGAATTTTAAACGGCAATTTGTACATACGAGGCGGAGGCGACCCCACGCTCGGCTCTCAATTTATAGACAATGCCGATTTTTTACCCGAATGGATAGAAGCCGTAAAAAAAACGGGAATTAAAATCATAAAAGGCAACGTAATTGCCGACGCAAGTTTGTGTAGCGATGAAGGAATTTCCCCGAAATGGAATTGGGAAGACATCGGAAATCATTATGCAACAGGAGTTTATGCTTTGAATGTGAACGACAATAGTTGCACAGTAACATTGAAATCGGGAAGAGTAGGAACAACAGCCGAAATCGTAAAAGTTCAACCGTCCATACCCGGTTTGTCGCTTCTTTCGCAGGTAAAAGCCTCGTCTATTTCTTACGACAGCGCCTATGCTTACGGTGCGCCATTGTTGAACGAGCGCATTATCCGTGGTGCAATCCCTGCCCGGCGAAGCGAGTTTCCCATACGGATAGATATGCCCAATCCGCCGCTTTATTTGGCGCAATTAGTTACAAATTCGTTGGTCGAAAATGGCATAAAAATAAATGGAAAAGCGGAATGCTCGTTTCAAAAAAATGTCAACCCCAAAAGACTGATTTACAGCCATTATTCAGCTCCTTTAAGCGAAATTGTAAAAGAAATAAACCATCGCAGTATCAATTTGTATGCCGAGTGTGTGTTGCTTCGTTTGGCTGTACACGAAAAAGGACAGGGCGATGCTGTGTCCGGCATTTCCATTATAAAAAATTTTTGGAAATCGAAAAACATAGATGTGTCGCCGCTTTTTTTATACGATGGCAGCGGATTGTCGTCGAGCAACGCTGTGCCGGCTGAATTTTTGGTTGACGTACTGCAATATATGTACGCAAAAAGTGCGAATAAAGATATTTTTATTGCTTCATTGCCTGTTGCCGGCGAAAGCGGTACGGTAAAAAACCTGCTTAAAGGCACGGCATTGGAAGGAAAAGTGTGCGCCAAAAGCGGAACGATTGGCGGCGTGCAAAGTTATGCCGGATACATTGTTTGGAAAGATAAAACTTATGCATTTGCGTTGATTGTAAATCATTTTTCGGGAAAACGAAAAGAAATAATCAAGCATTTGGAGAGTGTTTTGTTGAGCATCACAGACCTCACCCCCGACCCCTTTCCACAAGGAGAGGGGAGCAATGAGGCGACAGATGCCAATAGCACAGGCGAGGGTGAGGCGTTGAACTTTTGAGCCAAAAAATAATGAGCATCATTTATTTAGACGAAGTAAATTCCACCAACTGCTATTTGAGCGACCGTGTGCGGAACCAACAATTAGAAGAAGGCTTTACCGTTGCAGCAGTCAACCAAACAAAAGGGAAAGGGCAAGCGGGCAATTCGTGGGAAGCCGAAGCAGGCAAAAATCTGACATTCAGCATATTGTTTCGCCCCTTGACCATCGAAGCGCAGGAGCAATTTATCATCTCCCAAGCCGTGGCATTGGGCGTAGCCGATGCGTTAAGCGAGTTTACCGGCGATATTTCGATAAAATGGGCGAACGATGTGTATTGGCGCGACAGGAAAATTGCAGGAATTTTAATCGAAAACACAATTTCGGGCAATCGCATCAGCCACAGCATTGCCGGAATCGGAATAAACATAAATCAGGAAAAATTTTTGAGCGATGCGCCTAACCCTGTTTCGTTGAAACAAATAACAGGAATAGAGTACTCATTGAAAGATTTATTGCCGCGTTTTCGCGCCTCTATTTTCGAACGGTATTCGCAAATGCAGATAAACGATACGGAAATTCGTGCCGATTATTTCAAAAAACTGTACCGGCGCGAAGGGTTTTATTTGTACGAGAGCGCCGGCGAAACCTTTGAAGCGCAAATTAAGCGTGTAAAACCATCGGGACATCTTGTGCTGGAAACAAAAAAAGGCGAAGAACTTGTCTTTGCCTTTAAGGAATTGAGGTTTGTCATTTAATCAATAACCATTGCGCGGCTGGCTTGGAATTACAAATCCAACAACCATTTTGTGGCGTTGCGCTGCACAATTCCGTTATAAGTCGGCTCTTCGGGGTCGAGGCAAATAACGGTTTTCGGGTGGTGGTTTTTTAGGTTCATAAATGCCGAAAGTTCCCGCTCGCGTGTATTTTCTTCGCGCATTGTAAGGCAAACCTGATAATAATGTGTGTAACCGTTTTGGCCTTTTGCCACAAAATCAATTTCGTGGGTGGCATTTTTGCCAATCCAAACGCTATTCCCACGCCGCAAAAGTTCAAAATAAACTACATTTTCAAGAATGTGTCCCAAGTCCGAAAGATTTTCACGCCCTAACAAAACATTGCGAAAACCGCTATCAACAATATATTCCTTGCCTTGTGTTTTTAGTATCTTTTTACCTTTCAAATCAAAACGGTTAACGTGATAAAAAAGATAACTCTTGTTAAGTATTGAAATATAGCGACTTACCGTTTTATCTTCAATATTGTCTTTGGTGTGAATAAAATAATCGGCAATGCTGCTTGCCGAAACAGGGCTGCCTATAGAATCGGACAAAAAACGCAAAAGATTTTCAAATGCCACTTCGTTGTAAATCGCATTTCGTGGTTTTATGTCTTTCTCTAAAATGGTTGAATATAACCCTTTAAGGTAATTTTCGTAAGCGGAGTGGCTAATATTTAGCAACTCCAACGCTTGCGGAAAACCGCCTATTTGCAAATAATTAGCCAAATCATTATCGCTTGGCTTTTCAATTTTCTGATATTCAACATATTCTGCAAATGAAAAGGGGTACATTTCTATTGTAATCGCCCGCCCTGTGAGAATGGTTGCCAACTCGCTCGAAAGCAGGTAAGCATTGCTACCGGTTGCGTACAAATCCACATTTTTCAAAATATGCAATCCATCAAGCAAACGTTCAAAATCGTCGAGCATTTGAATTTCATCAAGAAAGATATAATTCATTCCTTCGCCTGAAAGCGAATTTTTTATATGAAAATAAAAATCGCGCCAATGTTCAAAACCTGTATTTTCAGGTTCTTCGAGGTTGTAATGCTGAATATTGGAAGCCGGCACGCCACTTGACAGCAATTCGTTTTTAAATTGTTCAAAAAGTGTGGATTTCCCACAACGGCGCACGCCTGCCACTACTTTAATTATCTGAATATCTTTCAGTTCACGCAGTTGCGACAAATATATTTCTCTTTTTACCATAATGTAAATTTACGAAAACTTTTAATTTTTGATTACTTTTCGGAAATGCAAAATTACGAAAAGTTTTTATTTTTGCAAAGTTTTCGTAAATTTGGCTGCGAATTTTCGTGGTGGCGGCTCACTACCGTTCGGGCGGGCAGAAAACTTCCAAAGTTGCACAAAATTTCGGGCGGGCATACACCGCCTGTATGCCGTATAATTCAATGCGCACAATGTTTTTCTTAATTTATTTTCCAATAACCTGTTTTTTTACTGCCAATGCGAGCAATTATTCCTTTTTCTTTTAATTGACTGATGTTGTTTTCGATTGTGCGAACAGGTTTTAATAATTTCTGTGCCATTTCAAACGCTCTAATGTGCGGATTTTCTTTGATTAAAGAAATAACTTCTCTTTCTGTTTCATTTAAACCACCGAATAAACCACCGTTTATTCCACCATTTTTATTTTCATCGCTGTCAATGTATTGAAGCATTGCATTTTCGATAACATCAAGCATAAAATCAATGAAAGGTCGGCAATCTACCGTTCCGTCTTTTTGTTGCGACAGCAAAAGGGCTTCGTAGTATTTTTCTTGATTGTAGTAAATCATTGTTTCCACAGGCAACCATTCAAAAAGTTCGTTCCATTTTGTGAGAACGAGCGTTTGCCAAAGTCGCCCAATTCTACCGTTTCCGTCTCTGAAAGGGTGAATATGCTCTATCATAAAGTGCATTGCTGAACTTTTTATCAATGCGTGCGTATCGGTGGTTTTGCCCCAATCAAACAAGTTGGCGACCAATGTCGGCGCTTGCGTGAAATTTGCCCCCGAATGTAAAATCTCTTTTTTGCTATTGACAACCGCCACGCCAACGGTGCGGAATTGTCCCGCTTCTTGCACAAGATTTTCGGTAATAAAATTGTGTGCCTTCAAGAAATCATCAACGCTGTAAGGGTTTAAATCGGGAATTTGCTCATAAGCCGAAAAAGCATTTTTTACCTCTTTAATGTCGTGCAAAGGTGCAAAAACAACTTTGTCGTTAATCACATCAAAAACCTGCTGAATACTCAACCGATTGCCCTCAATGGCAGTTGTAGAACCAACAGTAAGAATACGATTAGTTCTTCGCAAATGCAATACATCTTTCGATTGCTCTTCCGAAATTTTCACACGCTCCAAAAGAGCATAAATTTTGCCTATTTGCTCGTGCCACAGCGGATTATATGTAAAAAAAGCGTTCATCGTTCTTATTTTATTATTTTTTCTTTGCCACAACATTTCTTCCTTCTAATTTTCTAAATCCTTTTTCGGCATCTATTGCATTAAGGCGCGTTAATTGTCGTTCCGCCATTTCTTGCAAACAAGCGTATCGTGTAGCTTTGCCCATTTCACGTTTCAAAAGTTCTGCGTTCAACGATTCGAGATTTGCCAAAACAACCAATTCATTAATACTTGCCGTGTCGCGTATGTTTAACCCTTTTTTTGCGTGTTCGGGATTTGCTTCTCGCCATTGCTTTGCTGTACAAGACCACAATGCAAGATTTAACATATCTGCTTCGTCTGCGTAGGCATACGCTTTTTCTCGTTCAACATCTATTTGGGGAATTACAAAATCACGAACTGCATCTGTATGAAGCGTATAATTTACTTTACTCAGTACTCGTTTTACATTCCATTCACCGAGCTTCGGGTCATTTTCTGCTTCCTTGAGTCGCTGATATTCTGTAATCAAATAGAGTTTAAACACAGGACTGAGCCATGAACCAAACTCAAAGGCAATGTCTTTGTGTGCGTAAGTTCCACCGTTTCGTCCTGCTTTGGAAGTCATACCGATAGCGTCAGTCGCTTCAATCCACTTGCGAGGAGTCATATTAAAACGATTTGCTCCTGCCTCATGCAAAAAGGTGTCGAATTCGACACCTTTAAATGTCGGATTGTGCAACATTTCCCAAGCGCCAAGAAATTCAA
>Ga0099364_10005115_pt1 | contig 19585 bp, 32 predicted proteins | sample TergutTh196P3_FD_73070 | JGI IMG/M metagenome (GOLD analysis project Ga0099364, IMG submission 73070) | Microcerotermes parvus P3 segment gut microbial communities from Pointe-Noire, Republic of the Congo - Th196 P3 | ecosystem: Host-associated > Arthropoda: Insects > Digestive system > Gut ... | reverse complement strand
TAGAACAACAGCAGGTAGTTTGATGCCTTGCAGACATCCACAATGATGCGTGACAATCCCATGATAATAGTGATCACCACGTAGGGGTATAACAAATCAAGTCCCTGCCATACCAAATATAAATCTTGCAAGGATATTATTAATGGGGTAATTGATGATCCTTCAATCTTTGTTGCTATATACGAACAAGACAGTATTGAAGAATTAGAAGACAGTAAAAATTGGATAAAAAGTAATCCTTCAATTGGACAGACAACTTCTTATTAGAATTTAGAAGAACAATATAATCGTTACAAACTATATTCTTACGAACAGACAAAGGTGCTTACAAAAAATTTTAATATGTGGTGTGAAAGCAACGAAGTATTTATTGAAGATAAATATATTTTGGAATGTATGAAATCCAATGTGGAATTTAATAAGGATTATGTAATATATTGTGGTGTCGATCTCGCAAGTACCACCGATATGACTGCCATTTAGATGATACAGAGATATGATGACGGCACATATTAGGCAAAGGTAAATTATTATTATCCAAAATTAAATCTGAAAAATACGGAACTGACACAAAAATTAATCGAATGGGAACGAAACGGATATATCACATTTACAGATTCAAACGTATGTGATTACGATTATATCTGTCAGGACATTATGAAATATTCTCAAAACGATTTTGTAATTGATTCGATTATGTATGACAGATATAATTAGACACAATTTGCAATTGATTTACAAAATAATGGATATACCACAAGGCAAATGGCGCAAACTGTAGGGTAGTTTTCACCGATCACAAAATCGTTAATCCGTCTTGTTATGAGCAACAAGATAACAATAGAAAAAAATCCTGTGCTACTTTGGAATTTCCGAAATGTGAAACTAAAAGTAGATGAGATAAATGATAATATCAAACCTATCAAGAGCAGTCCTGAATAGAAAATCGACGGGATAATATAGTTGATAATGGGAATTTAGGGACAACAGCAAAGTATATAATAATCGTAAATACAGATATGAATTGGAATCCATTTAATAGAAAAAATAACAGGGACTTATCCAATATAAGTTCAAATTGTGGATCGGGGTGCGGACATTTTGATCCATACAGACAACCGTCTATCAGATCAATCAATGATGAAGGGTAGCAGCGTTTGGCGTAGGTGTACAGATGCGTACAACTTATTAGCGACCAAATTTAGCAACTTGATATTCTGCCTTTTCACGTATGGAACGACAGAAAAAAAGTTATGTATAACAGTCCTGTTTATTCGTTATTCAATTTGAAATTAAATGAACGAATGACAAAGTTCATGTTCATTAAAATTATGATTGAATCTATGTTGCTCAAAGGCAATGCTTATTAGTATATCAAACGTGATGAAACAGGAAAACCCATTGAAATTATTTATATCCCAAGCGATTTTGTTTTGCCGATTTACAATCCAATTGAGTTTGATAAACCTGTTCTGTATCAAGTCTTGGGATATGACAGATTGATAGAACATTCTGACATGATTCATCTTGTTTTAAAATCTGTCGACGGAGTTTTGGGAGTTTCTGTGTTACGGTATTAGTAGTTATAGTTAAATATAGCAATCAACACAGACGAGAACGCTAATGATTTCTTTGCAAGCGGATCTAATATAAAATAGGTAATTGAAAATCAGGGTAAATTAACTCCAAAGCAAAAAGAAGACCAATTAAAAGCAATCGCCGAATTAAGGGAGAAGACGGGTTCCCAACTAACTATTTTAGAAGGTGGCGCCACTATTAAACCGATAACCATTAACCCTGACGATGCCCAATTAATCGAAACAAGGGCATTTAACGTACTCACAATCGCATCCTTCTTTGGTGTTCCTGCATCCAAACTAAACAGCAAAGAAGGGACTACTTATTCCAATGCCGAACAGGAACAAATCAGTTTCCTTACCGATACCATCCAACCGATTATTTTCCGTATCGAAGATGAATTTGAGAGAAAACTCCTGTCTGATTCGGAAAGGGTTTACACAGAAATCAAATTCAAAGTAGACGACATATTACGTACAGATTTGAAAACAAGAGGTGAATATCAACGTCTTATGTTCAACATGGGTGTTTATTCGCCAAATGATTTAAGAGCATTAAACGACCTTGATCCAATAGAAAACGGAGACAATCATTTCGTACAGGTAAATTTGATGACATTAGATCAGTTTGCACAGGGATAGAATTTAAAAGAACAACAAAATAAATAGAACAAGAATATACAAAATGCAAAAGATCAATAAATATACGGATGACCTTTTAATAGGTCTTGAATTGGAATGTTATTCGGGTTACTTCAATATAGAAGCGTTTGAAAAGATTAATTTCCGAATATATACATTGGACAGTACTAATTATATCGAATAGACATTTGATAAAAATCAATCTCCAAAATTTATAAATATAATTCAATCAGGCGATCAATATTGTTTAAAATTTGAACAAAATGATTTGGAAAAACTTGATAATGGACAGTTAAGATGTTTTTACCAATACAGTTTATTACATTCGGATTTTACCGATGGAACGTATGATGCAAGTGATTATTTGCCGATTGAAGGGTTTATAACGGATGGCACAGAAAAAATAAATATAATTTCAAAAGGAGGATGTTGCTAATATGGAAACACACATAAAACTAAAATTAAAATTTCCGAAGTTGGTATTTGTAACGTTTAATACCACAGGGGGACTTACTGTCGTTAATTGGGGTGACATACAGGGTGATATTAATGAGTAGACAGTATTGATAAATATATTTGATGACATCTACGATAAATTGAATAATATCCAAGTCAGTGGAAATTATGTGGATTTGGATGTCGGCACAAGACAGATGTTCAATACGGATGCTGATTTATAGGTGTTCAATCGAAGTATGAAAATAGGCGCATACACAGCGACACAGGAAGTATCTGTCAATTGTGCAACAGGAATAGGATCAAACAATGCCGTCACATTCGTAACGAAACAAAGCAATTAGGCAGGGGATAATGTTACCCATCAATTGAACAGTTCAGGTTTATATTTGGGAAGCACTAATTCTGTCATAAAACCAAATCCAACATACGCAAATTTAATTTTATTCAATCAACCACAGAATGTTGGTATACATTTTTCGCCGACTAATTATCAAGCGATTGATGGTTTTCCATCTTCGCCTTGGATCGGAATGTGTCGAGCAGCAGGTAACAGTAATGCAGGTGCAGTAGGTATAATGCGAATGTTGGGATTAGGCATCCACATGGAGAATATGAGAATTATAAGATTGGCAGATCCAATATATAATCAGGATGCCGTCAACAAACAATATGTCGATGCCCTTGTTATTCCAATTCAAGATGACATAACAAACCTATATTCATTAATCGGTGATGATGTAAACCCAAATGAAAACTATGTTATATTTCATATCATAAATAACACATAGGGTGATATTACAATACCTGGAGGTTTATTTAATGGTTATGGTGGTCTGTCCCCTTCAGATTTAACCGAACATAGTTTTGATTTTGGGAACGGTAATAAATTAGATTTGAAATCAGTCCTGAATGGGATAGATTTGGTTCCGGGGATTCAGGGAAAATATATTGTCAAATGGAATAGTAATGTTTTACCAACTTTCAATAGTACAACATTCAATAATTGTATTTTCAAATGTGATTTACAAATTTAGTCATACAATGGAAATTTACCAAACCATTTTATGAGTAATTTCTTAAATTCTTCAATGATACGCAATATTAACATTGATTTGTCAAACATTAATTAGACTACTATTGGAACAAATTTCATGTTGTCTGCTTTTCAATACTGTAATTACTTAACCGATATTAAAATAACACTTCCGAAAGGCGTTACAAGTTTTGGTGCTAATTTTATGGATAGTACTTTTCGGGGTGCTTCCGTACAAAACGGCATTAAGAATATAGTTATTAACGGTGGTGATGATTGGACTATATCATCTATTCCAAACTATTTTATGTCCATGACTTGTAATCTGACCGAAATAAACAGTATAAAATTATTTGACACATCCAATTGGCATGTAACAAGTGTTGGTAACTATTTCATGAGTAATTCTTTTTCGTTTATTCAATCAAAAGAAATTGAATTATTTGATACATCGGGTTGGAACGTAACAACAATTCCCAATCCACCATTGTTATTTAATAATACATTTTTAAGTGGCAGTTTACTCGAAAATATAACATTGAAGGGTGGTTTTTATGTGCAGACGGTAAGACCATTTACAACCAACAGTATGGGATTATCGGATTAGACAATAATTAATGTGAAGGTTGATCCTGCATTAATACCGACCTATCAATCACATGCAAGTTGGAGTAATATTACCCCAAGCAAGTTTGTAAGTTGGTAATCGTAAATACGGATGTACTATGTCGCTATTTATAGACAAATTAAATAAATTGACTGAAAACCTGCGAAGACAGAAACAGGAACAACAGGAATATCACAGTCGACAAATGAAAAAATGTAATTGTAAAAATAAAAATGAAACAGGAAAAAAAGGATATTATGACCAAGACGGAAACTACAAAGAAACCGAAACCAATTGAAAGAGCAACAATGGAACAAACTGTTAATAATGAATTATCAAAAGTAGAGTTGTTCAAAATAAAACTGAAGGAGATAATGGAAAATGGAAAAAAGTAAATTAGAATATAGGTCGTCCGATTTTGAACATGAAGATCGTGTTGTTGAAGGATATTAGATTGTCTTCAATTCCGAAAGTGAAGACTTGGGAGGGTTTTATGAAGTGATCGAACCCACATAGATTTCAATGGAGACAGTGAATAGATCAGATGTGTTTTAGACGCTCAATCATTTGAGGGATAGAATTTTATAGAGACGTAATCGAGGTCGTGGTTCGCTTGATATTTCTATTGATGAACATGGTCTCAAATACCGTTTTACTTTGGCGAACACCCAAGTATAGAATGAATTATACGAATATATCCAACGGGGAGAATTAACACAGTCATCATTTGCATTTACAACCGATCACGATGAATGGATTGAAGACAAAGAACGGGGTTTATACAAGCGTACTATCAAAAATATTGATGCCCTACATGACGTGTCGTAGGTTTTTTCGCCATAGTACCAAATGTCCGAAGTTGGTTTACGGGGATTAAACGAATGTAAAACCAAATCCGAACAGCAAAAATTGGAAGCGGTAAAACAGGCAGACAAAGAAAAAAGAGAAAAATTACAAAAATATTATTCAAAATTAAGATCAAAAATTTCACAATTATAATTCCATTTTTAAATACCTTGCAAAAGTTTTATTTAAAAATTTTGAAACAAATAATTTTTTGAAATTAGGAAAAATAAATTATAAAAATTTTAAAACAAATGACAATAACAGAATTAAAACAAAAGAGAGAAGATTTGCGGACGCAATTGCAAACAATGGTTTCCAATGCCGAAACAGAAACACGTGAATTAACGGAAGACGAGAAGACTAAGTTTGATGAAATTAAGGAACAGATTGATACCATCGCACAGGACATTGAAGACCTGATTGATGAATTGGATGAGAGATCAAAGAACATTAAACCCTTAACCCAAATTAGAAAAATGAACAGTGACAACTCTATTATTAGACAGATCAATTCAGGGAAAACTGAAATCAGAATGAATTTTGGTGAGCAAAGGGATGTCCAAGTTGTCGCTACGTTGGGCAAAGAAGCGGTTGGTACGGATATACTTCAAGTTTCCGATCCATTGACAAATGCTCTTATATTAAACAAATTAGGCGCACGCATACACACAGGTTTGGTTGGTAATCAAAGCATACCAATATATACGGGTACGAATGTGTCGGCAGTTGGTGAGGTAGATTGTGTCGCCGACACAGCAGGCACATGGACAGAGAAAATATATTCACCGTTTCGGGTAACGGCAACAATCCCTGTCTCCAAACAATGGTTACTATCTAATTCGGGTGGTTAGGAATAGATGTTGCGGAGAGATATAGTAAGACAGTTAACCGCTAAGATAGAAGGTTTTCTGTTAGGTTCCGCTGCCGCTACTGCAACACAACCTTAGGGTATTGGTAATTTGATTACACCAACTGCTGTGGCATCATGGTCGGACATAATCCTCAAACAGACTGCCGTACAATTGGCAAATTACAACGATTTGAAATACGCTCTTAACCCTGCATCTAATGGTGCGTTAAGTGTTATGCCTGTTGATGCAGGTAGTGGAATAATGGTAAGAAATTCACTTGGTATTGCAGGCAATACTGTTGAAGTATCAGGTAATGTTTTTGCTAATGGTGGCATTGTTGGATCATGGGAAGACTACGATATGTTTATTTGGGGTACGGGGATTGATTTAACTGTTGATCCATATTCCAAAGCAACCTGCGGACAGGTAGTTATAACATAGACTATGTTCTACAATGGTGGACCAAGAGATGTTAATGCCTTCGCAACGTTCACAGTGTGATCGGGTTGAGAATTAATTTTCTTTTATTATTGCTCATCCTTGACGGATTGAGTTTCGGGGATCGGATTATCTTGACATAATCCGATCCTTGCTTTTGTTAAAAATCCCAATCGTAAATACTTCAAATAATAAAAAGAAAAAAAATGAAAAAAATCGCAGACACACCGAAGACACCGCACAATCCAATCTTTGCTTTGGTTGACCATTTGAAGGGTTGGAAATCATCTGCTACCAATTATTACAAAACATTTGAAGATGCTTTTCAGGCATGTTTAAATGAATTTGGAAAAGATGAGTTAAAAGCATTTTTCAATGATGTTGAAATGAATGAGGCAATCAAAAACAAGATGAATGAGGCACTAAAATCCATTGAAATTATCTCCGAAATATCGGATCACAACTCACAGGAATATATTGAATTTCAAGACAAACTAAATTAGATAAGCGTTTCGGAATAATAACATAATAACAATAAAAGAAAATGATAGAAAAAATTTTAAACATTCTAAAAAAAATTTTGATTAAAAATTTGAATAAAAAATTAGATAAAATTATTAGAAACATTAATAGTATAAGATTATATGAAGAAGAACATGATGACACATTCATAGGATTTAATGAATTTAAGAATAGATTAAAAGAAGAAATAAGTAAAATAAAATGATAACAATATTTACATGGATTAGTATATACCTATTTGGTATATTTGGATGGAATCATTTTTGTAAAACAATGAATGATATAATTGAAGTACAACCACCATTAATATATGATACTTATATGGGTGATTTTATAATATAATATTCCGTTAAATGGGGAGTTGGCAGATTGACGTATGCGACAGATTCTAAACCTGTTTTAGGTGGGTTTGATTCCCACACTTTCCACTAAATTAATTATATAGATATGACACGAGAAGAAATTATAAACAAGATGAAGGATAATCTCCACAAACTTGAATTGGGCAAAATATCATAGTTCAATGCTTCCACTATGTTGAATTATCTTAAAACATTACTCAAGGAATTGGATAATGACGATCTACCCGAACCACACACCAAAGGTAAAATCTTAAATGGATAAAATCGTAAATACATCAAATATCCAAACATGATAAATTCACTTGACAAGATAAAAAATTTCATCAACGTAGAAATCGGATTTGAAGACGATAATGATCTGTTATGTCAATTATCGGAATAGGCAGAAGGTTTGGTAGAACACGACCTAAACAGATGTTTGACGGATTGCGAACCCGAAGCAATAAAATTGTAGATACTTTTTTTGATTGCCACATGGTATGCTAACAGAGAAATCACAGGAATGAAGACACAGGAAATTCCCAAAACATACGATTATTTAATAAATTAGTTCCGAAATTATTAGTTATGAAAAAAATACTTGGCATAGAATTTAGTGTTACACATGAAAATATAAGACTTTGGATCGGGAGTATCTCGTATATTTGTGTACTTATCGTTTTTGTAATGGTCTGCATATTTGGATATAACGGAAAACCCGAACATATCGAATTAATTAAAATATTTTTATATGTTTCGTAGGGTTTATTAGGATTGAATATTGTCAAAGAAGGGATAAACCTAAATATTGGTCATTCCAATAAAACGGAACAACATCAACATAATCATTCCTATGATGATTGTATAGAGAAACGAAAAAAAGGTGTATGCTTGGGAATAAACGAAGGATTAATTAACAATGATAGCGGCAGGAACACTTAACAGAACGATAACCATACAGAAACTTCAACGTTCAAAAGATGAATATTACGCTGACGTTGAAGAATGGACTGATATTTTTTCGGCACGATAGGCAGTGAAGGATTATACCGAAAGGGATTATCGCCAACTAATTAACGATGAGATAATTATATCCGACAGATTAACATTTACCTGCCGTCCATACGTATGCAAATATCTTGCTTTGGAACATCGTATTGTTTACCGATGCCATAATTACCGTATACTCTCCATAAGTGATGAATTACCTGACAGGGTAATAATATTAACCGAATTAATCCAAGATTGAAATGATAAATTAGATAAAAATTTGCAAATACGTTAATGAAATCATTGATAATGATTTAAACATTAAGTAGAAAATCAATGACAGGATTTATCAATCGTTTTAGAAAAATGGTACGGACAAACCCTATATAATAACAGGCAGGGGTAGTATCAAATCATCTGTAACGAAGGATAAACGGATAGACAATCAAGTATTGGTTAATATTGATATTTATTCAAATAGATATGATGAATAGATTGATATTTAGGTATTGATAGATGAATAGTTAAGCAGGACACACCAAGTATTGACAACAGGTGAATATTTCTATATTGTTGCGGACGAGTTTTCCGAAAGTCACGATGGTGTTGATACTTTTATTCAATCCATAACATTTAGGGTATTTCTCAAATAATCGTAAATACATATATATAATAACAAATAATATAAATACATTATGACATTAGGAAAAGATTTGATGGTTTTCATAAATGGTAAATCTGTTTAGTTTTAGACATCACATACATTCAGTTGGAATCCTGAATTTTAGACAACCTCAACGCTAACAAAAGATACCGTTGGCAATTAGACAAAGACTTTGATGACAGGATATCAATGGGAAGTGACAACAGATAATTTGATGTAGTGGACAGGCGATACGAACAATACAGATATTGCATAGGGTGAAGATTTTATTTCAATATTGCAACTTGGGATTCAAGGAACAGAAGTTGATTTGGTGTTTACCACAGCAGGCACATTCAGTCCATCCACAGGTTGGTCACAGGGTACGGGAAGCAAACTTAGCGGAAAATAGTTTGTTGGTACAAGTTCAGTTCAATAGGACGTATCCGAAAACTCATCCTTTTCAATTCAATTCGTTGGAAATGGCGATCTAACAGTCGTATAACCATAAGAAAAACCATTTATTAGATAATCCCCAAACCCGATGAATAGATGTGGGTTTGGGGGTTTACGGGTTTCCACAATAACAAAATAAAAGAAATAAAATGATTACACCAACTTATAAATTCGATTACAAAGGCAAGGAATTAACGGTAATGGAAGATTTGGACAGTATATTTGTTTACGAAGCAAATACCGAAAAACATTATCAGGTACTTAAAACAATGTTCGACAAATTTATGTTTATATTTGCAATGATTATTACCAAATACCCCGAAACGGATTTCAAAGAATATAAACAATATTGTGAAGAAAATAAACTGTTTATTTTGGAATTTTGGTCTAAATATATTGTAAAAGGTACTGAAACACCGATTGAAGAAGAAGGTAAAAAAAAAGAAAAGAAGGCGAAACCAAACCCATAACATATTGGTTTAAGAAGGTAATATAGTCAGGATTGGTGACACCCGATTATTTTTGGAAAATGGGTTTATACGAATTACAACTTATATTGGATTAGATTGAATATAAAACTTATATAGACTTGGTAAAAATACGAGAAATCTGTTTTGCCACCGAAAGACACAAATTGCGAAAACGGTTTAAAAACAGTTCGGAATATTGGAAGATAGATGATCCGTTGGAAGATGATAAAAAGGAAGCAGTACAAAAGGAATTACCAAAACCGAAACAAGTTGAAGTAACCAACAATGATATTGAACGTTTGAAACAACTTCAAGAAGACTATAATAGATTAAGAAATGGGCAGCATTAAACTTATACCAAATGACCAAGATGTCATCAAAATGCTAACTGCCGCATAGCAGATAGATAAGGGTGAGGCGATCGTTGCCGCAATACAGGCGACTATAGGCGTTATCAGGGATTAGGTGGAGGAGTAGTTAGACAATAGCAAAATCAAGCAGACAGGGCAAAGCAAATGGTCTCGGAAGTACGGAACACCTACAAAGAACATTCGGCAATCAAAAAGAACCAATGTTGAAAAATATCTAAGCGGTAAAATCAGTCTTATGTACGATTAGCGTCTTCGGTGGTTTGAGAAGGGAACTTACAAAAGTAATCCACGAACAACCAAAGGCAAAGGTAAAAGATATTCAGTCGTAAAAACGACGGGAACTATACAACCGATTGGTTTCATGAAAAAGGCAAATCAAAAAATCAAAGAAAAATAGATTAAAACGTTTCACGACACTTTGAAAAAAGGTTTGGAACGTGATTTAAAACGTATTTAAAATAATTTATAAATTAGATAAGATAAGATGGCAACCGATTATAAAATAAATGTAACTGCGGACACCAAGCAATACACACAGGGGATTAACTCGTAGATAAAAGATACACAGAATTTATCCAAAGAAATCAATGCTATTGCACGAACACAAACTTCTTATAACAAATAGATTGAAAATGCTACCAAGTTGTATGGTGCAAATAGTGTTGAAGTTAAGAAACTAAAAGACGGACTTGCCGAATATCAAAAACATCAGGGAATAGTAATCCAAGACAATAACAAGTTAAGTGGTGGTATTGGTGGGTTGTCAGGTAAATTAGGCGATTTAGGCAGTTCGCTTGGAATTAATATAAAAAGTTTTGGTGCGTACAGTGTTTAGATTGCAGGTGCGGCAGCAGCAGGAAAACTAATGATTAATTAGTTGAAGGAGACACAACTTGTTGGTGATAAAATAGTAAACACACAATATTCACTATCATAGGGTTTGGGGTAGTTAGGAAATAATCTGATTGGTGTTCGTGTTAATATTCTTGATACAATGTCTGCGGCATATAAGTTATCCGATTCGTTGGATAATGTTGCAACGGGTAATAAATTTGCGGATATGTTTGGCGCCAAATACCAAGCGCAAATTGCCGAATATGACAGGTAGTAGGCAGAGTTGTTCAACGAACTCGAAAAGGCAAGAAGAAGTGACGATTAGGTGTAGACTGCCTTACACATGAACAGATTAAGACAGATTTTTGATGAGCGAACACAAACCCTGAATATGTTGAATGATGTTGAACAGAGAAGACTAAATAAACAGAAGCAGGCATAGGCAGACGGTGAGAAGTATTTACTTGCTTCAATCAAAGCAACCGAACAGGACTTCATTAACATGGGAACAACTCTTGAAGAAGCATTGAAGGTTGCGTTTTTGGGTGTCGGTGACAGTTCGGATTAGGCAATAATGGACATATACAATAAATGGCATTACATGTCCCAACAAGTACAAATTAGTTTACAGAAGATCGGATATAATTCAGATATATTATTTGATCATTGGCATCAAAGAGATAATATACTAATTACACAGGAAGATTTAAAAAATATCAAAATATTTGACAGGTTAATCACATAGTCCCAAGATAAGGTGCATGATGCCTATACTTCGGCGCAAATATAGGTTTGGAACACAGAGTAGGCAATCTCAAACGCTAACAAGGAAAACGAAAATTTTGAAAAATGGTTGGAAAGGATTAAAAGCAGGGTTGATAATACATTCGATCCGAAACCCATTGAAAAACCTTTGAAAACATTGGTTGACCTTCAAAAAGAATAGGAACAGTTAAGAATTAAATTATCCAAAGCAACCGATCCTTTGATAGTTTCACAATTGAATGATGAATTGAAAAAAGTAAATGATCAAATTAAAAATATCAATGAAAAACAATTGTTCAACGAAAAACAAAGATTGGAAGTATTAATTTCATTTACAACGGATAACGAAACATTTGCAAAATTAAAAAGCGAATTGGATGCTGTTGAAAAGGAAATCAAAGACAGTTTAAACATATCTATGGAACCAATAACACCTGTGCTTAACTTCAATCCTGTTTTTTAGACGCTTCAATCCGAAATTAAAAAGGTTACGGAAGCAAGAACCAAGGCAACTGATTTGACAGAATGGAATAGACTAAATAAGGAATTAAAAGAACTGACAGACAGATATAAAAATCTCCAAGAGTAGATAAAATCGGGTGCTGATATTACAATGGACAGTTTCATTTCCGAAAGAGCAAAGAAAGAATTAGATGAATATGTCAAGAAACAAAAGGAAGCACAAAAAGCGGCAAATGACAGGAAAAAAGCAGAAATAGATTAGGCAAATGAAAGTTACAGATACCATCAACAGTTGCAGCAATAGATACTTGGATATACCTCAACATCACTTGGAAATCTGTCAAGTCTATTTGATTCGATGGACAACAGGGGTGCGGCGTTATAGTTCGCCATTGCACAGATTGTTGCGGGATAGGCAAAGGGAATTGGGCAGGCATTTGCGACAAACGTGTGGTACGGTATCGCATAGTCATAGGCAACAGCAACTTCCATTTAGGCAACAATTTAGTCCTTCAAAAAATCGGCAAAGAACAGTTTTGCAACAGGTGGTATTGTTGGAGGACAATCATATCAGGGTGACAGAGTACCAATATATTAGAACAGTGGCGAAGCAGTAATGACAAAATCAATGCAAAGAAACCTTCTTGATATATAGACACATGGAGGTGGTTACGGAAGTAACAGTTTCTCTTTGGAATTAAGAGGACAGTCATTAATTGCTGTTCAACAAAATACATTAAATAAAAACAAACGAATTAATTACAGATATGATTAATCAAATATTCAAAGACAGATTCAACAACCAAGTAACAATAACTATTAACGGCACAACACCAACCATTAAGGAAGACCATCCTGCGCCATTTATAATAAAAGACATTATAATAAATTGTAATAACAGTGATTTAAAACCTTCGGTACGGGTTTATAATGGAACAATAACATTTCTTGGAAGTTACAACAATTACAAGGATTTCCAAAATATTACATTTCTATCTCATCCAATTACAATCACAACACAGGGGTACACATTTCAGGGATATTTGCTTCCTGAAATTTATAATATGGACTACACAGGCATGACAGTCAGTTTCAGTTTAAATTTTGAAAGTATTTTAGGCAAACTCGAAAGGGAAATATGGAACGAACCTACCAACCTGTACAGTATACAGGATATTTTAAGCAAAATATAGACACTGACAGGATGCACATTAAATATCTCAACGTCCTTCAGTAACAGTTTGTCCAATATCAAAATATATTCGGCAAACTTCACATCAGATGAAAATCTAAACGAAAATTATATGAAAATTCTCCATTGGATTTAGACTACCTTCGGTTTCAATATTATTCTGATTGGAACCACATTATTTATTACTTCCTGCGAAAAAGATTTTGATCCTTCAAATGTTTTCCCAAACGAAAGAGTTGGTATAAATGAAACTGTGAGCGTTAATAAACAAATAGATACCTGTCAGGTATTGGTCAACAACTATGAATTGCCAATTATACCGACAAATTTTGATTTGGAGGGTGCAATTAAACTATTGGATGTAACATCGCTACAGTGTAAAAGGGGATATAGATTCCCCCAAAGCAGAGACGAGAAGTTTTACATCTATTATAGACAGATATATGAATATCAACCGAATCAGAAAGAATGGCATTTCCATAAATATAACACAAGCGGAATTGAGGTTGATGAATTTGATGAAAATATTTATATTACAAATACGGGTGAACCAATGTGTGGTGCATATCCTGTTGCCTGCGGCAGTGATTTTTGGGGTAAGGATGAATTTGCAACAATGCAGGGAGGACAACTTGAACCACTAAAAAAGTATATTTGGTTTAAATTCCATCAGGGAAATTATAAACTTCCATCCAATATTGCAAATAAAATGATGTCCATACACAAAGAGAATTTTTTGGTTCCACCAAATACATTCATGTTCATGAATCTGAATTACCTGTGGTACAGGAAACCTAACAATTAGGACGGCAGTGTAAGTTCTATTACTACCAATTGGGCAAACGGTTATGACGATACATTCAATCCAAGTTATTCAAGTAATCTTAATCTTGCACCTATTATTATGCGAAGGTTATGTCCCGATATTAGACTGTCAGGACAAATCCTTGGCATTACTATTAAATGGACAGATCTGAATGGTGTTGAATCTTGGTGGAATGGCAACGGACAGAATGTGCAATGGCAATCGACACAATATGTTAATAATATATCAAATGCTTTGTCTGATGCTGTTGATGCTTGGATTTGGACAGATATAAATCAATTACAGGTACCACCAAGACTTGCGGACGGATCAATTGCATATTTTGAAGACTTCACGCCGAGAGGATTTTGGGTAAGATTTCCTGAAGTAATGGGGACACTTGATATATCGATCGGCGCATTTGGAGGAGGAATCTACACTTCTTATATTGGGAACATATTACTTCAACCTGATATTCAGATTGTTCAGATGCAACATTATGAAACCGAAAATATTGATCTGTCAAAACATGACGTTATCTATTCAAATACCACCAACACAGAAACAGATTAGGAGGATATATTTTACATGTATACGCATAATGAGTATTGGGGACGGGGTGTTTTGTATAATCAAACTGCCGATAATCCATTAGATACATTATCCTATCCGTATGGACAGGAGGATAAACCCGAATGGAACTATATATCTATCATGACACAATTATTCAGCAAATAGGAGGTATTTACTGACATGATAAAAATAAACGATTTCAAACCAAAATACAGTGACAGATTTATTCTGAACTATGAAATTAATCCATTAACAGGGGTGACTAATATAACCACATGCAAACCGAAAACATATAATTTAACAGCAATACCATCATGAGAGTAATTTCAACAATTCCATCAAAACCACGAAGTAATAAATTCAAATATTATTCAAGTAATTCTTCTTCATCATCGTCTTCTTCATATACAAGTTTGCCAAATCCTGATGTTGGGAATGACAATGAAACACAATACATTGCCTATTTTCCAAACTATTAGGCAATCCCAACCACACAGAATACAATAGGAAATTTAATGATTGCAATCACACAGGATGATAACAAATTATATGTTTGGGATGACGATAATTCCATTTGGGTTGATCAAACGACAGGATCATCCGTCACCAAAATAATCGCAGGTAATAATATAACAATATCTTCATCACCTGTTGCAAATAGTGGAAAAGGCGATGTAACAATTAACAGTACAATGCCAACCATAACATATACGGCAGACACAACCGCAAACTATGATTTGTGGACAGACGCCACAGTAATGTCAGGATCAACAATTGCGGCAAGATACAAAACCTTGACATAGGGAACGAATGTAACATTATCGGCATAGGGAAATAACATAACAATAAATTCAACGGGTAGTGGTTTAACATACACACAATCAGGGGTTGGAAACACAATAGCAACATTAAGTTACAATTCGGGGACAAATATATTGGCGGCAACGCTTGGATATAGATTTGACAGCATAACTACGTTGAACACAGGTAATACCGTTTTAAGTTTGGGACAACAAAACAATGCTTTGGTTGTTGCAATGGGAAACAGAATGTCAGGATTGGTAACAAACGGAAGCGGTAATTAGGTAGGATCATTATCCTATAATACTGCCAACGGAACGCTGACGCAGAATATGACAACAGTAAGTGGTGGTGGCAGCAATTTTAATTTTGTATAGGGTAATCAAAATCTCCCAATGACAAAAAATCTAACTTGGAATAGCGGTACAAGTACGTTGACAGAGACACGTGGTTACGGTTATCAATTTAATAATGTTGGAACGGGTAACGGGGTAACAGGTGTAATGCCGAATCCTGTCTCCAATCCTGTTACGCAGGATATACCTGTTAGCGTTACGCTTGGTTGGTACGTAAATAACGTTGCCGAAAATGCCGATACTTCAAGTGGTTTCTATTTTAGATCGGCAAATGCTGCACCAAGCATAACCAATAGCGGTTTCAATAGCACCCTGAATTTACCGTACAAACAATTACAGGCAGGCACAGGGATCTCCCTGACTAATAGTGGTGCGAATGTTATTATTACCAATACCGCAAGCGGCGGTTCCGGCGGTGGAAATGTAATATCTAATTTACCAATTGGATCAACGACCATTAGAATGTACCGATATGAGTACTTCTTACCATCAAATTTGACAATAAACGGATATCAAAACAGTTCAATAACAGTTGCCAAATCAGCAATAACAGGCATATCGTCAATTTTCAATTACTTCCCTTCATTGACCTATAAATCTACATCGGTGACACCTGTCTCTGTAACACTCCAAATCATAGATGACGGTGGCACAACATTCAGGATTTTAATATTAAACTGTAACAGTTCAAGTGTAACAGTCCCAATAAACACAGAAATAGATGTTTTAATCTTTGGAATCTAATAAATTATAAATTAAACAAGATATGTTATCAATAAACAATTAGGGAAATATAAGAAACTCCAATACCACATACGTTGGAGAAGTAGTACCATCCCGAAACAAATCTTTCAAAACATTTGAAAATATGTTTTGGGGTTATCGTGCAATGTTTAGACTTCTAAATACATATATTACTCAACATAATTGTGAAACAATTGAAAAAATGATTTTTAGATATGCACCCACAAATGAAAACAATACCGAAGCATATATTCGGTTTGTTTGTGAGAAAACAGGGTTTGAGAGAACAAAAAAAATCATCAAATCAGATGCCGATCTTATTCCATTGGTATATTAGATGAGTTGGTTGGAAAATGGTGTTAAACCCAATATGAGAGAAGTTGAGATTGGATATAAATTAATTAATGTTCAATCTGTTGAAGAAGGAAATAAAATAATAAAAGAAAATATATGAACCAAGCACATTTAATCAACAACACGAAAAAAACTAAATACGGAATGTCCCCCGATAATGAATTTTATACAAGATTGGAAGACATCGAAAGAGAATTAATATAGTATAAAAAAGAGTTTACAGATAAAATAGTCTACTGCAATGCGGACAGCGAAATAAGTAACTTTGTTAAGTTTTTCAAATCAGATAAATTCAATATCAAAGAATTAATACATACGTCAGATGATTTCAGATCACCAACAAACATTGAAAATCTTATTCGTGCCGATATTGTAGTGACAAACCCACCCTTCTCATTATTCATTGAATATTTTAATACTTTGATTAAACATAACAAGAAGTTTTTAATTGTTGCACCATTGCTGTCGGTTGGATATAATGATGTTTTTGAACAACTTAAAAATAAGAATATCAAATGCGGTTTATATGAAATTTTTAAATTTGACAATACGGAAAAACAGTCAAGGTGCATTTGGTTAACCAACCTGCCCACACCAATTGAATTAAAAAAACTTCCAATTTCCAAAACGTATGATGAGAAGTATTATAGGAAATACGATAACTTCGATTAGATTGAGGTTGGAAAAATGAAAGACATCCCGAAAGACTATGATGGGGTGATGGGCGTTCCCGTTACATTTTTTCGGTATAACTATGATGGATATGATATACTTCGGAAGTCCGAAAAATGCAGGATTGACGGCAGATGGATATTTAAACGGATTTTCGTACAAAAACGATCGTCAGGCGATCACAGGCATTAAAAATATTTAATGGGTACATAACCCCAATCGGATATGATAATCGAACACAGCGCAAATAACTACCCCTAATTCAAAAACGGCATGAAAAACATAATTTACCTGATTTCAATTTCAATATTTTTGCTTACATCCTGCAAAAGCATCCAATACGTCCCCATCGAAACGGTAAGGACAGAATATGTAGATCGTAACCTTTTACGAATAGACAGTATTTACATGCGGGACAGCATCCACATTAAATAGTTGAACGATACTATATTTGTTGACAAGTACCAATATGTTTACCGAAACATCTATTTAGCAGATACTGTTCAAATAGTCAAATTGGATAGTATACCATATTAGGTAGAGGTAATCAAGGATAAAATCATATATAAAACAAAATGGTATCAAAATATTTTTATATATGGTTTTTGGATATTATTGATAATATTTGGAATTGGTAAATTTTGGAATAAGTTAAAAAATTGGATAAAACTTTTTGTATGATAATTTTAGATAGAAAACAATATTCGGTTATCCCGAAGCAGGAAAAAAAAGATGTTCCAATTGATAATCGCAAAGAACGACAGAAGATATATAATACCAAGCGATGGCAGAAGTTGAGACTATCTTATTTGTATGCAAATTTTCTCTGCGAATCATGCGGCAAGGATTTTTAGGTGCATGTTCACCATCGGGACAGTTTTATGAATTATGCTTCGGGGTGGCAAAGGATAGAGAAATAGTATAGTTGGGATAACTTGGAAGCATTATGTGAGTTTTGCCATACCAAACGACATCACCCGAATAAGCAATCGAATATTGATGATATTGATTAGTTAATCAATAGTGTGGAATAAAAAAACCCATCTGTTTTGGAGATGGGTTTTGATTTTGGGTTGGTAGCAGTTATTTCTTTTTCATTGGGTAGCGTTGAAGGATATTGTCTTTGAAGGATATTGGAGAATGATAGATACCTTTTCCAATTTCAATTATTTTCTCTCTGTCATTTGGATCTCCAACAAACAATCTACCTTCGACATTGGTAACTTCAAATAATTTTTTATTATCTGCCTTTGCCTTGTGACAAAATAAAAAGGTACTTACTTCTTCACAATAGGTTGTAATAACTATTTCTTTTGTTCGGTTGTCGATGTCGGTAATACTAATATTCTTAACATATTGATGTACCAAATCATATCTCTCTTTGTCAGTCATATCTTCAATCAGAGGTATATTCTTATGGTCAATATATACTTCAATACCTCTATCATCAATTGCCCAATACGGTTCCATTGATCCAAGATAACTTTGAAGTCTATTAATTTCATTTTGAAAGTTAATATTTTCATTATTAATTCTTACTCTGTGTTCCCTTATTGCACGTTCAACATCTGCATCAGGTATATTTTTTGTTTCAAATGCATCAATTAATTGTTTTCTTTTTTTGTCTCTAATCACATTAAGTTGCTGTTCGGAATTATCTATTTTTTGTTGAAGAACATTTATTTTTTCCTTTGTATCTTCAACCTTCTGCTCATCCATTTATTTAATTTCTATGTAGTTTTTTGCCCAAGCGACACGCAATGCCAAACTATCAACAACAT
>Ga0099364_10005114_pt1 | contig 19586 bp, 14 predicted proteins | sample TergutTh196P3_FD_73070 | JGI IMG/M metagenome (GOLD analysis project Ga0099364, IMG submission 73070) | Microcerotermes parvus P3 segment gut microbial communities from Pointe-Noire, Republic of the Congo - Th196 P3 | ecosystem: Host-associated > Arthropoda: Insects > Digestive system > Gut ... | reverse complement strand
ACCGTTGTTCACCGATCTGCCCCGCGTTGCCCTTTAACGTATGGGCTATTCTTTCCGCCGACGTTATATCGCCTTCTTCAACGGCGTTTTTCAATTTGTCATACGTGGCTTGATTACTCCTGACAAAATTAAGCCTTAGATGTTTTAGTAATTTTTCATCCTCCGCAACCTGATGATTCGTATCCACGACGGTCACGCTCACGGGCGTCAGATATTTCAACAAAACATGCCACAACTCTTCCGATATGAAGGGCTTCCCAAGGCAGTCGTACATTCCGCACTTTTTGTATTTTTCCAGTTCGCTGACCATTACGTTCGCGGTCAGCGCCACTATCGGCGTTCCCGTGTTCAACGCCATTATTTTCGTCGCGGTCTCCAGCCCGTCCATAACCGGCATGAATATATCCATGAAAATCAGGTCAAAAGGCTTTTCATTTTTTTGTAAGCGTTCCTTAACTCTCGCAACGCACGCTTCGCCGTTCTCAGCCACTGCCGTTTTAAACCCCAGGTTCGTGAGATGCTCGCATACGACCTGTCGATTCATAAGATTGTCGTCACAGACCAGGATCACACCTTCGAAGCGCGGTCTCCTGATGACCTCCGGCATATTGATTACAGGCTCTTTATCATCGGGCGAGTCTATTGTTTCAAAGTCAATTTCAAAACTGAAAGTGCTGCCCATTCCGGGTGAACTTTGCACCGACAGTTCTCCTCCCATCAACTCCACTACGGTTTTGGTTATTGAAAGCCCCAGACCTGTGCCTCCGTAATTGCGCGTCGTACTGGACTCCGCCTGAATAAAGGGCTCGAATATTCTGTCTGTCTGCTGCGAGGTCATTCCAATACCGGTATCTCTTACTTCAAAGTATACCGTCACACTGTTTTCATCCTCTCTTTTGACAAGTGATGAAAATTTCACTATGCCTGAGTCCGTGAACTTCACGGCATTAGACAGAAGATTGAGCAGCGCTTGATATAACCTGATGGGATCGCCCAGCAGCTTCTTCCCCACTATTGGTTCTGCATAAATACTCAGTTCAAGTCCCTTTTCTATTGTTTCCGGCAGGATGACCGATTGGCAGTGTACAAAGATATCGTACAGATCAATTGGTTCATGTTCCAGTTCTATCTTCCCTGACTCGATCTTCGATATGTCCAGAATATCGTTAATAATCTTCAGGAGTCCTTTTGTGCTGTCTTTGATCCTGAGCAGATAATCAGTGATCTGCGGCGCAAAGTTGAGTTCCAGCGAATCCAGCGCAAGTTCCGCAAAGCCCATAATGCTGTTCATGGGGGTTCTGATCTCATGGCTCATCATCGCAAGGAAGCTGGTTTTTGCCGCATTGCTCTCCTCTGCGATTTCAGCTCTGCGCATCTCCTCAATTGCGGCTTTCTGCTCACTCAGATCTCTGGTATATGTGGCAAGGAGAAAATCGTCGCCGTGTTCGATTCGTGTAATGGTTACTTCCGTAGGCAGCGGTGTGCCGTCAAGCAGCTTATACTCCAGTTCGAAAAAGCTTCTTCCTTTCTCAACGGCTTCTTTAAGGTGGTTATGTATCTTTTCCTCGGTACGCTGCCCGTCAGGCTGAACTGCGGGGTAAAGCTCGTGAAATCTTTCAAAGAAATCTCGTTTACTCTTAAGTCCGAAAAGCCTGATAGCTTCTTTATTGCAGTCTATTTTGGAAAAACCGCTGTCAAGTAACTGACAGCACATCGGAGTTGAATCGAGCATGAGCCTTATGCGCTCATTGGCTTCTTTGATAGTTTCCTCCACTCGTTTTCTGTCGGTAATGTCCCTGATAGCGCCGGCTACTCTTATAGGAAGACCCTCTCTGTCTCTCAACGTTGTTCCGAATCCGTCAAAATATCGGTACTGACCGTTTTTATGCCGGAGACGGTATTCGATGACATAAGGCGTTTTTCCGGAGCGGTCATTTACATGCGCTATAAAAGCGGCCTCCGTTTTCTCATCATCTTCGGGATGGAGACAGGATCGGAAAGCTTCGATCGTATTTGGAAAATCGTTCTCGTCGTTGAATCCCAGCATATCTCTGAACTCCTGCGACCACGTCCATATGTTTTTGTCTCCGAGACTCTCCATGACCGGGTTCATGATATCAACGCGCCACAACGCGAACTTCGCCGCCTCGTTTGCGAGCCTTAAGGTCATCATGTCATATTCCATATCCCGCTGATACTGAAGCTTCTCGATTTGCTTCTGCACCCGGAGTTTTACTATAGAAGGGGTAAACGGCTTGATAATGAAGTCCGAGGCGCCTAACATCAGCCCTTTTTCCTCATCGTCTACCTTGCCCAGCCCTGTGATGATAATGATCGGTATATCTTTTGTTTTATCAGAGCTTTTCAGCACGCTAACAACTTCATACCCATCCATCTCAGGCATGACAATATCAAGCAGAATAATGTCCGGTAATAAAGCCCTCGCCATTTTGATGGCATCCGCCCCGCTTATTGATACGTGCAGGGTGTAATCCGAGCCTAAAATCTGTGATAACGACAGAATTTCCATCGGGTCATCATCCACTATCAGTATTCTGATCTTCTTATCCTTATCAGTGTACATGTACATCCTCCTTGATCTATGTGTGGAGCAGATTTCCGATGAAATGACAAACCCTGTTTTTCCCTGTGCTTTTCGCAGAAAAAAGAGCCGAGTCAGCCCTAATGATAAACTCATCAACAGTGTAAGTAACCCCATGCGTCCATGTGTTAACGCCTATGCTCACGGTTATATTTGCCGCAAGACCGTCATGACACGGGATTTCCATGTCTTCGGCACATTTACGTATCTTCTCCGCTATATGAATAGCACCGTCATGTCCGGTATTTATCAGCAGCACGACAAACTTATCTCCGCCCCAGTGCGCTGCGAAGTCCCCGTGACGCTTTAGTACGTGGGGGAAGTTCTTAGCTAACGCTTGCAGAGCTGCGTCACTTTGCTGATGCCCGTGAGTATCTCTGTATTTCCCAAAATTGTCCACATCCATCATCAATACGCTTATGGGCATCCCTTCTCTTCGCGACCTTCCCCATTCCATGTCCAACCTGTCGTTAAAGTTGCGTCTGTTGGGCAGTCCCGTCAAGGGATCCGTTGTTCTCAGCATATCGATCAAACGCAACTGCTCAAGCAATTTTATCTGATTTCTTATCCTGACCTTGACCGCCATGGTGGAAAATGGTTTTGTTATGTAATCCGCCGCGCCCAAAGTCAACCCTTTTTCCTCGTCTTCACCGTTGCTCGAAGAGGTGATGATAATAACCGGAATATGCCGCGTATTCTTAGAGGCTTTGAGGACTGACAGCACCTCATACCCGTCCATTACCGGCATACGTATATCAAGAAGAATGACGTCAGGCAAATATCTGTCCGCCAGTTCAATGCCGTCATTTCCTGTCTTTGCCACATAAACAGAATACTCGCTGCTTAATATATGCGTTAATGTGACAATATTCGCTTTCTCATCATCAACAATGAGTATTCTCCACATATTACTGCTGTTCTGCATAGTATTATAATGTATCCTCCATATCGGCAGGACTTTTTAAAATCAGTTGTTTTCTTTGAAATGACAAACTCTATTTCGTCCCTTACTCTTAGCCTCGTACAGCGCCATATCAGCCCCTGAAATGAACTTGTCTACAGTGCAGTCTTCTCCGTGTGTCCATGTGTTTGCGCCGATACTGACAGTCATTCCTGCGGCGCATCCGTCGGTACATGGTATCTCCAATAGCTCAAGGCTTTTACGTATCTTCTCCGCAACTTCGATTGAGCCGTCCGAATTGGTGTTGGTTAAAAGCGCAACAAATTCTTCACCTCCCCAGCGGGCCGCGAAATCGCTGTGGCGTCTTAGCACGTCGGGAAGCATTTTTGCAAAAAACTGAAGCGCAATGTCTCCTTGTTGATGTCCGAACCTGTCGTTATACTCCTTAAACCGATCCAAATCCATGAGCAATATGCTTATCTGTGTATGCTCACGCCGCGCTCTGCCCCATTCCATGCTCAGTCTGGCATCGAAACTGCGCCTGTTTGGCAATGCCGTCAGTTGGTCGGTCATGCTAAGCCTCTCGATTGCGCGCATTTGCTCCAGCATTTTTATTTGATTGCCAAGTCTTAGTTTAACGACTGTCGGAGAAAATGGCTTGATGATATAGTCTGCAGCCCCTAACGCCAAGCCTTTTTCTTCATCTCCGTCTTTACCCAGCGCCGTAATAAAAATAACGGGAATGTCTCTCGTCTTGTCGGAAAACTTCAGCACAGATAATACTTCATAGCCGCTCATCTCAGGCATACGTATGTCAAGCAGAATGACGTCAGGCATGTATTTTTCCGCCAACTCAGCTCCTTCACGCCCGTTCTTTGCCGCAAAAATATTATATCCGGGACTTAAAATATGCGTCAAAGTAATAATGTTTGCCTTTTCATCGTCTATGATGAGTATGCTTCGCTTGCATTTTTTATCCATTACCACATAATCCTCCTTTTTCACTGCGTGAAACAGCCGGAAGTTATTTATCTTTTAAGTATGTTAATAATGTATAACTACACAGTTACATATTTTGCATTGCTTGTCAATACCTTATTGCCGGAGTATGTTTGTAACTCCCGAAGGTCCGCAATTACCACCGGGAGTTATTTTTCTTTTAATATAGGTCCCCGAGAACTGCGGCTTTGACTATTTTACTTCGACAGTTGCTCCTGCGGCGGCGAGTTTCTCTTTCAATTCGTTTGCTTCATCTTTATTGACGCCTTCCTTGACTTTTGCCGGCACGCCCTCGACAAGGGCTTTCGCCTCGGCAAGACCAAGACCTGTGATTGCGCGGACTTCCTTTATAACCTTGACTTTTTCGGCGCCGAAGCTCGTCAAAACAACGTCAAACTCGGTTTGCTCTTCGGCGGCTGCGGCGGGCGAGGCACCGGCGGCGGGTGCTGCCATTGCTGCGGCGGAAACGCCAAACTCCTCTTCCAGCGCGTGAACCAATTCGTTAAGTTCGATGACTGTCAGAGCCTTGATCTCTTCGATTAATGCTGTAAGCTTATCACTGGCCATATTATATTATTCCTCCGTTATTTGTAATTAATGTGTTGGGATTAGGGGTTAGTCTGTCGGCAAAGTAATTCTGCATTCTGAATTATTCCGAATTCCGAATTTGCGAAATTCTGCATTGCGGCTTATCCACTTTAGGCTTCTGCTTCTGCGGGGGGCTCGGCTGCCGCTTCCGCCGGAGTCTCTGCTTCCGCAGGAGCTGCTGCTTCCGCGGGGGGCTCGGCTGCCGCAGGGGCGCCGTCTTGTTCAGCTATGGCTTTCAAAACGACGGCAAGGCTTGTTATCGGAGCCAGCATAGTACCGAGAAGTTGTGCCTGAAGTATCGGCAACGGCGGTATAGAGGCCAGTGCGTTAACTTCGCTTACGGATAACACCTTGCCATTCATAAAACCGCCTTTGATCTCAAATCGGTCTGTAAGTTTATCGGCGTATTCTTTGATTATCCTCGCCGGTGCGATCGGATCGTCCCCGCATACGGCTAGAGACGTCGTGCCGGTAAGGATCGGCTCAAGATCCTCAAAACCGACATTTTTGACGGCAAATCTCATCAAGGTGTTCTTGACAACTGAGTAGTCTACGTTCGCCGCGCGAAGTTTGACGCGCATATCCGTGTCCTCATTGACCGTTATCCCGGTGTAGTTAACAAGAACGCCGGACTCTTTCTTGAGTTTCTCGCTCAATTCCTCAACGACCTGCTTCTTCTCAGCCAGAACTCTTTCATTTGGCATAAACTGTTTTCACCTCCTGAGTCATTAAAATCACGTCCAAAAAAAGCCTTTGCGCAATAATTCCGCAAAGACAATAGCATGATCAAACAGGCTGTCCTCGGCAGGATTTACGGTCACCTGCTGTCTTTGGAACGCTTGCGTATGCTACCATACGAAACAAGCTTTGTCAATAGTTAATATCAGAAATGCTATAGACTTTATAGCCCTGGAGTGGTATAATAAACAGTGCGCGAAGCGCACTGTTTAACTCTGCATTATTCTCCGGAGGTACTTATATGCTCTCTTGGGACGCGCTTGAAGCCGCTTGTGTCAACTGTAGGAGTTGCTCGCTGCATGAGACGCGGACGAATGTTGTTTTTGGCGTCGGTAATCGCTCCGCCGAGGTTCTTTTTGTAGGTGAGGGACCGGGAGAGAGCGAGGATTTGAAAGGCGAGCCTTTTGTCGGAAGAGCTGGAAAGCTGCTTGATGATATGCTAAAAATCATCGGACTTGACAGAGAAAAGAACATTTATATCGCCAATATCATAAAATGCCGCCCTCCCAAAAACCGCGATCCGCTAAATACCGAACGCGAAGCATGCCTTGACTGGCTCCGCAGTCAATTTTCCCTGATAAAGCCAAAAATAGTAGTATGCCTTGGGCGGATAGCTGCGTATGAGCTTATCGGCGGTGATTTTAAAATAACCCGCGATCACGGCAAGTGGTTTGACAAAGACTCAGTCAGGTTCATGGCGATGTACCACCCTTCGGCGCTTTTGCGCGACCCGCACCGCAGACCCGAAACATTTCTGGATTTAAAGGAGCTGGAGCGTGTTATCAAAGAGACATGTAAACACACTCTTATAATTTGATTATGGGCAGAGTGAATTTCACTGTGTTGCATTCTACGGAATATGAGATGCCTGCTATTCGTCATATTTGGAAAACTGTATTCGGAAACGTGGAAGAAGAAAACGCCTTTTTCAATCACTATTTTGACCACGGGTCATGCGCTGTCGTTAAGTGCGAAAACACCCCTGCGTCTGCGGGACATTTATTTCATGTCGGTGATCTGGTTTGCGGCGGGAGCATCTATCCCTGCTCTATGATATATGCCGTCGCGACGCTGCCGCAGTTCAGGAATCGCGGCTTTGGCGCTGCTGTCGTCCGCGATCTTATATCTTTTGGGCGGTGCGCGGATAAAAGCGCTGTCGTACTATGCCCTTCCGACGACAGTCTGTTTGAGTATTACAGTGCCCGCACCGAACTTCACGAGTTTTTTTACGTCATGGAGCAGGAATACCATAATATACCTTCAAATACAGCGGACACGACACTATCCGCGGTTTCCGCGGATGAGTACAGCAGGCTTCGCAAAAATCTTCTGACCGGCATTCCTCATATAAGCCTGAACTTACGCGCTCTGTCATATCAAAACATATTGTGCGGTATTTACGGCGGTGGCATGTTCAGGATAGAAACGCCGGAGGGAACCGCCTGCGCAGTTGTTGAAAAACAGTCCGGGGGGATCATCTGTGTCAAGGAACTGCTCACGCCCTGCGGATGCGTTTCAACTCCGCTTTCGTCGATCGCCTTGGCTTTCCCTGCCGATAAGTATATCGTCAGAACACCGGCGCACCGCTCCGATACCGGCGCCTCGATCCGTCGTTTCGGAATGCTCTCGGCTGAAATAACCTCATCTCCCTCAGATTTCGCACCCTGGCTGGGCCTTGCGTTTGACTGATTTTTCAGGCTTATTACATTTTGTTTTATAAAAAAACTAAAAAAGTAATTATTTTTTCTGAATATTTAATATTTTCGAAATATTTGTGGTTTGAAATTTAATAACTAACTGTTATCATCATAGTGCAGGGTCGCTGAGTTGTCTTTTTTCATTTTATTATCCTCATAATCTGTTTAGATTAACGGGAGCTGTATGCTCCCGTTAATCTATTTTTGCAAAAAGCATACAAGTAGTGTATACTGTTGCGGTCTGCATTAAACTGACTTGGAGTTATTAAAGCAAATGAATTTTAACAAACGATACATCGCGGCGCGGCGCGCGGCGATCGCGCTCGATTTTAAACATCTCAACAGCGCCCAGCATGAGGCTGTCATGACAATGTCCGGGCCGCTTTTACTTCTTGCCGGCGCCGGAAGCGGCAAAACGACCGTTCTGATAAATCGCATCGCAAATCTGCTCAACTACGGCAGCGGCGCAGACAGCGATTTCGTGCCTGACTATGTGACGGAGGACGATCTGCGCTTTTTGGAAGAATATGCCGCTTCCCCGACGGACGAGGCGCGGTTAAGAGTACGCGATCTGTGCGCGGTTGAGCCTGTCAAGCCGTGGCGTATAATAGCGATCACATTTACAAATAAAGCGGCCGGCGAGATGAAAGAGCGGCTTGAAAAAATGTTCGGTCCTACGGCGGATGCTATCTGGGCGATGACATTCCACTCCGCCTGCGCAAGGATACTCAGACAGGAGATAGAAAGACTCGGATATGACCGTTCATTTACAATTTATGACAAAACCGACACATCGTCGCTGATGAAACGGATCCTGAAGGATCTTGACATTGAAGAACGCAATTTTCCGCACAAAACAGTCCTTGGCTACATCAGCCGCGCAAAGGACATGATGGAAAGCGCAGAAGAGTTTATGGCAAATGCCGAAAGCACCGGCGATTTGCGCCGCAAGATCATAGGCCGCGTATATCTGGAATACTCTTACCGTTTAAAATCGGCAAACGCCCTTGATTTCGACGATCTGATACTACTGACCGTACATCTTCTCAGGGAGTATCCTGACGTTCTGGCAAAATATCAGGAACGATTCGATTATGTCATGATTGATGAATATCAGGACACAAACAACCTGCAATACCTTCTTGCTTCCGCGCTTTCAGGCGGACATAACAATATTTGCGTCGTAGGGGACGACGACCAGAGCATCTATAAGTTTCGGGGAGCGACTATTGAGAACATCCTCAATTTTGAAAAACAGTTCAATGATACAAAAGTACTGCGCCTTGAGCAAAATTACCGCTCTACGGGTCATATTCTCAATGCGGCCGGCGATGTCATAAAAAACAATGCCGGCAGAAAGGGAAAAAAACTCTGGACAGAAAAAGACCTCGGCGAAAAACCCCTTCATCGCATCACGGCTGACGAGCACGCCGAAGCGCAGTTTGTGGCCGACACGATCATTGATAGTATTTCTTCAAACAGAAAGTGGCAGGACCACGCCGTGTTGTACAGGATGAACGCGCAGTCCAACCGGCTTGAAACCGCTTTCAAGCGTGCCGGCATCCCATACCGCATATACGGCGGCATAGGGTTTTATGACCGGGCCGAGATAAAAGACATGCTTTCATATCTGTGTGTGATCCACAACCCGCATGACGATCTGCGGCTTTTACGAATAATTAATAATCCCGCGCGCGGCATAGGCCTCACGACGATCGGTCGTCTTACGGAGCTTGCGGCGGAATCCGGCAAATCTGTGTTTGGGCTCATCAGGGATTCTCAGAATTACGAAAGTCTGAAAAGCGCCGCCGGAAAGCTGCATCTTTTCGCGGATATGATCGATAAGCTGCGCTGCCTTGCCGACATCGCCCCTCACGATGAGCTTTATGACGCTCTTTTGAGCGCAACAGGTTATGTACGAATGCTTGAGGAAAAAAAGTCGGACGAAAACATAACGCGACTAGAAAACGTGATGGAATTAAAAAGTAATATAATTAACTTTATTAACAGCAGCGGCGGCACACTTTTCGACTTTCTAAGCGAAACATTTCTGTACACAGACCTTGACCGCGACGACAACAGCTCAGACCGCGTTTTGATGATGACAATGCATAGCGCGAAGGGTCTTGAGTTTGACACGGTTTTCATCGTTGGGGCCGAGGAAGGCGTCTTTCCGGGTATCCGCGCGATTGGTGATCACGGCGAGATGGAAGAAGAGCGCAGGCTTTGTTATGTCGCAATGACCAGAGCAAAGCGCAGGCTTATCTTTGTAAGCGCGAACAGCCGCATGTTGTTTGGCAAGACCTCGTCGTCTATGTCGTCGCGTTTTTTGCGCGAGATCAGCCGTGAAAACATAGATATCCACGAACAGTTTTCTCAATATGGACACTACGATTTCGGATATTCAGAAAGCTTACCAAAGCGCACCCCTCCGGCTAATTCCGAATTCCGAACTCCGAATTCCGCAACGTCTTCGCACCCCCGCCCAACTATTCCGCATTCCGAATTCCGAATTCCGAATTCCCCAACGCCCCCCGATTTCAAAAAAGGCGACGCCATTGAGCATACGGTGTTCGGGCAAGGCTTCATAACCTCTGTCTCACCTGTGGGCGGCGACGCGCTGCTTGAAATAGTTTTTGACAATGTCGGCACAAAACGAATACTTCTCAACTCCGCAGTGAGATACTTAACGAAGCAGTAAAGTAAAAATCAAAGAAGGACAATTACTTGAGTAATACCAGATTGAAAAACTTGGGGCGGATCGCTTTGTTGACTGCGGCGCTTTTATGGGGCATATCGTTCGTTGTTATGAAAAATGTCCTTGCAAACATCCCGACTCTGTATATCCTCGCTATACGGTTCTGCTGCGCCGCGCTGATACTGATACCCGCCTGTACGCGTAAGCTGAAGACTATTGACAGATCGTATCTTCTCTGGGCGTCGCTTATGGGTGTGCTTCTGCTTTTGGGATATGTTTTCCAGACCTACGGACTCAGATACACGACTCCGGGAAAAAACGCGTTCTTAACCTCGATCTACTGTGTGATAGTACCCTTTTTCTACTGGTTAATGATAAAAAGGAAGCCCGACAGGTATAATGCCGCGTCGGCTGCGATTTGTATTATCGGGATAGGTTTTATATCCCTTGACAGCAATCTGCGAATCGGCATCGGAGATGTTTTGACCATCATCTGCGGTTTTTTCTATGCGATCCACATCGTCATAATTGCGAGAAGCGTAGAAAAACGCGACCCTGTTGTGCTGGCGATGCTGCAATTTGCCGCAACCGGTATCCTGGCGCTTATCTGCGCGTTAATTTTCGAAGCTCCGCCCTCTGTTATAGAGCAAGCTGACATATGGGGCATGGTTTATCTCACCGTCGTCTGCACTGCCGGCTGCATCCTCATGCAGGTTTTCGGCCAAAAATACACGCCGCCCTCCCAGGCGGCTGTGATAATGACGTTTGAGGCCGTTTTCGGCGCTCTGTCGTCAGTGATACTGTTCGGTGAGATCCTTACCCCCCGCCTGATAGCAGGCTTCATACTGACCTTCACAGCCGTACTCATAAGCGAAACAAAACTGGGGTTTCTCAAAAGAACTTGAAGAAGGCATGGAAGAAACATGTCATGTCAAGATGGTTCTCTTGACAACTTCTAATGTTTTGAAAGTCTTCAGAGAACCGTCCCCTTGACACACTCGCTCATCATATAGCTCGCTGTAAGTGCCACGAATTGTCACGTTCCAGCGAGCTATAACTGGTATTGTTTCAATAAATAAAGCTTGATATCGACATTATCATAAGTTATAATCAAATTATATTCCGCTGTAACTCTAATAAATCGCTATGTTCCAGCGAGTTATACTGAGGAGATTTTGTACTGATGGAAATAATCGGGAGAGCGCGCGAACGTCAGACATTGAGACGCTGTGAGTTTTCGGAGAAGCCGGAGTTTATTGCCGTGTATGGCCGGCGCCGGGTAGGTAAGACATTTCTCATTACCCGGCATTTCGACAACAAATTTACATTTTCAGTAACCGGTGTTTCAGACGGAAACACGAAAGATCAGTTGCGCGCTTTTCACGCATCATTGAAAAAACACTTTAAGACCGACATTCCCGTGCCGACAGACTGGTTCCATGCATTTGGATTATTGGAAGAACAGATAGAACAGGATATCACGACACACCGAAAGGTAGTATTCATCGATGAAATGCCGTGGCTTGACACGCCGAAATCGAATTTTATATCCGCGCTTGAGCATTTTTGGAACGCTTATGCGTCAAGGCGAAAGGATATCTTGTTAATAGTTTGCGGATCAGCAGCGTCATGGATCATCAAAAAATTGATCGACAACTACGGTGGGCTGCACAACAGAGTGACCGAAACGATCGTCGTTGAGCCATTTCATCTTTGCGATTGCGAAGCGTTCTACCGAAGCCGGGGTATAGTAATGAGCAGACAGCAAATGGCCGAAGCGTACATGATTCTCGGCGGCGTCCCATTTTATATGGACGCAATGGATAAAATGTTCGGGTTAAATCAGAACATTGACTTGCTTTTATTTGAAAAAAACGCAAAACTGGGAAATGAGTTTAATAGGCTGTATCATTCACTTTTCCGGAACGCAGGCAACCATATCCGTATAGCGGAAACATTGTTCACGAGCAGCACGGGCATAACCCGGCAAGAGTTGTCCGCAAAAAGCGGAATATCGGATGGGGGCGGGTTAACAAAAGTATTGGACGAAATGGAAGTCTGCGGGTTGATCGGCCGTAGTTTTGATTTCAAAAAAAAGAAGAACGGGGATTACTACAAACTAATCGACTTTTTCTCTCTCTTCCACTATAAGTTTATTAAACCGAAAAAAGGGCAGGATCCTCATTTTTGGACAAACTTCCTTTCTTATCCCGCGCACCGCGCATGGTGCGGGTACGCATTTGAGCGGCTCTGCATGGCGCATATCCGCCAGATCAAGCAAAAGCTCGGTATATCCGGCGTAATAACGGAAACTAACGCGTTTCGCAGCACACTGCAAAAAGGAGGAGCGCAAATTGACCTTATTATCGATCGTAGGGATGGCGTCATTAATCTTTGCGAGTGCAAATACACCGGTCTGCCTTATGAGTTAACGGATAAGGACGCTGCCGATCTTGAGCGGAAAAAAGCAGTTTTTGTCATGGAGACCGGAACAAAAAAAGCCATCCACATTACGATGATCACGGCAAGCGGGCTTGTACAGAACGCATATCGAAATGAAGTTCAAGCGGAAATCATACTGGACGATTTATTTCAACCATTACTTTGAAACTGTCAGATATACGAAAGGAGGAGACCAATAAGCGGCTCTCCTCCTTTACGTGTCCGCGCAATCCCGATATAGTAAATTATCTAAAAAAAAGCTGCAAAGGGTAAATTGCAGGGTATTTTGCTATTTTTGACACAACAAACAACCCTGTAGTCATTGCAACTACAGGGTTTATCTATGGCAGCGGGAGAAGGATTCGAACCCTCACAAACGGAGTCAGAGTCCGTCGTGCTACCGTTACACAATCCCGCTTCGGTCTATCGGTGATTATATCGCAGCTCCGCTTTTTCGTCAACAGCAAATTTACAGCAAAAAAGACGCGGCGAGCATTATGCCAAGTTTGCCGGATTCGAATGTCAGGCCGCCCTGCAGGTATGCGCTGTATGGCTCGCGCATCGGGCCGTCCGCCGAAAGCTCTATCGACGCGCCCTGCACAAATGCGCCCGCCGCCATTATCACTGGGCAGTTGTAACCCGGCATACTCCCCGCTACCGGGGTGACATAAGAGTCTACCGGGGCACCGGCCTGTATGCCTTTGCAAAAACGTTCAAGGAGTTCCGGGCGTCCAAACTCGATCATTTGAATTATGTCAGAACGGGGGTCAAGATAACCCGGTTTTGTTTTATACCCCATAATCTCAAAAAGCCTCGCGCAGAAGACCGCTGTTTTCATCGCTTGCGCAACCGTATGGGGCGCCATGAATAAACCCTGATACAGCAATCTGTTGATCCCGAGCGTCGCGCCGCACTGCCCCCCCACTCCCGCAGCGGTGTGGCTGTAAGCGGCAGCCTGGACAAGCTCCTTTTTCCCCGCAACGTACCCGCCGGTCGGGGCGAGTCCGCCGCCCGGGTTTTTTATCAGCGATCCCGCTATCAGATCCGCGCCTGCGTCCCCCGGTTCGACGATCTCCGCAAACTCGCCGTAACAATTATCCACTACCACCGCTATGCTGGCATCGACGCCGTGAACGGTTTCACATATCCGACCTATCTCATGTACGGTCAAAGCGCGCCTGTCCGAGTATCCGCGCGAGCGCTGTACAAAAACCGCACCTACTCCGCCGCCGCGAACAGCTTCCATGATTGCCGCATAGTCCGGCCCTCCGCCCTGCGCAAGTTCGACCTGTGTATACCCTATCCCATAGTCCTTCAGCGAGCCTCTAAAATCCCCGGCTATGCCGATGACCCCGTGGAGCGTGTCATAGGGCGTTCCCGTCGCTGACAAAAGCTTCTGTCCGGGGCGCAGTGCCGCAAACAGCGCGGAAGCTATCGCGTGAGTGCCGCTCACAAAACCTGAGCGCACCAGCGCCGACGGCGTACCCATAATGTCGGCGTATATCATATCCAGCGTTTCCCTGCCCTTATCGTTATAACCGTAACCCGTCGTACCCGCAAAGCATCCGTCCGACACACGATGCCGCTGAAACGCACAAATCACCTTTTCTGAGTTTATCTGCGCGACCTCATCAATCTCCCGAAACCGACCCCCCGCATCGTCCATAACCCGCCCCGCAAGCTCGCGTACACTATCGGTAATTCTCAACTCCCCATCACCTCCTATTCCGAATTAAACAGTGGTCAGTGGTCAGTCCATAAGCTTGGTAATTCTGCATTATGCATTATGCATTATGCATTAACGAAGTTCTGCATTATAACTGTTCCACAATCGCCCGAAAACTGTCTCCCCGTTCTTCAAAGTTATTAAACCTGTCAAAAGACGAGCAAGCCGGTGACAGCAGGACGATGTCGCCCTCCACCGCCGCTTCTGAGGCTGCGGGGACGGCCTTGGTGAAATCTTCCTGCATTATGATTTCCGGTGTTCCTGCGTATCCGGGTGCGCTTTCTACCGCGGCTTGTATTTTTCCGGACGCCGCCCCTGTCAGCACAAGTTTTTTCACTCTTAAAAGGATTTCCTCGCCGAGTTCGTCAAAGGGTATTCCTTTGTCTTTGCCTCCCGCGATGAGTATCACTTTTTGCTCAAAGGCCCGCAGTCCCGCTATCGTCCTTGTCGGGCTTGTAGCTATCGAATCGTTGTAATACTTTACGCGGCGAAGTTCCCGTATCAGTTCCAGCCTATGCCTGACCCCCATAAATGTCCGCGCCGTCTCCCGCATAGCGCCGCGTCCGGCAAGCCCGCGCACCGCTGCGAATGCCGCCATAAAATTCTCTTTATTATGCTTTCCGGGAAGAATAATATCTTTCGCCGGCATGATGATCCCGCTTTGCCCTCCCGAAGCCTCATATATATCGGATCCGTCTAAATACACTCCGTCACGGACTTTCTCACGGCTGCTGAAGAACAATATCTCCCCTGCCGATGCGTCCCGGGCACAGGTTCGCGTAAAGTCGTTGTCATAGTTAAGCACGACCCTGTTTTCACTTTTTTGGTGCAGAAAAATATTACGCTTCGCGGATGTGTACTCCTCCATGTCTTTATGTACGTCAAGATGGTTCGGCGCCACGTTGGTAATGACGGCAATGTCCGGGCTCTTCTTCATCGTGATAAGCTGAAAGGACGACAGCTCCAAAACGGCAATGTCGTCCGGGCGCATATCATCGGCGGCATCAAGCAGCGGCATGCCGATGTTTCCGCCGATATGGACCGTGCGGCCTTCATTTTTCAATATATCGGCGATGATCGAGGTTGTGGTCGTCTTGCCGTCGCTGCCTGTAACCGCTATTATCCTGCACGGGCACACATCGAAAAAGGCTTCCATTTCGCTCGTTAAAACAGCGCCGCGCCGGACCGCCGCCCGGAGCGCCTTATTTGACGGCATTATCCCCGGGGTGCGAAAAACAACGTCCGCATCCAAGTCATCGAGATAAGTCTCCCCGAGACGCAGCTCCGCCCCAACGCTCTCAAAACGATCCGCAGCCCGGCCCAACTCATCGCGGCTCCTCTTATCACAGACGACCGTATCTACCCCCGCCTCCAAAAGCGCCTGTATAAGTGGCGTATTACTAACCCCCGCGCCCACAACAGCCACACGCTTATTCAAAAATCCGGCAAGATATTCTTTGAATGTCAAGTGTAAACCTCCAATGCAGAATGCGGAATGCGGAATGCGGAATACTGTTAGTTCCGAACCCTTCAATTAAGATGCAGTCTTTAACAGAATACCACGATGTAATAACCCAGGTGCGAGTCAAAAATGATTATTCCGAATTCCGAATTCCGAATTAATTCTGCATTATGCATTATCAACTGACCCATCGTTCTTCACCGGATTTTGATTCGCTTTTTTTCTCCCTGCTCATGAGATCTTTTATGGCGCTCATGGGCTGTTTAGCCTCGTAAAGCACTCTGTACGCCTCCGTACAAATAGGCATGTCAACACCCACAGACTGTGCCAGTTCATATGCCGCTTTTGCGGCGTAATAGCCTTCTACGACCGCGCCGACTTCAAGCATCGCTTCCCGTGCCGCCATGCCTTTACCGATAAGCTCTCCCGCGCGCCGGTTTCGCGAATGGCGCGACAGGCATGTGACTATCAGGTCGCCAAGCCCGGCCAGCCCCGCGAGCGTTTCTTTCTTTCCGCCAAGCCTTACACACAGCTCCGCCATCTCAGCCAGCCCTCGCGTCATCAGCATGGCCTGTGTGTTATCACCGAACCCCAAGCCTCCGCACACGCCGGCCGACAGCGCGATGACATTCTTAAGCGCGGCGCCCAGTTCCACGCCGATAACGTCGGTCGTTGTATAAACGCGGAAATATTCGTTCATCAATATATCCTGCACCCGATCCGCGACGGAAATATCCTCAGACGCCGCGACACACGCCGACGGCATACGCCGGGCTACCTCCTCCGCATGAGTCGGCCCGGACACCGAGGCGATCCTTGCCGCACCGCCGAGCGTACTTTTTAAAATATCCGTAAACAGGCCTGATGTGTCCCTTTCAATACCTTTCGACATACATATCGCCACACAGCCTTCCGATATCCGCCCTTGCAGCTTAAGCGCGGTTTCGCGCACTGCAAATGACGGAACGGCAATAACTACAGCGCCGGCGTCGCGCACCGCTGTCTCAACATCCGTGGTCAACTGTATATCATCAGGTATCATTACCCCTTTGAGCAGAGGGTTTTCGCGTTCCCTGTTTAATAAATCAACCTCGGTTTTGAACTTTGACCACAGCGTAACGCCATATCCGTTATCGCGCAGAAGCAGGGCTATCGCAGTCCCCCATGCGCCGCTGCCGAAAACTGAAATCTTCAAAGCAAACAACCCCCAAGTACAATGCAGAATGCACAATGCAGAATGCGGAACTTCGTTAATGCATAATGCATAATTACACTAATTCGGAATGCGGAATTACTAAGCTTGTGGACTGATCCCTGATCCCTAAATCGTCAGTTTCTTGCGGCTCTTTTGAAGCTGAATTTTGACTCTTTGCCTTTGATCAGGCGCCTGATGTTTGCCTGGTGCCGGGCAATCAGCAGGGCGGCGCAGGCGATCGCGGGGATCAGTTCCCAATGTCCTCCGATGTCGAGAAAATACTGTGACACGGGGAACGCGGCGCCGCCAAGTATCGCGCCGAGTGAAACGTAGCGTGTCAACGCTGTCGTAATTATAAACATACCCCATGAAATGACCGCGATGCGCCAATCAATGATGAAAAGTATCGTACCGGCGGCCATCACGCCTTTTCCGCCCTTAAATCGGTAAAACACCGGGAAGCAATGCCCGAGCATGACAAAAAAACCGGCCGTCACCCTTCCGAGCAGCGTCATGTCGAAATACTGTCCAAAGAGCCAGCCGCCAAATAATACCGGCGCAACAGACTTAAAAACATCAATTGCGACCACCAGAAGCGCCCCGCCCTTACCAAAAACACGATAAAAGTTAGTAAGACCCGGATTGAAGCTGCCATACTCCCGTATATCCTTCTTATACAAATACTTTGATGTGATTATAGCGCCGTTGACACCGCCCATGATATATGCCGGCAACGCCGCCGAAAGCAAAAACAACAAAAGTCTCATTACTCGCTTCCTATCTCAAGCAACATTTTAGGGATTAGGGATCAGGGATTAGGGGTTAGTCCGTTAGCTACGTAATTCTGCATTATGCATTATGCATTATGCATTGTGAATTGTGCATTGTGAATTGTGCATTGCTCACTCGTCCCTCTGCCTTATTATCATCCGCACCGGTGTACCTTCCAGTCCGAATACGCTTCTTATCTGGTTTTCCAGATATCTCAGGTATGAGAAATGGAAAAGTTCCGCGTCATTGCAGAAGCATACGAAAGTCGGAGGGCGGATGTCCGCCTGCGTCATATAGAACACTTTCAGTCTGCGCCCTCTGTCTGTAGGCGGCTGTACGCGCGCTACGGCGTCGGCAAGCATGTGATTGAGAGTGCCGGTCGTGATTCTCATCGCTGCCTGATCGTTCACATAGTTTATAAGCTGAAACAGACGGCCGACACGCTGCCCGGTAAGCGCTGAGATAAACAGGACCGGCGCGTATGTCATATAGCTCAAATCGCGTAAAACCTCGCGCCGCATTTTTTCCATCGTACCTGTTTCTTTTTCAATGAGATCCCATTTGTTGACAGCGATTATGCTCGCCTTACCGGCTTCATGTGCGAGTCCCGCCACCTTTGTATCCTGCTCCGTTATGCCCTCGCGCGCGTCTACCATTATGATACAAACGTCCGCGCGCCTTATCGCCATCTGCGCCCGCAGAACGCTGTACTTTTCTATATTGCCGCTGATTTTGGATTTGCGCCTTATCCCGGCTGTGTCAATAAGCACATATTTGCCGGACTCGTTCTCAAACGGGGTATCAACCGCATCTCTGGTCGTTCCGGGCACCTCGCTGACAATAACGCGGTCTTCTCCCAGAAGGCGGTTAATAAGCGATGATTTTCCCGCATTCGGCTTCCCTATGACCGCAACGCGTATCACGTCCTCTTCATCCTCATAGCCTGTTTGTGGCGGGAACAGCTTTAAACACGCGTCTAAAAGATCGCCTGTTCCGTGTCCGTGGACGGCGGAAACGGATATCGGGTCGCCGAGCCCCAGTGAGTAAAATTCATAGAAATCCGGAGGTGTGGCACCGGTGGAATCCATCTTGTTCACGGCAAGCAACACAGGTTTTCCTGACTTTTGCAGCATTTTTGCAACTTCCGAGTCTGCGGCTGTCACTCCCGTCGTGAAATCGGTCACAAACACGATAACATCCGCCATTTCGATCGCGAGCATTGCCTGCTCCCGCATGAACACAAGCATTTCGCTGTCCGCTTTCGGCTCTATGCCGCCTGTGTCGACTAAATCGAACTCCCGCCCGCTCCAGTCCGACTGCGCGTACAACCTGTCCCGCGTGACGCCCGGCGTATCCTCAACGATCGCCAGCCTCCTGCCCGCGATTTTATTAAACAACGCCGATTTTCCCACATTCGGCCTGCCGACTATAGCTATAAGCGGTTTAGACAAATAGTCCTCACTTTCCCAACATGGCGGCAAGCAGATCCGCCCCGTCCTGTTTGACGACCCTTACAGGGACGCCGAGAGTCTCTGTAAGCTCATCGAGCGTCACATCGTCAAGGAAAACGTCTTCTCCGCGTCTTAGCATGTTTTGCGGAATTAGAAGCCTTGAGCCAAGCTTTTTCCCTTTGAGTTGGTTTATTATATCCCCGCCGGTAACAAGGCCGGACACGGTCACGGTATGTCCGAAAAAATCGTTTTTTACGGCAACCACATCAACGTCCATGCTATCATACTTTTCCTTCACTATTTTTAAAAGATTTGT
>Ga0099364_10005113_pt1 | contig 19587 bp, 15 predicted proteins | sample TergutTh196P3_FD_73070 | JGI IMG/M metagenome (GOLD analysis project Ga0099364, IMG submission 73070) | Microcerotermes parvus P3 segment gut microbial communities from Pointe-Noire, Republic of the Congo - Th196 P3 | ecosystem: Host-associated > Arthropoda: Insects > Digestive system > Gut ... | reverse complement strand
TGGATATTCCGATGGCGCTGCTGCTGATCGGGGTGATTTTCTGGATCGATACGCTACTGGGCTGCTTCGGTCTGGTAAGCGCCGCCATTCAGGGAGCCATCACCTTTTTCAATAAAAGATCCTCCGCCGCGCCGCTGGCGAAAGCCAACGCGCTGTCGAACCAGGCGCAATCCTTCATCGAGGCGTCGCTGAAAAACGGCGAAGTGGTGCAGGCGATGGGGATGACGGGCGGGCTGCGCCAACGCTGGCTGAAACAGCAAAAGGAACTCCTGCTCCACCAGGCGCAGGCATCCGACCGGGCCGGGGTATTCGGCTCGCTTTCAAAATATGTGCAACAGGTGTCGAGTTCGCTGATGCTCGGGCTGGGCGCCGGACTCCTGATTAGCGGGCATTTCACGGGCAGCGCAGGGCTGATCCTGATGGCCTCTATCGTGGCCGGTCGGGCGTTGGCGCCGCTCACGCAGGTCATCATCGGGTGGCAAAACGTGGTTGGCGCGCGCGAGTCCCTGACGCGCCTGAAGGAGTTGCTCTCGAAGATACCCGATATCGAACCGGGACTGTCGCTGCCCGCGCCCACGGGCAGGTTGGTGGCGGAGTACGTGACGGCCCGCGCTCCGGGGGCGCAGTCGGGCAAGCCCGTTCTACAGAATGTTTTTTTCGATGTTCCGGCAGGCAAGATGCTGGCGATCATCGGGCCGTCGGCTTCGGGCAAGTCCAGCCTCGCGCATCTGCTGGTGGGGGTCTGGCCCTGTCTGGCCGGTAAGGTGCGGCTCGATGGCGTCGATGTGTATACGTGGGACAAGCGGGAACTGGGCCCCTACATCGGGTTTCTGCCGCAGGATGTGTCCCTTTTCGAGGGGACGGTCGCACAGAATATCGCCCGCTTCGGTAAGCCGGATACCGACAGGCTCAAGACGGCGGCTACGATCACGGGGCTGCACGAACATATCATGGCGTTGCCGCAGGGCTATAACACCCGGATCGGGGGCGATGGGGTGAAACTGTCCGGCGGGATGCGCCAGCGCGTCGGTCTGGCCAGAGCCATCTACGGCTCTCCGCGTTTGGTGGTGCTCGATGAACCGAACGCGAACCTGGACGAGGCGGGAGAAACGGCCCTGGCCAATACCTTGCAGGTGCTGCGCTCGGCGGGTGCAACGGTCGTGGTCATCACGCATCGCAAGAACCTGCTGACCATGGCGGATCTGGCGCTGCTGCTGGTCGATGGCCAGCCCAGGGCGTTCGGCCCGCGTAACGAAGTGCTTGCCGCCTTGCAAGGGCCCGCGCCACAGCGGCAGGCCGTTGCGCCACGCGCGCCGGTGATTGGCATGCGCCCCGGCGTCAAGCCGCTGGCTCCGGCGTGACGAGGGTGAGGCCATGAAAAAAATCGCATGGATCGGAAAACTCGTCGCATTCGCCGGGCGTAGCGAATTGAGCCGCTTCCTGTGCACATTCCGCCGCGAATTCACCCATGCGCTGGGATTCACCGCGCTTGCCAACCTGTTGATGATCACGCCGACGTGGTACATGTTGCAGATTTTCGACCGGGTGATGGTCAGTCAGAGCGGAATCACGCTCTTTGCGATCACGCTGATGCTGTTTTTCTTTCTGGGCGTGACGAGTTTTTCCGAATGGGTGCGTTCCAGGTTGCTGGTGCGGCTCGGGGTGCGACTGGACATGCAACTCAATCCGCGCGTGTTCGCAGCCGCTTTCGAGATGCGCAACCGGGGCGAGGAGAGCGCCCACCTGTTCAAGAGCCTCACCAAACTGCGCCAATCCCTGACCGGAACAGGGCTGTTCGCCATCATGGATGCGCCCTGGACGCCGATATACATCGCAGTGCTTTTCCTGCTGCATCCGTTTCTGGGCGCGCTTGCAATCGTCTTTTGCCTGATTCTCTGCACGGTTGCCTGGGTTTCCAAGCAGGTCATGGCAGAGCCGCTGGAGACGGCCGATTCGACCAAGGAAGAAGAAACGCGGCACCTGAATTCCAGGATGCAGCACGCGGCGGTGGTCGAATCTATGGGCATGCTCGGCAACATGCGCGAATCGTGGGTGCGGCGGCACCTCATGGCATTGGCGCAGGGACGCCGGGGGCTGGATGCGCAAACGCGCATGCAGTCGATCGCCAGTTTCGTGCGCTTGCTCCAACAATCCATGGGGCTCGCCGCAGGTGGGCTGTTGGTGGTTTTCGATCAGATTTCGCCCGGCGCGATGATCGCGGCCAGTGTGTTGGTGACCCGCGCCTTGCATCCGATGGATGCGTTGATGAGAGCCTGGCCGGATATCGTGGCGGCCAAAAAAGCCTATCTGGATCTGGAAACGGCGCTCGAAACGTTTCCCGAGCGCGAATCGATTCCAGTGGAAGAGGCAACGTGCGGCATCGCGGTTCAACTCTCCGATGTCGTGGCGAATGCCGCCGGGCGTCAGGAACCCATTTTGCGTGGGCTGTCGCTGGAAATCCCCTCCGGCATGGCCCTTGGGGTGAGAGGGCCGTCGGGTTCGGGCAAGTCCACGCTGGCTCGCGTGCTGCTCGGCATCTGGCCGGATGTCGAGGGCGGAGTGTTCTTCGACGACGTGCCCGTCTGGGCGCTGGATCGGGCCACGCTGGGAACGAGTCTGGGCTACCTGCCGCAGGACGTGGAATTGTTCGAGGGAACGATTGCCGAGAACGTGGCCCGTTTCGGTCAGGTCGAGGCCGGCCTGGTGATCGACGCCTGCCGTCAGGCGGGTATGCATGAAACGATCCTGCGTTTTCCGAATGGTTACGATACGCAGATCGGGGAGGGCGGCAGTTTCCTGTCCGGCGGGCAGCGACAGCGTATCGGGCTGGCGCGGGCCATCTACGGCAATCCCCGGCTGGTGGTGCTCGACGAGCCGAATTCCAACCTGGACGACGCCGGGGATCGCGCCCTGCTGCAAGCGGTTCTGACCATGAAGGAACGCGGTACGACGCTGGTGCTCATCAGCCATCGCCCGCAGATCATGGCGGCGATGGATCAGATCCTGCTCATGGAGGCAGGCAACACGGTGCGCATGGAAGCGCCTCCGCAATTGAATCAGCCGCCCCAGGCGGGCTTGCCCGCGACGGCAACCGAAGTTCTGCCGAGTGGGGGCAGGGCGGTATCGAGTTATGGCGGCACGCCCAGACCGGCGGCTGCTCCCGGAACGGCTGCAACACCCGGACAAATGGCCGGGGCAGCCGGAACAAAACAGGTGGCCGTGCCGGGAACTGCGGTGACGGCCAAATCGGCGGTCATGTCGAAATCGAAATTTATGGCAGTGTAATCAATCATGCTTCGTGCCCAGGCGATGAATCGCAAAAACCGCAAAGAGAATGTTGACGTGGCGAATGCCCCGCCGTCGGAAGTCGAGTCGGCTCGGTCTTCGAACACGCCCCGATCCCAGACCAGTACGGGGAATGCCCTGGTCAAGGCGCTGACGCCCAAACCCGTCGCGCTTCCCAGGCGGGGTCGTGACATGGAGGAGGCGCATGCGCATGGTTTGCCCGTGGATACCCGTTCGCCGGCCCGGCTGGGTTTTCTTGTGCTGGCAATCGGTTTCGGCGGCTTCCTGCTCTGGGCGGCACTTGCGCCCCTGAACGAAGGCGTGCCGACTTCGGGCGTGGTGACGGTCGATACCAAGAGAAAGGCGGTGCAGCACCTCACCGGCGGCATCGTCAAGTCCGTCCATGTGAGAGAAGGGCAAATCGTGCACGAGGGCGCTCCTCTCATGGAGATCGACCCGGCGAGCACGCAGGCCAACTTTGAGAGCGTGCGTCAGCGTTATTACACCCTGCGGGCGATGGAAGCCCGACTGGTGGCGGAGCAGGGCGGGCGGGATGCCATCAGTTTTCATTCCGATTTGCTCGATGAGAAGGATTCCCCACTGGTTGCCGACCTGATTGCCAACCAGGAAGGACTGTTTGCGGCGCGACGGATGGCGCACCAGGCCGAAATCCAGGCCATAGAAGAATCCATCGTCGGACTGGAAGGCAGCATCACGGGTTACCAGGGTTTGATGGAGGCCCGGCGCTCGCAAACGAGCTCGCTCAAGGAAGAAATCAAGGGGCTGGAGGAGTTGGTAAAAGAGGGCTATGCGCCGCGACGCGATCTGTTGTCCCTGCAACGCACGCAGTCCGATGTCATTGGGGCGATTTCCGAATTACAGGGCAATATCGAACGGTCCAAGAGTTCCCTGGCCGAAGCGAAGTTGCGCGTTACGCAAAGAAAGCAGGAATTCAGGAAAGAGGTCGACCAGGAACTGGCTGAGGTGCGAGGCCGGGTCGACGCCGAGGCCGAGAGTTTCAATGCGACCAAGGGCGATCTGGCGCGCACGGTCATCCGCTCGCCGGCCAGCGGTCAGGTCATGGGACTCGCGGTGCAGACCGTGGGCGGCGTCATCGGGCCGGGGCAAAAAATCATGGACATCGTGCCCCAGGACGAACCCCTGTTGCTGGAGACCCATATTCCGCCGCATCTCATCGACCGCGTACAACCGGGACTCGGGGCGGACGTGCGTTTTTCCTCCTTTGCGCACAGCCCCATGCTGGTCGTGCCCGGCGAGGTCGTTTCGGTTTCTCACGACCTGCTCACCAATGAGCAGACCGGCATTCCTTATTACCTGGCGCGCGTGACCGTCACCGAAGAAGGTATGAAGAAACTGGGCAAACGCCAATTGCAGGCGGGCATGCCGGTGGAAGTCGTTGTCATTACCGGAGAGCGTTCGATGCTGACCTATCTCCTGCATCCTCTGTTGAAACGGGTTGCTTCTTCCATGAAAGAAGAATGAGGTACACAAATGAAAACACATATTTCCCCAACGGTTGCCGCGTTCATTGGCGCTGGCATGTTGTCCGTTTCCCTGTCGGCGCAGGCCGATAACCTGTTGAGCCTGTACCGCGATGCGGTGCAGGCCGACGCCGCCTACCTTGCCGCGCAGGCCGATGCTCGGGCCAGCCGCGAAATGAAACCCCAGGCGTTGGCGCGGTTGCTGCCCAATGCGTCGTTCAGCGGCACCCGCTACAAGAATTCGAACGACCAGACGTACACCACAGGTCTGGGGGCGGGAGACACGGTCAATTCCAGGTACAGCAGCTACAACTATTCCGTGGGGGTGACTCAGCCTCTGTTCCGAGCCGCAGCCTTTGCGACCTGGAGACAGTCACGGGTACTGGTGGAGGGGGCCGAGGCCGAACTGCAAGGGGCCGAGCAGGATGTCGGTACACGTCTGTCCGCCGCCTATATAGATGTCCTGCTTGCCGAAGCGAATCTGGAAGTCACCAGGGCGCAGCGCGATTCCTACCTGACGCATCTGGACTATGCCCAGAAGGCTTTCCAGACCGGCAGGGGCACGCGCACCGACATCGACGAGGCGCGTTCGCAACTCGATCTGGCGGCGGCACAGACCATCGAACTGCAATATCAACTGAATTATGCGCACGATGCGCTCAGGGCCATCGTCGACCGGCCTCTGACGCCGTTGGCTCGCCTGAACCCTGAACGTATGACGCTCGTCCGTCCCGATCCCGATCGGATCGAGGACTGGATACAGAAAGCGGAAGGGGTCAATCCCCAATTGACAGCCCTGCGCGCTTCCGTCGAAGCGGCCAGTTTGCAGGTCAAGAAGGCGCTTTCCGGCCATTTGCCCACGCTCGATTTTGTCGCCCAGCGCATCAGGAACGAAAGCAACACGACCGACAGTATTGATGTCAAGAACGATGCCACCGTGTATGGTTTGCGTGCCGAGATGCCGATTTTCTCCGGGGGAGAAACGCAGTCCCTGGTGCGTCAGGCCAGGGCCGAACTGGACAAGGCCCGCCAGCAGTTGGAAGATGGGCGGCGCAAGATCGGTTTGCAGATCAGGAAAGAGTTTGATGGCGTTGCCCAGGGGGTGCATTGGGTGCGCGCCTACGAACAGGCGGTGAAATCCGCCGAACAGGCGTTGGAGTCGACGCGCAAGGGTTTCATGGCCGGGACGCGCTCCACGCTGGATGTTCTCATCGCGGAGCAGAACCTTGCCACGGCAAGGCGCGACCTCAATCGCGCGCGCTACCAGTACATGTTCTCGCGCCTGCAACTGCTCGCCCTGGTGGGGGAACTCAAGGAAACGGAAATCGCCCGGTTCAACGGCTGGCTGGATGAGCCGAGGCAGTGATCGGGCTTTACGTTCGGTCCGTGTTCAGAACCCCCGGAACGACGTAAACGTTTCGACGGGTTCCCGTTCCGTGACGATGCCGTTTTCCGGGGCTTCCGGGTCGGCATGACCGAGGGCGAGTCCGCCGACGATCATTTCCTGTTCGCCGATGCCGAGATGCCGACGGACGGTATCCGGGTAATCGACAAACGTCGTCTGCATGCAGCTTGCCAGCCCGCGCGCCTGCGCGGCGATGATGAGATGCCCGATGAAGATGCCGTAGTCGAGAAACATGCCCTTCGTCAGACGGCGATCGAGCGTGAAGATCAGGCCCACCGGCGCGTCGAAGAACAGGTAGTTGCGTCCGGTCTGTTCCTTCATGCGCGACTTGTTGCCCTTGGGGATGCTCACGAGCGCATACAGATCGAATCCGAGCTTGCGCCGCCTCGAGAGCCACGGTTCCGCCCATTGATCGGGGTAGTAGTCGTATTCCCGTTCTTCGCTTGCTTCCTGGTCGAACCGCTCCAGCAGGGCGGCGGACAGGGCTTCACGCGCCGCTCCGGCCAGGGCGTATACCTTCCACGGCTGCGCGTTGGTTCCCGAAGGCGAGCGCGAAGCCAGTTCCAGCAGTTCGGCGACCACGTCGCGGGAGACGGGCGTCGGCAGAAAACGCCGGACGGAGTGACGTGCATGAAAGATTTCGTCAACGGCGGCATAAGCCGGAGGGACGGGAATGGTTTCGATTTGCAGATCGTGGTCTTTGGCAAAGTCGAGCACAAATTTCCACGCGAGCGGGTCGGCCCTGTGCAGATGGGGATTGACGATGACGGTTTTTATTCCCGCAGCAGTGCAGCCGGGGCGCACGAATTGGGAATATTTGACCTTTTTGTTGTTTCCGACGGCCGATGTGAGGCTGCACAGGCGTTCCGCCCAGTCGCTTGGACGAAAGGTTTTTCCGTCGCTGGTTTCGCCGATGATGACGAGATTCTTGATTTCCTTACCCATGTCGTGTTGTGCCCGTAAGGCTGGTTATTGAAGTTCATGGAGCAAGCGCCGAGCCGCGTCTCCTCTTGCGACTGGCGTTTCGTATTTCTGCATTCTAGCAGAATCATCAAAAAGTGGATGCCAGCCGATAGCCTGTACATGGGGCAACATTCTGCGTAAAATTAGGTGCATGTCAGTGCACGGCGGCGTTTTGCCGCCGTGTGCGTTTTTACTTCATTCTGCCGGGGTTCAGTATGTCGTTATCACATGTCATGAATACCTACGCCCGCCTGCCGATTGCGTTTACGCACGGTCAGGGCACATGGCTTTTCGATGAAACGGGAAGGCGCTATCTCGATGCGCTTGCCGGTATCGCGGTCTCGACTCTCGGCCACAATCATCCGCGTCTGGTGGAAGCGATTTCCCGGCAGGCGGGCAAGGTGCTGCACACTTCCAATATCTACCGCATTCCCTTGCAGGAGGAATTGGCCGCGCGGCTCGTGAACCTTTCCGGGATGGAGGAGGCGTTTTTCTGCAATTCCGGGCTGGAGGCCAACGAGGCGGCGATCAAGCTTGCGCGCTTTTACGGGCACAAGAAAAAAGGCGTCGAGTTGCCGTCGATCATCGTGATGGAGCGCGCCTTCCACGGGCGTTCGCTGGCAACCCTCTCGGCCAGTGGCAGCCGCAAGGCGCAGGCCGGTTTCGAGCCGTTGGTTCCGGGATTCATCCGGGTGCCCCACGGGGACATGGATGCGGTGCGCCAGATCGCCTCGCGCAACCGCGACGTGGTGGCGGTGATGCTGGAAGTGCTCCAGGGCGAAGGCGGCGTCAATGTCGTGAGCGACGAATACCTGCGCGCCCTGCGCGCCCTGTGCGATGAGCGCGGCTGGCTCCTGATGGTCGACGAAGTGCAATGCGGCACGGGCCGCACCGGCAAATGGTTCGGTTGGCAGAATGCGGGGGTGCGTCCCGATGTCATGACGCTTGCCAAGGGACTCGCCTCGGGGGTGCCCATCGGCGCTTGCCTGACTTCTGGATTGGCTGCCGGTCTTTTCCAGCCGGGCAACCACGGCTGCACGTTCGGCGGCAATCCGCTGGCCTGCGCGGCGGCGCTCACCACGCTCGATGTCATCGCCGAAGAGGGGCTGATGGACAACGCGGCGCGTGTGGGAGAGGCTATACGCGCCGGACTGAAGAGGGCGCTCGAAGGCGCGGCAGGCGTGGTGGACATTCGCGGGCGCGGGTTGATGATCGGCATCGAACTCGACCGTCCGTGCGGAGAAATGGTCATGCGCGCGCTCGACGCCGGATTGCTCGTCAACGTCACCGCAGAAAACGTGATTCGTCTGTTGCCCGCGCTCATTTTCAGCGACAGCGACGCCAAAACCCTCGTCGAAGGGCTTGCGCCGCTGATTCGTGATTTTCTGTCGCAATGACCGATGAAGTGGACAGGAGGGGAGACCGCCATGACTTCACCCAGACACTACCTGCAATTCAAGGATTTCAGCGCCGAAGAATATGCGTACCTGTTCCGGCGCGCGCGCTGGATCAAGGACAAGTTCAAACGCTACGAGACGTATCACCCGTTGTTCGACCGCACGCTGGTGATGATTTTCGAGAAAGCCAGCACGCGCACCCGCCTGTCCTTCGAGGCCGGGATGCAGCAGCTCGGCGGCTCGGCGATCTATCTCAACACGCGCGACTCGCAGCTCGGGCGCGGTGAACCCATTGAAGACTCGGCGCAGGTCATCTCGCGCATGAGCGATGTCGTGATGATCCGCACCTTCGAGCAAGGCATCGTGGAGCGTTTCGCCGCCAACTCGCGGGTTCCGGTCATCAATGGCCTGACCGATGAGTTGCATCCTTGTCAGGCGTTGGCCGACATCTTCACCTTCATCGAGCATCGCGGCCCGATCCAGGGCAAAACCGTGGCCTGGGTGGGGGACGCCAACAACATGTGCAACACGTGGCTCCAGGCTGCCGAAGTGCTGGATTTCCGCGTTCATGTCTCCGCGCCGTCCGGTTATGGCATCCGGTCGGAAAAAATCGGCCTTGCCGGGACGGATCACTACCAGTTGTTCGACGATCCGAAAGACGCCTGTCGGGGCGCGCATCTCGTTACGACCGACGTGTGGACGTCGATGGGGTTCGAGGCCGAAAACGAAGCGCGCCGACAGGCTTTCGCCGGATGGTGCGTCGACACCGACATGATGGCCGTGGCCGCGCCGGATGCCGTATTCATGCACTGCCTGCCCGCGCACCGGGGAGAGGAAGTTACCTCGGAAGTGATCGACGGCCCGCAATCGCTCGTCTGGGACGAAGCCGAAAACCGTCTTCACGCGCAAAAGGCACTGATGGAATTTCTCGTATTGGGCCGCGTCGATGAACGGAATGGGTTCGTTCTGCCCGATGTGACCTGCTGTTGAACGCTTTAAGCATGGAACGGAAACGATCATGAGCCACGCAAACAAAGTCGTGCTCGCCTACTCGGGCGGGCTGGATACCTCGGTGATCCTCAAATGGTTGCAGGACACCTACCAATGTGAAGTCGTCACCTTCACCGCCGATCTTGGACAGGGCGAAGAACTCGAACCGGCGCGGCAAAAGGCGCTCAAGGCCGGTATCAAGCCGGAAAACATCTTCATCGACGACTTACGCGAAGAATTCGTGCGCGATTTCGTCTTCCCCATGTTCCGCTGCAACACCGTGTACGAAGGCGAATACCTGCTCGGTACCTCCATTGCCCGTCCGCTGATTGCCAAACGTCAGATCGAAATCGCTCGTTCCACCGGGGCCGAAGCCGTGTCGCACGGCGCCACCGGCAAGGGGAACGATCAGGTGCGGTTCGAGTTGGGCTACTACGCTCTCATGCCCAACATCAAGGTCATCGCCCCCTGGCGCGAATGGGATCTGCTCTCGCGCGAAAAACTTCTTGACTACGCCGAAAAGCATGGCATTGCCGTTGAGCGCAAGCACCGCGAAGGCGGTTCGCCCTATTCGATGGACGCCAACTTGCTGCACATCTCCTATGAAGGACGGCATCTCGAAGACCCTGCCGCCGAAGCCGAAGAAGCCATGTGGCGCTGGACGGTTTCCCCGGAACAAGCCCCCGATGCTCCGGAATACGTCGACCTCGAGTTCGTCAACGGCGATCTCACGGCCATCGACGGGCAAAAGATGAAGGCGCATGAACTGCTTGCCAAACTCAACGAACTGGGCGGCAGGCACGGCATCGGTCGGCTCGATCTCGTCGAAAACCGTTACGTCGGCATGAAGAGCCGCGGCTGCTACGAGACCCCCGGCGGAACCATTCTCCTGCGCGCTCACCGCGCCATCGAATCCGTCACCCTGGATCGGGAAGTCGCCCATCTCAAGGACGACATCCTCGCCCGTTACGCCAGCCTCATCTACAACGGCTACTGGTGGAGTCCCGAGCGCCTCGCTCTGCAAACCCTCATCGACCATACTCAGCAGGTCGTCAACGGTTGGGTGCGGCTGAAGCTCTACAAGGGCAGCGCTGTCGTCGTTGCGCGCGACTCGAAAACCGATTCGCTCTTCGACTCCGACATTGCCACCTTTGAAGACGATCAAGGCGCTTTCGACCAGAAAGACGCCTACGGTTTCATCCGGCTCAACGCCCTGCGCATGCGTATTGCCGCCAATGCCCGCAACAAGCGGGGACGGTAAAAAGCCTCGACGAAGGAATCCATCATGCCCTCATTCGACATCCTTTCCGAAGTCGACTTCGTTGGCTTGCGCAACGCCGTCGACGTGGCCAATCGCAAAATCGGCAACCGTTACGACTTCAAGGGAACCGATGCCCGTGTCGAGCAGAGCGACAAACTGCTCACCCTTTACGGCGACAGCGATTTCCAGCTTGGGCAGATGAAAGACATTCTCCTGCCCGAAATGACTGCGAAAAAGGTCGATGTGCGTTGTCTCGACTATGGCGAGTTGCAAAAGGTTTCCGGCAACAAGGTCAAGCAGGAGGTTCGGGTGCGTGTGGGAGTCGAGCAGGACCTGGCAAAGAAGATCGTCAAGCTCCTCAAGGACGCCAAACTCAAGGTACAGGCCGCCATCCAGGGGGACGCCGTGCGCGTCTCCGGAGCCAAGCGCGACGTGTTGCAGGAAGCCATCGCGCTCGTGAAGAAGAGCGTCACCGATTATCCGCTCCAATACGGCAATTTCCGGGACTGAACAAGCCTCCCTCTTGAGGGAGGTGGCACGCCGTAGGCGTGACGGAGGGAATTGATGGCGGGGTGACCCGGTTTTTTCTCGTTGCGCGCTTCGTGCAAGGTGACGGCCATCCTCTCCTGTCGCGCGGGGGAGACGCCGGTGACACTGCGCTCCATCTTTCTTGACTTGACAGAATGGCTGATAAACAATTCGTCAGGCCATATCCCGGCAAACAGAACAGGCGTTCCTTTTGTGCAGTTTCAACCAGGGGACAAAGGACATGAACCAACAGGCAATGTCTACATCTGGCTCAACCCCGATACCCGGCGGGATCCAAGGCGCAGAGAGTCGGAACGACAGGTCAAGCCAGCGCATCCACGCTGTGCTTCTTTTTCTCCATCAGCGCATCGGGCTCCGTCGGCTGGTCGGATTCCTGGCTCTCTTTGTAGTGACCGTGGCTGCGGCATGGTGGGGATTGAACATGGGGCAGGTTCCCGTTCCCAGACAGACGCCGGCGCCCGACATCGAAAGCGCAGCCCTGTCTCAGCCGGAAGAATCCCTGTCAGAAGAATCCTCGTCGGAAGCGCCTCCATCGGATGTCTCCTTATCGGACGCATCCTCGTCGGACCCATCCCAGTCTGAAGCCTCCCCGTCGGCAGGTGACTCTGCAACGGGCGTTGTTGGTTCGTCCGCGAAGAAGTCCAAGCCCAATAAAGCCCGTCGAAAGGCGAAAACTACCCGCAGGGGAAAGAGAAAACTGACGCCTGCGGGCGATCACCTGGGCGTTCCATATATGAAGAAAAAACTTTACTGAACTGCGAGAAGAGCCAATTCTCCGGCCTTCGCTCATGTTCCACTGCTTGTCATCCTGCGCGAAGTCGCAGGATCCATGCGGTGTGTGGATTGCAGCGACTACGCTTCGCTTCGCGCTGCAATGACGGTGGCGTCGTGGAAGCAGATGGGAAAATGTGATAGAGAGACAGCTCCAGGGATGGGAATGACCGCCTGATAACGCCTTTCTATCCGGTACCGGGAATGAGGCTTGTCAGATGAATGTCCCGAACCCGGATTACGCGCTGGTCTTTCACTTTTTCGAGGAGCGGGGGGAGCGGCCCGTGGCCGGGAATGGAGAGAGCAGGGGCGATTTCGGCCAGTGGCAGGAGGACGAAAGCGCGCTGGTGGAGGCGCGGATGGGGCAGGGTGAGCACCGGGGATTGCATCTCCGTTTCGCCGTACAAAAGCAGATCGAGATCGATGGGGCGTGGCGCGAGCCTCGCATGGCGGCGGCGGCCACAGGCAGATTCAATGGAAAAGAGCGCATCGAGCAGCGTCGGGGCGGAAAGGCCGGTATCCAGGGCGACGACGGCGTTGATGTAATCGGGCTGCGGGCTGTCGACCCCCAACGGCGCACTGCGGTAACACGAGGAACAGGCGAGCAGCCGCGTTTCCGGCAGGGCCGCGAGGGCTTCCAGAACACGGGGCAAGGTGCTGAAAGGGTCGCCGAGATTGGCCCCCAGGCCGATGAAGGCACGCTCGTGGGTAGGCATTGTCTTTATGGCGCGGGGACGAGTTCGGGTACGGCGGTTTTGGGTTCGGCAGACTTGCGGCGACTCCGGCGTCGTTTGCGCGCCGGAGCCTTGACGCCGTTCGCCGAGGCTGCGCGCAGCAACTCCTCACGCTCGCTCTGACCGGCATGGGCGAAGCGATGCCACCAGTCGGGGAGATCTTCCGGAATGCCGCCCGCCTGCGCGCGCAGGAGGAGAAAATCCCAACTGGCGCGAAACTTCGGATGCTCGATCAGACGGTATGGCGCGCGGCCTGTGCGCTTGTCGAAACGCGATTGCAACCCCCAGAGTTCCTTGATGTCCCCGGCAACGCGACGGGTAATGGCCAGTCTCTGCGCCTGGGCGGCAAGCACTTCGTCCATTGCGTCGAAAAGGGCCGGATGGGACGCTTCACCGGCGGCCTGCCGCTCTTTCCATGTTCGTGACAATTCGGGCCAGAGTAGCGCCGCGAAGAGAAAACCGGGCGAAACGGACTTGTCCGCGCGTACCCGGCTGTCGGTGTTTTCCAGGGCCAGCCAGATGAAACGCTCGGCGATGGGTTGGTCGAGAATGATGTCGAGCAACGGTAAAAGCCCATGGTGCAAGCCTTCTTCGCGCAATTGGCTGATGCAGCGCACGGCGTTGCCCGACATGAGCAGTTTCAGGGTTTCGTCGAAGAGTCGCGCCGTCGGCACGTTTTCGAGCAGAATGGCCATGTCGCGGATCGGCGCGCGCGCGGCGGGGTCGATGATGAGACCGAGCTTGGCCGCAAGCCGTACTGCACGCAGCATGCGCACGGGGTCTTCACGGTAGCGGGCGCGAGGTTCGCCGATGACTCGTAGCGTTTTTTGTTGCAGGTCGGCGACGCCGTGATGGTAGTCGACGATGGTTTCGGTGAGCGGGTCGTAGTAGAGGGCGTTGACGGTGAAATCCCGCCGGATGGCGTCTTCGGCCTGGGAACCGTAACTGTTGTCGGCAAGTACCCGCCCGTGCTGGTCTGTCTCGGCGTTCTGGGCGGCCCGAAAGGTGGAAACCTCGATGGTTTCCAGCCCATTCAGAACGTGGACGATCTTGAACCGGCGACCGATGATGCGCGAGCGGCGAAAAAGCGCCCGAACTTCCTCGGGTGTGGCGCTGGTGGCGACATCGTAATCCTTGGGCAGGTGTCCGATCAGCAGGTCGCGGATTGCGCCGCCGACAATGTAAGCCTGATAACCGCGATCCTGGAGCGTGGCGCAGACCTTGACCGCTCCGGCGGAGACTTGCTCCCGGAGGATGCCGTGCTGGCTAACAGGGATGCGAGCAGGTTCGGTGGGAGCGGAAAGGGACGCTGCGCGATGGTTGAAAACTCTGCGCAGCAACTTGCGAATCATTTGAACGACATTCTTGAAAAGGGCGTCAATCGGAAAGGCGGATCAGGCGCGTAATGTTACCTGATACGCGCCTGTCGGGCGGAGAACATTTTGGGCCGTGTCGCACGCACATTGCGAACACGGGACAAACGCAATCCCCGGCATGTATGGCGGAGCGACTCGAAACGGAGGCCAGCCCCTCGTTCAGCCATGAACGCTGCCGCCGCATTCGCCACAGAAACGGTCACTGGGTTGGACAGTCGCCTGACAGTGGGGACAAATCTGGGTGGTTTTCGCATTTTCCGGCACCGGGGCGACGGGAACCTTGTTTTCGGGAAGCGATGCCAGGATGTTCGGCGTGTTGCTGCCAGGACGGGCTGTTTCTTGCGGGGCAGGCCTGATTACGGGTTCTTTTTTGACCTCCCTGTTCCCGCTCTGGAGCATGGATTCCCAGGCATGTTCCCTTTCCCTGGGAGGAGGCAGATTCTTTGTGATTTGCAGGTAAATCAGATTGAGTCCCATCATGGACATGGCCATGAGGGCGGTCAGGAACAACATGGAAACAAATGCTATTATGATTGTGTAATCTGAACTGACCAGATCGTTGGGATTCGTAAAGGGCATCGACGCTCCCAAAACGAACATGCCGCCGACGAGAAATATGCTGACGAGGATGATTTTGACCAGGACGATGAACACTGAAAGCAGAAGCAGGTTGACCAGCAGTTCCACGGCACGATTGGTGACGATTCGCTGGAGCGTCGTCAGGGCTTCACGGATGGTTGCGCCGTTCCAGACGGCGGGGCTGGCCATCGACAATCCCGCCATGAGACCGAGATACAGCAGACCGGACACTATCGCCAGTATAGGGAAAAGCACGGCGTAGAGCGCCGGGCCAATGACAGGCAGTTTGCATACTAAAAGCAACAGGCAAAGGAAGAGATAGAAGACTACTGTCAGCGCGACACTGAGCAGCATGATGCCCAGAATGCGCAAAAAGGTGGGAATACTCTCGAATACGGCTTTGCGAAGCGGGCGAGGCGTGAGTCCATGCGCCTGATCCATGAGCAGCAGTCCGGCGACGGAAGCCCCGATGGGCAGTATCACCAGTAGGGTCAGGAGAGAGAACAGTGGGGACAGTGCGGAGAAACCGGAACTGCCCAGCTTGTTCCCCAGAAAAACCAGAACCATCGACAGCAAGCCTGTAGCGAGAAGGGCAAACAGGGCTTTTTCGTTCGTGAGCGCCCTGGGGATGAGCGGCAACAGGCCGGAGTGGAGGATTTTCTCTTCGGGCAGGTTTTGATTCATGTGATTCTCCTGAAAAGAAACTCTTTCAGCATTTTCGGGTTGTTTCGGCTTTCCCGGTTCGTTTTATTTAATCTGTCACTCATCGTGCGGATTGGGCTGCGGCCCGTGTTCAAAGCGATTTGCTTTTGCATTCGGGGAGGCTTTCCCACTGGCTCGTGCAATACTGTTTGCGCACCTTTTCGCGGCAGAAGAAGCCCTCACAATCCAGCAAGTCATCGCGCATTTGTTCGAGCCAGGGCGGTGTGGCCGGACTCGTTGCCACGGGCGCTGAGGCAGGCGTGGCGGCGGGCTCTTCCTCCTGGGCGGGTGCAGGCGGCGGGGCAGGCATGGGTAGCGGAGCGCTGGAAAGGGGCTTGTCATCCTTGATCTCGGCGGGCTTGGTTGGGTTATACAAATTGTGTCGACCCTGCTGCTGGTTCGTTGGCAACGACGGAATGCTCAACAGATTCTGTTCCGATACGGGTTCCTGTTCCAGCACTGTCGGTTCCGGGTCGGGGGGCGGCGTGTTTTTCGCCGAGGAAGCGGGCGTGGAAAGGCGTCTGGAAGGTTTGGCCTCGGAAGGAAATTCGGAAGACCGCGACGACTTCGGCGCTTCGACATAGTCCGAAGAACGATCCGTTTCTCCGGAATTCCACAGCCAAAACGCGCCAATGAACACGATCAGGATGATGGCAGCAAGGCCATACACGGCTGGATGGATGCTTTCCCGGAGGGATTGCGTCGGCATGTGGCGCGATCCGGGATAGGGAGGGTCCACCACGATACGGTCGTCACTTTCGAGGGAGACGGGTGGAAACGTTTCGGTTGCGAAGAGGGGCGCGAATTCGTTTTGAACCGGGTCTGTGGCAATGAACGGCTCGGTTGATGTGTTGACCGTTGTCGTGTTTTCGGCAATGAACGGCTCGATTGGAATGCTGACCGTTTGCGCGGAAGACTTGGCGCGATCATGCGCTTTTTTGTGTTTCTTCTTGCGGTGCCTGCCTTTGCTGCCGGAGAAAATCATCGTTGGTGCAGTGGATGCATTCGTTGAGGCGTCCGGCTGCGGTGGCGGCGTGTGCACTGGCCGCTGAAGCAACTCGATGACCTTGGCGCTGCCGGAGAGGATCATCGTTGGCATGGTGGATGCGGTCGTCAGGGCATCCGGTTGCGGTAGCGGCTTGGGAGGCGGTTCCTGCAACAGTAGCGACCCGGTTGCACTGATCGGGGGTGGCAGGGCGGTCGAATCGTCGGTCGGGGCAGTGGCAATCGGCCCCTGCGGCGTTTCGGTTGCCTTGAGCAGGTATGGCAGGGCGGTCGAATCTTTGTCCGGGGTTGAAACGGCGGCAGTCGGCGCCTGTGGCGTTGCGGTTGCCCTGGATGTAGACAGCATGACGGTTTGCAAATCGTCGGCTGGGGCTGAAGCGGCGGCAGCCGGTTCCGGTGGTGTTGCGGTGGCCCTGGATGAAGACAGCAGGATAGTCGGAAAATCGTCGCCAGGGATTGATACGGCGGTAGTCGGCTTCTGCGGCGTTACAGCGGTATTGAGCGAAGACAGCAGGACGGTCAAATCGTTGTCCGGGGCTGATGAAGCGGGGTCAACCGGATCGGTGGTCGTCAGTGCGTTGTCCGCCTGGAGCGAAACGCCGCATTGTGGGCAAAACCTGGGGAATCGCGCCCCGATGTCAGCTCTACAGGATGTACAAAACATGAGTTACCTGCCGTTAAACCAAAGTTCGCCCGAGATGCCGGATCATCGCTCGGGAAGAAATAGATATTGTCATAAATAGCCTCTTTATTATAGCAGCATTTTCCGGCAAGGCAGCGTTCGTTCCCCTCCGTTGCAGCCGTCCGGAAAGGTTCTGTCTGGCGTGGATCACAGGGCGGAGTTGCATTCGGGGATACGGTTCCAGTGTCCGTTGCAGTACCTGTTTTTCGCTCTTCTCGCGCAGCGATAATTCTCACATTGCTCCAGTTCCGCACGCAAGGCGGAAAGTTTGGCTGGTGACATGGGTATGTAAGGTGGCGGCTGAAGTGGAGGTGTATGTGATCCAGAACCACCTGGGCCGGTAGTTCCTCCTGGGCCGGTAGTTCCTCCTGGGCCGGTAGTTCCCCCTGAGTTGGCAGTTCCCTCTGTGCTGGTAGTTCCCTCTGTGCTGGTAGTTCCCTCTGTGCTGGTAGTTCCCTCTGTGCTGGTAGTTCCCTCTGGGTCGGTAGTTCCCCCTGGGCCGGTAGTTCCCCCTGTGCTGGTAGTTCCCTCTGGGTCGGTAGTTCCCCCTGGGCCGGTAGTTCCTCCCGTGTTGGTAGTTCCCCCTGGGGCGGTATCTACACCTCGGTTCAATCCCCACCAGGCAGCGGCCACGATTACTGCAAAAGCGCACAGGATGCCGATCAGCCAGCGGGTTCCGGAACGCTTACGGGGAACTGCGACGTCGGACGAGGATGTGGATACGGGTGTGCCTGGCTTCGCCGGCTTGTTGTTCTGCGTGATGGGTTCCGCTTGACGCAACGGAGAGCCGCAACGTGGACAGGATCTGTTGGTCCATGTTCCCAGGTTGGAGCCGCATGAAGTGCAATACATGTTCTGTTTCGCTGAATTTTGAGCGCATTATGCGCAAAACGGGGCCGGAATGGGTAGCCTGCGCAGGCGCGCTTTCTACATTGCTCCGTATAGTGTCTGAATTTGCCAACCGTGCGCGGTTGCGTATGGATTTCTCGGTCGCAGTCGCCCCGAAAGGTTCTGTCCGGCGTGGATCACAGTTTGTTTTTGCATTCGGGAATAATTTTCTCATATCCACCGCAATACTCTTGTTTTGCTCTCATGTGGCAGCGGAAGTCCTGACATTGGCTCAGTTCCCTGCGCAGGGCTGCCGCTACTCTTCCCTTTTCGCGTTCCCGGCGTTCTCGTTCCCGCCGTTCTCGTTCCCGCTGCTCTTTCTCTCGCTGCTCTTTTTCCCGCTGTTCTTGTTCCCGCTGTTCTTGTTCCCGCTGCTCTTGTTCCCGCTGCTCTTGTTCCCGTTGCTCTTGTTCCCGTTGCTCTTGTTCCCGTTGCTCTTTCTCCCGCTGCTCTTGTTCCCGTTGCTCTTTCTCCCGCTGTTCTTGTTCCCGCAGCTTTTTCTCCCGCTGTTCCTGTTCCTGCTGCTTTTTTTCAGTCAGTTCAGTTTCATTATTTTTCTTATCTACAAACGGGTTTTCCGTAGTCAATGCCCACCATGCCGAAGCCGCTATCACCGCGAAAACGCACAGGCCGACCAGCCAGAGGACTCCGGTGCGCTTCCGGGGAGCCACAGGCTTGGGCGAGGTTGTGGGGTCGGGCGCGCCTGGCTCCGTTGGCTTGGGGTTCTGCGTAACGGGTTCCGTTTGGCGCAACGGCGAGCCGCAACGCGGGCAGGATCTGTTGGTCCATGTTCCCAGGTTGGAGCCGCATGAAGTGCAATACATGTTATGTCCCGTCGAATTTTGTGCGCATTATGCGCAATACGGGGCCGGAAAAGATAGCCCGCAAGGGTACGCTTACTACAATGCCCCGCACAGTGTCAGAATTTGCCAACCCTGCTCATGCAGAATCTCGCCTGTACCGGTCGCAGTCGGGCGCGCGGTTTGTTGCATGGATCGTATGCAGCACGAAGGCTGTGGGTTACTGCAGCGCGGGTGAGCATTCGCCAGGAGGGTCGTTCCAATACCCGTCGCAGTATTTTTGCCGTACTTTCCGGAGGCAGCGAGGGTTGTCCTTACATCGACCCAATTTCGTGCGTAAGGCGAAAAGCACATCCGGTGGCATGGCAAAACTGCATTCGCGTATACGGTTCCAGTATCCGGCGCAATATTTTTGTTGCACTTTTTTGTAGCAGCGCGTGCTGTCTCGGCATCGGCTCAATTTCGTGCGCAACGCAAAAAGCATGTCCGGCGGTACGTTCGGCTTTGTTAACTGAGGTGGTGGTGGAGGTATCGGCGATGGAGAAGGCGGCGTCGGTGGAGGAGGAGGCGTCGATGGAGGAGGAGGCGTCGATGGAGAAGACCGCGTCGATGGGGGAGGCTGCGTCGATGGAGAAGGCTGCGTCGATGGGGAGTCGGGTGGTGGCAGAGGTTCCGACGAAGGCAGAGATTCAGAGGGT